>Ga0302320_10002837_pt1 | contig 40562 bp, 33 predicted proteins | sample Bog_T0_3_FD_202130 | JGI IMG/M metagenome (GOLD analysis project Ga0302320, IMG submission 202130) | Peat permafrost microbial communities from Stordalen Mire near Abisko, Sweden - Bog_T0_3 | ecosystem: Environmental > Terrestrial > Soil > Wetlands > Peat | place: Sweden: Abisko, Stordalen Mire... | reverse complement strand
AACCGAAGAACCATGGAAAAGGACTTACTCCCAAGGCTGCTAAGAGCTTGCCTCGGATCTCAGACCATTACGCTGCAACAACTTACGGAAGGTGCCTGAGCTAGCTAACTAATCATCTCCGCAAAAAACGCGGAATGGAAGGAGCACCTAAGTCTACAGAAAAAGCAAAAATGCTCTAAAGCCATGCCTTTTCAAAACTCGACTTTTGCTACGGGCCCTTTGCGGCTCTAATTTTCATCGCGCCGGAGGCGCAAGGCTCGTTAGCCCAGTGCCTCAGCGCTGGGAAGCTCGCCAATAAGAGCCCGTTAGCCCCGTAGGGGCGGTGCCGAAAGGCGATTCCATGATCAAGAGAACGTTCATGCCATCGCCCTGCCTTGGCAACGACGCGCAGGTCGGTTATCGATCCGACTTACTTGCAAGGAAGCTATCGGAACAGGCGCGTCGACCTACTGAAAACAACTCCAAGATGCACGGGCCGTTCCAGTAGTACTGAAAGGAATGCCGGGGCAAACTTCCGCCCCGGCGATGCGCGTGCAATGCATTATTTCTTGGCTCTCGACACCGCACCGGCAGCACAGGCGAGTTCACCTGCGGCTTTTCTCGACCCTGCGACCCACAAGCTCACCTGGCCCTGAGTACTGACCCAGCGGGGGATGCGCCAAAGACGCAATCGGCCCCCCAGCTCTCAGGCGGCGTTGACGCTGCGGAGCTCGAACGGTGTGCTCAGTTGCTGGCGCAGGTTTCCGGCCAGATCGGCAACCACACGCAGCTTGTCGGCGACAGGCGAGCTCAGGTCGCTTCCGTTCAGCGCCAACTGCGAGTGCAGCAGCAGACCGGCGACGGTGGTCTTCAATTCGGTCTCGATGGCCATCGCGGCGGCTTTGCGCGCCAGCAACTGCTCCCGCTCGCGGCGGTGCAGCGCGGCGCGAATCTCACGCACCAGACGGGATGCGCCAGCCAATGCAAAGTTGAGCTGCAAGGGAATCGCCAGCCCGGAGTGTTCCCAGATCGCTTCGGCTGCCGCCGGATCGCACTCCGCCATGGTCTCATCCAGAATGATGGCGGCAAACTCCTTGCGCCGCAGCGCCGTCAGCGCCGACTTGCGCCCTTCGGCTACTTCCACTTCCATACCCAGCTGTGCGCTCACAACGGCCGCGCAGTTCCGGGCTCCATCGATTCCAGTGACGATCAAAATGCTCATCTTCGGCTCCTCTTCGCATGTTTCGCGTTATCGCGCGCCCGGCAGCGTGCCTGGACTGATTTGTTTCATATCGAGGCGGAAATCCCGCGTGGAACATGAATTCTGTCCCGTTTCTGGTCTATCGGCGGAGCTTCTGCAAACGAGAGGGTGATTTTTGCTAATCGTCCTGAAGCGAATCTCCGAGGCCATATTCCTTCAGCTTGCGATAGAGCGTCGTCTTGCCGATGCCCAGCAGCTTGGCGGCTTGCAACTTGTCGCCATTCAGAATACGGATCGCCCCCAGAATGGCGTCGCGCTCCAGGTCGGCCAAGGTCTTGACCTCCGGTACGCCGCCTTCTGCTACAGGTTCCGCGATCGAGGTAACTGAGCGTCGCGCTTCCAGGCCCTGTTGCTGCAACTGCGTGGGCAGATCGCCCAAGTGCAGAATCGGTCCCGAAGAAAGTGCGCAGGCGCGCTCCACCGAGTTTTCCAACTCCCGCACGTTGCCCGGCCAGTCGTGGCGCATCATGGTGCGTAACGCCTCGTCGCTCAGGGTGAATTTGGTGCCATGCTCGCGACTGATGCGGTCCAGAAAGTGGGCCGCCAGCAGCGGAATGTCTTCGCGGCGGTCGCGCAGCGAAGGCAGTCGCAGGTTGACCACGTTCAGCCGATAGAACAGGTCCTTGCGGAAGGTGCCCTTCTCGACCATCACTGCCAGATCGCGGTTGGTGGCGGCCACGATGCGCGCCTTGATCGGAATCCGATGCGTCGCGCCCACCGGGCGGACTTCCTTCTCCTGCAGAGCGCGCAGCAGCTTGGCCTGCAAGTCGAGGGTCAGTTCGCCAATCTCGTCGAGGAAAACCGTGCCGCCCTCGGCCGAAACCAGCAACCCATCCTTGGAACGGTTGGCCCCTGTAAAGGCGCCCTTGACGTAGCCGAAAAGCTCGCTCTCGATCAGCGTCGGAACCAGCGAGCCGCAATCGACCGGCAGGAAAGGCTTCTGCGAGTTCGGCCCATAGGCGTGAATGGTCCGCGCCACCAATTCCTTGCCCGTGCCGCTCTCGCCCAGAACCAGCACCGGGTGCGTGCTCTGCGCTACTTTGGAGAGAATCCGGTACAGCTTCTCCATCTCCCCGGAGCGGCCGATCATGGCGCCCAGCCCCTGCGAGAGCCGCAGCCGTTCCCGCAACTGGCGGGTCGCGGTGTCGGTCAGGTGAGAGGCCGAGGCCCGGTCCAGAACCGTCGACAGCTCGTCCATCGCGAACGGCTTGGTCAGATAGTCGGCAGCGCCCGAGCGCATCGCTTCCACGGCCGCATTCACCGAACCGGAGGCGGTCATGGCGATCACCGAGGTCTGTGGATAAAGCAGCTTGACCTCCGTCACCAGGTCCAGTCCGCTGCTGTTGCCATACGGCAGGTTCACCAGCAGGATGTCCGCCGCACGACCGCGCAGCAGGCTACGCGCCTGGCTGAAGTCGCCGGTGCTCTCTACGGCATAGCCCAGACTCGAGGCTATCTCCGTGCATGCCGAGCGAATGGCCACATCGGCATCCACAACCAGCAGGTGGAGCCGCACATTTGCCTCTGCGAGTTGGGGGATAAACTCCATATTCCGTGAGCGAAAGGCTGTCTCGAGCATTGTAATTCCTCATGCGTGCATCGGTGGATGGATTTCGTCTTTACCGGGAAAAGAGCGCCGGTGTAGAGGTCAAAAAGCGTCCTCAACCGGGCCGCACCGGCAGTTCGATCTCGAAACGGGCTCCCCCCTGGGCGCGGTTCGCGGCATGAATCTTACCGCCGGCCGACTCCAGGATGGAACGCGTGATGGACAGCCCCAGACCCCGATGGGTAGCGGGCCAGACGCCCTCTCCACTTGCCCCGGCACAGCGCGTGGTGTAACCGGACTCGAAGATCCGGTGCAGCGCCTGCGCCGGAATTCCCGGACCGTCGTCTTCCACGATCAATGTCAGCAGGCCGCCGTCCTCGCTCGCCGATTCCCTCAAACTCAGATGAATGTTCCCCCCGGCGGAGATGGCCTCGGCGGCATTCTTGACCAGGTTGACCAGAATCCGGGTCAGATCTTCGCAGGTCAGGCGCACCGGCTGCTTGCCCCCCTGCGCTTCCACGGTCACCTTCACCGCCGGACCGGCCAGAGCCGCCAGCAGATTCCGGTTGGCCAGCAGATCGGCCGCCAGGTTGTCGATCGGCTGCGCCGGAACCATCTCCCAGCGGCCTGCTTTCTCCTGCCGCGTACGCGCTGTGGACTTGCCTGCCGCGCGCTTCTGCGGGACCGAACCGGCTAGGACAGAACTAGCCATGACCGAATCGATGTTGCGCGGCGCATCCAGGGCGACCAGTTTCTCTACCAGGCGACGGCTGGCGGTTACCACCAGGCGCAATTCACTGCCGTAGTGCGCGAAAGGGGCGGACAAGACTCCGGGCTCTTCCAGCAACTCGCAATAGAGGCCCAATGCCGTGACCATGTTGCGGGCGTCGTGGGCGATTCCGCGCAGGCTCTCACTGCCGGTCGATAGCGTGGCCAAAGTCTCTTCGATGCCTTCCTGGCGATGCCTGTCCATGCCGTCGATTGTCGCCGCCGGATCGAGGCCCATGCTGGTCAATCCCGTACTCAAGCCCGCACTCAAGCCCGTACTCGTTCCCGCACTCGGTCTTAGCCCGTTCAACCCCGCTCCTGCGCGTCCCGTGAAGGTCTCAATCTGCTGCATGGCCTGGTTCCTGTTCTGGGCGTATCTTCCCGTCTTTGCGGGGGCCCTTGCCTGATTTATCCCGTTTTTGCCCCCGCAGAGACCGTCTTCGTTCCACTTCCGGCCTCACTTGGGTGCATCCCGTTCCCATTCTCGGGTCCTGTTTCTGCCTCTTTCTATTACACGTAGCGTGCCAAACTCGGACACTTTTCCTAAGTTGTTGATTAAATTGGCCGATTATGTCTATTTGTACTACAGTGCGCGGTCGATGAACGGGAAGGACTGTCCCGTATCGGAACAGTTAACCCAGGCCAAAATCACTAACCTTCTTCGTTTCCTATGCTTGGGCGGTTTTTCCGGTTTCGGACCATGGCTTTTGCCAATTCCCATCCTGGGACCCGCCCGCTTCCCGCCTTCCCAGCCCCCTAACCCCCTCACTTCTCGTACAATCCCCCTATGAATATCCCCGCTCCAACCTCCTTTTTTCGTCCCGGCGGAAGAACTCCCTCCCAGCTGCGCCCCCTCTCGCTCCTCCCCGATTTCGTTCAGACCGCCGAAGGCTCGGTCCTCGTCTCCTTTGGGAACACCCGCGTGCTGACCAACGCCACCATCGAGCAGGGAGTTCCCGGATGGCTCCGCAACTCCGGCCGCGGCTGGGTGACGGCCGAATACTCCATGTTGCCCCGTTCCACCGTGACCCGCACCCCACGGGAGAGCGAAAGAGGCAAGATCGGCGGCCGAACCCACGAGATCCAGCGGCTCATTGGCCGCAGCCTCCGCTCCGTGGTGGACATGAAGGAGTTGGGAGAGCGGACCATCATTCTCGACTGCGATGTCTTGCAGGCCGACGGAGGCACCCGCACCGCGGCCATTACCGGCGCGGCGGTAGCCCTGGCTTTGGCTCTCAACGCCCTGGTCGAGGCCGGCACCCTGAAGAAATCGCCACTGAAGCAGCTGGTTGCAGCCACTTCGGTCGGAGTCGTCTCCGGAGCGGAGCTCCTGGACCTCTGCTACGAGGAGGATTCCCAGGCAGAGGTGGATATGAATGTGGTCATGACCGCCGACGGCGGACTGATCGAGACCCAGGCCACGGCAGAGAAGGGGAGCTATAGCCGTTCCCAGCTCAATAGCCTGATCGATCTGGCGGAAGTGGGTCTCAAAGAGATCTTCGCCGCGCAGCGCGCCGTTCTGGGCCTTTCCTAGTTCGGTAGGTTGGCGATGCTCCAGGAGCAGCGTTGTCTTTGGAGTGCGAAAATCTACGCGAGCGAAGATTCAAATACCCAAACCGACTCCGACATGGAGCGCGCGTTTGGTGAACCCAATTCCTGCGGCTTCAGAACAGGAGGAACAGCAATGACAAACGCCCGGTGGTACTTGCCTCTGCTTCTGTTGTTTTTCACTTTGCAGCCACTCAGCATCTTTGCGCAGGTGAGTGAGAGGCCAAACCCTGGATTTACCCTGTTAATCAGCGAAGTACCTCGCTCAAAGATTTCCGAGGGATATCCACCTGACTATCACCTATTGACGGTGACATGGATAAGCACCTCCGACGACTTCAAAGAGGACCCAGTCATGGACCCGGAGAATATGCTCAACATGATTGTTCTTCGGGACGGCGCACCCGCCCAAGAAACGGATTTAATGCGGGACTTGCGAAAGACCAGAGAGGCGATCGCTGCGGGTGAAACGACCCCGAGCGCACTAATAGTTCCCAGACCACACAAGCCCCGTCATAGCGTAGAGAGCCAATTGGAAATCAGCGGGTACTTCGACATGAGCCAACCCGGAACTTACACCATTACCGTGAATCGGGAAACTTTCCCGTTTGAGCCGGAAAAGAGTGTCACTGTCTGGTCCAACACCCTCACCATTGTGGTGCCTCCTGCCACCAACGCGCTGCCCGCAAAGGAATAGCTTCACCCTGTCCTGAGAAAAGGTGAGCGTGCGGGAGATAGTTCCGGGTCTCGCTCAAAGGCCCGATCCCGGTGCCGGGCGGCTGAACCATTGTTGTATCCTGCATCCCTGCATCGTTTCCTGAACGTACGAATCCTACCCTTTGGGGCCTTATATCGCCTCCCCTCCGGCAGATACGCCGGGACGGGGTGGAGCGGGGCTATGAGGTATTCCGATCCTGTTTCAGGAGAATTTCTTATGACGAACGATGAATCGCTGCGACAGCACCTTGTGAATCTGCTGCTGGGCGGCAGCGCCCACGCGGATTTCGATTCCGCCGTAAAGGACCTTCCCGCTCCCTTGCGCGGCACGACTCCCAAGGACGCCTCGCACTCTCCCTGGGAACTCCTTGAGCATCTGCGCATTGCCCAGGGTGATATCGTCGAATTCTCCCGCAACCCTGCCCACAAATCTCCCGATTTCCCCGGCGGCTATTGGCCTGCAAGCGCGGCGCCCCCCGACGACAAGACCTGGGAGGGAAGCGTGCGCGCCTTTCGCAAGGACCTGAAGGCCATGTGCACTCTGGTAGAGGATCCGGCGACGGATTTGTTTGCCAAGCTTCCCCACGGGGATGGCCAGACCGTTCTCCGAGAGGCCCTGCTGCTGGCCGACCACAACGCCTACCATTTGGGCGAGTTGGTCATTCTGCGACGCATCCTCGGCGCCTGGAAATAACCGACCGGGAGGGGCGGGCCGGACTCGATCCCCCGGCCGTCCCGGTGTGCGCCGCGACGTCCCTGCCCCTCTCAGGGGTAAGCGCGAAGCCGCCCATGACGGTGTCGCACAAAGTATGCAGAAAGTGAGGATTTCGACCGATATATGCTCGAAGCGTGCAGGATACGGGCGCTATCGATGCAATTGAATCCAGCCCCGCACGTATCATCGAGAAGGTGGATCTTGGGCGCGACCGCCTTCGGAGAGTTCTCGGTGCGGTATTCAATCTTTATCCTTCTTCTCGTTTCTGCCTGGTTTCCCGCCGCGGCCGCCGAGGCAGACACCAGCCCCCACTTCGAATCCACCTACGTCTTTCGCACCGGGGAGCAGCTTCAGGGTTCGCATGCGCTGACCTACCGTCTCTCTGAGTACAGCCTGCAACGCGGCCGCTGGGTCCTGCCCGACCTCGGCTACTATGACGTCGGCCAACTCAACGACCGCATCTTCTTTGCGGGTGGCGGGGCCGAAGTCGTCCACACCAATCGCCTGGTCTGGACGCAGATCCTCTACGTTGCCGAAGAAGCGGGTTCTGCCGCGCATCATGAGCGCACCTTCTGGGTCTGGCCGGTCCTCGACGCCAACCTCCCGGCGCACTTCACCTCCGAGGTCGCCCTCTACCCTACCGTCCCTTTAAATCAGGCGGCCCATTGGTCTTTCGACATCGATCGCGCCAAGCTCGAACGTGCGATCCGTCCGCACCTCAAAGCCGGGGCCGGTTACAGCGCCTGCGTCGGCGCGGATTCCTCCTGGACAAGCAAGCCCTTTGCCACCGCAACCATTTCGAACCGCGCGGGCGCATGGGAGTTCTGGCTGCAGCGCGTGCCGGGCGGCGCGCAAGTGCAATTGCGGTTCGCCTTGACGCGCAAAGGGTTCTAGCGCATTTCTGCGTTTACTGTGGACTTCGGTGCCCCATCCATTCCGCGTTTTTCAGCGGAATGGGTGGGAAGCCTACACACTTTCCACGGGCCGAAGCAATGGTGGCACCGGCGCTCAGGAGCCCAGAGCGGCCGACAGCAGCAGCGTCATCCCCAACCCCGCGACCGAAAGAATCGTCTCCAGCACCGTCCAGGTGGAAAGTGTCTCTTTCAGGTCCGTCTTGAAGAACGACTGGATCATCCAGAACCCCGGGTCGTTCACGTGCGAGAGGATGATCGATCCGCAGCCCGTCGCCAGCACCAACAACTCCGGCCGCACCCCCATATGCGCGGCCATCGGCGCCAGGACCCCCGCCGCCACAGCCATTGCGACCGTCGCCGAGCCCATCGAGACACGCACCACGGCCGCCAGCAGCCACGCCAGCACCAGGGGAGGCATATGCGCCCCCAGAGCCAGGCTGACGGTCGCCTGGGCGGCGCCGGAGTCGCGCAGCACCCCGCTCAACCCGCCTGCCGCAGCCAGAATTGCCAGCACTCCGGCGATGGGCTCAAAGGCCTCGCCGCAGAGTCTGCGCAACAGCTCCGGGCCGTGATGCTGTCCGGTCTGAATGTGCCCGCCCAAGGAGATCAGTCCGGCCAGCGCGGCGATCAGCAGCGCCACATCGGCGGTGCCGACAAAATGCAAAATCTGGTTGGCCATGCTTCCCGTCGCCGTCAGGGAATCGGCCCAACTTCCCAGAAAGATCAGCGCCACGGGCAGCAGAATCGCCGCCGCCGCCCGCACGGCACCGGCCGGCGCGGGGATTCCCTCGGGTCCGCCGGCCAGATCGGCTTCCTCCTCCAGCAGAGGGATCGAGAGCGGAAGCGCCTCCTCGGCCGCCGTTTCTGCCGTGTTCCCAGCAGGTTGAGCCGCGCTCCGCGACCAGCGCCGCAGCAGGAACCAGCTCAGTCCCGGGCCAGCCAGAGCCGCGGCAGGAAGTCCGGCCATCAGGCCAAAGAACATGGTGTGCCCCAGATCGGCATGAAACATGGTTGCCGCCAGCATCGCTGCCGGGTGCGGTGGAAAGACCGCATGAACGATGGACAAACCCGCCAGCACCGGCAGCCCCACCAGAATCGGTGGCTTTCCGCTGCGCAGCGCGGCCGCGGCCACAATCGGCAGCAGCAAGACCAGCCCGACCTCGAAGAAGACCGGCATCCCCACCAGCAATCCCAGCCCCAGCAGAGCCCATGGCAAGCCCTTCGGCCCGCAACCGCTGACGAGGGCATTCCCCAGCGAAGCTGCACCACCCGAGGAAGACAGCAGCCGCCCCAGCACCGCCCCCAGAATCAGCACAACGGCGATATGGCCCAGCAGGTTGCCGACCCCGGCTGTGAAGGAAAGCGGAACCTGTTTGAGCGGCATTCCCGAAGCCACGCCCAGCGTCAATCCCGCCACCGCCAAAGCCAGCGCTGGATGCAGCCGCACCCGCGCAATCAGCAGCAGTAGCAGCAGAACGGTTCCGGCTGCGCAGGCAACCAGAAAATAAGCGTGTGCAGAAGGGTCAGCAAGGGGCATCGGCAAATTATTACACCTGCGGTGGGCAGCCGCCTTCGGCTCGCCCCGCGCCAACAAGAAGGCGCGGGATCGGCAGCGGTGGCCCGGCACGGAGCACGCCATCTCCGTTTTTTCGTGTATGGAAAACGAAAATCTGCCAGAAAGCTATTTGAGATTCTTTTCCCGGATGCAAAACGGAACACTCGGCGGCGCCCGGCCGGTTTCTCTCCCTGATCCCTGACCCCTGATCCCTGACCCCTGATCCCTGACCCTTGATCCCTGACCCCTGATCCCTGACCCCTGATCCCTGACCCCTGATCCCTGACCCCTGATCCCCTGACCCCTGATCCCCCGTGCTCTCTGTCTCCACCTCGGACAGTCCGTGTGTCTATCGACACACTTTCCCCTTGCGCACTTCTGCTACGATAGGGACGATTGCAGTTCCTGCCGCCGGGCTGGTTTCCCGCCCTCCCGTGTTTCAGTACACCAGCGGCCAGGGCCATCCCAGAAGGAGAAATTCGTATGCCTCTAGTTTCCACCCGGCAACTCCTCGACGAGGCCGCCAAAGGCGGTTACGGCGTCGGCGCATTCAACGTCAACGATATGGAACAGATCCAGGCCATCATGGAAGCCGCGAAGGAAACGCAGTCGCCGGTCATCATCCAGGCCAGCCGCGGCGCCCGCTCCTTTGCCCAGGACAACTACCTTTTCCATCTCATCCTGGCCGCCAACGAACTGTACCCCGAAATTCCGATCGCCATGCACCAGGATCACGGCGACTGCTTTGAGACCTGCGCCAGCGCCATCAAGCTCGGTTTCACCAGCGTCATGATGGACGGCTCGCTCAAGTCCGACGGCAAGACCCCCGCGACCTTCGAAGAAAACGTCGAAGTCACCAAGCGGGTTGTGGACTTCGCGCACGAGCGCGGCGTCTCCGTTGAAGGCGAAATCGGCGTTCTCGGCGGCGTAGAAGACGGCCACGGAGCCGGCGGTTCCGGCCTCGATCACATCACCGACCCCGATCAGGCAGTTGAGTTTGCCGAGCGCACCGGCGTTGATTCGTTGGCCATCGCCATCGGCACCAGCCACGGCGCCTACAAGTTCACCAAGAAGCCCGATGGTTCGGTCCTCAAGATGGACGTGCTCCTCGCCATCCACAAGCGCCTGCCCAACACCCACCTGGTGATGCACGGTTCCAGCTCGGTCCCCAAGGACCTGCAGGACATCATCAACCAGTACGGTGGCAAGCTGAAGGAAACCTGGGGCGTTCCGGTCGAAGAGATCCAGCTCGGCATCCGCAACGGCGTGCGCAAGATCAATGTCGATACCGACAATCGTCTGGCCATCACCGGCGCGATCCGCAAGGTTCTCTGGGAAACTCCGGAGAAGTTCGATCCCCGCGACTACATGAAGCCGGCTCGTGCGGCCATGCAGAAAGTCGTTGCCCAGCGCATGCGTCAATTCGGCCAGGCCGGACACGCCGGCGACTACACAGCCAAGACCATTGTGGAAATGGCCAAGGGCTACGCCGATGGCACTCTCAGCACCCAGCCCCTGGTTTCCGCCAAGTAACTTTGGCTGCAGCCACGGCTTAAGCAACAAGAACGGGCCACTTCGCTTCGGCGGAGTGGCCCGTTTCTATGGATGTGGCGAGTTCTTCGCTTACCCACTAAAGTTGTCATCCTGAGTGAGCGAAGCGAATCGAAGGACCCGCGTTTCAGGGCATTTCATCTCCACGACTTCGATGATTTTACAGACGCTTCACCCTTGCAGGCCCCAACCATTTCAACGATCTTGCTGTGGGGTAAATGCTTACGTCACCCGTCCTCGCGCGACCAGGGAATCAAAGACTTCCATCAGCTCTGCTGCGGGAGCGCTCCAGCTTCTGCTCCAGTGCGCGGAGATCGCCTCCGCGTCCCATGAGGCATCAAGCACGTCCCCCAGCCCCTTCGCCAGACCGGCTGCATCGCGCGGTGGAACCAGGCGTCCGCACGCGTTGCTCATGATCTCCGGAATTCCGCCTACATCGGTGGCGACGACAGGGCGACCGCTGGCCAGCGCTTCGACGATTACATTGGGGCACCCTTCCATATAACTCGGCAGTGTTACAAGGTCCGCCGCCGCCATCCACACCGCAACCTCATCGAAAGCGCAGTTGGGCAGCAAATGAACATAGCCTGCGGCGTTGCGGGCTAGAATGTCGCCCTCCAGGATGGCCTTGTCCGGCCCCCAGCCAATCAGGTAGGCATGGAGATTCGGACGCGCAGGATGCAGCGCAGCGATCGATTCGACAAGCTCGCGCAGTCCCTTCCTCACGTCCGTGCGCCCGATGTATACAACGGCCTCGCAACTGGGGTCGATCTTCAACCGACTCCGCGCATCCATGCGGTCCATCGGATGGAAGACAGAGAGATCGCAACCGTTCAGAATCGCGCGCGAACTCGCAGCCGGAGCACCCATGGAGACTGCCTTGCGGAGAAGGTCGGCACTGACGGCCACCAGCGCGTCCGATTCCCGCAAGACAGTTCGTGTGAACATCGCGGAGAGTGGATCGCCAATCCGGTTGATGTCCGACCCGATGCTCATGGCCACCACCGGAACGCCGAGCGCGTTGCCGATCTTGAGAGACGCATAGCCATCCGGATAGAGAAAACAACTGAAGATCACGTCGGGGCCATACGCACGCACATGCGGCATCAGAACACGCGCCGCCAGCAGGCCATTCAGGGGCCGCGAAATCAGCGGCAGGGCAGGGAAGTTATAGTAACTTGCTTTCACATCTGGCGGACTGTAATCCAGATCAAGACTCTTGTAAGTCCGCCCATGGGGTCGTAACATCGTGGGATAAGATGCGTTGGGATAGAAGACATGTACGTCGGCCTCGCGCGCCAGCACGCGCAAGGTCTGATAGGCAGAGCGTCCCTGCGAGGGCTCTGCAGAACTAGGAAAGTAACGCGTCACAACAGCGATCTTCATTGCTTTTCCTTCGAATTTCACGTCTGCGGCCGGTTCTTGCAAAAGAGCTGTTGTGGAAGCGCGATGTGCAAACCTTCTCCGATCTGCCCGCGCTCTTGCTTCTCAAATTTGTCGTAACACTCCAGCGATTGGCGGCAGGAACAACCAAGTCGAAAGTGTTTGAGTTAGTAACTTGTACCGTGACCGGATGATTCGGTAATCAAGGTCACGAGCTTTGGGTGCCCCAGGTCTCGATTTTGAGACCTGGGAAAGTACAAATCTACGCGGTCACGGTACTGTTACAGCGACCGCGTGATTCGGTGAGAACAGAATTGTAGCGCCAGCCTCCTGGTCGGCTGTGGTGTGGGCCTCCTCACCCACACGTCTGCATGGGAGGCTGCCGAATCACACGGTCTGAAGACCAGATCTCTGAACGGATGGTTTTGAACCTGCTCCGTGCCCCTTCCTTTCGCCTTTTCTCCGGCGAAAGGATGGGAGGCCACGAATGCCAAGGAAACAAACTCATGCGGTCAGAGGCCTGACAAGCATTCCAGGTCACCGGCCCGAAGAAATCCTGTTGCGTTCGAGAATGGCCTCGAATTTGTAGCTGACAGCTTCCCAGGAGAGCTCTGTTCGCGCCAGTTCCAGGGCTTGTTTCGCGATCCCCAATCGAGCCTCCTCATTGCTAAGAAGTCGAATGCACGCGCCCGCAAAATCAGACGGACCATCCGCAATCACAATGTCTTTCTGGTTCGTGTACTGCAATCCCTCCGCGCCCACTGTCGTGGAGACCACTGGAATTCCCGCAGCCATACATTCATAGATCTTTAACCGTGTGCCGCCGCCAATGCGAATTGGCACGATGGAAATCTTCGATCCCCAAAGATAGGGACGCATGTCGTCGACCTTGCCAGTCACGCGAACGCCGGGCACTCCCTCGACCGCTTTGAGCACCCGCGCATCCGGAGACCTCCCGGCAATCGTGAACGTCGTCTCGGGAAGCTTCGCTCGAATCTGCGGAAGAATCTCTTCGATGAAATGAACCACCGCATCCACGTTGGGAAGCCAATCCATCGAACCGCAAAACACAATGTCCGCAGCGGGAGAAACCTCCTCGCGCGGGGCGAAATATTCCACGTCGGTACCAGTGGGAATGCTGGTCACCGTCTGGATCCCGAACCTTTGCTCCATGCGCTGTGCGTCGATTTCAGAGACCGCGATCACATGCTTTGCCGACTGGCAGGCCTTTCTCTCATAGGCCTCCATCTTTGCGGCTTGTATCTGAAAAAATAGTTTCTTGGGAAGGAAGTTATTGTGCTCTACATGGCGCTCAAAGATCGTGGTCTCCACATTGTGCTGAAAGAGCACGGCCCGGCTCATATCCGAAATGCTCGGGGTCGCAGCCAGAAAGTCACACACGATGGAGTCATACTTCTCCGTTGCAATCAGGGCATCAATCTTGTTACTGAGCAGGGCAGAAGCATAACGGGAAATGGCCAGCGGCATGGGGTTCAGCAGGCTCCCCAATAACTGGGGCACAATCCCGATGCTCTTTCTTCCCGGAGCAGCGTGCGATACCACGATCTGGCGGCTGGAGAACTCTCCGCCGCGCGCCGGTCCCTCTGTATTGCGTGGATCGTTGAGCGCGGCAAAATGGATCTCATGTCGCTTGTGGAGTTCCTTGAGAGTGCCAAGGGTGCGGATCTGTGCGCCGCGATCGGTAGGATGCAGGAAGAAGGGACACACCCAAAGGATCTTCATGAATCCAGAATAACTCCTCGTGAAGGGTATTTTGAAGCGAATCTATGTAACCTTCCCGTCATAACTGATTTCCTCCACATGGTAAACTCTCATTGAGTGGAAGCGAGATAAAACACATGCATGTGAAGCAGAACGTTATCGTGATGGGCTTGGGGTATGTGGGCTGTGTGAGCGCAGCTTGCTTTGCTGAAGTCGGACACAGTGTCTACGGCGTGGACCGCGATCTGCAGAAGATGAGATCGATCCAGGCTGCCCAGTCGCCCTTCTTCGAAGCCGGATTGTCCAGCCTGATTGAAAAGAATGTTGCCAGCGGCAGCCTGAAGACCGGCCCCCTCGATGCCGACATTCTGGAGAAAGCCGATGTTATCCTGCTTTGCGTCGGCACTCCTTCGCAAGCCAATGGAAACATCGACCTCAGCCACTTGCGCCGCGTCTGCGCCGATATTGCAGAGTTGCTTCGTCCCCGTTCCAAGCGCCTCTCCGTCGCGGTGCGCAGCACCGTGTTTCCGGGAACCTGCGAAAGCCTTTTGACCACTGTTTTCGCGGGCAAGGAGAATGTCGACATCGTCTCCAACCCCGAGTTCCTGCGCGAAGGAACGGCCGTCAAGGATTTCATGGAGCCGTCCCTGATCGTTGTCGGCGGAACCACCGATGAGGCCGCCAAGCGCGTAGCGGATTTATATGCCGGCCTGCCTGGCGAAGTTTCGGTCGTCTCTCTGCGCACCGCCGAGATGATCAAGTATGCCTGCAATGCCTATCACGCTGTGAAGATCGATTTCGCCAACGAAATCGGCTCTCTCGCCGCCAGCCTCGGGGTTGACCCCGAGCAGGTGATGGCCACCATGTGCAAAGACACCAAGCTCAATACCTCGGCGGCTTACTTGAAGCCGGGATTCGCCTTTGGCGGTTCCTGCCTGCCCAAGGACTTGCGCGCCCTTACCTTCCGCGGCTCGCGCCTGGACTTGAAGCTTCCCTTGCTTGAAGCCGCGCTGGTGTCGAACGACGAGCACTTGAAGCGCAGCATCCGCGACGTGATCGACCGCCCGGGAAAGATCGGAATCTTCGGCCTGGCCTTCAAAGAAGGTACCGACGATTTGCGTGAGAGCCCGGTGATTACCATCATCGAATACCTCATTGGAAAGGGAAGAGATCTCAAGATCTTCGATCCCCACATCCAGTTGGAAGATATCTATGGCAGTAACTTGAGTTTCGTGGTCTCTGCCCTGCCGCATGTGAGCAAGCTCTTGGTGCGCAACCTCGATCAGTTGCTCGCAGCCTCTACCACTTTGGTGATCGCCCAAAAGCCCAACGCGGAAACGCTGGCCAAGCTGCAAGCCAGTGGAAAGCCGATTCTGGATCTGACGCGCGTGGTGATCAAGCCTGTAACCACCGAGTAAAAGCAATCAGGACAGTGTGCTCTCGCAAACACCCTGTCCCGCAGATTCATCGGCACGGTTTTACCGACCAGTCATCGATTCCTGCCGATAAATTGCGCGGCGACCACATGATTCCGTAATTGTGTTCACGATCATGGGTGCCCCTGGTCTCGATTCTGAGACCAGGGAAAGCACGAATCTATGGGGTTACGGTACTAGTCTTCGACGCGTTCAGTGATTGGAATCGATCCAGAAGAAACAGGCTGCATCAAGGCTTCCGCAGCCTGATACATCTGCCATGCGGTAGCCCAATGAATCTCAATGCCTCTGCGCGCTGCTTCCTCGGCGACTAACTGGAACAGGCTGCTCAAGCCGTGTTCCAGCAACGGTTCGAGATTCCTCTCCGGCGCGCCATGCGTATAGAGCTTGAGAAAGAGATCGTCCCCAATCATCGGCGCCAGTTCGAACCACTGGCGCACTCGCGCCGCAGTCGGTAAATCATAGCCGGCGATCTCACCCATCTCAAGCCGGGGCTTCAGCCTGCCACTAAAACGTATTCCCAGAGGCCCGGTAATCATGAGCAAATCGCCTTGCTTGCCACCGCCCGGAGTTGCCGTGATTCCGCGGTCGAACGACCTGGGCTGATTGTCCGCGTTATTCGTGCACCAATAGATCTTGTTGACCACCCGCCCCTGGGTTGGCGAAGGCATCGAGGGCATGGTGAAATCGGCATAGCAACCCAAGTCCCGCAGCAGCGCGATCTCTCCATTCAGCCCGCATCTCCTGCCCTCGGGATGCGAGTTGTCCAGCGCCCAATTGCCATGGATGAAGCCGAAGACCGTGCGTCCATCCCGCTGCCGAAGCAGGCCGTGGTCGTTGGTCAATCGTCGGCAGAACTCGTTGACCTTCTGAACGAAACCATCGCGCGTCTCATCGTCGTGATGCAGATGAACTTCAACGTCGGCCACGCCCAGGCGCACGATTTCTGCAATGCCGTCGAGCAGATCGCGACGGTACTCTTCCTGCGGGTAGAAGAAACTGTATTGGGGACATCGGCCCGCTGCATCCAGCGGAGCATCGTCGGCGATGCGCGGCCATCTGTCTCGCCACCGCGCCACGCGCTGCAGTGCCGTCTCAACCGACGCTCCCATCCCCCAGGGCTCATAGTGGTCGGTCATCGCAACCCAGGCCCGTTTGGGCTTCCGTCCCGCCACCGCGCGAGATACACGATCTTTCAGATACGGGCCGAGCCAAAGCTCCGCGTGTTTAGAAAGTTTCATCTTCGATCATCCTGTTTAACTTTCGTTTCAGTGTCGCACCTTACAAATTCGCATCAGAACAAATCTGTCATCCTGATCATAAAACTGTCATCCTGAGCGCAGGTTGGCGCGTTCTTTGCGACAAACGGAGTCGAAGGACCCGCGGTTTTACAAAAACGATCTTACTATCTCATCGCAGAATTCGAGGTTCCGTCCGCGGCACTCCTCGAGAGCGTGAGGATAGACTTCGGCTTCTGCGAGCTTGTCGACCCAATTGCTCGTCTCCGCCAAAACAGGACGATGCTTGAGCATCCGCACCTTTGATCCTCCGCCCACGACCGCAACGGGTTTGCCGAAAAGCGTTGCCCAGAATGCCGCATGATAGCTGTTGGTGACCACCGCTCTTGCGGTGCGAATCTTGCCGAGAAACTTCTCCACGGTATCGTCGTTGTACACAACATCAACGGGCTCTTCCGTGGCGGAAAGCAGATCGCGTGTGAAGCTCTCAGAAGCCCGTGTCTCATAGTGCAGGGCGGCCACGAGCCCTGCGCTTTCAGAGGTCGGCAACGAAAACTCCGCATTCATGCAGCTCACGCACGGCACCCAATCGTAGCCGGCATCCCAATCGCGAATCCCGATCTTGTCGAATTTATTCATGCTCTTGTACTGATAACTCGAAGCGGGACTTTGATCCACGGCCAATGCATTATGCGCATTGTGGCCTGGGCCCCACAGCACCTTCGGACAAAACGGAGCAGAGCCCCAATAGCGCAGATCGTCTGCAAACAGATCCAGACCCAGAAGCCCACCGCCGCCAATAATCAGCATCTTCGACCGCAGCAAGATAGGACTCAGCTTCACTTTCAGATACCAGCGATAGCGTTCCCACTCCCCGAGATGAAACTCGACCGGCCGCGCATTCGGAAAACGCTGCTTGAAGTAGAGATAAGGCGAGCACAGATTGTCCCCTATGTTCTTCGTACCCATGCGACTTAGAAACACAATTTCCGCTGCCACGCAGCCTCCCGAGTAAAACTCAAATGCTTGTCAATGTCTTCAATCTATCCAGCGTTTGGACGATGATAAGGGGAGCGGCACGTTTCCATACACAACCTGCGCTGCGGTTCCGGTAGCGTGCATTCGCCGGAACACATATGCGCGCCCCGGCCCTCATCGAAAAACTGCAGCCAGTGAACCAGATTGGTGCGGGCAAGTCGATTGATGCGGAGCAATCGCGCCAGGGACAACCAGCGGGAAGCCAGGCCCGATGGAGACTGTGCAAGCAACTGGGCTGCCTCGTCCCACTGCTGCCGCGCAATCAGGTTCTTCGCATAGTCGATTCGGCTCGCTCTTTTGACACGCTCAATCTCTTCCGGTTGGCAACTTACGCGCGCGCCGGACAGCGTAATGCAGGCCAGATCGGCTTGCGCCATTTTGAATTCATTGGATGAGTAGTTGGCTCCCGTCTGGCGCCACTGATAGACGTCGGACTGCGATCGCACAAAGCGCCAATCGGTCAACGCAATTTTCAACCACAAGGTAAGGTCTTCAACGCCCATCACAGTGCGGGTCTCTTCGAAGCAGCCAACGTCGAGCAATGCCTGTTTGCGGATCAACGTTCCACTCGGGGTGATGTGCGCCTGGCGGTGCCAGAGAGTGCCAAAGTTGATCGGGTCAAAATCGTTTGCGTGGATTACTCCGACATCCGGCGTGATGCAGGCCACCTGCACAGCATTCTTGTGCGGAAGCCAGACATCGTCGTGGTCCAGCAGGGCAATCCAATCGCCTTTCGCGGCTTGGATGCCCGTGTTTCTCGCAGCCGCTTGCCCGCCGTTGGGGCGTCGAATCACGCGCGTCTTGGGAAAGGTCGCCGCAACCTCAGCAGTTCGATCACTGGAGCCATCGTCCACCACGATGATCTCGGCAACCTCGTAAGTTTGCGCGAGGATACTCTCGATTGGTTCAAAGATGAATTTCTCCGAGTTATAAGCCGGGATTACTGCACTGATCGAAACCACTCTCTACTCCCTGTCTGCGGAACTCAGTTGAGCCTGAAAGCCTCGAATCAAGCGCCCTCCAGGCCACTCGACGCTGGCCCCGCGCTTCCCTAGGTCTCTGACCGGATCATTCTGAACCTGCCCCGCGCCCCATCCTTTCGCCCTTTTTCTGGCGAAAGGGTGGGAAGCCACGAATCTCAATGAAACAAATTCATTCGGTCAGAGACCTAGAGCAACTCAGGCTTAAAGCGTCTCAGCATGGCCGCACCCTTCACGGTGTCCAGGATTGATCGCTCACTGAGCAACTCCTGCAGCATCCGCAGCCCTTTGTTCAGATCCATGGAGCGTTTACGAACGCGCGTGTACACAGTGAGCAGCGCGTCTGCTGCGCAACTGGCGCGAAGCAACCCGTCCGGGTCGTTCATCCATGAGGGCGTGGTCAGCTCGGTGCCGGTCCTGCGTCTAAGTTCGATCAAATCGTCGTAGACCCGTTCAAGCGGAGCCAACGCAGTCGCCCAGGGACGCGCCAGCACCGTTGCGCGCCCAGCCTTCGCGATTGCATCCCGAAGGTTGCGCGATTGACCGAGCGCCACGACCGCGGAAAGCAGTCCGGCGTCGTCATCCACATCCGCACTGAATCCGTTGACTCCGTCCACGATGAGTTCCGGCACAACACCTACGCGAGTGGAGACAACCGCAGTCTCGCAAGCCATGGCTTCAAACACCGTGCAGGGCCCGCCTTCCACTCGCGAAGTCAGCAAGTAGACATCGAGCGCGGAATACAAAGCAGGAACATCCGCCTTGCGGATGTAGCCAGTGGAACTGACGGAGATACCAAGCGAGCGCAGATCCGCAACTTCCTTTTCCCACCCCGGACCGCCCATGACCAGATGCAGATTGGGCAACTCCTTCGCGGCTTTACGCAACACATCGAGCAATACGCCGGTCCCTTTTCTGCCGTAATCGCTATCGCTTCCCTTGCTGCCCAAGAAGCCCACAACGAATCGTCCCGCAGGAATCCCGAATCGTCCCGCCTTTACCGGTTGCGGAGAAAAAAACTGGGAATCGACGCCGTGCGGCACCACCGTTACCGGTACCCGATGTTCGACGCGCTCGTCGAGATACTCCTTCCAGCCTTGTGTGCAAGCTATAAGAGCAGCGCTTTTCTCGATGGCGAGTTGTTGATGAGGAGCCCAGGTCGTCACATGATGAATCCAGGTTGCGATAGGAGGCAACACCCGCGGATCAAAATTGCGAAACAACTCGACCGTCCCATCGTCATTGATGCAGTGGATCGCATCTACCGACGTGACCACTTCGCGCAAAAGGTCAGGACGCCTTCCCAACACGGTCGCAGGCAGAAAATAGAAATCATACTTATCGCTGAATCGAGTAACAATCTGTTTTCCCATCTCGCCGATAATCCACCAGGCGATATCAGGAACCATAAGAATTCTCGGCTTGCGATTCATCGCGATTCTCCTTGCAGTGCTGCATGTTCTGCGCGCCTCATCAAGCTACACTCGAAATCGGATCTTCGATCGAAGGCCGAATCATGAGCGCAAGAATAACATTCAGCCGCTCCGCCACAGGTTTGGGAAGCATTCCCGCGAGAAGCTTGAAGCGGCTGTGGTCCTGTGGTTCGAGCACGCGCAGGAAATAGAACAAGACCAACAACACCACTGCGGCCGCGCTTCCTCCGCACAAAAGTGCCCAAAAGGGCGCCAGGTGCAAGCCGACATAATGCGCCGTGAGCGAGGCAAGAATGCTGATCCCGCACACCTTTGCAAGCAGCACCCACGGAAGCTTCACCTTGTAAAGAAAGATATTCATTGCCCACAGAATACCGATGGCCGCAAATTGTGCCGTCCCGCTCCCGATACAAGCGCCGACCGCGCCGTGCACAGGAATGAGAAACCAAGCGACTCCAACATCGACGACACCCGCGAATGCGGTCGAAAGGATAACGATGCTCTGTCGCTCCGCGCTTTGCAGAAGATTGCGCGCAGGTTCCAGAAAGGCCTTGGGCAAGCAGAGGATCGGAGCCAGGGTTGCAACCATCAGAGCGCCTCTGTATTGCTGACCGTAAAGCAGAAGAAGGAGTGGCGATGCGAGCGATGCGGCGATGACATGAAGCGGAATGGAGGTCAACGCAAGATAGCGAAAGGCTGTCGCGGTGATCTCCGGAATCCTGCGCTTGTCCCGTCCATATTGGATAAAGATCGTTGCGCCAATGGCGGTTCCAAAAATCGATGCGCTCATCAGCAGTCGATCGGCCATGCTGAAGGCTACTGAGTAAAAAGCCACCTGGCGCACGTCGGAACAGAGATGCTCGAGCAGAAAGATCTCTGAGCGGTCCCATACGATCAGCGCCACCAAGGTGCTGGTGACGCTTTGCCAGGCGAAGCTCAACAGGCGTGCCTGCAATCCCTCGGGACGAACGTGAGTCGTCTCCCAGCGTAAGATCCGCAGCATGGTGGGAATGAACCTTACCAGGAAATCGACACTGCGCATGAACAGCATCGCACCGCCAACACCAACCACTCCCCAGTGGAAAACAACAGTCGCTGCGATTGCGAGCAGGTACCCAAGGATAGACAAGATCGATGCAGGCAGATTGGCCGACAACCGTTCGGCAGCGATGTTTGCCTGTGCCGACATGGAGTTCACCATGGTTGGCCAGATGCTGAGCGCGATCAGAATCGCGGCCAGCCGATAGTCGGGGCTGGCGTGCATAACTACCCAGAAGACCACTCCCCCGGAAACAAGTGTGGCCATGCCCATCTGCAACAGAAACGTCTGGATATACACATGGCGAGCGGTTCCTCGGTCGCCCTTGCCAAGAAACTCCGCCATGTATTTGCGCATCGTCGCGGGAATCCCGACACCGCCCAAACTGGAGGAGACAGAAGCAATCATCATGACATAAATGATGTAGGACATCTTCGTCGGGCCGAGAGTGCGGGCAATCGCGATCGACGTGAACATCGTAACGAAGATACTGATAGCGTTCTCGAGCCCGTACCAGGCAGTATTTTTAGCTATGGTCTTTGTGTTCGACATATTTTTTCTGGGCCTGCTCTCGGGTTGCTGTTGCGAAGGTGACACTCTGCCTGATAAGACGGAAAAGAAGGCTTCCTGGCAGGAGGCCTTCTTCTCGCTCCAGTTCATCGCGGATTTTAGCCAACGCCGTTGAGAGCCGCTTGCGCACTCTTTGCCGAGGGGGAGTTCGGCTCCAGCGCAATCGCCTTCTTCAAGTGCGTCTGGGCAGAACTCTTGTCCGAGAGCTTGCTATACACCATTCCCAGGTGATATTGCATGGCTGCATTATTGGGGTCGGTCTTGAGGGCGTCTTCCAGAAGATCCCGCGCAAACCCATAGGTCCCTTTGTAATAGTAGGCCCAGGCAAGAGTGTCGGCGGCGTCGGGCGAGTCCGGCATCCCTTGGCGTGCGGTCTGCGCATAGGTCAACGCCACGTCGATATTGCCACCGCTCTCCAGCATGAGAAACGCAAGATTGTTGGCCGCCATCGCCTGCCGCGGATCAATCTGCAGTGCCTGTGTGTAATCCGCCTTCGCCTTGTTGAGGTCTCCTCGCGATTGTTCGAGCGTCCCCAATACGGCAATGGCATTCGCATCTTTTGGATGCGCATTGAACCACTGCTGCCACGCATTGATGGCTGTCGCCGTCTGTCCGTTCTGTACCTGGATCGACGCGTAGAGCATCACCGCCTGATTGTCATTGGGATTCAACTGGATTGCCTTTTGCGCTGCCGCGCTGGCCCCGGCAAGATCCTTGTTCTGAATATCGAGTTGCGCAAGAAGATCGAGGAACTTGCTGTTCGACGGGCTCTTGCTGATTTGCGCGTTCAAACGATCCGAGGCCTTTTTCGGCTGCTTCTGAAGCAGGTCATAACCGACCAGGAGTCGAAGGGCTTCCACCGATTCCGGATCTTTATCCAGGGCTTGCTGGAAGAGCGCCGCGGCCTCCGGGTATTTCTTTTGGCTGACCCGGAGTTTGCCCAACTGAATGTAGCCAAGAGAAGACTGCGGCGCCATGGCAATCGCTGTTTTCAGGTCTGCTTCTGCATTGTTGAGCGAGTCCGTACTTTCTTCCGTGATGGCCCGCCACACATAGGCGAGAGGGAAGCGCGGAGTTGCTGCGATGGTCCTGTCGGCCACTGCGCTAAGTGACTTCATGTCGCCGCGCGCGGCCGCAATTTGCGCCAATTCCTCTTCTGCTTGAATCATGTTGTGGTTCAGTCTTACGGCTTCAAGAAAACTCTTTTCGGCTTGCCCCTGATCGCCTTTTGCCAGCGCGGCTTTGCCAAGCCAGTACTCCAGAAATGCGTTGTCCGGGAAATCCCTGACGGCTGACTGCAGAGTGGTCAAAGCTTCTTCAACTTTCCCCGTTTGCAGCATCACGATCCCGTTCAATGCCGTGATTTCTGGATCCTTTGTCTTCTTCTTCAGCAATTCATCAATCAGTTTCTGGGCCGTGCCGATATCGTTCGTTTGCAGAAGCGCCCGAATGTACCCCTTCTTCAACAGAAGACTCGCGGGATATTGCGCGGTAAGCCGAGCGAACTCGGTTCTTGCTTTGTCCGGCTGGCCTTGCGCCACATAGTAATCGGCCAGCACTTGAACCGCCTGCGGATTGTCACTCAGGTCCTTCGAGGTCTGGCGAAGAATCTCTTCCGCCCTTGCCTGATTTCCCTGAGCCAGGAATAAACGCGTAATCGCTTCGCGCGCAGGTAAACTCTTGGGGTCGGCCGCGATCGCTGCCCAGCACTGCTGCTCCGCTTCGCCCCATCGCTGATTCTTCATATAAAAGGAGGCCAGCATGGTTCGTGTTGTAACCGATTTTGGCTCCAGAGCGACTGCCTTTTGCAACTCAGCTTCAACCGCTCCCGTTTGGCTCGGATCGGCTGCGCGGAGCATGGCCATGCTTTCGTGAAAAGAGGCCCGTTTCGGATCAAGGTCCGCCGCGCGCTGCATCTCCGCCAAAGCCAGGTCCTTGTTCGAACTTCTCAAGGCGATGGCCGACAGCAAGGCATGAAGATCGGCGTTGTTTGGCTGCGTCGCCATCAATGCGTTGGCTTGTTGCTGCGCATCCGCGGTCTTGCCCCCCAGCAGCAGAAGATTCGCAAGCCCCAGTCGCGCGTCGAAATTCGAAGGCTGCAGGTCAACCGCGCGCTGCAGCTCAATGTAGGCCTGCTGGTACTGCTTCAAATGAAGGTCGACTTGCGCCAGTTGGTAATGGGCCTCCGCGAAGTTCTTGTCCAGCTTCAGAGCATTCGCAAACTGAATCCCTGCTTCCTGATATTTGCCGTCCGCGCTATACCGCTTGCCGCTCTCCAGATACTTCTGCTTGGCCACGTTCGGATCGGCGTGGCACCCAAGTAACAGTGCCGACGCAATGGATACTGTTATCAAGGCAAGATAGATAAGCGAAATTCTTTTTCCCCGGCCATCGAAAAACTTGCACTTGATCAATTCGATTGAGTTCATCATTGTCTTTCCATCCTTGCCGGCCCTCTTGATCGCAAGAGCAGCCTGTTGATCGTTGGTCAATCGAGTTGCCAATTCCAGCGCCTCAATGGGTATCTAATTCGGAATGAATCGCGGAAGCAGCGGAGCAAGCTGCTGCGTAAACGCCTCCGCGCGGGCCATCGCCACTGCCGTGTTCTCGTTCGGCCCGACCGGCGATATCACTCGAACCAGCGCTCCATCGGTCCGCTTGAGACGCATCGCGTCGGCCACCATATAGACCTTCGCTGCGAATTCGTTGGCTACGCTTCGCCCATGAGCTTCATACCAGTAAATGACGACATCCCTGTTCTCACCATTCCCAATGATGTATTCGCCGATCTTGTGCGTCTTGTTCTCGGCGTCTGTGATCGTCACATACCGGGTCGATTCAAATGCCCACCCTGAACCCGGAAGGCAGTGCTTGGGTGAGTGAATGGTGGTGCCAGTTCGCTGCGTGGGAAAATAGCCGATAAACAAGTCGATCGGACTGCGTTGCCCCGCTTTGATGTAACCGCGAGCCAGAAAGTCTCCCGCCCCCAGAACATCCAGCGTCTCTTGATCGATGGGCACAGTCCTGCCGGTCCATCCGGCAATGCCGTTTGGCAGCAGCGCCAGCGGTTCCCGCGTCGGAATCAGATCGGTATCGCCACGCGTGTAGAGAATCGCGACAGCCATGCCCAGCAGCAAAACAACAGTCCAGAAACGCAGGCGATTCAAGCCAGTCTCCTCTTGGGTACAATGAAACCCAAAATCCGGTGAACAAAAAAGAGGCAAATCAGAGAAACGAGAAACATCACGAAACCGGAGAACTCATGAAAGAAACCCATCGCCTTCTCGGGATCCCAATACTGGACGCAAAGCCCTGTGGCGAGTATGCGAACTGCGTTGGTCGCAATCGCAATTGGAATGCTCGCCAACACCAGGAATACTCGCTTCCACACGGACTTTTCCAGAAAGTAACCATAGAAGACCGCGAGCGTGAACAAGCTCATGATCGAGCGGATTCCACTGCAGGCCTCCACCACCTCCAGGCTCATCATCGGCAATTTGATGACATTGCCTTCCCGCAGTACCGGTACGCCGAAGACCTGGAGCAGGTTGGTCGCCAATTGCGAGGCCAGCAACTGCAGGGGAAATGTGATCTCGCTGAAGATGATTGCCGGGATCGGGATGGCCAGAAGCAGCACAAACAGGGAAAACCGCAATTCATAAAGAAGCTTCCAGCCGCCGAAGCCGAGCACCAGGCCAGCCATCACGATGAGCAGAGAAATCCGCGACAAAAACAGTTCGGCGCCAAATACCCCCAGCAGTAAAACCATCAAACCCAGAGCAACCAGCGCGACTCCGGTCCAACTCGGTGCGAGCTTGGTGCGCAACAAGACATCGCGTTTCGCCCAAGCAATAAAGACCGCGAAGGGCGGCACCAGAAACCCGTGCGTGGAATCCTCAATCTGCCACCAGTCGGACACAAGCTTCACCAAGACATGGTAATAAGCTGCCATGACAAAGCAGGCGATGAGCAGCGATCCCCAGAAGAAAAGAGGACGCCTCTGGTTCCATATCTTCCAGGAAGGCGCTGGGGAAGCTACTTCCTCATTCATATGCACCGCATCAAGATTTGTGCCAATTGGATTCACACAGACTCTATAGCAATCCGGTTGCCGAAGACGATACAGAATGAAGTAGCGCAATTCCCAAAGAAACCAACAGAGTAGGTTTCGTTCGCCAGAGCGGAGTGGAAAAGTTTTTCCTTTTCGGGGAAATCCCGTGGAAGGGAATTGTCACCCGGAAGGGGACTTTTTTACCCTTTTCAGGCTCATCGGCACCCGGATCCCTTCCCAAATGCTCGCAAAACCTTTTAAATCCGCCTTCCCCCCCGCGCCCCGTTAGTTTGGAGTCGTTATTGCTAATTAGAAGCCAAAGACCTATGACCGAGATCTCAACAATTCCTGGTGGCAAACGACACCCGAAACCTCCGACTCTTATTGGGGGGCAGCGGCAGGATGCAATTTCGCGCATCGCCGAATGCGAATCCCCCATCCTCATCGCCGGTGAACGCGGTGTCGGCAAACGGGCAATTGCGGCCGGAATCCATGCGATGTCGAATCGGTCCCGCCGCGGTTTCGCCGAGATCCAAAGCGCAAATTCAGACGTCGAGGCTATTCAATCGGCCATCTCAGCTAAGGGAACTGTTTATTTCTCCGAAATAGAGAACCTCAGCCTCTCGCTTCAGGAACTCATCGTGAATGCCTATCTCTATACGGATTGGGCGGAAAGAAGTCGACTGTTATGCGGCACAACCTGTGAACTGCTCGATCAGGTCAGGCTCGGACGGATTCGCGAGGATTTTTACTACCTGGTCTCCGGCCTTACCCTCCGCATCTTTCCTCTGCGCCTCCGCAAACCAGAGATCATCTCCATCGCCGATGACCTCCTCACACAATATTCAAAGCAGTTTGGACGTCCAAAGCCGGTTCTGCGAGAAGAGATTGTCGGATATTTGATGGAGCACACATGGCCTGACAATTTGGCGGAACTCGAGACCGCCATCAAAACCTTTGCCGCCATCGGAGATCAATCCATCTCTTTGGCCGCACTGAAAGCCAGAACGGTGACGTCCGCGCAGGATACGAGTATCGAGCCTGTGTCCTTGAAACAAGCCTCGAAAGCGGCTTCAAATCAAGTTGAACGTCATTTGATCTCCCAGGTGCTGGTCGCAACAGGCGGCAATCGCAAACGCGCCGCGGACAAACTGGGCATCAGTTACAAGGCCCTGCTTTACAAGATCAAACAGGCTGGAACCGAATCTCAGCCTGCATCCAACGGAAACGGAGCTCACCTGTGAAACTGGGAGTGATTTGCGGTATAGTCCTATCGATGCAAGGCATTTGGTGTGCGGCCCAAAGCAATGGGCCTGCCGCCAGTGCGAACCCGCCGACGGTCGTTGCCTCTACTTCGGATACCGCCGACACCTATGTCATTGGTCCTTCCGACACATTGGACGTCTCGGTCTGGAAAGAACCCACCCTTTCAAGAAGCCTGCTCGTCCGACCCGATGGAATGATCTCGATGCCCCTTATCGGCGATGTGTTGGCTTCCGGTGCGACTTCCAATCAACTCAAAGGCCAGATTGCCGAGAAACTCAAGAAGTTCATCCAGGACCCTAACGTCTCGGTCGTCGTCAGCCAGATTCATAGCAAGAATGTCTACATGATGGGCGAGGTCGGAAAGAAGGGGCCCATCGAGATGACCGCTGGTATGACTCTGCTCGAGGCAATCGGCAGCGCCGGCGGCCTCACCGAGTTCGCCAATAAGAAGAAGATCTATATCTTGCGCGATGTGGACGGAAGTCGTGAAAAAATTCTCGTCCATTACAAGGAAGCCTTGAAGGGGGACCGTTCCCTGGACCTCGCCCTCAAGCCAGGCGACACCATTGTTGTTCCATAAGGCGCCATCGATGAAGATCGCTCTCGCACTTTCGACTATTCTCTGTGGCGCGTCTGCCGCAATGCTGGCCCAGGTTGCCCCATCCGGGACGACCGGCGCAAGCAAGCTTGCCTATGCCTTGCGCTACTCGCAGACCGCCGTCATCTCCGGCGGTGCGGGCGACCAACAGCGAGCAATCGCCTCCGGGACCTTGGATTACCTCACCGCGAGCCAGCGTCTTCCTTTCTCCCTTACCCTTAGTGGGGGTTATAGCATGGTCTTGAGCGGCGCTTCCAGTCGCTCTACCGGGTTTGAAAACCTCCTCGTCGCGCAAGGGATTGTCTTTCGCAGCTCATCCCTCAGGTTTACCGATGGCATCAGCTACCTCCCACAGGCGCCCACAACCGGTTTCTCGGGTATTCCCGGAACCGGTGAGCCCAATGGCCCTTCCTCGCCAAATCTTCCCAATCAATCGATTCTCACGGTAGACACCAGCACCATCAACAACCAGTCCTCGGGTGCATTCGAACACACAATCAATCGTGCAATGTCTTTCACCATTACCGGCGGCGCGGACCTTCTCATCTACCCCGACGGAAACGGTATCGGCACCACAACCTACACTGGAGCCGCCGGCTTGTCCCAGCGCCTCGATGCGCGCAATTCCCTGAGCTACCACTACTTGTACACCGATTACAGCTATGCGACCACCAACATGGCCATCAATACCCAATCCGCCATGGTTGGCTATACGCGCCGCTGGACTCGGCAAATCGATACGAGCATTTCAGCTGGACCACTCATACGAAATAGTTCCAACAGCCAGACAATCCCCAGCACCACGGACTATTCGCTCGACGCCATCATCAGTGACACCTATCGTTCGGGAAGCGCTAGCCTGGTATACAACCACGGGACCAACGGCGGCGGCGGCTACCTGATCGGTGCTGTGGCTGACTCGATTGACGCCAGCTTGACCCGCGAATATGGCCCCCGGACGTCAGTTAACTTCCAGGTTGGCTATCGGCGCACTGCCGGGCTGTCTCACAACGGGGTCACCAATACCGAATTCGCAACAGCCGTCGCCCACAAGCACTTGGGACGTGATTTCTCGGTCTATGGAAGCTATTCGTTAAGCGACCAATCGACAAGTTCTTCTTTGCCTTCCAATGCGCTTGGTTCGCTCGATCAAGTGATCAGTGTCGGCATTGAGTTTTCTTCCACGCATTCCCATTGATCGCGCTCAACCTTTAGGAGTCATATGCTCGGACATCGTCAACTTACGCTGAAGGACTACACCGGGATTCTGAAACGGCGTTTCAAGCTCATCCTGCTGTGCGCAATCGCGTTTCTCGCGGTCGGCGCCGGGGTCAGCTATTGGATCGAGCCTCAGTACATTTCGCAAACACTGGTGCTGATCGAACAACAGAAAGTCCCGACGGACTATGTAACCCCGGTCGTCACCGAGGACATCGGTGAACGCCTGGCGTCGATGAAAGAGCAGATTTTGAGCCGCTCGCGCATCGAACCGATCGTCCAGCGGTTCAAGCTCTTCGCGTCCAAACAGGCCAATATGGATGAACGCGTAGCCCTCACGCAGCAGGCTATCGGCATCAAGCCCATCGCCGCGACGCAGTCCTCCCACGGCATGCCCGGTTTCTTCATCACCTTCACCGCACAAGATGCGCACACCGCGCAACAGGTCTGCGGAGAAATCACCTCTCTGTTCGTAAGCGAGAATCTGATCGCGCGGGAACAGTCCGCCGAAGGCACAACCGAGTTCCTCCGCCAACAGTTGGCCGACTCGAAAAAGAGCCTCGACGAGCAGGATGCGAAACTGGCGGACTTTCAGCGGAAGTACTTTGGCGAGCTTCCAGAGCAGGCCGCTTCCAATGCGAATACGCTGCAGGCTCTCACCACCCAGCTCGATACTGCGAACCAGTCGATCGATCGTCTGCAACAGAATGAAACATTCCTGAGCGCTCTGGTCGCGCAGGAGGCCAATGAGTTGCACAGAAGCGAGCCTGCGGTCGCCGGCTCCCCAGACGCGCGGCGCGCGCAATTGGCCGAGTTGGAAAGCCAGAAGCACGCATTGGAAATGACCTATACCGGCGATCACCCCGATGTGACCGCAATCTCGCGCAAAATCGCCGACTTGAAAGCTCAGATCGCATCCAAAGGACCCGAGGTGGCGCCCGCGGTGGAGAACTCGAGTGCCCGCTCGGACTCGCCACAGCTCCAGGAACAGAAAGCCCAACTGCGCGGAGTGCAACAGTCCATCGCCGCGGCCAAGCACGAACAGGGATTGATCAGCCAGCAGATTCGCGTCTACGAGACCAGAATCCAATCCAAACCGCAAGTCGAGGAAGAGTACAAGGAAATCACGCGCAACCACGATACTGCGCTCCAGTTCTACAACGGCCTTCTCAAGAAGATGAACGAATCTTCCATGGCGACCGCCCTCGAACACCGCCAGCAAGGTGAGCAATTCCGGGTGATGGATGCACCGAATTTGCCCGACTCCCCAACCTACCCAAACCGCCTCAAATTCGCGGGCGGCGGACTCATGGGCGGTCTGGCAATCGGATTGATGTTTGCAGCACTTCTGGAGTACAGAGATTCGACTTTGCGCAATGAGCTGGACATCTGGACCTTCACCAAGCTTCCTACCCTGGCGATCATCTCGCACATCGAGGACCTTTCCACCCCGCTGCCTATCAATCGCAAGAATAGGTTGCGCATTTCCCGGGCGAATCACCAACCTGAAAGTGCAAAGGGTTAGCAATGTACAAGAACTTTCTAGGTCTTCGCGACAGCCCGTTCCGAGCCAGCCCGGACCCGCGCTTCCTGTGCATCTTGCCCCAGGTTCGCGAAGCCTTGGCATGTCTTCAGTACGGCATCGCCAATGGCAGTGGGTTCGTTGTCCTTACCGGCGAAGTCGGGACAGGGAAAACCACTCTCCTCAAGACAGTTATTCGCACTTTCGTGAAGAATCGTGTGTCGTTGTCCTATGTCTTCAATCCGCGACTCGACATTCTCGATTTTCTTGAATTCGTGCTCACCGATTTTGGGATCCCACCAACTTCCCGCACCAAATCCGGCATGTTGCTGCAACTGAATAGCTGGCTCATCGAACGCTATCGCAACCATGGACTCTGCATCCTCGTGATCGATGAGGCGCAGAATATGTCGTGGGAGCTGCTCGAAGAGATTCGCCTCTTGACGAACCTCGAGACCTCTTCCGACAAGCTTCTCCAAATTGTCCTTTCCGGGCAGCCGGAGCTTGAAGAAATGTTGCGAAATCCCTGCGTGCGCCAGCTTCGGCAACGTGTCTCCGTCTGGTGCAAGACCTTACCGCTTACCGACGAACAATCGCAGGCCTATATCGCAGAGAGGCTGCGCATCGCCGGCACCAGTGAGACGTTGTTCAGCCCCGAAGCGTTGCATCTCGTGCACCTCAACTCCGGCGGAATCCCCCGCCTCATCAACCTGATTTGCGAGCACGCGCTTATCTGCGCCTATGTGGAGCAAATCAAGTTTGTCCCGGCACGAATCATCGAGTCGGTTTGCCTGGAGCTGAATCTGGACCCACGTCCTTTGATGGCCTCCACTCTCGCCCAGACAGAGTTCCCGGAGGGCGCCTCTCAACCGTCCATTTCGAGCATCATCACCCGCAACTCTGATTTGCCCGACATACTGAGGGATCGTGCACTATGAGCAATATTTTTGAAGCACTGCAAAGAGCAGAACTCGAGCGAAATGCCACAACGGCATCCATGGGCGGCAGGGTAGCCGAGCCTTCTGCCGTTCAAGTTGACGAGGAGCCCGTCGAACCGAAAGCCCCAGCCGAGATTGCCATCGAAGCCATTCGGCAAAACTCGTGGAGGCCAACGTATTCCGGGTTTCCGACTCTCGACGACCGAAGCCCAGAACTCGAGCAGTTTCGTGGCTTGCGCACCCAGATCCTTCAGGCTCGCGCCGAAGCGCCAATGAAGACCATTCTTGTCTCGAGCGGCTCGCCTGCTGAAGGAAAGAGCTTCATCGTTGCCAACCTCGCCGTCGCCCTTACGCGCGGAAGTGCCAATCACATCCTGCTCATTGATGGCGATCTGCGTCGGCCCACGCAGCACACGCTCTTTGGTGCACCCAATGAGATAGGACTCTCTGAGTATTTTTCAGGGACGGCGAATGCCAAAGATGTTTTGCAGCGCTTCTCCACTGCAAAGCCGGGACAGACTCGGCGAAAATTCGACCTGCCAAACCTCACGCTGATCACTGCCGGAAAGTGCGGCAGCAGTTCGTCTGAACTCGTGAATAGCACACGCATGGAGCAATTGATCGCGGAAGTCTCTCCGCTGTTCGATTGGATTTTGATTGACTCGCCTCCGGTTCTCGCCGTCACCGATGCCGTCGACCTTGCAACCTGCGCCGACGCCGTTCTGTTGGTGGCGCGTGGCGAGAAGACAACCTATGCCGTCGCTCAACGCGCCCAGGCCGCGTTCGCCAGCTCGCGAATCCTTGGCTTTGTGTTGAATGACTTGAAAGACGCTCCTGACCCGGACTCCTACAACTACTACTACGGCAGCGAAGCGGTCGGCGAACACGGAAAGAAACGGGAAAGCTAGGGTCTGATGATTAAGGTTTTCAATGTTTACTATTCAATCCGAACTGTGGCTCGTCTAGTTTGCGAGATTGCCCTCGCAGGCGGGTCCTTTCTGCTTGCGACGGTATACATCAAAGGGCCCGACACCTACATCGCGTTGTTCTACGAGGGCGGACTTCTGAAAATCGTTTGCCTTTCAGCCATGACGCTCCTCCTAACTTATTACTTCGACCTGTATGAACCGCAACGAATCTCCCGCTCCTGGGAGATCTACTTCCGGTTGTTGCTGGTTGTCAGCCTCATGTCCTTTTCCCTGGCGGCAATCCTCTACCTGTTTCCAAGCACAGACTTGGGTCCGAATGTCACCGTCCTCGGAATGGCAATCCTGGCGGTCGTCCTGATCGGCTGGCGTTGGGCTTATGAATGGGCGATAGGCCTCTCTGCCTTCAGCGAAAAAGTCTATGTCCTGGGAAATGGGAAACGAGCAAGAGCTGTCATCGATACTCTTCGTTCCAGACGCGATGCCGGAATGGAAGTCATCGCGGAAGACTTCACCGTCATTACCCCGGATGTGCAGCACGATTTCTATGCTTCGGCTCTTCGTGAACTTGGAAAGTCAACCAGGGGACTCGAACGCGTGATTGTCGCGATGGAAGACCGCAGAGGGCTTATGCCCGTCCGCGAACTTCTCAATTTGCGCTTCAACGGCGTCATTGTCGAAGACGCAAACCACGTCATTGAACGCATTCTGGGAAGACTACCCCTCGACGGCCTCAATCCAAGCACACTGATCTTTTCGGACGGCTTCCGCTCCAAATCATCGCAACAGATCCTGCGGCGACTCGTATCCATTGCGGTTTCACTCACCGCTCTAACAATTTGCCTCCCGTTTATCCCGTTCATCATGCTCGCGGTCCGGCTTTCCTCTCCTGGCCCGATCTTCTATCGACAGGTCCGCGTCGGACTCAACAACCGCCCCTATGCGGTGATCAAATTCCGCACGATGCGACAAGACGCCGAAGTCAACGGGGCGGTGTGGGCTTCTGAGAATGATCCGCGCATCACTGCCCTCGGAAAATTCATGCGCAAAACGCGCCTCGATGAGATACCCCAGTTATGGAACGTACTCCGCGGAGAGATGGCTTTCGTCGGGCCTAGACCGGAGCGCCCGGAGTTTGTCGAGTGGTTGAGCCGCGAGATTCCACTCTACGAGCTCCGCCACATGATCCGCCCTGGAATCACAGGCTGGGCGCAGGTGCGATACCGCTACGGAGCCAGCCTGGAAGACACCAAAAATAAACTCGAGTACGACCTCTACTACGTCAAACATCAATCGGTTGGTCTCGATCTGCTCATCATGTTCGAGACCATCAAGACCATCATCCTGCGAAGAGGAGCCCAATGACGACCGTTCTGTGGGTTTCTCTCGCGGTCATTCTTTATACCTATGCCGGGTATCCGCTCTTGATGGCTATATTGGCGCGCTTGAGACCGCAGCGTTGCACCACTGCTTCAATCACTCCCAGCGTGAGCATCGTGATGGCCGTGCATAACGGGCTCGTTCTTCTGCCGAAGAAGATCGAGCATCTGCTGGGCCTTGATTATCCGCAACTGAAAGAGATCATCATCGTTTCGGATGGATCTACGGACGACACAGCGAAACTGCTTTCCGTCTATGACCATCCTCTCTTGAAGAAAATTGTCCTTGAAGAGCAACGTGGCAAGGCCGTTGCGGTCAATGCTGGAATGAAGGAAGCATCGGGAGATGTGATCTTGTTCGTGGATATCCGGCCAGAGATCCGGCCCGGCACTATTCAGAAGATGGTGGATTGTTTCGCCGATCCCAAAGTCGGCTGCGTTGCCGGCGATCTCCTCCTGGTTCAAGACGGACATGACTCCGTCTCCGCCGCGGTCGGTGGCCTCTATTGGCGCTACGAACAATGGATACGCAAATGTGAAGCGGCCTTTGACTCGCCCGTCGGAGTCTATGGCGGTTGCTATGCAGTTCGGCGCGCACTCGCGGTTGCCCAGCCACCCGGCATGATTCTCGATGATATGTTCCAACCGCTATCCATCATTCGCCAGGGTTACAGATCGGTCTTCGCCTCGGGAGCTATTGTCTACGATAGCTGGCCTAAAAGTGTCGCAGGAGAGTTCGAGCGCAAAGTGCGCACACTCGCCGGAAACTTCCAGCTCGTCCAGATGGCGCCGTGGACAATCACCGCGCAAAACCGCGTCTTGCTTCAGTTTGTCTCCCACAAACTTTTGCGTCTGGTGGTTCCTTACCTGCTGATTCTGGTTCTTGCTTGCACCGCGCTTCTGGCTTTGCACTCGGAGTTTTACGCGATCTTTGCCGGGACACAAATCTGTTTGCTTGCCCTCGCGCTTGTCGGCATCCTCTTCAAGAATTCAGCTCTTCACAAAATTGCGGCTCCGGCTGGAGCTCTGCTCGTACTCAATGTCGCTGCCGCCGTGGGGTTGTATCGATTCACAACCACGCAAGGCCCGCTCTGGAAGATATGGACCCCGACAAGCAACTTGGGAAGCTCATGATCAAGTCGATGTCTTGAAAGCAACGGGCTTCGGCCCATTCGCAGAACGCGTAAATCATAAGGGGCTTTGGCTCCCGAGAGGAACGCCCGTAAGCAGGATGCACTTGATCCAGGCTTCCCGGACGCATGATACGATTGGGGCAACCAAAGAGGGGTCCTTCCTCTGGCCCTCCCCAGTTTTCAGTGAACGGAATTGCCGAGACGCAAGAGAATTCAACTGTAAAAGGAGTTGTTGAGAGCCATGATTCAAAAAAAGAATCTTCTGATCATCTTGCTATTGGTTTACGTTGGTCTGGTATCCACCGTTGATCTCTATAGCCACCTTGGTCATGGTGCAAGTCACGTCGTTCAGACCGCAAAGCAGGCGTGTATCGGTCTGGTATCTCGAATTGGCCTCAATCGCCACGCTGCTTATTTAACAAGCAGCATCGTTCACGCTGCCAAGCAAGCTCCCGTCTCCGCTCCCTATTTCCCCCCAGGCTCCGTGTGGACGCAGGATGTAACTCACGCCCCACTCGATCCGCAATCTTCGACGATCATCTCCTGGCTTGCGGATCAAGGCGGATGGGGTGGCTACGGAAAGATGCAGGTTGACTGGAATATCCGAGTGGTGGAAGCGAAACCCGATACCCCCAAGGTTCCTTTCCAAAGCGGGCCTGGTTTCTTCACGGAAGATTCCGACGGAGTTACACTCGTCCCGCTGCCTGAGGGAGGCGGCATGGAGGGCCAGCGCGACTATCACTGCAATAATCACGCGAATGATTGTCACTTCATCGTGGCCGATCGCGGCAATGGCAAGTTATACGAAGCATGGGGAGCCACTTACACGGGCACTGCGATCACTGCGAAGTTCATTGGCGTCTGGGACCTGCACCGCGTTTATCCGCCTTACGGACGCGGGGACAATTGCACAAGTGCTGACGCTGCCGGGTTTCCAATTGCTCCGCTGCTGTTTAACGCGGATGAATTGGCCGCGGGAAGCATTAACCATGCGATTCGTTTTATCCTTCCTGGCCAGAGGACGCGCGCACACGTATTTGTGCACCCGGCCACTCATGCGGGCGCGCCCAGCGGGCCAGACACGGCTCCTCCCATGGGTGCTCATTTCCGCCTGAAGGCGTCCTTTGATATGTCGCAATTGACACCGGCCGCGCAAGTGGTCGCAAGGGCAATGCAAAAATATGGCATGTTCCTGGCGGACGGGGGAAATATCGCACTCACTGCGCAGAGTGACAAGGATACAGTCACGAAATACGCAGATATCGGTTTCGACACTCACTCGCTTTGGCCCATTCAAGTCTCCGATTTTGAAGTTCTTGAACTCGGAAAGCCACTGCCGGTGTCGCGGAACTGCGTCCTGCGAAGATAGATTCGAACCCAGCCGCATACGGCCTGTCTGCGGCTGGCGTCAACTCCGGGGCGGGTGAGATAAGACAATCGCGCCTCTCTTCCCCGCGTCAGGTAAAGCCTCCCGCCTCGGTTTCAGCGGCGCATCCATAGCGGTCCTTTACTCGGTCTTGCCGGCAAACAACCATCGGAACCGCCAGGAATCATCAACACAGCAAGGGGAGAAAGTGAAAGAGCTGACAGTTTTCTTCGGCGGCAACATAGGTTCTGATCCCCAGTCACCAAAGACATGGTCCGGTAGCGGGCTCTTCATGCTCAATGCAATGAGGCAGGCCGATCTTCTCTGTGAAGCGTTTGGACTGAAGCTGCCGCGCCTCCAAAACAGTTTCTTCCTGGCCAAAAACTTTCACCGCAACCGCTCCATCTGGCGCACGCATTACTACTTCGATCCAGGCTATCGCGCGGCACTCTCCAGGTCGGCCTCGGCGTTCTCCATCAAGAGTCCAGTCTTGTTTCAAACAGGGCACATGTTTTGCCTGCGAAATGCCTTCCCGAACCGGAAGTGCATCTCCTATCACGACGGCAACCTGGCCGTCCGCTTAGGCAGCGGATTCGGATTCGAGGGTGTCTCGCGCCAGCGCATCGACCAGGCTCTTCGCTATGAAGAGGACGTCGCTGGGCAGATGAGCGCAGTGTTCACCATGAGTGAGTATGCGCGCTCCTCATTCATCAACGACTATCACGTCTCGCCCGAGCGAGTCTTTTGCGTCGGAGGCGGAATCAATCTGATCGAGTTCCCCGCGGAAGATCCAAACAAGGTTTATAGCGCACCGCGCATCCTGTTTATCGGTACCGAGTTTGTTCGAAAGGGAGGTCCACAGCTTCTTCAGGCCTTCCGAATCGTCCGCGAGGCTCGCCCCGATGCCGAACTGCACATCGTGGGTCCCGCCGAGCAGAAGGATTCTCAGCCAGGAGTCTTCTTCCACGGCCATCTTTCCAAATCGAATCCAGAAGAAAAACTCAAGCTCGAGTCGCTCTTCCGCTCCTGCTCCTTGTTCGTTTTGCCTTCTCTTTATGAGCCTTTCGGCATCGCGCCGCTTGAGGCTATGCTGTACCAGCTCCCCTGCGTGGTCACCGATGCCTGGGCCTTGCGTGAAACAGTCACGGCCGGCTTCAATGGCGATCTGGTCCCCAAGGGGTCTGTGGAGGGATTAGCGGCGAGCTTGCTGAAAATGATTTCCGATCCAGAGGCACTCGCGAAGATGGGTCGCCAAGGACGCGAACGCGCCCTTCAGCAATTTTCCTGGGCTGCCGTGATCGACAGGATGTCGGTTGCTTTGAAGTCCATTTCGGAATAGCTTATAAAGCCTGGTGGGGGTAGTTTCCCCATCCCCGGAAAGTCACATCCGGCGCATTCCCAAAACATGGTGGTCCGCAATCCACGCCTTCAGCACATAGACAAGCTTGTTGTTGCTCTCCGGGTCGGTAGGAAACATGAAGAATCCAGGGTCGATCAAATAGCGCACCGAATTGTACGCGAGACCCTCCATCACTTCACCATCCAGAAACTTCACCCGCATCCAGATCCCATCTACAATCGGCGTGCGCGAGTGAAAGTTCATGCGCTTTCTAGAGGCTTGCCCGTCAAACGAGTTCACGAAAAACAACGCCTTCAAGTCTGCGGTCGAGACTTCTTCGATGGTATCGGTGTCTGCATTGCGGATGCGGATCGTTTCGGGTGCGTCATTCGTTGCGTGACTCAGCAATTCGCTGATCGAATCCAGCGTGTCCCATTCAGGAGACTCCAGATAGCCCTTGATGGCCCTCGTCCCAACCCGGATCACAACTTTTTTCAATTCGCTGAGTTCTGGATGCGACTTCTTGATGAGTCTCATGCCCTGAAGGTTGCTCGAAGTGTCGGCGGATTTTGCGGCAGGCTTTGAGGTCTCTGCTTCTGCGGCGGTACCAGATTGTATTGTTTGATCTTGTACAACAACGCCTTGTAGCTGATCTGAAGATCGTATGCCGCGGCCTTTCGATTCCATCCATGCCCCTCCAACGACTGCTTAATGGCGACCGATTCGGCGCCACCTTTCACATTGCGCACCAGAAGTTTCAGGCCATTGTTCGTATCGGCGCTCTCCTCGCTAGCGGCAAGAGAACTCACGCTATCCCTCGGGCACAGTTCATTGATGATCGTTTGCTCATCCCCGAGCACCAGATAGCGCTTGATCACATTCTCCATCTCGCGCAGATTGCCGGGCCAGGAGTAACTGCTCAGTGCTTGCACCAGCTTGCGCGAAATGTTCAGAGGATCCGTGCCGTACTTGGTCGAAACCTTCTGCATAAAGTGCCTCGCCATGGCCGGAATCTCTTCCAGACGCTCCCGCAGAGGCGGCATATTGAGCGTGAACCCGTTCAGACGATAGTAAAGATCTTCGCGAAATGTCTTCTGCGCCATCGATTGCTTGATATCGATGTTGGTTGCAGCAATCACTCGTACGTCCACCTTGATATTCGATCGGCCGCCCAAACGCGAGAAGGTCCCATCCTGCAGCACCTGCAGCAACTTCGCCTGAAGAATCGTCGGCATCTCCCCGATTTCATCCAACAGGATCGTCCCGCCGTTGCAGATCTCGAACTTGCCGGGCTTGGACTTGATCGCGCCCGTAAAAGCACCCTGTTCGTAACCGAAAAGCTCGCTCTCCAAAAGATCGGCTGGCATGGCCGCGCAATTCACCTTCAGAAAGGTCTTTTGGCTTCGCCCGGAAAACTTGTGAATCAGCTTGGCCGCGATCTCCTTGCCGGTTCCGCTCTCCCCAAGAATCAGAACAGGAATGTCGGCCCGCGCGACCAGCGTGCATTGCGTCTCAATGTCGCGCATCCGCTTGCACGACCGCACAAACGACGTGTTCTCATCAAGGGGAATCTCCTTGACCTCTTGTCCCGTCGGCCGCATGTCCAATTCATCCAGGCATTGCTGGATGGCGTTCTCGATGTCCTCTTTCCGGAAGGGCTTGAGAAGAATATCCGATGCGCCTAGGCGCGTCACCGCCACTACCCACTGAAGTTCCACCGAGCACGCCAGCATGATGACGGGAAGGGAAGGCTTCGCCGCCCGAATGTCGGCAAGCAGGCTAACCGCATCTTCACCGCTCTCGTCCAGTGCGACATCCCCGTCCATCAACAGCAGATCCGGCACAGGCGATTGCCTCAATCGTTGATTCAACTGAGCAACTTCGCTGAGCAGGATCAGGTCATACCGCCCAGAGAGCGTCCGTTTGAGATAGTCAAGGACCGCTGTATCTCTATCGAGTACGGCGATGAGGTACTTGTGCTCGCCTGAAAGGTCCATTTACTCTCCTGATCGAACACTTCTTTAAATGCGCCCTTGGAACTCAACCGAATTAAAATGGGATAAACAACCCTACTCTCAACAAGAATAGAACCCGCTAACCTGCTCCCCCGGGAGCAGGGACTGGTTCGCATGCTCGACCACCTGAAGGGCTCTGATAACTAGGAGAAGTGTCTTGATTGCTGGTTCAAGTGTACCCCACATGTGAATAAGTTTCCATACAAAGTGTGTAAAGATATTCGCATTGTTGCAAAAGTATTCAGCTTTTTGGGAACCTTTTTACCCCAAGTATTTGGGGGCCATCGGGCGTTCCCATCGCTCCTTTGCCGGCGCCGATTCCAACCTGCGCGAAAGAGGGCGCGAAACGACTCCAAAGCTCCAAAATAGTCGAAAATCTTCGCAATCTTCAGCCCAAATCGGCGGTTCGGTCTGCCAATTGCCCCAGCAAACCAAGCTTTGAAAAAGGCGGGGCTCGATAAGCCCTAGGCCAAAATTTTGCAAAAAATTGCGGCTGTTGATTATTTCATAACTAAAGAATGGTTACAAACCTGCTAATAAACCTTCATTCCATACCTCGGACGGGACTCCAATGACCGCGCTCCACGCCAAAGAAATGACCGATATCCGCGATCTTCCTCCGATGGATTTGATCTTCGGTCAATCTTCGATGATGGCGGTCGCCCAGGCAAAGATGCAACGGGTCGCGAACACCAACGTCCCGGTGCTCCTGCAGGGAGCTAGTGGAACGGGAAAGGATATTCTGGCCCGCTGCCTCCATGCCATGTCCGATCGCTCCAGGAACGCCTTGGTCAAGGTCACCTGTCCGGCCATCCCCAGCACTCTGATCGAATCCGAACTCTTCGGCTATGAAAAGGGAGCTTTCACGGGGGCCTATGCCACCAAGCGCGGCCGCGTGGAGCAGGCCCATCTCGGCACCCTGTTTCTGGATGAAATCAGTAGCCTCGACATCGCTGTCCAGGGCAAGCTCCTGCAAGTCCTTCAGGATGGAACCTACATGCGCGTCGGCGGGCAGCAGCAAAGGAGTGTCGACACTCGCCTCATCAGCGCCGCGAACGGAAACCTCCGCCATCAGACGGAGGACGGAGCCTTCCGTCTCGATTTCCTCTTCCGCATCAATGCCGTCACCATCGATTTGCCTTCGCTTCGTCAGCGCACGATGGACATGCCGGGCTTGATCGAGCATTTCCTTGAGAAATACGGGAAGGCGTTTCATCTCGCCCCAAAACCCATCTCCCGCGAAATGATGCGCATGTTGTTGGGCTACGATTGGCCCGGGAACATCCGCCAGCTCGAAAACCTGATTCGCAGTTACGTTCTCATCGGCGATGAAGAGAGCATCATGGCCGACTTGATCCCCACACCGGTCGTAAAGGAAATCGCCGACATAGACCTTTTGACCCCAGTTTCGCTCAAAG
>Ga0302320_10002836_pt1 | contig 40576 bp, 35 predicted proteins | sample Bog_T0_3_FD_202130 | JGI IMG/M metagenome (GOLD analysis project Ga0302320, IMG submission 202130) | Peat permafrost microbial communities from Stordalen Mire near Abisko, Sweden - Bog_T0_3 | ecosystem: Environmental > Terrestrial > Soil > Wetlands > Peat | place: Sweden: Abisko, Stordalen Mire... | reverse complement strand
CCCAACTCAACCGGGGCCGCGTTAGCGACCCCGCTCAAGCCGCTTTGAGCGGCTCACAAAATGAAGCCCCCGGCTCTGCCGGGGGTAATCTCACTACGGTGGATGTGTCGCGGGGCCTCAGCGGTTCTGGTCCGGCTGGCATGTTGTATTGGAACATGGAGGTTCCGTCGTCATATCCCCGCCGGTTGTTTTGGATATGCTGGTCAATCAGCCGTTGCGCCTGCGAGACGTTATCAAAGTGCGTGGTGCTGCGGCTTGCGGAGAAGTCAGGCAGCTTGTGCGTAGTTGTGTTGACGTAGTCGATGACGCGCAAGAGGATTTCCCTTCTGGCTGCGGGTAGGGTTTCACCAGGGCAGGGATCTCCGCAGTGGGAAGATCGAGGAAGGCAGAGGCGTCGGCGAGGGCCAGGAGCGCTTCGCGGGCGCGGGGGCCGGGGAAGGCGCCCTCCCAACGCGTTAGCGTAGTGGAGCTTGCGCGTTCCGTGAGTTCGAGGGTGTAGAGCTTTTCGGCCACCTTTGTGTCAGGCAGGCTGCGGATGGATGCCAACAACCGATCAACCTGGCCGACGGTGACGCGGGTGGCCGCGAACGCAGTTGATCCGAATGCCGCCAACAAAATGAGAACCGCAAGTTTTCTCACGGTTTGACCTCTATGCTTAGCACGGGTTCATTATAGGCAAGTCAGTGCAGTGCGGGGCCTCAGGATTCTTCATATGCGAGGAGCGATTCGGGCGTGACGACGCGGTGGCGGACGCAGTTGCAGGGAGGGACGGCGTAACCGCGGAGGGTGACGATGCCGAGTTGGAGGAGTGGGGGAAGATTCAGAAGGCGGTCTGCGGCTCGGCTTGTTGGGTCATGGATACAGGGCGAGTCGCGGCATCGAGGCGAAGACGGTATTTGGGGGCATGTAAGGCTGCTGTCAGCCTGGAATCATGGGGCGCAGGCTCACTTGAGGATAAGAACTTTGACGTCCTCATGGGGGGTGGTTTGGGTGATGTAGCCGATAGCTCCTGGCGTGTGCGCTATGAATTCCACAAGGGTGGCTTCGGTCTCGAACGATCGAGGCATGGTGGCTTGTCCGGCGAAGACGAGTCTTGACCAGCAGGTACGCACCATTGCGTCCGGCATATGCAGGAAATCCAACAGGAACTCAGTATGCGCCGGCCCGCCCTTGAGGAAGACCGGGTTCACGCGGCCTCCCTCCTTGAGGTTCCTGGTTTCTCCGGTAAAGAGATCGCGCACTTCGCTTTTTGTGATTTCAACGGCCTTGACGCTGGGGTTGGCGATGACCAGAACCTGCGCGTGCGCTGGGACGGAGAAGAGGAGCACGGCGGCCATGGGAAGGCAAATGAGGACGAGTTGTTTCATGGAGATGTTCTCCTCTCGCTCGGCTAGAAGTAGAAACCGACTTTAGCGACCAGCAGGTTTGTTCGAGGCTGGAGCGTGTTGGGGTTATCAAATCCGTAGAAGCCTGCGGCATTTCCGTCGATGAAATGCCCTTCGAGCTTGGCGTAGAAGTGAGAATTGAAATCGTAGCGGCCGGACACGGCCCAATCGTGGAAGAAACTTGCGGGATCCGACTTATCCGCGGCCGAAGCGATCACAAAGCTGGTGTAGTAGACGCCAGCCTGGAGTTTGTCAGTCAAACGATAGGAGGACATGGCAAACCACGAGGGGGTGTTCACGCCGCTGGTTGCTGGAGGCGCTCCGGTGGTCGTGACGGTCTGGTATTGGACCAGTTTCGTGTATTGGTAAGAAAGGGAGAGCTTCTTCCAGTCATATTGTCCATAGTATGCAGGCCAAAAGGCCAGCGGCTGGACATAGGTGCCGTTCGTGAGATTCCCTTTTGCGTCGTACATCATGAGCGATCCGCCGATCTTCAGGCCGGAGAGCGGCGTCTTCCAGCGCAGGTCGAAGCCCGGCGTCTTGCCTCCAGGAGGGCTGGTGAAGGCGAGCCCGGATTCTTTGAAACTCTCCATGATGCCGTCGTTAGAAGCAACGGTGTAATCGCCATAGTAGGCGCTGTACTCCATCTTTCCCAGATTTCGCATGAGAGGCACAACGCCGTATAACTCGACGCCGTTTTGCGACAAGTCTGTGGCGCGGATGTCTATGCCATAGATACCTTCCGGGAGGAGGGACCACATGTAACCCGGATCGTAGTCCTGCGTATCGTTGTAGAGCCCCCAGCGCATCTTCACTTTTCCGGCACGTATTCCGGCCCACCGGTTGATGGTGAAATCTCCCAAGGCCCAATCTACGGTTGGATCGTCGCCGCCAAATGCTCCCAGCCTAGTGTAGTGGAACTGAACCCCGACGCGAAGCCTGTTGGTGACCTCGTCGTTCACGTTGATGGCAGCCTCGGTCCAGGCAGTCGAACCAGAACCGGTATTGATGCCGAGGTAATTGTTTTCACTGCTTACGAGGAAACCTTGCGTGGCGAAGCCGTGAATCTGAAGGTTCTGATCGCCCACACTGACACTTTGCGCAAGCGCGGGTGCAATTCCCAGGGCCAGCACAACAACGGCCGAAGATAATCGATTCATCGTCTCTTCCCTTCGTGTCCCCGGCGAGGGGATCGGCTGAAGACATCTGAACGTTTGCCACGAACGCGACTGGACCAAGTGGAAACGGTCCCATCAGTGTTAGGACAAGCCATTCAATGGAGCTACCAAAGAAGCAAAACTCGAATTACCTATCGGCCACAAATTACACGGCATGAATCTGGATAGCTTATTTGGAGAATCGACCTTCAAGGGAGGAATCTGAAGCTAAGTGGGAAATATAGGGGCGGGAGTCTATTCGAAACCTCTAATGTGTCGTTGTTGCGGGGAACATCTGCAATTCGGCTCAAGGGCAGCAACAGATCAACTTAATCCGGACCGGCTTCGGTCTCAAGCCACTCAGGCGTGACGACGCGGTGGCGGACGTAGTTGTAGGGCGGGACGGCGTAGCCGCGCAGGAGGGCGATGCCGAGTTGGATGAGGCGGGGGCCGTAGGTTTCGGCTTCATGAGAGACGGAGCCGATGATGGCGCTTTGGCCCGAGCGCATTTCGGCGATGACTTCGGGGATGCAGTCCTGTCCGGCGATGGCGAAGCCGGCTTCCCGGTTGGCTGCACGCGCGGCGTCGAGGACGCCGAGGGCGCTGGAGTCCGTAGCGGCGGCGACGAGCATGCGCTGGCCTTTGGGCTTGTCGCTGAGGAAGTCGGCCATGGCTAGCTGGCTGGGTTCGCGGCGGCCGCGGCCTTCAATCTGGACGAAGCGGTCGGCGGGGATTTCACTGAGGCGGTCGCGGATGCCCTGGAAGGCGCCGGTAATGCGGCTTTGGACAAAGCTGCCGGCCTCAGAGAGTCCGACGCCGACGACCCAGTCGGGCTTGCCTTTCCAGTCGCGGAGAGCATGTTGGGCGAGCAGGAGGCCGGCTTCAAAGCCGACGTCGAAGTTGTCGACGCCGAAGTAAGTGGCGTTGGGGTGGGGCACGTCAATGGCGATGAGGGGAATATCGGCGCGCTTGAGGATGTGAGCGACGCGCGGGGCCACGTGCTCCTCGACCTGGAACTCGAGGACGAGGTCGACACGTTCTTTGACGAAGGCCTCGGCGTTTTGGATGGCGATGTCGGCGTCGTAGCGGTTGTCGAGCAGGAGCAGCTCGACGCCTGAGGCTGCCGCGGCGGCGGTGATGCTTTGGGCCACGGCGACGGAAAAGGGCATCTCCGCGCTTTGGGCGGCGAAGCCGAAGCGGAGGCGGCGCGGGCGCGAGACGAGGCGGTAGGCGCCGTTTTGCGATTGGGCGACGTAGCCGCGATGGACGAGGGTCTTGAGGATGCGGTAGACGCTGGTTTTGGAGATTTTGGTGCGCTGGAAGACGTCTTCGAGGGTGACAGGAGCGTGATCCTGCTCCAGCAGCTCGAGGACGTCGAGAGCTTTGGAGAGGATGGGAATCAGGTAGAGGCGTTTGATTTTGGCTTTGGGCAAGCGGTGTTCTCCCAAATGAACTCTGCGTGCATGGCCGGTCTCAGATAACCGGCCATGTATGGGTACGGCTCAGGCGTAGCTGCTGACGGCGGAGGAGCGGCTGCCTCGTTCGCGGGCAATGCGCTCGACGTAGCCACTGGAGCGCAGGGCGGCGAGCGGGTCGGCAGGAAGGCCGCGAGCTACGCGCCAGGCTGCGAGGATGGGGCGGACATCGGTCCAGAATGCGCCGCGGAAGAGCTCTTCGGCGGCGACCGTGTCACAGGATTGCTGGAAAGCGGCGAGCTGCTTGCGGTCAATGAGGGCGGCCTTGAGCCAAAGTTCTTGGGCGGTGACGACGGTTTGAACGGTGGCTTCGATCTTGCCCTTGATGTTGTGGCTCTGGTCGATCATGTAGGCGATGCCGGAGCCAAGGCCGTCGGCCAGGCCGGCGTGGATCTCGTGGAAGATGCGGAAGATCTGGTAGGGGTCGATGGAGCCGAGGGTGAGGTCGTCGTCGGCATAGCGGCGGTCGTTGAAGTGGAAGCCGCCGAGGAGGCCGGTGTGGAGGAGCCAGGCGACAATCTGCTCGATGTTCTGCGACGTGTAGTGGTGGCCGGTGTCGACGAGGACGCAGGCCTGGGGGCCGGCGGCGCGCGAGAGCAGGGAAGACATGCCCCAGTCAGCGATGTCGGTGTGATAGAAGGCGGGCTCGAAGGGCTTGTATTCGATGAGCAGGCGCTGGTTGGGCGCGAGGCGGTCGTGGGCGGTGCGCAGGGCCTCTTCAAGCCAGCCGATGCGGTTGCGGATGCTCTGGGAGCCGGGATAGTTGGAGCCGTCGGCGAGCCAGAGGGAGATGTCGCGGGAGCCGAGCTTTTTGGCGATCTCGATGGAGTCGAGGACGTGGTCGAGGGCCTGCCGGCGGATGCCGGCCGAGGGGTTGCAGAGGGAGCCGAACTTGTACTCCTGATCCTGGAAGAGGTTGGGGTTGATGGCGCCGGAGCGGACGCCGAAGCGGTGCTCAAGCTGTTTGACTTCAGCTACGTCGGCCAGGCCCTTGGGCAGGTCCCAGAGCACGTGGAGAGCCATGGTGGGGGTGACCCCGGTGAGGCGATTGACCTCAGCCGCGTCGGCAAACTTCTCTTCAATGGTGGAGGCGGCGGCGGCCTGGACGAACTTGCCGAAACGGGTGCCTGTGTTGGCAAATCCCCAGGAGGGAATCTCGATCTGGAATGCGTCCAGGGCTTGGGAGGCGAGGTCGAAGAGTGCTGACTCGGATTGTGGCATTGCGGATTACCTACCTTTGCGGAGCCGGGGGTCTGGAGATCATTTTTCGCCGTGGGCGAGATCGTGCACCAGGATGACGTGGAGAAAACGGGGCCCGTGGACGCCTTTGATGCGGGTCATTTCAATGTCGGCCGTGGCGCTGGGGCCGGAGATGTAGGTGGCGAGGGGTGGCGGTTGCGGGCAGCGGCCGAAGTACTCGGGGAGGGTTTCGACGACCTGGCTCGAGCAGAGGATGCAGAGATGCCAGTCGGGGAGCAGGGTGAGGACGCGGCGGCCTTCCGTGGGAGAGTGATGCAGGACGATGGTGCCGGAGTCGGCGACGGCGCAGGTGGCGGCGGTGACCACGCCTTCGGCCTGTTCGATTTCGGCGTGGGTGAGGGCGTTGTCGATGCGCCAGTCGAAGCCGGGGGCGCGCCATTCGGCGGGGAGTCCGGCAGGGGCGATGAAGATGTGCTTGCCGCTGGCAGTCAACTGGGCGGCGATGGCGGCGGGCAGTTCGGCCGGGGTGGATTCGACGACTTCGGCGTCGTACTCGCGCAGGCGCTCGATGAGAAGGGCAAGACAGGCTTCACGAGAGAGCTTGCCACGGCGGATGTAGGGGCGGGGCAGAGCGGCGTAGGCTGCTGCCCGGCTGCCGTCAGGCTGGGTGGCGGCCTGAATTCGGTCGAGGGTCTGCTGGCGGGATGAAATGGCTGGGGTCATTTTGCATTCTCCCGAGCGGGGTGAGGGAAGGGTTTGTGGTTTCCCACCCTTTCGCCGAAATGCCGGCGAAAGGATGGGGCACCCGGCAATAGCGGGATGACGAGAGCTTTACGTTCCGATATCAATCTCTGTGGTATCCCACCCTTGGCGCAAAAGCAACGACACGCCAAGGATGGGGCACCCAATTCTGTTGGGTGGGTCAGACTTCTTCTTTGGTGGGAGGAGGTCATTTGGCACCCCGGGCGCGGGCGGCCCACCAGCTGTGGAAGGGTTGGCTCGGAAGGCCGCGGAGGTCGCGAGTCTGGGTCCATTTTGCGCCGACGCTGGGCAGGGAGTGAATCCAGCCGTCTTTGCGGGTGAAGAGGCGAAGGCCGAGGCGGCCGGCCCACTGGGCGCTGTGGAAGAGCCAGGCGCGGGCGAAGAGGAGGTTGGCGATGCGTAGGCCGAGGTACATGGGGTCGAAGAAACGGCCGAGGTGGTGGCGCTCCTGGTTGACGACCTCGGAGCGGAGTTCAAGCAGCACTTCAGGGATGTTGATTTTGACGGGACAGACTTCGTAGCATGCGCCGCAGAGGGAAGAGGCAAAGGGCAACGATTGGGCGTGGTGCATCTGCATCAGCTGGGGCGTGAGGATGGCGCCGATGGGGCCGGGATAGACCGAGCCGTAGGCGTGGCCGCCGGTCTGGCGATAGACCGGGCAGCTATTCATGCAGGCGGCGCAGCGGATGCACTTGAGCGTCTGGCGATGTTTGGGGCGGGCGAGAATGCTGGAACGGCCGTTGTCGAGCAGGACGACGTGGAACGTCTGCGGGCCATCGCCGGGGGTGACGCCGGTCCAGAGCGAGGTGTAAGGATTCATGCGCTCGCCGGTGGCGGAGCGGGCGAGAAGTTGAAGCATGACTTCAAGGTCCTGGAAGCGGGGCAGGACTTTCTCGATGCCGGCCAGGGTGATCATGGTGCGCGGCAGGGTGAGGCACATGCGGCCGTTGCCTTCCGACTCGACCACGGCGACGGCGCCGGTTTCAGCGATGAGGAAGTTGGCTCCGCCGATGGCGGTGGGAACGCGGAGGAACTTCTCGCGCAAGAAGTGGCGCGCGGCGTTGGTCAGCTCTTTCGGGTCGTCGGAGAGGTCTTTGAGGCCCATGCGACGGGCAAAGATTTCGCGCACCTGGGCGCGGTTGATGTGAAGAGCGGGGACGACGATGTGGGAGGGTTCCTGGTCGCCGAGCTGGAGGATGATCTCGGCGAGATCGGTTTCGTGGGCCTGGATGCCGGCGGCCTCGAGGAAGGGATTGAGCTGGATTTCGGCCGAGGTCATGGTCTTGATCTTGATGACCTCGGTGGCGTTCTCGCGGCGGAGCAGGTCGAGGATGATGCGGCGGGCTTCGGCGTCGTCGGCGGCCCAGTGGACGTGGCCACCGGCGGCGGTGCATTGGGATTCGAATTGCTCGAGGTAGAAGCCGAGATTGTCGAGGGCGTGGGCGCGGAGGTCGGAGGCGGCGGCGCGGAGTTGCTGCCAGTCGGCTTTTTCGGCTACCAATTTGGCGCGCTTGGCCTGGATGACGTCGATTGCGTGGGCGACGTTCTTGCGGAGTTGGGGATTGCGCAGGACGGGGAGCACGGCCACAGGAAATGGCGGGGCGAGCGCGGGGTCGAGAATGGCATGCGGGGGAATTGCATGCGGGGGAATGGCGTGGGTCTGGGCTGGCCTGCTCATAGGGTTGCCTCCGCGGGAGAGGCTTCGGTACTGGCCAGGATCTGGGCCATGTGGATGGTCTTCATGCCGGCGTATTGGCGATGCATGGCGCCGCCCAGGTGCATGAGGCAACTGTTGTCGAGGGCGGTGCAGTACTCTGCGCCGGTGGAGACGACGTCCTGGAGCTTGACGGCGAGCATGGCCGAGGAGACCTCAGCGTTTTTGACGGAGAATGTGCCGCCGAAACCGCAGCAGCGGTCGAGATTGGGAAGGGCCACCTGTTCAAGGCCGCGGACGTGGGCGAGGAGACGGAAGGGCCGGTCGCCGAGGTGCAGGGCACGGAGGCCGTGGCAACTGGCGTGATAGGTAACGCGATGAGGGAAATAGGCGCCGACATCTTCCACGCCGACGCGGTCGATGAGGAACTCGCTGAGTTCGTAGATGCGCGGCAGCAACTCCTCGAACTGCCTCCGCAGTTCCGCGTTTCCGAGCTCTTCGATGAGACCAGGGTACTGATCGCGGATCATGGCCACGCAGGAGGAGGAGGGAACGACAATGGTTTCGGTGTCGCGGTAGAGGCGGACGAGGCGCTTGGCCTGGGAGAACACCTCGCCGCGAAAGCCGGTGTTGGCGTGCATCTGGCCGCAGCAGGTTTGTTTGGGGTGGAAGTCGAGCTCGACGCCCAGCCTTTCGAGCAGGTTGACTACCGCGCGGCCCGTCTCCGGGTAGAGCGTGTCGTTATAACAGGTGATGAAGAGCGAAGCGCGCACCAGGGTCACCCAAAGACCATCCCTAGGGAAGGGTCATGATATTCGATAGAGACACGAATTGTCTATTGCAATTTACGCGGTTCCGATGGAGGGGATTGCGGCCGTGAACCCCAACCCGGTTGTTGCCACGGTGACCGGGGGTAGCGTGGTCGCCTCGCCCCGGATTTTGACGGGGGGCGGCTCGCTTGCTGCACTGGTTTCCGGGGGACATCTTCCGCACCAGAAGGAAAAGTACACCTTTCACCTCAGAATGCCGTCTAACCATGGCAGATTGTTCATGGATTTGTACTTTTTCCCGATTTATCTGTCTTGCCCGTCCAGTTTGAGGGATGGGAGGCGGGTTCTCAGGGCGGCGCATGGGCGTATACCGGTATTCTTTTGAAGGCAGCGGCAACTAATTTGCGATTCGGGGGTTCACTCCGATGAAAGGGTCCAAGAAACTCACTATGGTATCCCAACGTCCCCTCCTCCTCTTGGCGGCCACGGCACTGATTGGCTGCTCGGCATTGATGGCCCAGGAATTTGCGCCTTCGGCGCAGATTGTAGACAGGATCAACGAAGCCCAGTTGGTGACGCTGGTTGGTAACACGCACCCCGCGGCGACGGCGAAGAACGATCGCGGCCGGGTGAGCGCCGATCTGCCGATGACGGATCTGATCCTGGTGCTGAGCCGGAGCCCGGAGCAGCAGGCGGCTTTCGACAAGTTTGTGGCCAGCCAATACGACTCTGGCTCGCCCAATTTTCATCAGTGGCTCAAGCCGGAAGAGGTAGGCGAGCGGTTCGGGCCCGCGCAGAGCGATATCGACACGGTGACGGGGTGGCTCCAGAGCCATGGGTTCTCGGTGGATGAGATCTCGAAGAATCACCTGAACATCCGGTTCAGCGGTACGGCGGCGCAGGTGGAGAGCGCTTTCAATACGGAGATTCACAACCTGGAAGTGAAGGGCGTCGCGCATATCGGGAACATGACGGACCCGAAGATTCCGGCGGCGCTGGCGCCGGCGGTGGTGGGCGTGAAGGCGCTGCACAACTTCTTTCCGCGGCCGCTGCACCGTATGGGCAGCCAGGTGACGCGCGACAAGGCGACGGGGAAGTGGAAGCGGGTTGCGACTGCGCCGGAGGCGCCCCTGGAGCGTGGGAAGCCCGGTGCGCAGCGGGCCGGCGTGCGTCCGCAATACAACGTCAACGACCCGAATAACGGCTACCTGATCGAGGACGTGGCTCCCTACGACTTTGCAGCGATTTATAACGTGGCTCCGTTGTGGAACAAGGGGATTGACGGGACGGGGCAGGTGATCGCCATCGCGGGAACCAGCGACATCGATGTGGGACAGAGCGAGACAGAGACCGGAGCCGACGGCCTCAACGATGTGCTCACCTTCCGCCAGGCGTTCGGCCTGCCGACAAACATTGCGGCGAACACACCCAAGCGCGTATCTGGCAACAGCCAGGCGCTGACGGTTTGCAGCAGCACGGCTAGCGGCGCGCTCTGCGGCATGGGAGACCTTGAAGAAAACACGCTGGATGTGGAGTGGTCGGGGTCGGTGGCGAAGAATGCGCAGATTGTGCTGGTGGCTTCGTTCCCGGCTTCGGCATCGGACGACAATCTCTGGGATTCAGAGAGCTATATCGTCAACAACGTCGATAACGCTTCGTCTCCCGTGTATGGCGCGCACCAGATGAATGTGAGCTATGGCGAGTGCGAACTGGGCAACAGCACCGCCGGCAATGTTTCGTACTACAACCTGTGGCAGACGGCCGCGGCGGAGGGCATTGCCGCTTTTGTGGCCACGGGCGACTCGGGCTCGCCGAGCTGCGACCAGGGTGGGGACGCGGGCGGCACACCCTATGCGGCGGAGTATGGCCTGTCGGTGAGCGGTCTTGCTTCTCCTCCATGGGACACCGCGGTGGGCGGCACGGATTTCAACTGGTGCGCCGCAAACGCGTCGAGCTGCTCGGCCAACCCCTACTGGAATTCGACGAATGCATCCAATGGGGCCAGCGCCCTGGGTTATGTGCCGGAGATGCCCTGGAACGATACTTGCGCCAGCCCGGGTGGTATCTATTTCGCGGAGTACTTTGCAACCGAACTTGATCAGACCTGGGTCGTGGACGCAGAGACTTCGTGCAATTTTGCGGCAGACTCAAACTATAATCAGGAACTCAATTACTACTACGGCCAGGACATGTCATGGCTGGTGGATACGGTTGGCGGCAGCGGAGGGGCGAGCGGGTGCGTGGTGAACACCACGCCCCCTGGTTACTCGAACACGACTATCGGCACTTGCACGGCGAGCGCGACAAGCACCGGGAGCGTGACGGGGATTTCGGGCAAGAGCATTGCTTCGATTCCTTTGACCCGCAACGGATGGCAGAAGCCGAGCTGGCAGGTCAACGCCAAGATTCCGGGTTTGCCGAACGACGGGGTGCGCGACATTCCGGATGTCTCGTTTTTCGCGGCGGATGGGTTCAACTACAGCGCCTATCTGATTTGCGTCTCCGCAGCCGTTTCCTGCACGTATTCGGCGACCGCCGAGGACACGGCGCAGGAGGTGGGTGGCACATCGGTTGCTTCCCCGGCGATGGCCGGTGTGATGGCGCTGATCAACCAGAAGGCAGGGTCGGCGCAGGGCAGTCCCAACCCAGGGCTGTACGCCCTGGCGGCGAAGCAGAGCTGGGGCAGTTGCAGCGCGGAGAGCGTGAAGACATCGAGCAGTTGCTATTTCAATGACATCGATGCAGGCCCATACAAGGGCATGCCGTACACCAATGCCATGCCCTGCGATGCGGCCGACTCGTCTCCCAACTGCAACCCGGATTCGAATGGGGATCCGATCAGCATACTCTCCGGGTACAACTCGGGCGTGGGGTTTGACGAGGCGACGGGGCTGGGATCGCTGAACGTGGCTAACGTGGTGAACGCCTGGCCGGCCGTCAAGGCTGCCGTGGTGAATCTGTCGCCGGCGGGGCCGCTGACGTTTGCGAGCACGGCGGTGGGCACGACCGAGGGGGCGAGGCAGTCGATCACGCTGAAGAACACCGGGACGGCGACGCTGGGCAGCCTGGCGATTTCGATTACCGGGACCGATGCCAGTTCGTTCTCGCAGAGCAATACCTGCGGGACGAGCGTGGTGGCGGGCGGGCATTGCGCGATCATAGTGACCTTCAAGCCGGCGGCCTCAGGGTCGCTGACGGCGGAGGTGAGCATCGCGGACAATGCGAACGGGTCGCCGCAAACGGTATCGCTGGCGGGAACGGGAACGGCGCCGGCGGTGAGCCTTTCGACCAAGGGGCCGCTGACGTTTGCGAGCACGGTGGTGGGCACGACCGAGGGGGCGAGGCAGTCGATCACGCTGAAGAACACCGGGACGGCGACGCTGAGCAGCCTGGCGATTTCGATTACCGGTACCAATGCCAGTTCGTTCTCGCAGAGCAATACCTGCGGGACGAGCGTGGTGGCGGGCGGGCATTGCGCGATCATAGTGACCTTCAAGCCGGCGGCCTCAGGGTCGCTGACGGCAAAGGTGAGCATCGTGGATAATGCGACCGGGTCGCCGCAGACGGTATCGCTGGCGGGCACGGGAACGGCACCGGTGGTGAGCCTGTCGCCGACCAGCCTGAGCTTCCCCACGACCAAGAAGGGCACGACCGCGGCGACGAAGGCGATTACGCTGAAGAACACGGGCACGGCCGCGCTGGCGCTGAGCGGAAGCGGGCTGGGGATCAGCATGGCCGGGACCGACGCAAGTTCTTTCTCGCAGACGAATACCTGCGGGACGAGCGTGGCCGCGAAAGGGCAGTGCACCATTACGGTGAGTTTCAAGCCGGCGGCAACCGGATCGCTGAGCGCCTCAGTGAAGATTGCCGATCACGCGTCCAACTCGCCACAGAGCGTGGGATTGAGCGGGAAGGGCGACTAACCTTTACCAACTCGAAGGCAACAAAAAGCGGGGAAGGGCTGTGGCCCTCCCCCGCTTTGTTGTGGGCGGGAAGCCGTCTGGCGGAAGACTATTTGGAGAGCTTGTCGAGGTCGAGGTTGAGGGCGAGGACGTTGACGCGGGGTTCGCCGAGAAGGCCGAACTGGCGGGTAGTGGTGTCCTGGGCGATGAGCCTTCGGATGCTTTCTTCCGAGAGGCCGCGGGCCTTGGCGACGCGGGGGGCCTGGAACCAGGCGGAGTCGGGAGTGATGTCGGGATCGAGGCCCGAGGCCGAGGTGGTGACGAGATCGATGGGGACTGGCTTGCCGGGATTTTCGGCGGCCAGTTTGTCAATGGAGCCCTGGATGCGATCGACGAGGGTTTTGTTGGATTGGGCAAGGTTGGAGCCGCCGGAGGCAGTGGCGTCGTAGCCGTTGCCGGCGGCCGACGGGCGGGGATGGAAGTAGCGGTCGGAGGTGAAGCTCTGGGCCAGCAGCCTGGAGCCGATGACTGTGCCGTCCTTGAGGATGAGGCTGCCTGCGGCCTTGTGGGGGAAGATGAGCCCGGCGAGGCCGGTGACCAGCAGCGGATAACCCAGGCCGAACAGAATCGCGGTGACGAGGGTGAAGCGAATTGAAGTCTTCCAGACGGAATGCAATTTCGTTCTCCTTGAGGGGCACGGCCCCCCGTGCTTCAAGCCAGGTGGACAGCCACGAGGAACATATCGATGGCCTTGATGCCGATGAAGGGCACGATGATGCCGCCCACGCCATAGATGAGCAGGTTGTTGCGCAGCAGGATATCGGCGGGCTTGGGCTCGTATTTGACGCCTTTGAGGGCCAGGGGAATGAGGGCCACGATGATGACCGCGTTGAAGATGACCGCGGAGAGGATGGCCGACTGCGGCGAGTGAAGGAACATAATGTTAAGCACCCCCAGCACCGGAAAGACACCGGCGAACATGGCGGGGATGATGGCGAAGTACTTGGCCACGTCGTTGGCGATGGAGAAGGTGGTGAGGGCGCCGCGGGTCATCAGTAATTGTTTTCCGATCTCGACGATTTCGATGAGCTTGGTGGGGTTGGAGTCGAGATCGACCATGTTTCCGGCTTCCTTGGCGGCCTGGGTACCGGAGTTCATGGCGACGCCCACGTCGGCCTGGGCCAGGGCGGGCGCGTCGTTGGTGCCATCGCCGGTCATGGCGACGAGCTTGCCCTTGCCCTGCTCGCGCTTGATCAGGTCCATCTTGTCTTTAGGTTTGGCCTCGGCGAGGAAGTCGTCGACGCCGGCTTCGCGGGCGATGACGGCGGCGGTGAGGGGGTTGTCGCCGGTGATCATGATGGTGCGAATGCCCATGGCGCGGAGGCGGGCGAGGCGTTCCTTGAGGCCGCCCTTGACGATGTCCTTGAGGTGAATGACGCCGAGGGCGGTGGCATTCTCGGCGACGACCAGTGGCGTTCCGCCGTCGCGGGCGACGGCTTCCACATGCTCGCGGACTTTTTGCGGGAGTTGCGTACCCTGCTCCTCGAGGAAGCGGGCGATGGCGTCGACCGAGCCCTTGCGAATGCGAATGCCGGGCAGGTTGACGCCGCTCATGCGGGTCTGGGCGGTGAAGGGCACGAACTCGGCGTGGATGCCGCCGAGGTCGCGTCCGCGGAGGTTGTACTTTTCCTTGGCGAGAACGACGATGGAGCGGCCTTCGGGGGTTTCGTCGGAGAGTGAAGCGAGCTGGGCGGCGTTGGCCAGGCGCTCGGCCGTTACGTCGGGGGCGGTCAGGAACTCGGTGGCCTGACGGTTGCCCAGGGTGATGGTTCCCGTCTTATCGAGCAGCAGCGTGTTGACGTCGCCGGCGGCTTCAACGGCGCGTCCGCTCATGGCGAGGACGTTGTATTGGACGAGGCGATCCATGCCGGCGATGCCGATGGCCGAGAGCAGGCCGCCGATGGTGGTGGGAATGAGGCAGACGAGGAGCGAGACCAGTACGAAGACCGTTTGCGGGGCCTTGGAGTAGATGGCGAAGGGCTGCAAGGTGACGACGGCGAGAAGAAAGACGATGGTGAGACCGGAGAGCAGGATGGAAAGGGCGATCTCGTTGGGGGTTTTCTGGCGGGTTGCGCCCTCGACCAGGGCGATCATGCGATCGAGGAAGGTCTCGCCGGGGTTGGAGGTGATGCGGACCTTGATCCAGTCGGATAACACTTTAGTCCCGCCGGTGACGGCGGACCGGTCGCCGCCGGCTTCGCGGATGACCGGGGCGGACTCGCCCGTAATGGCCGACTCGTCGACGGAGGCGACGCCCTCGATGACTTCGCCGTCGCCTGCGATGTAGTGATTGGCCGCGATGTAAATGATGTCTCCTGAGCGGAGCAGGGCGCTGGCGACGTCTTCAAGGCCGCCGTCGGCAGTGTAGCGCTGGGCAATGGTCTCGCCTTTGGCCTTGCGCAGGGTGTCGGCCTGGGCCTTGCCGCGGCCTTCGGCCATGGCTTCGGCAAAGTTGGCGAAGACCACGGTGAACCAGAGCCACAGCGTGATCTGGAGATTGAAGCCGAAGCCGGGGCGGTGGTTGACGATGTTGTCAATGAGCAGGCCGGTGGTGAGCACGCTGCCGACTTCCACGACAAACATAACCGGGTTTTTGACCATGCCGCGGGGATCGAGCTTGCGGAATGCGTCCACCAGGGCGTGGGCCATGATTTGAGTGTTCCAAAGACTTGTTTTCTCAGCCATATCAGTCCGTTTCTTCCGGTCGTGATGCGGTAGCGGTGCGGGCTAGAATAGCTGCCCGGACTTCAGGAGCAGATGTTCCAGGATCGGTCCCAGGCTTAGCGCCGGGAAGAAGGTGAGCGCGCCGAGCAGCAAGACCACGCCGATCAGCAGGACGGTAAAGAGCGCCGTGTTCACCGGGAAGGTTCCGGGCGAGGGCGGCACGCTCTTTTTGCTGGCCAGGTTGCCGGCCAGGGCGAGCACGGGAATCATCATGAAGAGGCGGCCGAAGAGCATGTCCCAACCCAGCATCACGTTGTACCACCAGGTGTTGGCGTTGAGGCCGGCAAAGGCAGAGCCGTTGTTGCCGGCGCCGGAGGTAAAGGCGTAGAGAATCTCTGTGAGGCCGTGCGGACCCTGGTTGGCGAGGCTGCTGAGGCCGATGGTGGGAGAGAGAACAAAGATGGCCGTGAGCGAGAGAATGATGAGCGGGAAGATGAGCACATAGAGCATGGACATCTTCACGTCGTAGGATTCGATCTTCTTGCCCAGGTACTCGGGGGTGCGGCCGACCATGAGGCCGGCGATGAAGACCGAGAGCACGACCATGATCAAGATGCCGTACAGGCCCGAGCCCACGCCGCCGAAGACGACCTCGCCCATCATGATGTTGATGAGGACCACCATGCCGCCCAGGGGAGTGAGGGAGTCGTGCATGGTGTTGACGGCGCCGCAACTGGCGTCGGTGGTGATGGTGGCAAAGAGCGAGGACTGGGAGATCCCGAAGCGGACCTCCTTGCCTTCCATATTGCCGCCGGGCGCGGTGGCGCTTGATGTTTGCGCGGCTCCGTGAATGAGGGCGTGGGGATGAGCCTCAGCCCAGTAGACGGTGGTGAATCCGGCGGTGAAGAGGATGAACATGGCGGCCAGCACGGCCCAGCCGTGGCCGGGTGCGCCGGTCATGCGGCCCAGGGTGTAAGTGAGGCCGGCGGGGATGATGAAGATGGAGAGCATTTGGAGCAAGTTGGAGAAGGGAGTGGGGTTCTCAAAGGGGTGGGAGCTGTTGGCATTGAAGAATCCGCCGCCGTTGGTGCCCAGCATCTTGGGGGCCTCCTGCGAGGCGACGGGTCCCTGAGCGATGGTCTGAACCTGGGTGGGTTGTTCGAGGGGATGGGCGGTGGTGTAGGCTTTGAAGTTCTGAGGGACGCCCTGGCCAACCAGCAGCAGCGCATAGATGATGCACGCCGGGGCGAGGATGTAAAGTAGCGTGCGGGTGGCGTCAACCCAGAAGTTGCCGATGGTGGCGGAGGTGGTGCGCTTGATGCCGCGAATGAGGGCGACGGCCACCACGATGCCTACGGCTGCCGACCAGAAGTTGTGCGTCGCCAGGCCCGCCATCTGGGTCAGATAGCTCATGGTGGTCTCAGGCGTGTAGGACTGCCAGTTGGTGTTGGTGGTGAAACTGGCAGCGGTGTTCCAGGCCAGGTCAGGACCGACGGCGGCGAGGCCTTGGGGATTGAACGGCAGAAAGTTCTGCAATCGCTCAATGGCATAGGTCATGATCATGCTGATGGCGGAGAATCCGAGCACGGCGAAGGCGTACTCACGCCAGTTCATCTCTTTGCCGGAGTTGACGCCGGAGAGGCGGTAGATAAGCCGCTCGATGGGACGGAGTACCGGATCCAGCCAGGTGCGTTCACCCTCCAGTACGCGGGCCAGGTAAAGGCCCACGGGACGAACGCTTGCAAGCAGGATCAGGGAGAAGATGGCAAATTGCAACCAACCGTTGGCGGACATGTTAGAACTTCTCCGGGAAAAGCAGGGTGAGAGTAAGGTAGCCGAGCAGCAGGATGGACAGGATCAGCGCAACCACGGTGATGATGTCAATATGCATGGGTTACCTCAACTTCTGGCAGGCCTTGACGTAGAGGAACGCCAGGGCGAAGAAAACGGCCGTGAACAGCAACATCGCTACATCTTGCATCGCAGCTCCCGCATTTCGATGAGCAGGCCGTTGGGGAAGCCGCCTGCTCAAGATTCATTCTGGCTCTCGCCTCGCTTGAGTATCGAAAAGTTTTCCTAAATAAAACGTAAGGATATGAGATTGCGGCCTGCGTTCCTACAACTTTTTACGCAGGTAATGGAACACGCCATGCCCAATCAGCGCGGCAATCATGGCGATCGAGAAATTCGTGACCGTAAAAATATCGCGGAAGGCGAACATCAGAGTTTTCCCGCGTCCATTGGTAGCCGTGAATTCTCCCATCAAAAGGTTTGAATAAAACAGAAAAACGATAAACGCGACCTCAATCAGGGCGCGAGCGATGCGGGCGAGTGGCCAGCGATTTTTCAGGTCTGCGAGCATGGATGAATGATACCGGCAGTTGCAGCATGGGTTTCCGGGGCTGACGGAGTTCATTCTTCGTTGCCGGTCCAGCCTTCGGGGACAAAGCGGTAGCCGACCCAGGGTTCGGTCTGGATGTACTGCTTGCCGGTTCCGGCCTCGAGTTTTTTGCGCAATTGGCCGACGAAGACGCGGAGGTATTCCGGCTGGTGGGCCGACTGCGCTCCCCAGACGGTAGTGAGCAGGGCGCGATGGGTCATGACCTTTCCGGCATGGCGGGCCAAGTGGAGCAACAGGTCGAATTCCTTGGGAGTGAGATGGATAGAGCGGCCGAGGACGGTGATGGAATGGGCCGGGGCGTCGACAACGAAGTCGCCGGCCTCAATGGCGGCGGTGGTGCGCTCCGGGGCGCGGCGGAGGTGGGCGCGCACGCGGGCGAGGAGCTCCTGGATGCCGAAGGGCTTGGTGACGTAGTCGTCGGCGCCGGCGTCGAGCGCCTCGATTTTGGAGCGCTCATGATCGCGGACGGACAGGACCAGCACCGGGGTTGCGGATTGGACACGAATGGCGCGGCAGACCTCGACGCCGCTCATGCCAGGCATCATCAAGTCGGTGATGACCAGATCCGGCGCCCAGTCTTTGAAGACCAACAGGCCCTCTTCGGGGTCGTTGGCGGTGCGCACATCGAAGCCCTGCGCAGTGATTGCGGCGCGCAGCACCCGGGTGATTTGCGGTTCGTCGTCGATGACCAGAATTCTGCCCGGCATGTTGTTCTGCTTCCATCGGAAGATTACATCATCCGGCCGGGCGGGTATGATGCACGGTGGAGGAAATATGGACGCAAGGCGCGACCGGAAGCGGCTATTCCACTGGTTCATGGCCACGTTGACGGCAGTGGGCGCCACGATCGTATTGGTTTGGTCCGGAGCCAATTCGACGACGACCGGGATGGTGTTTCTGGTTCTGGTGGTGTGGTCCGCGGCCCAGGCCGGGATGTGGCCGTCCGTGTATGTTGCCGCTCTTTGTGCGATCTCATTTGATTTCTTCTTTCTTCCTCCGGTTCATACTTTTCGGATCATTGGCATACAGCAATGGGTGGCCATGATCTCTTTTCTGGCCGGTTGCGCCGTGGCGGGGCGGCTGGCGGAACGGGCCCGGCGGCAGGCCGAACAGGCCGAGATGCGGCGGGAGGATGTGGAGCGGCTCTATGAGCTGAGCCAGGAGATGATGCTGCACGAGGATCCGGCGGGGCTGGTGCAGGTGTTGCCGCGGCTGATTGACCGCATCTTTGCGTTGCGCGGAGTGGTGCTCTATGTGCGCGACCAGGACCAGTTTTACGCTTCCTTGCAGGAGCTGCCGCTGAGCATAGAAAACAGTCTGCGCGCGATGGCTCAGGGGCCCAATCCGACCATTGAACTGCCGGGGGAGTTTGACGCGATGGCGCTGATGCTGGGACTGCGACCGGTAGGCACGCTGGGCTGGCGCCCGGGCGTACTTTCGCGGGAGGTGGCCACGGCGGTGAGCGCACAGGTGGCGATTGTGCTGACCCGGGCGCTGGCGATTGAGGCAACGGCGCGTATGGAGGCAGCGCGGGAGGGAGAACGGCTGCGCACGGCGCTGATTGACTCGCTGACTCATGAGTTGCGCACGCCGCTGACAGCCATCCGGGCCGCGGCGACCACGCTGCGCCAGGCGGAGGGATTGGATGAGGCCAGCCGCCAGGATCTGGTGGCGCTGGTGGATGAGGAGAGCCTTCGCCTGGACGTCCTGATCGGCGAGGCGGTGGAGATGGCGGAGATCGATGCGCACGTGGTGCAGGCGCACCTGGCTCCGCAGCATGAGCTGTCGCTGCTGGAGCAGGCGGTGGAGGAGTCGAGCAAGGCGCTGGCCGCGCAGCGGGTGACGATCGACGTGGAGGGGCCTGACGATCCGGCATGGTTCGATCCGCACCTGCTGGGCCGTGTGCTGCGTCATTTGCTGGAGAATGCGGCACGGTATTCTCCGCCTGGCGCGCGCATTGCGCTGCGCGCGCGGCGCCAGGGCGGCCGGCTGGAGTTCAGCGTGGAAGATCACGGGTCAGGGATCGATGCGGTGGACCTGCCGCTGATCTTCGAGAAGTTTTACCGAGGCAAGAAGGGATCAAAGTTGGGCAAGGGATCGGGCATGGGGCTGGCGATTGTCCGCGCGATTCTGGCCGCACACGGGGGGGAGATTGCGGTCGAGAGCGTGCCGGGGCAGGGCGCCACGTTCCGGTTCTGGGTGCCGCTGGTGGAGAAGGAGCCGGAGAGCGCTGGGTCTGGTTGGGAAGATCGGGCCGCGCAGGGTTCGCTGGGAGAGCTGAGGCGTGCCGCGGCGAAAGTGAGCGATGCTCGCCCGGAAGAGACGGACCGGCCGTAACGACTATCCAGTTCCCGTTTCTATCCAGGCTATGGAATTCTGCGAATTGAAGCTCGTGAGGAGCGGGGGCCGATGGAGGTTTGCGGTTTCCCCACCCTTGCCGCAAAAATCCGCCGCGGCGGACGGCAGAGATGGGGTACACGGCTCAACGGCGAGAAGGGACTGTGGAACAACAAAAAACTATCGCGATCGATATCCCACCTTCGCCGATTCGCAAAGATCGCGAATCGGCGAAGGTGGGGCACCCGGCCCTGTCTCAATGGGAGGATGCGCTCACCAGAGGCAGCCATCCCGCTCGCGTGCGCGAGGTTCTGCTAGAGGGTGACGTCGACCGTTTCGCTGGTGGTGGCGCCATGAGCGGGAACGGTGGTGGGGATTAGGAGATCGCCGGTGGAGCTGCGCAGACCCTCCACCGACGCTAGTGTTATTGAGGTCGTTGCGGGGTCGAGCACCGTCACGCTATACGTTCCATATACCTGGTTCTGGACCGAACCCGACGCGGCGGGGATCGCCCATGAATAGGGGACGGTGACTTTGCAGGTGGCTGTCGTACCGGCCAAGGTCACATCGGTGGTTGCTATCTCCTCATAAGTGACGCCGGCGCCCGTGGTGTCGTTGATCGAGGCTGCAAATATATCCGCCGCGCAAACAATGACTGACTTTGCGGGGAAGGTGGAAGCGATGGTGATGGTGAAGGTCAGTACGTACTTGCCTGTGATGGGCGCCGGGGTGGTTTCCGGCTCCGCATGAACGAGGGGGTGAAAGGTTCCGGTTTGGGTGTCCTGGTAACCGAAGACCTTTTTGTGAGTGGAGCTGACGGAGGCTGACTGGGCCTGTGCAGACGCAACTACAGCGGCACCGACCGTAAGGGCGGTGAAGGCTACGAGATAGGGGAAGCGCATGGGTGGGTCCTTTCGGATGAATTTGGTTGAAAAAGATTGTTACACAGCGATTGCATTCTTGTAATTTAAATTCGGTTCCGGCTCGTCGCTCCAGTCGCAGGGGATGTCGCGGTGCTGCTCGGAGCTGAGCGTGGCCCACTCCATGATGCGGGCCACGCGCCAGGAGTCGATGGGCGAGGTGGGAGCTGGGGCTTTGCCGAGAAGAGCGTCGCGGATGCCCTCGTAGTATTTGCGGTAGTCGCCGGGGATGGGCTTGACCGGGCGGGTGACCATGCCGCCGTCCACGTCCACGGCGAGCGTGCCCCAGTGGGAGCTGGCTTCCTGGCCCCAGGTGGGACTGGCGATGCGGGTGATCTTGACGAGCTCGGCTTCCTGCTGGTCAACGCCATATTTCCAGTAGTTCCCTTTGGTTCCGCGCAGGTAGAAGCGGGGCCGCTCGAGCGCGGACAGGCAGGTTGCGCCGAGGGTGACTTCCAGTTCGGGGTAATGCAGGCGGAGGGTAAAGGCGTCGTTGACGGTTTGGCCGGTGCGCTCGCAACGCAGTTCGGCGCCGACGGATGCGGGTTTGCCGAAGAGCATCAGGGCCTGGTCGGCGAGATGGGTTCCCAGGTCGAGAAGAACGCCACCGGCTTCGGCGGGGCTTTCCTTCCATAATCTATCCGTGCGCGCGGCGGGACGCCAGCGATCGAGGGTGGATTCGAAGGACACCAGGCGGCCGAGGGAGCCTTCTTGCAATAGCTTCTGGAGGGTGAGGTAGTCGCCGTCCCAATGGCGATTGTGAAAGGGGGCGAGCAGGACGCCCTTGGACTTGGCCAGTTCCATCAACTGTGCGATCTCGGCCGAGGAGGCGCACATGGGCTTGTCAACGACGAGGTTCTTGCCGGCGGAGAGAATCTGCTTCGCCAGATCGAAGTGGGTTCCGCTGGGCGTGGAGACCACGATCAGGCCGAGGGATGAATCGGCCAGCATCGCATCCAGAGAGCGGTAGGTGGTGATGTGGGGATAGCGTTCCTGGGCCTTGTTGGTGGTGCGCTCGAGGATGGCTGCCAGTTCGACCCCATCCACTGACGACAGCAGCGGCGCATGAAAAACCTTGCCGCCCAAACCAAAGCCCAGCAGACCCGCACGAATCATCGCTGCCCCCGACAGGCCGGCCGATTGCGAGCGCCGGCGCTGATTATCCTTCGAGTTTATACCGGGTTTCAGCCAGGCGATAGAGACGGCGCCAGACGAGGCGATTCATGGTGACGACCATGAGGGAGATCATGATGGTGGCGAGAAGAAGGATGGGAAATCGGCCACTGTCCGTAGCGGCGTCGATCTGCGCGCCGAGGCCGATGGTTTCAAGGGTGCGGTCGGCAACGTGGGAGTACTCGGCGAATACGGAGGCGTTCCAGGCGCCGCCCGAGGCGGTGACCATGCCGGTGATGAGATAGGGGAAGATGCCGGGGAGAATGAGCTTGGTCCAGCGCTGCCAGCGGTTGAAACGGTAGAGCGAGGAGACCTCGCGCAGATCGGAGGGGATGGACATGGCTCCGGCGATAACGTTGAAGAGGATGTACCACTGGGTGCCGAGCAGCATGAGGGCGATGGAACCGATGCCGAGGCCGCCGCCGATTTTTACCAGGCCGATGAGCAGGATGGGAAAGAAGGCAGTGGCCGGGACCGAGGCGAGGACTTGCGCCACCGGCTGGACGACGCGGGCCAGCTTGGGGTTGAAACCGATGGCGACACCGACAGGGACGGTCCAGGCGGCGGAGATGAGCAGGGCGGCGTTGACACGCAGAAAGGTTGCGCCGGCGCCTTCGAGCAGCAGGACAAGTTCAGGCCAGGTGACGGTGCGGAGCATGAGGATGGCCTGCGTGGCGCCCCAGAGTGCGGCAACCGCCGCCGCGGCGGCGAGGGTCCAAAGGCCTACGGAGCCTTTGCGGCTGGGTTGGTCTTCGTCGAGGGGATGGACGACGCGGCCTTCTTTGGTTTTTGCCATGCGGCGGTAGATGGGCTCCTCCAAGTGGCTCCAGATGCGGCCGGGGAGGGAGTTGAAGAGGCTGGAGCGGCGCAGGAGTTCGAGGATGGGCGAGGTGACGCGATCGGCGGACTCGACCTGCTCGAATTTGAATTTGTCGCTCCAGGCAATGAGCGGACGCCAGACCAACTGATCGGTGGCCACGACGATGAGGATGACGACCAGGAAGCCGGCGATCAGGGCGCGAATGTCTCCTGAGACAGTTGCGGTTTGCAGATAGCTGCCCAGGCCGGGGAGCTGGAAGTTGCGGTCGCCCATGGTGAACATCTCGCAGGCAATGAGGGCGAACCAGCCGCCGGCGACCGAGACGATGGAGTTCCAGACCATGCCGATGGCGGAGTAGGGCATTTCAAGCTGCCAGAAGCGCTGCCAGGCGGAGTAGCGGTAGATGCGCGAGGCTTCGACCATCTCGCGGGGAATGGATTTGAGAGAAGAGTAGAAGCTGAAGGCGAGATTCCAGACCTGGCCGGTGAAGATGAGCAGAATGACGCCCATCTCGATGCCCATTTGATGGCCGGGAACCAGCGCCACCATAGCCAGCACCACCGGAGGCAGAAAGCTGAGCACGGGGATGGATTGGAGGATATCGAGGACCGCAATCATCCAGGCTTCAACGCGCGGGTTATAGGCGGCGATGTAGCCGTAAGAGACGGCGAAGATTAGGCTGAGCAGGTAGGCGATGGTGATGCGCACGACGGAGTAGAAGGCGTAGACGGGCAGGGCGCGGATGGAGTGGGAGATGGGCACCACGGGAACCGGCTTGCCCAGCCAATAGGCGCCGGTGCTGACGATGGCAAAGAAGATGGCCAGCGCGCAGATGGCAATGGCCGTGTCGATGAGAAACGGCCATCGGCGGGAGACGACGAGGGTTCGCGCGAGGGGCGGCTGGATCTTCACTTGCTACCCTCGCGTGGGACGGTGCTGGGGGCAAGCTCCTCTTCCGGCGCATCGGGCAAGATAAAGCGGCGGCGGCCGGCGTCGAAGTCAAAGAGCTCGGCATAGCGGCCCCAGGTGACGGCTGTCTCCATCTGGCGGAGGCACTCCTCTTCGCTGAACTGCTCGTCGAGCATGTCGAGGAAGAAGTCCTCGGGGACGGTGTGGTCGCTTTTGGCTTCGAGGGCGCGGCGAATCTGGCGCAGCAACAGGACGTTGGCCAAAGCGGCGGAGCGGAAGAGCTCCTTTTGGCGCAGAATTTCGGAGTTGGCGAACTCGGTTCCGCTCTCGGTGATGGCGGCATCGCCTTCTTCGATGGTGAGGAAGCCGAGCAACTGCGCGGCATCGACGATGGGCAGGAGGTCGTCGATCTCGAAACTCAAGTCGTCGGCGAGGCGGTAGATGTCGTCGCGGCCGCCCTTGTCGAGGAGCAGTTCCAGCAAGCCGGCCATGCCGCCGGGGCGCGCGTGGGGCAGCATCTGGTTGTGCATCTGGCGCTGGTCGCGGACGCGGGTGTCGGGATGCTGATGATCGGGCGCTGCGTCGGGCGCGACGTCGGGCCGGGTGAGCACCTTGTAGATGTAGTCCACCAGTTGGGTGAAGGGCTCGGACTTGCGGTCGCGGGGCTGGGCCATCTGCACCTGAAAGTCAGTGCGGATGTGGCCGGGATTGCGGCCCAGGACGATGATGCGATCGGCGAGCAGGACGGCCTCTTCAATGTTGTGCGTGACCAGGAAGATGGCCTTGGTGGGCATGGCCTTGTTGGCCCACAGTTCGAGGAGTTCCGAGCGAAGGTTTTCGGCGGTGAGCACATCGAGAGCGCTGAAGGGCTCGTCCATGAAGAGGACCTCCGGCTCGACGACGAGGGCGCGGGCAAAGCCGACGCGCTGCTTCATGCCGCCGGAGAGTTCTTTGGGATAAGCGGCTTCGAAACCGTCGAGACCGACGGTGTCAAGCATCTTCATGCTGCGGGCGCGGCGCTCGGTGGGGTCTACGCCACGAGCCTGTAACGGGGCTTCCACGTTTTCAAGCACAGTGAGCCAAGGGAAAAGCGCGAAGCTTTGAAAGACGATGGAGACGTTGATCTCGGCGTCGGCGATGGGCTTGCCATGCCAGTAGACCTGGCCGGCGGTCGGCGTGGAGAGGCCGGTTAACATGCGCAGCATGGTGGATTTGCCGGAGCCGGAGGGGCCGAGCAGGGCAACGATCTCTCCGGGGACGATGGAGAGCGAGGTGGCCGAGATGACCTGGATGCGGTTCTGGCTGGGCTGGGCGTAGTACTTCTCGATTTTTTCAGCGCGAATGATAGGTCCAACGGCCGGGGCGGGCGCGGGGAGGTCGGCCGTGGTGAGGGATTGGCTGGGGATGCCCGCTTCCTGCATAGGTCATTCTCCGGAGGGGGGGCCGCGGGCAAAAGCCGCGGCCGGTCGTTGTTGCCAGTGTAGGCCGTTATGGTTGCTGGCGGATGAACGGCGTGCAGGGCGGCGCTACAGCTCCCGGCGGCCTTCCATGGCGCGGGCCATGGTGACTTCATCGGCGTACTCAATGTCGCTGCCTGCGGGAACGCCTGTGGCAATGCGTGTGATCTTGACCGAATGTCCGCGCAACGTAGTTGCGAGCCAGTCGGCAGTGGCTTCGCCTTCAAGCGTGGGGCTGGTGGCCAGGATGACTTCGTCGATCTCACCGCGCTCGACGCGGGCTACGAGCGTGCCGGTGCGCAACTGGTCGGGGCCTATGCCATGGAGTGGGGACAGAGTGCCGTGGAGCACGTGATAGACGCCCTGGTAGGCGCGGGTGCGTTCGACGGCGGCGATGTTGGTGGGCTCCTCGACCACGCAGACCAGGCGCTGGTTGCGGGTGGGGCTGGCGCAGTAGGCGCAGGGATCGACATCGGTGACGTTGTTGCAGATGGAGCAGAGGCGCAAATTAGCCTTGAGGTCGCGCACGGCATCGGCGAGGGCCGCGGCATCGTCGTCCGAGGAGCGCAGGATATGAAAGGCGAGCCGCTGCGCGCTTTTGGCGCCGACGCCGGGGAGCTTCTTCAGTTCTTCAATGAGCCGGGCCATGGGCTCGGCATAGCGTGACACTTGGTGGGCCTCCCTGAGATTCTTCGCGGATTGCAGGCCTAGCCGAGTCCCGGCAGCTTGAGACCGCCCAACATGCCCTGGACACTGGACTGCATGGCTTCATCGGCTTTGCGGCCGGCTTCGTTGATGGCGGCGACGACCAGGTCTTCCAGCATCTCCACGTCGGGCTTGTCGCCGCTGAGGCCGATGACCGCCGCGGGATCGATGCGCAGCTTGATGAGCTGTTTCTTGCCGTTCATGGTCGCGGTCACCGCGCCGCCGCCGCTGGAGGCCTCGACCACGGTCTGGCCGAGCTTGCGCTGAACCTCTTCCTGCAACTGGTTGGCCTGAGAGAGCATCTCGGAGATTTTGAGCGGATTGATCATGGCATGACCACCTCGTTGGCGCGTGCGGTTACTTTTGGCGAAGATCGACGACGCTGCGAACTTCTGCTTTGAAGACCTCTTTGGCCCGCTGAACCATTGGATGCTCAAGGGCTGCCTTTTGGATGCTGCCGGCGAGGGGAGGGGGTGCGGCGGCTACCGGGCCAGAGGCAGCGGCGCCGGGGACTACTAGAAAGCGAGTGGGCGCACCGAGCCGCTGCAACTCCTGGCGAATGATCTTTTCTGCCGCGGCATTGACGGTGAGGCTGAGCATCTTTTTGCCCATGCCGGCCACGTCGATGCGCAGGCTGGTAGGTTCCAGCGTCCAGGCGCCTGAGCCGAGCAACTGCGCGGCGGAGCTGTGGCCGCCTTCGACAAGGGCGCAGCCGATGGCGTGACGCAGAGATTCGACGCTCGGGGGCGCGGAAACGGAGGGGTCGGCTTGCGGTGACCGGGCTAGCGCGCCTTCGGTGAGGGTTTCGCCGGAGGCGAAGCCGCTGGCCGGTGCGGGCGAGGCAGGGAACGGCGTGGTTGCTCGGAACGATGAGACTTCCGGGGCGCTTTGGGCTGCGGGACGCTCCATTTCGGCAACCGGGCTGGCGGACTTGCCGGGCTGCGGAACCGTCTCCATCTTGGGGCCGGTGTTCCAGCCGCCGGCGCCGGGGCCGAAGGGCGAGAGAGGCGGCGATGCCGGCGCTGGGGCGGATATGGACGCGGGGCGCGCTGAACTGGCTGGTGCGCGGGGAGGAGCTGCCGGTGGCGCGCTGCGAACGCCGCCGCCGCTGGCCACGCCGCTGAGGAGTTCTTCAAGCGGCAGCAGGCGCTGGGCGTGGATGAGCTTGAGCAGGCCGAGTTCCAGATGGAAGCGCTGCTCCTGGCGGTAGTTCAGGTCGTCGAAGGTGCGCAGGACAATTTGCAGATTCCGGGTGAGATCTTCTTCAGTGAAGAGCAGGGCGGTGCGCGCGGCGCGGGCGCGCTCGTCGCCGGAGATTTGCAGCAGCTCGGTTTCCGCGCCGCCCAGCTTGGCCATGAGGGCATTGCGCAGGTAGCGGACCATCTGGCGTGCCAGCGAGGACGGGCTGTGGCCGGCGTTGACCAGGAGGTTCAACTGCTCCATCAACTCGGCGCTTTGGCCGGCCGCGACGGCCTCAAGGAGGCGCTCGAAGACTGCGTTGGGCACTGAGCCCATGAGTTCGCGAATCTGCTCGGTGGAGAGCACGGCGTGGCCGTTCTCGACCGGCGCGGAGGCAATGGCCTGATCCATGATCGACAGCGCGTCGCGCATGGACCCGTCGCCGGCCTCGGCCAGCAGGGCCAGGGCGGCGTCTTCGGCGGTGACCTCTTCGTGGCCGGCGATCATCTTCAACTGGGCGAGAATGTCGTCGAATTTGACGGCGTGAAAGCTGAAGTGCTGGCAGCGGGAGCGGATAGTCTGGGGAATGTCCTCGGGCTGGGTGGTGGCCATCATAAAGATGACGTGGGATGGGGGCTCCTCGAGGGTTTTGAGGAGGGCATTGAAGGCCGCGTCGGTGATCTGGTGAGCTTCGTCGAGGATGTAGATCTTGTAGCGGTCGCGGGCGGGGGCGTAACGGGCGGCGTCGCGCAGTTCGCGAATCTCGTCGATGCCGCGGTTGGTGGCGGCGTCGATCTCGATGACGTCCACGGCGTTTCCCTGACGGATTTCGACGCAGGAGTCGCAGACGCCGCAGGGCTCGGGGGTGGGGCGGGCTGGAGTGCCGATTTCAGTGCGGCAGTTCAGCGCCTGCGCCACGATGCGGGCGATGGTGGTTTTGCCAATGCCGCGGTGGCCGGAAAAGATGTAGCCGTGGGCGATGCGGTTCTGGGCGAGGGCGTTGAGCAGGGTGCGGGTAACGTGATCCTGGCCGGCGACGTCGGCAAAGCGCTGCGGACGGTATTTTCTGGCCAGAACCTGGTAACCCATGTTTTTATCCGCTCCCAAGGCGCTGCCTGGATGGCAGAGAGCCTAGGTGGGATTGTAACGTTCCGGGGCGGGTGGGTGCGGGGTGGAAATCCGCCAGGGGTCAGTGTGCCATGGGTGGAACGGAACCGAGACTACGGCTTGGTCGTCTTTGCGCTCTTGCCGGTCTTGCGCGCGCCCTTTTTGCCGGCTGCCTTTTTCAGCGCGCGTTTGGCGGCGGCTTTGCGGCGGCGGATTTCCTGCGGGGAGTACATGGTGCCGCGGCATTTTTTTGCGCCGCAGTTGCAGATGGCTGGGTCGTCGCCCCCGTCGTAGAGGCAGTAGTCGTAGGTGATCTCTTCGCCGGGGGCGATCGAGCGGATGGCCTTGATCCAGACGTGGCCGCGAATCTCGCTGGTTTCGCAGTTGGCGTCGCAACTGTGGTTGATGAACATAGCCATGGAGTGGCCGTCGATGACGATCTTGCCGTCGCCCAGTCCAAACAGGTAGGTGACGGGCGATTCCTCGTAGGCTTGGTCGGCTTCGGCCTTGGTGAGGCGATGGCCGGTGTACTCGATGACCCGCTGCCCCTTGCGGATGGGGGTGGTGGTGTAGCAGCCGGCGGCATGAATGGCGGAGGAGCGGATCATCAGTGCCATGGGGTTGTGCAATGCTTTCCTTTATTCCGGTATGCATCGCATCGTACCATTGAAGGGGCGGGGCAAGACGAAGATGGTGCGGGGATTTGCATTTGCGGTGGTGTTGGCCGGTTGCTTGACGGTGCCGGCGGGGCTGGCGGCGCAGAGTCCGGCGGCCGGAGACAAGGCTACGCCGGCTCAGAGCCAGCCAGCCAGCGACAGCCAGAAGGCGCCAACGGTTTCCAATCCTTTTCCCGATGATACGAGCACGGTTCCGGTGCTGGCGCCCAAGGAGCCGGGGACGCCCGCGCAGGGGAGTTCTTATGGGTCGGACGCGGACTCCGGCGGGAGGTTCGCGTCGCTGCCGAGTGAGGATACGGACCCGGTACGCAGCCCCGACGACCCGGTTCCGGCGGCCGGCGACAGCGGAAGCGCGACTGAAAGTTCCAGCCTGGCGGGCGTGGATACGCTGGAACCGGCGTCGGACAGCGACCAGCCGGAAAAGAAGAGAAAGAAGGAAGTCCAGGTGAAAGAGCCGACCCACCAGGAAGCGGCCTCGAAAGACATCGAGGTCGGCGGCTATTACCTGGAGCGCAAGGACTGGAAGGCGGCGCTGTCGCGGTTTGAGTCGGCCATGGTTCTGGACCCGGAGAACCCGGAGGTGTATTGGGGTTTGGCCGAGGCCGAGCGCAACCTGGGCCGTAATGCGGAGGCGCGGAAGAGCTACCAGACCCTGCTGGATTACGATCCGGACGGGAAGCACGGGAAACAGGCGCGCAAGGCGCTAAAGGACCCGGCGTTGGGGATTGCCCAGAACCCCGTTTCGGGACAGCCGACTTCTGTGGCAACCCAATAGGCTTCCAGGGCTCCTGACGCTGAGTTTTTCATCTATTTTCAGGTAGACCTGCGACAGTCCAGTACAAATCTCTCAACACAGGGCTGTGGAATCGCTTATGCTTTCAGTGGGTTTGGCGGCAGGGTCCACTGATTGATTGCCGGCCATACGGAAGGATCTATGCATCCAGTTCTGGCCGATGCCGTTTATCCGCTAGCCGAGCATGTTGCGGCGGTCAGTTTGAGAGAGGCGCAGGTGTCGCCGTCTCCAGAACATCATCGCTGGTGCGGTCAACAGGTGATTGAGCATGTCATTCTCTGCTTCAAGCAGAGCAAAGACGAGTTGCGGAGGCGGCTCGCGAGCGGAGAGTCGCCGGCTCGTTCAGCGAGTTTGCTTCAGTGGATGCTCAAGACGCAGGTTTGTTTCTTCCACTCGATGTCGAGCGGTATTCCAGCTTCCACCGTTCTTCGCCCTTCGGAGTTTGTTCCCCAGGATGGAGCCGGCCTGGCAGCCAGGCTGCTTGCGGAAGGCGAAGAACTGAACAAGACACTGGCGGAATGCCGAATCGCATTCGGGATGCGTCCCTGCGGCTACCACCCGATGTACGGCCCATTACGCGTGGAAGAGTGGCGGGTTTATCACCGGGTCCACTGCATCCATCATCTGTGGCAGTTCGATGAGACGATTCGCCTGGCTCGCGGACGCTTGGCTGGAGCAGAAGAGGCGGCCAAGTAGGATTTGCAAGGTCCCGAGCAATCGGGCCAATTGTCCTAGAGTTTGCCGGGAGACCCGGCGTCCTCAAAAGCCTGCCCAGCGCAGGTAAGCGGCGAGGATGGGCTTGCCCCACAGGCTGCTGACGATGCCGCCTATACAGAGGAAAGTTCCCAGGGGTAGCTTGGTGCGCGCCCACGCATGGGCGGAGCCGGGCCGGTTGGGGAGGGCCAGCAGCGCGAGCGAGATGACAGCCCCGAGGAGGATGCCGAGGCCGAAGGCGAGCAATGCGCCGGGCAGGCCGAGCCAGGCGGCCAGGAGGGCCATGAGCTTGGCGTCGCCCAGGCCGATGCCCTCGCGGCGGCGGATGAGCCAGTAGACCCAGCGGATGATGAGGATGAGGGCGGCGGCGAGCGCGATCGACACCAAATCTACAACTGCGGCCTGCTTCCATGTTGCTCTATCAAGCCACCACGAGTCATCGAGCGGAGCAAGAATCGTTGTCAGAATAAAGCCGAGAGCGATTCCTGGGACGGTGAGCCAGTCGGGAAGCCACAGCTTCTCAGCGTCGAGCCATGCGAGAGCTACCAGCACCCAGAAGAAGATCATCTTTCCAAGTGCGCCTGCCATCACGAAGGCGATGTTCGGAACGTCAGGGAAACTCATTGAGCCGAACAATCGCCAGGCTTGCAATGCCCACAGCGCTCCCACTACAAACTCGACGAGCGGATAACGCCAGCCGAGCCAGGTGTGGCAGCTACGGCAGCGGCCGCGCAGGGCGAGCCAGCTCAGGAGCGGGATGTTTTCCCACCAGGAGAGGGTGTGGTTGCAGTTCCGGCAGTGAGAACGCGGGTGGACGACGCTTTCGCCCGCAGGCCAGCGGCTGAGGCACACGTTCAGGAAGCTGCCAAAGGCCAGCCCGAGCAGGCCCGCGAAGATGGTTCCCAGAATGCGAATCATGCGCGTGGTTGAGTATACGGGGTTGAGACGCAGCGGCCAGGCCTGGCGCTCGGCTGCGCGGTAGACTAGGGATGCATGGACCTTCCGGCAGAAAGCTCCAACGCAACGAGTTCCGCGGCGCAACCTGCGACCGAACCGGCGCGGGCGGCGGAGTTGTTTGAGCAGTCGGTGGGCATCATGGCGCGGCTGCGGGCTCCCGATGGCTGCCCATGGGACCGCGAACAGACCTTCGACACCATCCGCAAATACACGCTGGAAGAGGCCTACGAGGTCTTCGACGCCATTGAGCGGCGGGACTTCCCGCATCTGGCCGAGGAGTTGGGTGACCTGCTGCTCCAGGTGCTCTTCTATGCCGAGATGGCGGCCAACGAGGGGTACTTCACGATTGCCGATGTGCTGAACCACCTGAATCGAAAGCTGGTGCGGCGGCATCCGCATGTCTTTGGCGAGGAAGCTGCGCGGGCGGCGGGGAACCGGGCAGACGTGGACGCGGATGTGAAGGGATCTTCCGGCGCGGTGCTGCGCAACTGGGAAGAGATCAAAGCGGCCGAGAGAAAGGTTGGAGCCGGACCAGATCCGGCCGAGCCGGCTTCGCGGCTGGATGGGGTGCAGCGGGCGATGCCGGCGCTGGCGGAGGCGGCCAAACTTGGATCAAAAGCCCAGAAGGTCGGATTTGACTGGGCGACTTGGCGCGATCTGCTGCCCAAATTGGAAGAAGAAACGCGGGAACTGGAGGCGGAAGCTGCCTCGGACGATCCCGAGCGTAAGCCGGCCGTGGAGGCGGAACTGGGCGATTTGCTGTTTACCGTGGTGAACCTGGGTCGGCACCTGGGTGTGGATGCGGAGATGGCGCTGCGGGGCTGCAACCGGCGCTTTCGCCAGCGATTCCGCGAGATGGAGCTGGCCAGCGCGCGGCCTCTGGAAGAGCTCACGGCCGCGGAGCTGGAGGAGCTTTGGGCCGAGGCGAAGCGGAAGCTGGCTGAGCGTGCGATGAATGATGGAGCGCAGGCATGATCATCATCCGCAACTGCCAGGGCTTTGAGGAACTGCAAGCGTGTGTGGATCTGGAGATTGAGACCTGGGGCTATGACGAGAGCGACGTGATTCCCCGCAAAGCCTTCCGGGTGGCGCAGAAAATCGGCGGGCAGGTGATGGGGGCGTTCGACGACGAGATCGAGGGGGCGTCGCCGCTAGGCGGCCCGGAGTCGCTGGTGGGGTTTGTCTTTTCGCTGCCTGGGATGAAAACGGGCGAGGGTGGGCCGCGGGCCTATCTGCATTCGCACATGCTGGCGGTGCGCGAGAGCTATCGCAACCGGGGACTGGGAACACTGCTGAAGCTGGAGCAGCGGCGGGAGGCGCTTTCGCGGGGCATCCGGCATATGGAGTGGACGTTCGACCCGCTGGAAATCAAGAACGCCTTCCTGAATATCCGGAAGCTGGGGGCGATTGCCCGGGGGTACGAAGTGGATCTCTATGGTGTATCCTCATCTCGACTGCAGGGTGGGCTGCCCACGGACCGGTTGGTGGCCGAGTGGGCGCTGGATTCGCCCAGGGTGCAGGCAATTCTCGAGGGCCAACCCAGTGCGGCACAGATTATCGAAGAGCGCATTCAGGTCCCGGCCTTAATCTATGACTTGAAGGCCTCGGAAGCGGGCCGCGAGCGCGCTCTCGCCGTTCAGTTGGAGAACCGGCGCAGGTTTCAAGAGGCATTTTCCCGGGGGTTGGCGGTGGTCGGTTTCGCCCGGGATGTGGAAGGGAATGGAGTCTTCGAATTGGGTACGGTACCAAACCCGAGATGAGTTGATTTTCCAAACAGTTGGCCAGAATTCCCCAAGGAACGCAAAGAGACTATGAAAATTGATGCGATTATCCTGCGCGAGCTGCACATGCCGCTGGTGCGTCCCTTTGAAACCAGCTTTGGCGTCACCCGCGAACGGCGGGTGCTGCTGGCCGAGATCAAGTCGGAAGGGCTGACCGGGTGGGGCGAATGTACGGCCGGCGAGCATCCGTATTTTTCCTCGGAATCGACTGACAGTGCCTGGGCCGTCATCGTGAATGAACTGGGGCCGATGCTGGCTGCCGAGCCGCCGCAGCACGGCGGCGAGTGCCCGAAGATCTTCCGCCGGGTGCGCGGTAACCGCATGGCCAAGGCGACGCTGGAAAATGCGATCTGGGACCTGGAGGCGCAGCGGGAAGGGATACCGCTCTACCAATTGCTGGGTGGAGTGCGCGAGGTGATTCCGTGCGGGGTGTCGCTGGGGATTCATGCGTCGATTCCGGAGCTGCTGGCGACCATTGAGAGGGAACTGGCCGCGGGGTACCAGCGCATCAAGCTGAAGTGCAAGCCGGGCTGGGATGTGGAGGTTTTTGAGAAAGTGCGCAGCCGCTGGCCGGCCATTACGCTGAGCTGCGACGCCAACTCGGCCTACAGGCTGCACGATGCCGATCACCTGGTAAGCTTTGACGCGTTTGACTTGCTGATGATTGAGCAGCCGCTGTGGCACGACGATTTTTATTACCACTCGATGCTGCAAAAGCGGCTGGAGACGCCCATCTGCCTGGACGAATCGATCCACAACCGGCGGGACGCGCTGGCGGCCATCGAGATGGAGTCGTGCAAGATTATCAATCTCAAGCTGGGCCGAGTGGGCGGATTCTCCGAGGCGATCGCCGTGCACAATGCGGCGCAGGAGCGGGGTATCCCGGTGTGGTGCGGAGGGATGCTGGAGACGGGCATCGGCCGCTCGCACAACATTGCGCTTTCGACGCTGGAAAACTTCACGCTGCCGGGCGATGTCTCGGCTTCGGCGCGCTACTGGGCGCAGGACATCATTGAGCCCGAGGTGACGGTTTCCTTGGCGGGCGAGATTGCGATTCCGGAGACGCCGGGGCGCGGCTACGAGGTGCGCACCAAGCTGGTGGAGCAACTTACCGTGCGCAAGGAGACGATTCGGGCGCTGGAACTGGTGGGGTAAGGCGGGACGTTATCGCGCTTTGTTCTTGCGGCTCCAATCGAAGCGGCGGCCGACGATGGCTTTGACGATCCAGTGATCGGTGGCGGCGGTGGGGCCGATGCCGACGCCGAAGTTGATCTCCCAATCGGGTGAGACGTTGAGGTCGATGGCGGGGAAGATCTGCTGCTGCTGATTGTGCAGGCTGGCGATGTTGGTGATGCTGCCGTAGTCGGCGTAGTACTCCAGGCCGCCAGTGATCTTTTTTGTGAAGTCGTAGCTGATTTTGGCGGCGGGCGCAAAGCCCAAGCCCTGGTTGACGTCGGGGCCGTGCCAGGTGCGCTCCAGCGCGGGGTTGACGGCGAAGTACCAGCGGCCGGTCTGCTTGTCGACGATGGGGCGCAGTTCCCAGGTCCAGGTGTCGGGCGAGAAGACGGCGCGCTGATAACCGATCTCGGTGGAGAGGCTGACGCCGACCGGCCAGCGCCACTTCTCCGGCACGCGGACGCGGGGGCGAAGGTGGTCGCCGACCCACTGGACGCCGTTGGCGCTGCTCTCGCTGGTGAAGATGTAAAAGCCCAACTCGGACCAGGCGTTGATGCCCTGGGTGATCTCGATGGTTTCGTGTTCGGCGTGGTTGGTGGGTTCGACGCCGCCGATGGTTCTGGTTTGGCCGTCGGCGGTGAAGTTGGAGTGCAGCTCAAGCATGGTGTTGCGCGGAGCAACGGTGTCGGCGCCATAGACCTGGATCTCGTAGTTGCCCTGGGCGCGGGCGGCGGTGGCAGCGGCTCCCAGGAGCAGTAGCGCGGTAAAGACGAACCTCAAGCAAACTCCTCTATGCATAGTGAAACAGGGCCATGAAGCCCGCGTCCATGTGGTCCTGCTGGTGGCAGTGGAAGAGCGTGTTGCCGGGGTTGGTGGCGAGCAGGTCTGCTTCGACGGTGGAGTTGGCCTCGACGACGACTACGTCTTTGTGGACGCCGCTGAGCTGAGCGCCGCGGATGGAGACCAGCTCAAAACTGTGCCGGTGGAGATGGACCGGATGGTCGTCAGTGCTGCGGTTGTCGAAGATGAGCCGGTGGCGCAGGCCCTGCTTGAGAACGATGGGATCGGCTTCAGGATAGGATTTGCCGTTGATCATCCACTGATCGGGGGCGCCGTGGCCTTTGAAGCGGGAGGTGAAGACCAGCGGAATGGTCAGGTCGGGCTGGTGGATCGCTGGAACGGGGTCGGCAAAGGCGCGATAGTCCCATTCCAGCCTGGTTTGTGATGAGGGTTGCGGCTTGCCGGTCCGGCCGGCGTATTCGATGACGGTTCCCATGCCGGCGTTGCGAAAAGCGGCGCGAGCCTCGCCGAGGATCCAGATACCGGGGGTGTTCATGGCGACCAGGGCAGTGACGCGCTCGGCGGGGACGAGGCGCAGGGTTTCGACTTTGGCTTGCGTGGCGACCGGGCGGCCATCGAGGGCCAGTACCTGAAAGTGGTGGCCAGGGAGGGTGAGCCAGTGGGGCTCGGTGGCGCTGGCGTTGAGGATGTGGAAGAGCACCTGCTGGCCTTCACTCACTTGAATGGGAGCGTCGTGGCCGAGTTGGCGGCCGTTGATGGAACTGGAGGCGTATTGAACCATCAGCGAGCCGTCATCGCTGGGGAAGTTGTAGGGCTCCCAGTCGTGGAGGGCGAGAAACTGCTCCCGATCATAGTGGCCGGGGTTGGCGGCGGGGTCAACCAGCAACATGCCGAACTGGCCGGTGTAGAGGCCGTGGTTGAATCCGCGGCTGCCCATGGCATGGGTGTGATACCAATGCAGGCCCGATGGCCTGGGAGTGAAGGTGATCCGCGTCGAAGCGCCCGGCGGAATCATGGGCGAACCCTCTTCCATGGAGCCGTCGGCATCGACGGGAATCCATTGGCCGTGCCAGTGGACGATCTCCGCGTGATCTGCCCGGTTGACGATTTCGATGGTGACTGGGCTGCCTTCCGTGAGACGGAGCAGAGGGCCGGGAATCTGGCCGTTGTAGGCGGTGGTGCGAATCTTCTTTTTGGGAGCGATCTCCCAGTCGATCGGGGCGATCTCGATGCGGTAGTCCGGGCGCGGGAGGGAATTGGACTCGGGTGGGAACTCAGGGAAGAGGTGTGCCGCGGGAGCCAGCAGGGCCGCGCCGGCCATAGATGCGTGGCGCAGGAATTGGCGACGGGTGGGGGCTTGATCGGCGCATGGAGCGGTTGCAGGCGAGTTGATGTTTGGCGCGCTCATCCTGCTCTATTGTTACGCGTCTGGGCGATGGATGGGGGCGGAGGTTGGCTTGATTCCGTTTTTTGGCGTCATGGGAAAGCCGCTCTGGAGTTACGGCAGAGTCGCGGGCGAGACAACGAGTTGGCCGAAGCCAGTTCAAGCCATGGATCTGAGCGTCTCCGCGCGCTGGCGGGTCTGGCTGACAAAGGCTTCCTCTTCCGGAGTGCCGGGCTGGATGGAATCAAGATTGACGGCGACGTTGGCCAGAGCTCCCGTGAGGGCGGCATTTGCCAGGGAAATAGCCGTGGTCAGATCGGAGGTCATCATGGGGCTGGTGACGGGCTTGAGGGAAACTGCGATTTGCTTCAGCTCAACGGAGATTTCGGCCACGCCGAGCGGCACGGTGGTGGCGTGCCGAAGGGCGGTGTTGACCAGGCCGGCGGATTCGGCATAGGCTCTTGCGGCCTTGTAGGCCTTCATGACGACGTCGTAGGATTCCGCATCGGCGTCGATGGCCGACTGGAGTTCCGCGCGAAGCTGGGTGAGCCTTTCGATGGCTGCGCTGAGCTGAGGCTCGTATTGCAGGTAGGCCTTTTTGCCGCGTGACATGGAGGCAACCATTTCAGCGAGCGCGGCGGCCATGGCGCCGGCGGCAGCGGCGGCGCTGCCTCCGCCGGGGGTCGCGGTGGGTGCGGCAAGTTGCTCGATGAATGGGGCGACGCCCGCGCTGAGGCTGGTGGCGGCTGTTTTGCTGCTCATGACGGCGGCGAGGCGGTTTTCGAGGATGAGCGAGGAGTTGAAGTTCTCGACTTGCAGGAACCACTCGGCGGCCTGCTCGAGGGCGAGCTTGGGAATCAGGCCGACGACCTCGCTGGACACGGGAGTGACGCCGTACCGGGCGGCTTCGCGCTTTACGAATTCGAAGACGCGGTGAATGGGGGTTTGCTCGAAGTCGGTCAGGTTCATGGAGACCTGGGCGAGGCCGCGGACCAGGAATCCAGCCGCTTTGACGAAGCGCAGGCCGCCGGAGGAGAAGCGGACGGCCTTGGCGATGGCTTTGGCGATGGCCACGTCGGGCGTGTTGAGGAAGATGTTGTAGGCCACCAGGAACTTGCGCGCACCCACGGCGACGGCTCCGGCGGTAGGATGCACGCGCGGCTCGCCAAAGTCGGGCTTACGGGCAGGGTTGACGGCGATTTCATCGCGAATGCCCTCGAATTGGCCGCGGCGGACGTTCTCAAGATTCTGGCGGGCGGGCGTGGCGGCGGCGGCTTCGTAGAGGTAGACGGGGATGCCGTGGCGTTTGGCGATTTCCGCGCCGACGTGGCGGGCCATGGCCACGCAGTCTTCCAGCGTGACGCCGTCAATGGGGATGAAGGGAATCACGTCGGCGGCGCCCATGCGGGGGTGCGCGCCCTGGTGCCGGGTGAGATCGATCAGTTCGGCGGCCTTGCCTGCGCCGCGGATGGCGGCTTCCTGGATGGCTTCGCGGTCGCCGGCCAGCGTGACGACGCAGCGGTTGTGGTCGGCATCCATCTCGCGGTCGAGCAGATAGACGCCGGGAACCAGCATGGCTTGAACGATGGCGTCGACGATGGCCGGGTCGCGGCCTTCAGAGAAGTTAGGAACGCATTCAACGAGTGTGGTGGGCACGGGTAGAAGGATAAAGAGTGCGGCTTGATCTCGCAACCGGGGCGGCCGGGTCTGAGCGCTGGGTGGGGAATCGGGTCTGATTGGCAGGATTTGTAGCAGATTCAAAGGCAAGGTAGATGGGCCGGCTTCGATTCCGGCTTAATTTGTTGTGGGTTCGGGGGTAATATCCTGAGTAGCAAATCCCGGCACTTTTTGAGAGCGGTTGGGACGGCAGGAGAAGGTATGACGACGACCATGGCACCTACGATTCGCGCGCCGCGTGGCAATCAGTTGCGTTGCAAGGGCTGGCAGCAGGAGGCGGCGCTGCGCTGCCTGATGAACAACCTCGATCCGGAGGTGGCCGAGCGGCCGCAGGACCTGGTGGTGTATGGCGGAATTGGGAAGGCGGCGCGGAATTGGGATTGCTTTCACGCCATCGTGCATGAGCTGGAGCAGTTGACGATGGAGCAGACGCTGCTGGTGCAGAGCGGCAAGCCGGTGGCGGTGTTTCCCACGCATGAGATGGCGCCGCGGGTGATCATTGCCAACTCCAACCTGGTGGGCAAGTGGGCGAACTGGGAGCACTTCAATGAGCTCGACCGCAAGGGCCTGATGATGTATGGGCAGATGACGGCGGGAAGTTGGATTTATATCGGCACGCAGGGGATTTTGCAGGGGACCTTTCAGACATTTGCCTCACTGGCGGAGCGGCACTTTGGCGGCACGCTGAAGGGCAAGCTGGTGGTGACTGGTGGCGTGGGCGGCATGGGCGGAGCACAGCCCTTGTCCGTGACGCTGAACGACGGAGTGGTATTGGCGATCGATGTGGACCGCTCGCGCATTGAACGGCGTGTTGCCACGCGCTATTGCGACATGGTGACCGAGGACCTGGATGAAGCTCTGCGGCTGTGCGAGGCGGCGAAGCGCGAGGGACGGGCGCTGAGCGTGGGGCTGGTGGGGAATTGCGCGGATGTGCTGCCGGAGATTGTGCGGCGCAGCGTGCAGGTGGATGTGGTGACGGACCAGACCAGCGCGCACGACCCGCTGAATGGCTACATTCCGCAAGGGCTCTCATTGGATCAAGCAACGGAGTTGAGGAAGCGCGATCCCGAGGAGTATGTGCGGCGGTCGACGGCGACGATGGTGGTGCATGTGAACGCGATGCTGGCCTTGCAGCGGGCTGGGGCTGTGACTTTCGACTACGGCAACAATATTCGCCGCTTTGCGTTCGATGCCGGCTGTGTGGATGCGTTCCTGATTCCCGGGTTTGTGCCGGAGTATATTCGGCCGCTGTTTTGCACGGGACAGGGGCCGTTCCGCTGGGTGGCGCTGAGCGGCGATCCCAGGGACATTGACCGCACGGATGAGCTGGCGCTGGAGCTGTTTCCGGACAATGAAATATTGGTCCGGTGGCTGCGGCTGGCGCGGGGGCGGTTTGCGTTGCAGGGGCTGCCGTCGCGGATCTGCTGGCTGGGGTATGGCGAGCGGGCGCGGATGGGCCTCGCGATCAACGAACTGGTGCGGAAGGGCGAGATCTCCGCGCCGGTGGCGATTGGGCGCGACCATCTGGATACCGGTTCGGTGGCCAGCCCGTACAGAGAAACGGAGAAGATGCTGGATGGGTCCGACGCGGTGGCGGACTGGCCGATCTTGAATGCGTTGCTGAATACGGCGAGTGGTGCGACGTGGGTGAGCTTTCATCATGGCGGCGGCGTGGGCATGGGATACAGCCTGCACGCGGGGCAGGTGACGGTGGCCGACGGGACGGAGTTGGCTGCGAAGAAGATTGCGCGGGTGCTGAATAACGATCCGGGGCTGGGCGTGGTTCGCCATGCGGACGCGGGGTATGAGTTGGCGCAGAGGACGGGAAGGGAATGCGGGATTCATATTCCTATGGCGGAAGGAAAGTGAAGGATGCTCATAAACATTCTGTCGATCATCGCTGTGGCGGCCGCCTTGCTCTATCGCTTCGGCCGGCCGTATATGATCAAACGGCGATTGAAAGATGCTGCCGATTGGCCCCAGACTGAGGCAACAATTCAGTCTGCGGAAATGGAACTTGTGGAGCGCGTTGGCCATCTCAGGGAAAGGATTCCGTTTTTCGCCTTTTCCTATGTGGTTGACAACGAGTACGACTCTGGCCGATTTGGCCTCCGAGTAGGAGAAGATCGGGCCAGTGCGCTGGTGAGAGAGTGGATCGACACAAAGGTTGCCGTTCGGTACGATCCAGGGCGGCCGTCGATATTCAGTCTTCCCGATGAGCTGTCCGTTGATGGATTCCGAGTGAGTACGGTGCCGGAGACTGAGTTGGCTTCCCAACATTGAATTGAATAGCCCAGGAAAAGCAGCTATGACCACAGCCATCGTCAATATCGGACAGCTTGTCTCGCTCGCCGGGCCGGCGCGTCCGCGCGTGGGCGTGGAGTTGCGGGAACTGGGCGTGATTCGGGACGCAGCGCTGCTGGTGGAAGATGGGCGGATTGTTGCGACTGGTTCGTACAGAGAACTGAAGGGCAGGATTCCGGCTCATGCGGTGCTGATCGATGCCGGGGGCCGATGCGTGACGCCGGGGTTTGTGGATGCGCATACGCACCTGGTGTTTGCCGGGAACCGTGCGGCGG
>Ga0302320_10002835_pt1 | contig 40577 bp, 28 predicted proteins | sample Bog_T0_3_FD_202130 | JGI IMG/M metagenome (GOLD analysis project Ga0302320, IMG submission 202130) | Peat permafrost microbial communities from Stordalen Mire near Abisko, Sweden - Bog_T0_3 | ecosystem: Environmental > Terrestrial > Soil > Wetlands > Peat | place: Sweden: Abisko, Stordalen Mire... | reverse complement strand
AAATCTTCGCATGCCGCGGAGAGTGGCGTCGGGGAGCATACGGCCCGCGAAAGCGAGTGCGCCCAACGTATGTGACGGGAAAGAGCGCGTGGCGAGCGCCCACCCCCAAATTTGGCCCCGGAACCGCAAGGTTCCGGGGCCTTATTTTTTTACAGATTGCGGCATGCCCGAGGCGGAAAGGCCCGGCAGCCCCGATAGCCCTTGCGTTCGGCGCCGGCCGGTGGCAGGATTGCGCTCTTTTTCAAAATTGCTGCCCTTTGCGAGACATGAACCAGAACATCCGAAACATCGCCATCATAGCCCACGTCGACCATGGCAAGACGACCCTCGTCGACAAGCTCCTCAAGGAGGGCGGTGTCTACCGCGCCAACCAGCAGGTCGAGGAGCGCGCCATGGACTCCATGGACCTCGAGAAGGAGAAGGGCATCACGATCAAGGCGAAGAACACGTCGGTCCACTGGAAGGACAAGACCATCAACATCGTGGACACCCCGGGACACGCCGACTTTGGCGGCGAGGTCGAGCGGGCGCTGCGCATGGTCGACGGGGTCCTCCTTCTCGTGGACGCCTACGACGGCCCCCAGGCCCAGACCCGCTTCGTGCTCCGCAAGGCCCTGGCGCACGGCCTGAAGGTCGTGATCGTGATCAACAAGATCGACCGCGAGAACGCCGAGCCGAAGCAGATGTACGACAAGGTGCAGGAGCTCCTCCTGGAGCTTAACGCCACCGAGGAGCAGTTCGACGCCCCGGTCGTGTTTGGTTCCGGCCGCGACGGCTACATGATGTTCAAGCTTGAGGACGAGCGCAAGGACATGGCCCCCCTCTTCCAGACCATCCTCGACCACGTCCCGCCCCCGTTCGCCAAGCCGAACGAGCCCTTCCACATGCTCGTCTCCAACATCGACTGGAGCGACTACGTGGGAAGGATCGCCGTCGGCAAGATCCTCGGCGGCGAGGCGCGCCTCGGCGACAACGTGTTCGTGATCCGCAACTCCGACGGCAAGAAGGTTCGCGCGAAGATCACCAAGGTGAGCGAATTCACGGGGCTGGGCACGGTTGAGACCGAGGTCGGCAGGGCCGGCAACATCGTCGGCCTCTCGGGCTTCGAGGACATCGACATCGGCGACACGATCGCCGCCAACGAGGATCAGCACGCGCTGCCCTTCACCCAGATCGACCCGCCCACCCTCGAGATGCAGTTCTGCGTGAACGACGGCCCCCTCGTCGGCCGCGAGGGAAAGCTCGTCACGTCGCGCCAGCTGCGCGACCGCCTCTTCCGCGAGCTAAAGACCAACGTCTCGATCAAGGTCGAGGACACGGGCTCCGCCGGCGTCTTCAACGTGAAGGCCCGCGGCGCCATGCAGATCGCTGTCCTGGTCGAGACCATGCGCCGCGAGGGCTTTGAGCTCCTGGTGTCCCGGCCCACGGTCATCGAGAAGATCGAGAACGGCCAGCGCCTCGAGCCCTTTGAGACGGTCTGGATCGAGATCCCCGACGAGTGCGTCGGCTCGATCGTGCAGAACCTTGCCAACCGCAAGGGCATCATGACCAACATGCAGAAGCTCTCCCACTCGACCATGATCGAGGCGACCATCACGACCCGCGGATTGATCGGTTTCGAGATCGATGTCGTGAACGCGACGAGCGGCCGCGGCGTCATGAGCCACCTTTTCAAGGAATATGCCCCCTACGCCGGCGAGGTGCTCACGCGCCTCACCGGAACGATCATCGCGACCGAGGCGGGGACCACTACGGGGTACGCGCTCGAGATGGTCCAGGAGCGCGGCAAGCTCTTTGTCGGCCCCGGCGAGGAGGTCTACGAGGGCATGATCGTCGGCGAAAACCCGAGGAACGAGGACATCTCGTGCAACGCCGTGCGGGCCAAGGCCCTTACGAACTTCAGGTCCCAGGGTTCAGGCGTCGCCACGGGGCTTACGCCCCCGTCCAAGCTCTCGCTTGAGCGCTCGATCGAATACATAGCCTCCGATGAGTTCGTGGAGGTGACCCCGAAGAGCCTGCGCCTGCGTAAGCGCATCCTGCACGCCACCGAGCGCCGCAAGCTCGAGCGCAAGGGCTAGCCAAGCGCCTCGTCGCGCGCCGGCCCTAGGCGGTAGCCTTCACGTAGGCCGCGGCGTCCAACAGGGCCCCGGCCTCCGCGGGATTGGAGAGCTTTAGCTTAAGGATCCAGCCCTCCCCGTAGGGATCCCTGTTCAGGGTCTCCGGGGCGCTGTCGAGCGCCGTGTTCACGGCGAGGACGGTTCCCGCGACCGGGGCATAGACGTCGGAGGCCGCCTTAACGGACTCAACGACCCCAAAGGCCCCGGACTGCTTAAGGACCGCCCCGACCTTCGGAAGCTGGACATAGGTGATGTCGCCGAGGGAGGCCTGCGCATAGTCGGTGATCCCGACCGTCGCGGAACCATCGGCGTCGAGCTTCAGCCATTCGTGGGTCTTTGCGTAGCGCAGCTGCTCCGGTACGTTGCTCATGTTTTCTTTTTAAGGTCGATGAACGGGGGTTTGACGAGATGCAATTCGATGAGGGTACCCCGGACGTCCACGCGGAGCGTGCCGGTGGCGGCCGAGACCGCAACCAGTGCGGAGCCTATCGCCTCGGACAGGATCGGGGAAAGCGTGCCCGAGAGCACCTTGCCCACGGAGGCGCCGGCCCCGTCAAGAACGGGCGTCTCGGGCCTAATGATGCGGCGGTCCCCCGTCCTAAAGAACACGACCTTGTTGGGCGCCCCCTTCTGCCTCTCGGCCGCGAGCGCTGCGCTCCCTGAGAAATCGCAGCCCTTGTCGAGCTTCACGGTCCAGCCGAGGCCGGCCGTGAGCGGGGAAATCAGGGGCGATATCTCGTGGCCGTAGAGCGGGAACCCGGCCTCGAGCCTGAGGCTGTCCCGGGCACCCAGGCCGCAGAGCTCCAGGCCCTGGGGCTGGCCCACGGCGAGGATGGCCTTGGCGAGCGCCAGGTCGTCCGTAGCGTTATGGTAGAGCTCGAAACCGTCCTCTCCCGTGTAGCCCGTCCGGCTTATGAGGCACGAGATCCCGGCGATCTCGCCCTTCGAAAAGTGGTAGTAGCGGATCTCGTCAAGCCGGGCGGAGGTGAGCGGCTGTAGGATCGCGAGCGCCATCGGCCCCTGCACGGCCAGGAGCGAACACACGCTTGAGCGGTCGGCGATCTTCACGTCATGGCCCTCGGCCCCTTTCTTGATCCACGCGATGTCGGCGTCGATGTTTCCCGCGTTGATGCACAGGAAATAGTCGCCCGGCCCGCGCATGTAGACCAGGAGGTCGTCGACCACCCCGCCGTCCGGGAAGCACATCGGCGAGTAAAGGACCCGTCCCGGGTACATCTTCGAAACATCGTTCGTCACAAGGGCGTTCAGGAACGCCGCCGCACCCGGACCCGTAACGTCGACCTCGCCCATGTGGCTCACGTCGAAGAGTCCGGCGGCCCGCCGCACGGCCTTGTGCTCCTCCAGGATGCTCCGGTACTGCACGGGCATCTCCCACCCGGCGAAGTCCACAAGCTTTGCGCCCTGCGCCGCGTGAAAATCGCGTAGTGGCGTGGTCTTTAGGGGGCCCATCCCTACAAATAGCAATCCAACGACCCCATGCTGCAAGAATCTTTTGTAGTCGGAAAGGCTGCACCCAACCCTTAACGTGGCGCCATGCTTCAGTATGTGCTGCCGTTCGTCGTCATCCTCACGATCGGGACCTCCTTTCTCTGCTCGCTCGCGGAGGCAGTCATACTCTCCACCACGAACGCCGAGGTAGAGGCGCTCAAGAAGGCGCGCCCGCGCCGGGGAGCGCTCCTGGAGGCCTTGAAGCGCGACATCGACGCCACGATCTCGGCCATCCTCACCCTGAACACCGTGGCCAACAGCCTCGGCTCGGTGATGGTTGGCGTGCTCGCCTCGGAGCGCTTTAGCGGCGCGAAGCTTATCGCGCTCACGATCGGGTTCGGCGCCGTTCTGTTGGTCTTTTCGGAAGTGCTCCCGAAGAACATCGGGGTGTCGCACCGGCGCGCGCTCCAGCCCTATGTGGTCTACTCGATCGGGTGGCTCAGGAGGGTGCTTTTCCCTGTCACCTGGCTCACGGCCCTGGTGGTTAGGCCCTTCGTGGGCCCGCCGGCCAAGGTCCACGGCTCGGACGAGGAGATCATGCTCCTTGCGGAGCGCGGGGCCAAGGAGGGCACCCTCTCCAAGAGCGAGTCGAGCATCATCGCCAACGCCCTCTCGCTCGACAACGTCCGGGTGAGCGAGATCATGACGCCCCGGACGGTCGTAACGGCGCTCGACCGCTCGATGTCGGTGGCGGAGGTCTTCAAGGAGCACCCCACCCTTCCCTTTGGCAGGATGCCCGTGACCGGCAAGAGCATGGACGACATCCTCGGCATCGTCCGCAACCGGGACCTCCTGAAGGCCAAGGCGCACGACCAGGACGCGGGCCTAGTGGAGCAGTTCATGCAGGAGGCCCATTTCATCCCCGAGACGGCCACGGTCGCCAATGCGCTCCAGCTCTCGCTTAAGACCCACAACAAGCTCCTCGTGGTCGTGGACGAGTTCGGGGCCACGGCGGGGGTCGTGACGATGGAGGACATCATCGAGCACCTCCTGGGCCGGGAGATCTTCGACAAGGACGACGTCGCCGTCGACATGCGGGAACTGGCCCGCACCCGGATCCAGAAGCAGGAGCGCGTGCGCCGGCTATGAGGCCCCTCTTGGCGTACTGGGTCGACGACCTGGACCCGTTCCTCATCCACTTCACGGGCCGCATCGGGATCCGCTACTACGGCCTCGCGTACGCGGCGGGCTTCGTCGTCGCGGCGTGGCTCCTCTCGCGCTACGCGCGCGCGGGGCGCTCGGCGCTGCCCGCGGCGAAGATCGGCGACTTCATGGTGGCGGCCGTGCTCGGCGTTGTCGTGGGCGGACGCGTCGGCTCCTACCTCCTCTATGACGGCTGGCGAACCTTCGGCTCGGACCCGCTTGCGATCCTGCGCGTATGGGAGGGCGGCATGTCCTTTCATGGCGGCCTGATCGGGGTCATCCTCGCCGTGGCGTGGTTTGCGCGGAGCGAGCGGATACGCCTCGTTCACCTCTGGGACCTGATGGCCACGGCCGCCCCTGCGGGGCTTCTCCTTGGCCGGCTCGCAAACTTTTGGAACGGGGAGCTCTGGGGGCGCATCTCGGTCGTGCCCTGGGCGGTCATCTTTCCGCGGAGCATGCCCCCGGGCACCCCTTTAAGCCACATCCCGCCCCGCCATCCCTCGCAGCTCTATGAGGCGGCAATGGAGGGCGCCCTCCTGCTCGCCTACCTCCAGCTGCGCTTCTGGAGGAGCCCGGTGGTCAAGGCCCATCCCGGAAGGCTCGCCGGGGAATTCCTGGTCGGCTATGCCCTCTTCAGGATCGCCGGGGAGACCTTCCGCGAACCCGACGCCTCGCTTATCCTGGGACTAAGCCGGGGAACCTTCTACTCCCTGTTCATGATAGGGATGGGGCTGGTGCTTTGCCTGCACAGGTCCGCCCCCCTGAAAGCGCCGGAGGCCAGGTAGCAGCGCCTAGACGACCGTCCCGGGCGGGATCACGGCCCCCTTGGGGACCACCAGGACGCCGTCCCTGATCACCACGGCGCCGTTCGAGTACGTGCCGTCGGGCTTTCCCGCAGGCGAGAGGTGGCACGAGTCGCCAATCCGGGCGTTCTTGTCGATGATGGAGGACCGGATATGGCAGTTGCGCCCCACACCGATGCTCGGCTTCGAGCGGGCAAGGTTGGAAGCGATCTGCTCCAGGGTCTCGTAGTAGTCGGCTCCCATCATCACGACGTCCTCCATGTCGCTTCCCTCCCCGATGAACGAGCGGATCCCGAAGAGGCTGTGCTTGAGCGACGAGTCGGTCAGGATCGAGCCGTCGGCCACGATGATGTTGTCGACCCGGCATTTGTTGAGCTTGGCCGCCGGGAGGTACTCGTTGTGCGAGTACACGGGCGTCGTCGCGTCGAAAATGTTGAACGGGGGCAGCGGCTGGGCGAGCGCCAGGTTCGCCTCGAAGAAGGCCTTCACGGTCCCGATGTCCTCCCAGTAGCCCTCGTAGATGTGGGCGTACATCTTCTTTGAGCCCAGGATGCCCGGGATCACCTCGCGGCCGAAATCGGTCATCGAATTCTCGAGGGCCTCGGCGAGCACGTTGCGGTTGAAGACATAGATGCCCATCGAGGCCAGGCAGCGCTTCTCGGTCGAGCGGACGGAGAGCTTCGCCTCGATCGTCTTGCTGACCGTCAGGCTGTTTATGACCGCGGGGTCCTTGGGCTTCTCAACAAACTGCTGGATCGAGAGGTCGTCAGCCACCCGCATGAGCCCCAGGCCCTCGACCCTCGAGATCTCGAAGGGCTTCGCGCAGACCGTCACGTCCGCCCCGTTGGCAAGGTGCTGCTCGATGATCTCCCTGAAGTCCATGCGGTACAGCTGGTCGCCGGAGAGGATAAGGATCAGGTCGTGGGGATACTTGCGAAAGTGGATCAGGTTCCTGCGCACGGCGTCGGCGGTGCCCTGGTACCAGTCGAGGCTCTTTTCGGTCTGCTCGGCCGAGAGGATGTCGACAAACCCTCCCCCAAAGGGGTCAAACTGGTAGGCGCCCTGCACATGGCGGTGCAGCGATGCCGTATTAAACTGCGTTAGCAGAAAAATCCGGTTAATGTCCGAGTTGATGCAGTTGCTTATCGGAATATCCACCAGCCTGTATTTGCCCGCCAGGGGCACCGCCGGCTTGCACCGTTCATTGGTCAGGGGCGCTAGCCGGGTGCCTCGACCGCCGCCCATAATGACGGCAAGCACGCGTTTTTGGGTGGTCATAGGAAATCTCTTTTCTATCGTGATCGGTCCTTTCGCGAGACAAAATCGCCAAGGAACCCAAATCCTTACCCAAACCTAACATGTGCGGCATCGTCGGCTACGTGGGGACCCGCAAGGCGGCCACCATCATCCTTGAGGGCCTAAAGCGGCTGGAATACCGCGGATACGACTCCGCGGGGCTCGCGATTGCCCAGGAGGGAAGGATCGACCTGGTAAAGACCGTGGGCCGGGTTGAACAGCTCTCAAAGGCGGTGTCCAAGGTCCGGCTTCCCGGCACGGTCGGCCTCGGCCACACCCGCTGGGCCACCCACGGCGGCGTCACCGAGGCCAATGCCCACCCCCATGTGAGTTCCGATGGCAAGTTCGCCCTGATCCACAACGGCGTCATCGAGAACTACAGCCAGATAAAGACGTTCCTTGTGTCGAAGAACTACACCTTCAAGTCGGAGACCGACACGGAGGTGCTCTGCAACCTGATCGCCTACCATTTTGCCAAGGAGCCCGCGGCAGCGAAGGGCGAGAGCGCGTTCCTGGAGAGCGTGCGCAAGGCGCTGCGCCACGTGGAGGGCACCTACGGGATCGCGGTCCTCTGCTCCGACCTCCCCGACCAGATCGTGGCCGCCCGCAAGGCCTCACCCCTTATCCTGGGCGTGGGTGACAACGAGTACCTCCTCGCCAGCGACGCCTCGGCCCTGGTGAGCAGCACCCGAAACGTCGTCTACCTAAAGGACGGCGAGCTCGTGCACATCACGCCCAAGGAGTTCGCCATCACGACCCTTGACCAGGCGGACGTTTCACCGGTCGTGGACCGCATCGACTGGAAGGTCGAGGACTCCACCATGGAGGGGTACGCCCACTTCATGGAGAAGGAGATCTTCGAGCAGCCCCTGGCCCTCGAGAACTCGATGCGCGGCCGCTTCTCCGAGGACAAGAGCACGGCCCTCTTTGGCGGCCTGAACCTCACCCCTGCCGAGTTCCGCCAGATCGACCGTTTCATGTTCTGCGCGTGCGGCACGGCCTGGCACGCGTGCCTGGTGGCCGAGCACCTGATCGAGCACTTTGCCCGCATCCCTGTCGAGGTGGACTACGCCTCGGAGTTCCGGTACCGCAACGCGCCGCTCGACCCGCAGACCCTCTTCTTTGTGATCAGCCAGTCGGGCGAGACCATCGACACCCTGGCCGCGCTCCGCGAGGCCAAGCGCAAGGGGTATCGGGTGCTGGCGATCAACAACGTCGTGGGCTCCTCCATAGCCCGGGAGGCGGACGGGGGCATCTTCCAGCACGTGGGCCCCGAAATCGGGGTGGCGTCGACCAAGGCCTTCACCTCGCAGCTCCTCCTTGGATCCATGGTGGCCCTCTACGTGGCGCGGATGCGGGACATGAGCTTTAACGACGGCGTGAAGTACGTCCAGGCGCTCAAGTCCGCGCCCGACCTCGTGCGCCGGGCCCTTTCCCAGGCTCCGCACATCAAGGCGATCGCCAAGCGCTACTGCTCGTTCCAGGACTTCCTTTTCCTCGGGCGCCTGTCCCTTTTCCCGATCGCGCTTGAGGGCGCCCTCAAGCTCAAGGAGATCTCCTACATCCACTCGGAGGGCTACCCGGCCGCCGAGATGAAGCACGGGCCGATCGCCCTCATCAGCGAGAAATGCCCGAGCGTCTTCTTCGCGCCGAAGGGAGAGATCTTCAACAAGGTCGTCTCGAGCATGCAGGAGATCAAGGCGCGCAAGGGCCCGGTGATCGCCATCACGACCGAGGGCGCCGAGCTCCCTCCGGGCCTGGCCGACGAGGTGATCGTGATCCCCGATTGCCACGAGGCGGTCCTTCCGATCGTGGCCACGATCCCCATCCAGCTCCTGAGCTACTACATTGCGGTCGAGAAGGGCTGCGACGTCGACAAACCCCGCAACCTGGCCAAGTCGGTCACCGTCGAGTGAGCTTGGAGATCCACCCCGCGCGGGATGAATTCGTCGCGCTCGCGCGCACCGGCAACCTTATCCCGGTCTACGCGGACCTGATGGCGGACTTCGAGACCCCGGTATCGGCGTACGCGAAACTCCGGGCCCACGGGCCGGCCTACCTCCTGGAGTCGGTCGAGGGCGGCGAGCGCCTCTCGCGCTACAGCTTCATCGGCTGCCGCCCGCGGAAGGTCTTTGCCTGCGGGCCCGAGACGACCGAGATCACCGAGGCCGGCAAGCCCGCACGGACGGTCCCCACGCCCGCGGACCCCCTCGCGCTCATCGAGTCCGAGCTCAAGCTCTTCCGCCCCGTCAAGCTCGCGGGGCTGCCCCGGTTCACGGGCGGGGCCGTGGGCTTCCTCAGCTACGAATACGTGAGCCGGATTGAGCCCACCGTGCCCCCCGCGTCGCGCGACGAGCTCGGCATCCCGCTCATCTATTTCATGCTTTCGGACAGCCTTCTGATCTTCGACCGGGCGAAGCAGACCCTCAGGCTCTGCGTGAATGCCCACATCCCCGGTGAGGGCGACGGCCAGGCGGCCAAGGCCCACGCGGCCGCCGAGGCCGAGCTCCGCGAGCTCTTCGAGATCCTGAGGCAGCCGAGCTCGCTCGCCCCGGCGCCGCTTGCCGGGGCGCCCCAGGTCGAGGTCCCGCCCGGCAACTTCACGCGCCCCGACTACGAGCGCCTGGTGGAGAGCGTCAAGGAGTACATCCGCGCCGGCGACATCATCCAGGTCGTGCCCTCGCAGCGCTTCACGCGGCCCTTCACGAAGACGCCCCTCGACCTGTACCGGGCCCTGCGCACGGTGAACCCGTCCCCCTACACCTTCATCCTGGACTCGGGCGACTTCGCCCTTGTGGGCGCCTCCCCCGAGGTCCACGTGCGGCTCACCGACGGCCTTGTCGAGATCCGGCCGATCGCGGGCACGCGCGGGCGCGGCGCAAGCCACGAGGAGGACCAGGCGCTCGAGAAGGAGCTCCTGGCCGACGATAAGGAGCGCGCCGAGCACCTGATGCTGGTCGACCTGGCCCGCAACGACATCGGCAGGGTCTGCACGTACGGCTCGATCCACGTCCCGGACTACATGTTCGTCGAGCGCTACTCCCACGTGATGCACATTGTTTCCCAGGTCGAGGGACAGATCGCAAGGGGGAAGACCGCCTTCGACCTGATGCGTGCCACCTTCCCGGCGGGAACCGTGAGCGGGGCTCCCAAGGTGCGGGCGATGCAGATCATCGCCGAGAAGGAACCCGTCCAGAGGGGCTTCTACGCCGGCGCGCTGGGGTATTTTGGCTATGACGGGAACCTTGACTCGTGCATCACGCTCCGGACGGCGCTCCTTAAGGACGGGATGATGTATATCCAGGCTGGCGGCGGCGTGGTGGCGGACTCGGACCCTGCTTCGGAGTACCAGGAGACGGTCAACAAGGCCGGGGCGCTGCTCAAGGCGGCCGAGATCGCATCGCGCTACTAAGAAGGGCTGGTTTTGCGCCATTTTGCGCAGGCTTTGGGGACAAGTGTGCCATAATTACCCGCATTAAGTGGCGGGATTTCGCAACCTTCATAGGGGATTCTGCGTATGGCTACACGGAACGGTTTAGGCTTTGAGATGGGAACAATAAGCCGTTTCGAACCTCAAACAGTATAGATCATGCACAATAAATACAGCGCCACCAGCGCAGCGGTTGATGCGGACGCGGAAGAGAGCACAAGCCGGGTGGCGCGATCAGCACCGATGGCGGTACAGCTGGACGCTCCGCCCTCATTCCTCGAGAAGCCCGAGCCGGCTGAGGCCCCCGTCGGCCCGATGGACCGGAGCAACCTTCAGATTTACCTCCAGGAGATCGGAAAGACCCCCCTGTTGACCATCGAGGAGGAGATCTCCCTGGCCAAGCGCATCCGCAGGGGCGACAAGGCCGCGCGCGATCACATGATCAAGGCGAACCTTCGCCTGGTCGTTAAGATCGCGATGGACTATAAGGATTTCGGCCTGCCGCTCCTCGACCTCATAAGCGAGGGCAACATCGGACTTGTGAAGGCCGTCGAACGCTTCGACCCGCGCAAGGGCGGCAAGCTCTCGACCTACGCCGCCTGGTGGATCAAGCAGTCCATCAAGAGGGCGCTCGCCAACCAGTCCAAGACGATCCGCCTTCCCGTCCACCTGGTCGACAAGATCTCGAAGATGAGGAAGACCGCCATGATGCTCTCCGAGGGCCTGGGCCGCGACCCCACCGACGAGGAGCTCGCCATGGAGCTGCAGATCCCGACCTCCAAGGTCGCCCACCTGAAGTCGGTGAGTGTCCGCCCGGCCTCGCTCGACGCGCCCGTGGGCGAGGACGGCGATTCCTCCACCTTCGGCGAGATCGTCGGCGACGACAACGCGATCAGCCCCTACGACAATCTACGCGACAAGAACCTGAACAGCGACCTGCACTCGATGGTCGAGTCCCTGGACAAGCGCGAGGCGGACATTATCCGCATGCGCTTCGGCCTGGATGGCCACGGGGAGCTGACGCTCGAGGAGGTGGGCCGCCGCTTCAACGTGACGCGCGAGCGGATCCGCCAGCTCGAGTACATCGCCCTGGGCAAGATGCGCCGGGCGATGGCCAAGAACGAGGCCGTCCGCAGCTCCGATGAGATTGAGCAGGAGGACCGCCAGCGCCAGCGCATGAGCGTGATCCGCGAGTTCATCGAGTCCAAGGGCAAGGTCGTCGCCTAATAGGATCCGGCCCCAACCCCTCCCTTTCCAGGGCCCCTCGGGGAATACTCCCTTTGGGGCCTATTCATGGGGCCGCCACGGCGCCGACAGCCGAGGTTTTCGGATGGCCTGGGTTTTCCGCCGCAAGGCGCGCCGCGAACTCCCTGCCCTTCTCGCTCTGTTCAAAGGCGGCGTCCACCTCCGCCGGGGAAAGGGCCCTTGTGGCTTGGCCCAGCCACGCCTGCGCCTTGGCCAGCCGCTCCGCCGCCTTGTCCCGATTCTCGAGGAGCGAGGCAAGACCGGCGTCCAGGGGCGCCGGAACCGGGGGGTGCAGCTGGTCCCAGTTCCTGACCTCGGTCTCGGTTTCAAGCCTCCGCTCCGCGATCCTGCGGTTGAGGGCGTCGTGCTCTTCCACGATCGCTTCCATCATCCGCTGGAGCATCGCGCCCTCGGGTTCGTAGAGATTGATGTTGGTCCTGAAGTTGGGGAAAAAACGGCTGTCGGGCTGGCGGACGGTGATCCCCGACTTTGCGGCAATGTTGATCTCCGGGCTACCGGCCTCCTCGGCCGTCCAAAACTCGAAGATCTTCGCCGGGTCCTCCGTGGTCGAAAAGACCCCGACATTGGAATGCTCCCGCTCCCGGATCTTCCGGATGAGCGCCACGGCCTCCCCGCCCTTGCCAAGGAGCCACTGGTCGTAGCGGCGCATTTGCTCCGCTTCCTCGTCCTGCGCCCGCCGTGCAAAAGCGTCCCGCCGTCCCGTTGAGTCCGACCTTGCAAGCGCCATGAGCCTCGCCTTCTCCCGTTCCGCGTCGGCGATCGGCGCCGCCTGCGCCTCGACCTCCCGGACGAAGTGGGCCTGGGCCTGCGCCAGTTCAGCCCGGGCCGCCGCAAGCTCCCTGGCGCGGGTCTCTTCGTACGCCTGGACCCGTTCCGCCTTGGCCCGGTCCCGCGCGCCTGTGAGCGCCGCCGTCTCGGCCGCCCTTTGGGCAACCGGATCCCTGGGGGCGACCGTAGCCTCCGGCGGCGGTGCGTCCGGCAGCGGCGCGGTGCTCGCCCGGGCGGCTTCCTTCGGGGCGGCCTTGACGGCTTCGCTCGCGGGCTTCCCAAAAAAGCCCCAGATAAAAATGACGAAACTCGCGGCCGCAGCCACGGCGCCGACGATTTTCGCCCAACGCGAGAGGCCCGTCCCGACCTCATCGGTTTCATCGCCGGGGCCCGCATCCGGTTCGGGCCGCTTGGGATCGGGCCCGCCCCAGCCCTGCGGCGAGCCCGGATCGATTCCGCCGTGCTCGTCATACCACGTTTCCAGGATTCCATAGACCTGCACCAGGCGCTTCGTCTTCTGCTCAGCCGACAGCAGGAGGTCCGGCCTGTTCTGGAACCGGTCGGGATGGCACGTGTAGAGGGTCTTGCGGTAGGCCTGCTTCACGCTGGCCAGGTCGGCGCCCCGCGGGAGCTTTAGGAGGCGGAAGCACTCGTCGATGTCTGGCGCTTGCATCAGGGGTGGCTTGCGCCCTAAGGCCGCATCGGCACCGGGTTGGCCGCTCGGCCCCAAGGGCAGACCCGAGGAAACAGGGCAACGGGCCGCGACGGCAAATTTAAAGACTCATCCCGCAAGGACCTCCGGCTGCCACACGCAGAAAGGCCGCCGGGCGATATCGCCCGGCGGCCTCCTTGATTCTGTCGGCTGCCGGCCGGCCGGCGGGCCCTGGGCGTTACTCGCCCTTCTTGCTGGCCTCGTCGAGGATGTCGCCGAGGTTCATCATGTCGTTGTTGGCGCTGCGGTTCAGGGCCTCGTAGGAGGCCGTCTCCGCCGCTAGCTGGTCGGCGCTGTAGTTGGCCGCCTTGATCGAGAGGCCGAGCCTGCGCTCCTCGCGGTCGATCTTGATGACGCGCGCGGTGACCTTCTGCTCCGGCTTTAGGATGTCCTTAACCTTGTCGATGCGCTCCTCGCTGATCTGCGAGATGTGGACAAGGCCGTCGATGCCATCCTTGAGCTCCACGAAGGCGCCGAACGAGGTCACCTTGGTGACCGTTCCCTCGACGACGTCGCCGATCTTGAAGAAGCTGTCGATGTCCGACCAGGGGTCGGTCGCGAGCTGCTTCATGCCCAGGCTGATGCGCTGCTGCTGGGGATCGATGTCGAGCACGATGGCGTCGACCTCGTCGCCCTTCTTGAGGACCTCCGAGGGATGGTTGACCTTGCGGGTCCAGCTCATGTCGGAGACGTGGACCATGCCGTCGATGCCTTCCTCGAGCTCGATGAAGGCTCCGTAGGTGGTCATGTTGCGGACCTTGCCGCGGACGCGGGCTCCGATCGGGTAGTTGTGGCGAACCATGTCCCAGGGGTTGGGCTCGAGCTGGCGCAGGCCGAGTGAGATCTTCTGCTCCTCCTTCTGGATGCCGAGGACGACGGCGTCCAACTCCTGGCCGACCTTGAGCAGCTCGGAGGGCTTGGTGATGCGCTTGGTCCAGGACATCTCGGTGATGTGCACGAGGCCCTCGACGCCAGGCTCGATCTCGACGAACGCGCCGTAGGGGACGAGGTTCACGACCTTGCCGCGGACCTTGGCTCCGACCGGGAACTTCCGGTCGATCTCGTCCCAGGGATTCTTCGTGGTCTGCTTAAGGCCCAGGGAAACGCGCTCTTTCTCGCGGTTGACCTCGATGATCATGACCTCGATCTCCTCACCCTGCTTGAGCATCTCGCTCGGGTGGGAAATGCGGCCCCAGCTCATGTCGGTGATGTGGAGCAGGCCGTCCATGCCGTCCAGGTCGATGAAGGCGCCGAAGTCGGTGATGTTCTTGACGACGCCCTTGCGGAACTGTCCGGGCTGGATCGAGTCCAGGAGCGCGCGGCGCTTGTCGGTGCGCTGCTGCTCGATCAGCTCGCGGCGCGAGAGGACGATGTTCTTCCTCTCCAGGTTGATCTTCAGGACCTTGAAGTCGTAGGTCTGGCCCACGTACTGGTCCAGGTTCTTGGGGGGCTGCACGTCGATGTGCGAGGCCGGCATGAAGGCGTCGACGCCGATCGAGATGATCAGGCCGCCCTTGACCTTCGCCTTGACGCGGCCGGTGGCGACCGAGCCCTCGGGGAACTTCGTCAGGATGTTGTCCCAGTTTTTCTTCTGCTCGGCCTTGTCGAAGGACAGGATCGGGCTTCCGTTGCGGTCCTCGAGCTTCTCGACCAGGACCTCGATCGTGGAACCGATCTGGAGGTCGCCGATGTCGATAAATTCGTTGGCGGGGATGACGCCCTCGGACTTGCCGCCGATGTCGACAACGACTTCGTTCTGGCGGACTTCGGTGATGGTGCCGGGGACGATTGCGCCCTCCTTCAACTTGTCGAAGGAGGATTGAGCGAGCAGCTCTTGCATTAATGAACTCATATGCGGAATACGGGCGGTCGAGGCCGCCCGCTCCTTGGGCGTCCCGGCCACCTCGGTAGGCCTTTCGGCCACGGGTTGACGGTTTGACTGAATGAAAGACCGGCGGGAGCATCGCGGCGACGCCAGTCTGACCGATAAAAATGCCGCGAACGGTCAGACTCCCACCCGCCAAGCCGCCCCGGCAAGCACAATCTCGCCAAAATCAGCCCCTTACGGGGGATCGGAACCGGCGAAGGCGATCCCCATAGGGGCCCATAGTTACGTAATTAATTTAATTACAATAACTAGCGGTTCAATGGGCCTTGGGCGCCGCGAGCGCCCTCTCCACCTTCTTAAAGATGTCCTCGTAGAGCGCGGGGTCGGCCAGGGGCGTCTGGGTGGCGAGTCCGCCCTCGCCCCCTGAATCCGCGGCAATGATCTCGGTCAGCGAGACTTCCATGTCGGTCTCCGTCGCCGAGGCCTGCGTCAGCTTCACCCTGAGCGAGATCTGGCGTTCGCCGGCACGCGGGTCGCCCCGGGACACGCTGCTCAGTGCCGTGATTTCCCCTTGGGAGGCACCGGACTTGACGATGGTGTAGCCCATGCCGGTTATGACGTCCTTGGCCGCCTCGAAGGTGGCCTTTTGGTCGGCCTGGTAGATCCGGTCCTTGGGCGCCTCCCGGGGGCCGAGGCCTATGTGCAGGTCCTTTAGCTCCTCCGAGTCTTCGGATTGGCATCCAACGAGAAGGACGGCGGCGCAGGCCGCGAGGGTGAGGATCTTCATGGATTTCGGGCGGGCTGTTGCTGGGAAATACAGTGGAGAGTGCCGAGACCCCACACGAGTTCCAAGCAATCTATGGGAATCACCTTCCGGCCCGGAAAACATGACCCTAGGACCTCGGCCGCCTCGGCGTCGCGCCGGGGCTGCCTGAAGGTGGGCAGGAGCACCGCCCCGTTTATGACCAGGAAGTTCGCATAGCTGGCGGGAAGCCGATTTCCCCGCCGCGACACGGGTGCGGGCATCGGGAGCTCCCGCACGGTGAACCGGCCCCCGGAGTCCGTCCGCAGCGAACGAAGGCGCTCACGGTTCTCGTGGAGCATGGGATAGTTCACGTCGCTCCGGTTGCGCTCGACCGCCGTCATGATCCCGGTCGCGCTGAAAAAGCGCGTGAGGTCGTCGATGTGGCCGTCGGTGTCATCCCCCACGATCCCCGCGCCGAGCCAGAGCACCGTGCGCACGCCAAGCGTGTCCCGGAGCCTTTGCTCGATCTCGAGGCGCGTGAGCCGGGGGTTGCGATTGGGGTTAAGCAGGCACGCCTCGGTCGTAAGGAGCATCCCCTCGCCATTCACGTCGATCGACCCACCCTCCAGAACCATCCTGCCCTTGAAACGCCTCAGCCCAAGCGCCTGGGCGACGCGCTCCGGGATCCGGTTGTCACTGTCGAACGGGGGATACTTGCCTCCCCAGGCGTTGTAGTCCCAGTCGGACACGGCCACCTCACCGGTGCGGTCGTTCTTTATGAAGATCGGCCCGTGGTCTCGGCACCACGCGTCGTTTGTCGGGTGGTCGAAAAACTCGACATTCGCCATCAGGGCCCCAGCGCGCTCGAGGAGGGACCGGGCGCGCCTGCGCAGGCTCGGGGCGAGATTGATCCGCACCCTCTCCCACTCGCTTATCCTCGCGGCGATCTCCGCGAACTTACCCGGGATCGGCCTGAAGTTGCCCGGCCATGTTTTTAGCCTGTGGGGCCAGGACAGCCATACGGCCTCCTGGGGCTCCCACTCCGCGGGCATCCTAAATCCCCGCGCAGCCGGTGTCTGGGTCGTGGCGGCCATGGCTCGCCGCGCTAATCGCGAAAGCGCTTGGTCAGATCGGCGTAGGCGTCGATCCGTCGGTCCCTCAGGAACGGCCAGTGAGTGCGGGTCGAGTCGACTTGGCCCAGGTCAACCGGGACCACCAGGATCTCCTCCTTGGAGGCCGCCGCCTTTGCGAGGATCTCGCCGCTCGTGCCGGCCACAAAGCTCTGGCCCCAGAACTCTATCCCGGGGCGGCCGACCGGCGTCTCCAGCCCAATCCGGTTGCAGGCCGCAACGAAGCACCCGTTGGCCACCGCGTGGGCGCGCTGCACCGTCTCCCATGCACCGTGCTGCACGTCGCCCTGCGCTTTTTTCTCGCGCGGGTGCCAACCTATGGCCGTGGGGTAGAAGATGATCTCGGCGCCTTGGAGCGCCGTCAGGCGAGCGGCCTCGGGATACCACTGGTCCCAGCAGATGAGCACCCCGATCGTCCCGAACGTTGTCTTCCAGGCCCGAAATCCCGTGTCCCCCGGCGTGAAGTAGAACTTCTCGTAGTACAGGGGATCATCCGGGATGTGCATCTTGCGGTAGCTGCCGAGCAGCGCGCCGTCCGCGTCGATCACGACCGCCGTATTGTGGTAGAGCCCGCTCGCACGCTTTTCAAAAAGCGAGGCGACCACAACCACGCCGCGCTTCTTGGCGAATTTCTGGAATGCCTCGGTTGTCGGGCCGGGGATCCTCTCGGCCAGCTTGAAATTCTCATAGTCCTCGCTCTGGCAGAAATACTGCGAGCGGAAGAGCTCCTGGGTGCAGATGATGTTCGCCCCCCGCTTGGCCGCGGCGTCGGCCAGCGCGAGCGTCTTCTTCAGGTTGGCCCCGGGGTCACCTGAGCACGCGTGCTGGAGCAGGCCGATTTTGACCTTCGCCATTTCCCCTAGTAGATCACCTTGTTGAGCGGGTACTCGACGATGCCCTCGGCGCCGAGGGCCTTAAGGCGGGGCAGGATCTCGCGGACCACGCTCTCGTCGATGATGGTCTCAAGCGCCACCCAGTCCGGATTGTTGAGCGGGGAGACGGTCGGGTCGCGCAGGGACGGGACCGCGGCGATGATCGCCTTAACGGCGCTCTTGGGCGCGTTCATCTTTAGCCCCACCTTGGACTCGGCCTCAAGGGCGCCCCTCACCAGGAGAGCGATCGTCTCGATCTTCTTGCGTTTCACCGGATCGGCCCAGGCCTTCTTGTTGGCGATCAGCTTGGTGTTGGTCTCAAGGAGCGTGTCCACGACCCGAAGCTTGTTGGCTCGCAGCGAGGAGCCGGTCTCCGTGATGTCCACGATCGCGTCCACCAGGTCCGGCACCTTCACCTCCGTGGCGCCCCAGGAGAACTCGACATCGACCGGGATCTTCTTGGCCTTGAAGTAGCGCTTCACCGTCTGGACGAGCTCGGTGGCGACGCGCTTGCCGGCCAGGTCCTCGGGCTTCTTCACCGGGGAATCCTCGGCCACGCAGAGCACCCAGCGCGACTTCAGCGTCGACGCCCGGCTGTACACCAGGTCGCACACCTCCACGACGTCCGAGCCGTTCTCCTGGATCCAGTCGAGGCCCGTGAGCCCGCAGTCGAAGAACCCGTGCTCCACGTAGCGGCTGACCTCCTGGGCTCGGACGAACCGCCCATCGAGCTCCGGGTCGTCGATCGACGGCCGGTAGGAGCGTGAGTTGGTGGTGATCTTCCACCCCGCCTTTGCAAATAGGCTGCGAGTGGACTCTTCAAGGCTGCCTTTGGGCAGCCCGAGCATCAGGATTGGCTTTTTGTCGGGCACAGCCCCGCGAGCGTCCGCCTGACATCGAGGCCGTTCAAGCAAAATGCTTTGGGCTCACGCTGATTGACATCCCGCGGGGCCAGCCTTAACAGCGTTGTGTAAGACCGCCTATGTCAGATCAATCGCCGACGCGGCCCAGTCCAAAGCCCCTCATCGTAGTCGTGGAGGATGAGGCCGAGCTGGCTTCCCTCATTGGCCAGCACCTTGAGAGGGCGGGCATGCGCGTCCAGCTGTGCAACCGCGCGGGGCACGCGCTCAAGTTCCTGCAGCGCAACTTTGCGAACCTGATCCTCCTGGACCTGGTGCTGCCCGACCAGGGCGGGTTCGAGCTCTACGAGGACCTGAAGGCCGCCAACATCAACGTGCCCGTTATCTTCGTGACCGGGAACCTCGAGGAGGCGAGCAAGGTCCACGGGCTCGAGCAGGGCGGCGATGACTACATCACCAAGCCCTTCAGCTTCGCCGAGCTCACGGCGCGCATCAAGGCGGTGCTCCGGCGCGCCGACTACAAGGAGGACCTGAACCTCACGCACAACGTGAAGGTCAACACCGAGCCCTTCGATTTCTGCGGGGCGCGCATCACGCCAGTGCGCCTTGAGATCGCGTTTCCCGACGGCGAGACGGTCCCGATCGGCCGCAAGGAGCTAGGCATCCTCTCCTACCTCAATGAGCACCCGGGCGAGGTGATCACCCGCAAGGCGCTCATCCACTCCGTCTGGGGCCAGCACGCCGACGTGCGGAGCCGCTCGCTCGACCAGTACGTCGTGAAGGTGCGCGAGCTCTTCAAGAAAAAGGGGCTCGACCTCGCGGAATTCCGGACCGTCCACGGGATCGGGTACATCTTCGACCCGAAGCGCCTCTCGAGCGCGGGGAGCTGAGGCTGCCTAGAATAGCTCCGCCTGGCCGTAGCGCTCGCGCGCCTCTGCGGCCGCGGAGCGCATCTCCATCCGCTCCAGGATCGCGAAAAGCTCGTCGGCCCGCGCCGCGGTGTGCTCGGTGCCGGGCGGTGGCAACGCCAGGTTCAAGGTCGTGACCTTCAGGTTCCGCCGAAGCAGGTCCGCGGAGCCGGCAACGGCCTGCCTGAACCGCTCGGGGTTCAGGCGGTCGGCCGCCCCGATGACCCCCTCCAGGCTCCCGTGCTCGGCAAGCCATTTGGACGCCGTCTTCGGCCCCACGCCCGGGATCCCGGGGATGTTGTCCGAGGTGTCCCCGACAAGCGCCAGGTATTCGGCGATCCTCTCCGGTGGCACCCCGAACTTCTCGATGACGCCCGCCGCGTCCATCACGCGCCAGCCGAGCTTCGGGTTGGCCGTGGGCGGCGGGAGCATGATCTTCACATTCTCCCCGACCATCTGCGCGAAATCCTTGTCGGAGCTGACGATCAGCACCTGGTCGCCCCGGCGCGAAAGCGATGCGGCGTGCGACGCGAGCAGGTCGTCGCTCTCCACACCCGACTCCTCGATCCCCCCGAGGCCCATGGCGCGCGTCAGCTCCTTGATGATCGGGATCTGGCGGGAGAGGGCCTCGGGCATCTCCTCGCGCTGCGCCTTGTACTCGGGCAGCAGGAGCAGCCTGTCCTGGGCACCCCCCAGGTCGAAGAAGACGACGACCCCGTCGGGCTTCTCCTGGTCGGAGAGGCGCCAGAGCGACTTCACCCAGCCGTGCAGCGCGTTCGTCGGAAAGCCGTCCGCGCGCGAGAGCTCCGGGATCGCGAAGAAGCAGCGGTACGCCAGGTTAAACCCGTCGACGAGGAGCCATTTCGCCATTTTTTAAAAAAAGGCGATCAGGCGCCGCTCGGGACCGCGGCGCCGCGCACCGCGTCGGCCACCGTGGCGGGCTGGCGAGGCTCGGCCTCGCCGTGCTCGTGGTTGAAGCGCATCGAGACCGTCTTTGACACGCCGCGCTCCTCCATCGTCACGCCGTAGATCGCGTTGGCGGCCGCCACCGTCCTCTTGTTGTGCGTGATGATGATGAACTGGGAGTCCTTCACGAACTTCTTCAAAAGCTCGGTGAACCTGCCGATGTTCGACTCGTCGAGCGGCGCATCGAGTTCGTCCAGGAGGCAGAAGGGAGAAGGCTTCACCAGGTAGAGGGCGAAGAGGAGCGCAACGGCCGTGAGGGTCCGCTGTCCTCCGGAGAGCAGCGAGATTCCCTTGAGCTTCGTGCCCGGGGGCTGCGCGACGATCTCGATCCCGCTCTCCAGGATGTCGTCGGCCTGCACGAGCTCGATGGCCGCGCGCCCGCCGCCGAAGAGCGTCTGGAACGTGTACTCGAAGTTCCTCTTGATCTGCTCGAAGGTCACCTCGAACTGTTTCTGCGAGGTCTGGTTGATCTCGTCGATCGCCGCAATCAGGTCGGCCTTGGCATTTGTCAGGTCGTCGCTCTGCGACCTGAGGAAGTCGTGGCGCTGCTTAAGTTCCGAGTATTCCTCGATCGCCACCAGGTTCACGGCACCCATCCCCGACATCCTCTGGCGGAGCGCGTCGACCTCGACCTTCACGCTCTCCCAGTCGGTCGCGTCCATCGCCGCGAGCTCGGCCTCACCCGGGCGCTCGGGGCGCTTCTTCCTCGAGCGCCTGACAACCGGCTCCTCGCCCTCCTCCTCGTCCAGGTCGAGGGGCTTCGCCCCCTCGGGCTCGTCGTCGGCCTTCCAGAGGGTCTCCTTCCAGTTGATCGCGGCTACGTCCGCCTGGTACTCCCGCGACACCTCCTGCGCCAGGAAGAGCGCCCGCTGGCGCGTCTCGGCCAGCTTCACCTCGTGCGCACTCAGCTCTTCGTGCGCCGCGTCCGATTCCACGCGAAGCGCCGACTGCGACGCCTCCAGGGAGCCGATCTCGCGCTCCACCTCAACGAGCTCCGCCCGGATCTTCTCGACCTGGGACTGGGCCACCGAAAGGGTCTCGTCGAGGCGCGAGGCGCTCTCGCGCTGGCCCCCTTCCTCTTTCTCCAGCTCCGCGATCTGCGCCGTCCAGACCTCGATCTCATTCTGGCGCTCGACCAGGATGTCGCCGATCTGCTGGCGGCGCTTCTCCATTTCGCCAAGGCCCTTGTCCAGGACCTCGACCTTCTGGCGTCGCTCGGCGAGCTCAAGGCGCGCCTGGGCAAGGACCTCGCGCTTCGCGTCGCGCTCGGCGCGGACAAGCGTGATCCGCGACTCCAGGTCCTCTATCTTCTTGCGGTGGTCGGCGGCGGCGGCCTCCGACTGCGTGAGACCAGTCCTCGCCTTTTCCCAGCGGGCCTGGGCCTCGAGCCGGGCGCTCTCAAGGGCCGCCAGCTCCTGCTCCATCTTCCTTAGGCGCGCCGTCGCCTCGTCGGAGCCCCGGCGAAGCCCGCGCTCGTCGGCCTGCGCGGCGGCCAGGGCCTGGGTGGCCGTCATGACCAGGGCCCGGCGCTCCTCGACCAGCTGCTCCGCGGCCGCGATCCTGGCGTTCAGGGCCTCGCCCTGGAGGCGGAGCTCGTCGTGCTGGCGCTGGTCCTCGGCGAGCGCCTTGGCCGTCTCACGCAGGTCGATCTCACGCTGCACGATGCTGTTGGCGTGCTTCTTGGTGTTGGCGTGGCCGCCGGACACAAGTCCCCTCCGGTCGACGACCTCGCCCTTGCGGGTCGCGACCGCCAGGAACGGAAACTCGGGATGGGCCTTCCAAAAGTCGAGGAACGCGCCCAGGTCGTCTGCAATAAAGCACGACGCCAGGATCGCCCGGGCAGGGTGCCCTTCGTCGATCTGGTCCAATGCGGTGGACGCGGGCGCCAGGCCCGGGGGCAATTCGCCGGGCTGCCCCGCTGCGGAACCAAGCTCCGCCACGCGAAGCACCACGGATCCGATCTGCTCCTGCTCAAGCTGCAGGATGATGCGGCGCGCCGTGGCCAGGTCGCTCACCTGGATCGCCTCCGCGGCGGAGCCGAGGAGCGAGTCCACCGCCCGTCCGAACTCGGGTTTCACCTCGATCCCCTGGGAGACGGGCGTCGCCTTGGAGCCCGCAAGGGCGCCGGCGAGGCGTCCCTGGAGCACCGCCTTCGCGCCCTCGCCAAACCCCTCCCAGCGCTCCTGGAGCTGCTGAAGGAGCCTCAAGCGGGCGCCCCGCTGCGCCAGCTGCCGGTCCACGTCCTGGAGACGGCGCTGGAGATCCCTGAACTCGCGCGTGAGGGCCGTCACGGCCTGCTGCGCCTCGACCGAGGCTGCTTCCGAGGCCGCCCGCTCCGTGAGGGCCGCCTTGACCTTATCCACGGCCTCGAGCGCGGCCTTGGTGGCGCCCTCCGACTGCTGGGCCACCTGGAGGAGTTCCCCCGCGAGGGCCTCGTGCCTGTGGATGCTCGTCTTCTGGTCCACCTCGTAGCCCGAGGCCTCGGTCCTGAGCCGGGCGACGGCGCTGTCAAACTGCAGGAGCTCAAACTTCGCCTGCTGGAGGTCCCGGTCAAGGCGGCCGAGCTCTCCGTCCGACACCGCCAGCTCGCGGTTGTGCTGCTGGTAGACCGCGTCGGAGCTCCCGAGGAGCCCGAGCTGCATCTGCTTGTCCTGGGAGCCTGTGTCGACCTGGGCCGCAAGCTCGCGCAGCTGCATCTCAAGCTCGCCCAGCGTGTCCCGGGTCCCCTCCAGGCGCTCGGAGAGTCCGGAGCGCCTGATCTTGGCCATGTTCGCGGCGTTCTCCGCGTGCTCCTTCTGGCTCTTGAGGTCAAAAACGGCCTGCTGCGCGTCCTGCACGCGCTGGTTCAGGCGGCTCCTGTCGGCCTTGCGCCCTTCCAACCCCGTTTGCTGGCTGTCGAGCGCGGCTTTCCGGCGCTCCGCCTCCGCCCTAAGGGCTCCCAGTTTGGCCTCCAAGCCGCCGAGCGCCTCGGAGTGCTGGCCGTGCTGCAAGGCGCCAAGCGCTAGGCTAAGGTGGCGCAATCTATGAGCCAACCTCTTGTAGCGCATGGCCTTGGACGCCTGGCGCTTCAGGCTCCCAATCTGGCGGGACACTTCCCCCACCACGTCGCTCACCCGGGCCAGGTTCTGGTCGGTCAGGGCGAGCTTGCCCATGGCCTCCCGGCGTTGGCTCTTGTACTTGGTGATCCCGGCCGCCTCCTCGAACACGGCACGGCGCTCCTCCGGCTTCGAAGAGAGGACCTGGTCGATCTGGCCTTGGGCCATGATCGAGTAGCTGGTCCGGCCGACGCCGGTGTCCATGAAAAGCTTGTGGATGTCCTTCAGGCGGCATGCCTGGCCGTTAAAGAGGTATTCCCCCTGGCCGTCGCGGTAGACGCGCCGGCAGATCTCGATCTCATGAAACTCGCTTCCGAGCTGCTTCTCGCACTCCGTCAGCAGCAGCGACACCTCGCAGAGCTGGGCGGCCTTGCGGGTGTCGGCGCCCTCGAAGATGACGTCCTGCATCTTTCCGCCGCGAAGGGCCTTCGCGCTCTGCTCGCCCAGGACCCATCGGATCGCGTCCGCGATGTTGGACTTGCCGCAGCCGTTGGGCCCGACCACGGCGGTCACGCCGGGTTCAAACTGGAGGGTCGTGGGGTCGGCAAATGACTTGAATCCGTGGAGTTTTAGCGCCTTGAGATACATTGGGCCCACTAATTGGAGAGGCCCCGGCTAGCGCGGGCAAACGGAAAAAAGAGATTTATGTTCAAGTGTGGTCCCAGGGCAGGCGCACCTCGAGGCGCTTGCTCTCCCATACCCGGAAAACCTCGAACATCTTGCCCGGATTCAGGATCCCCCGGGGGTCGAGGGCGTCCTTTATGGCCCTCATGGCCCGGACGGCGGCCGGGGGGTGCTGGAGCCTGAGGAAGGGGGTCTTGGCGAGGCCGATTCCGTGCTCCCCAGAGATGGCCCCCCCGAGGGCCACCACGGAGGCCATGAGCTTCTTTACGGCCCTCTGCGCCGCGCGGCATTCTGCGGGGTCCCCCTTGTGGTACATGATGTTCACATGGAGGTTCCCATCGCCCAGGTGGCCGAAGGTGGGAATCGGAAGCCCGGATTCCTTGCGCAGCCCCTCGAGGAAACGCGCAAAGGCAACGTACTTGCCCATGGGGACCACGATGTCCTCGTTCAGCTTGGAGTCCCCGAGCTTGAACATGGCCCCCGAGCACGAGCGCCTGACTTCCCAGAGGCCCTCGGCCTCGGCCCGGTTCCTGGCCGCGCGGTGAGCGAGGCCGTGGCGCCGTGCCCACCCGAGGAGGACCCGCCTCTGGGAGCGGACCTCCGCGGCACCGCCCGCCAGCTCCAGGAGCACGACCGGCCGGCCGGCTTGGCCCTTGAACACGGCTTTGCCCGTGGCCCTCTCGGCACAGTCGACCGAGTACCGGTCCAGGAATTCGCAGATTGCCGGCATGATCCTCAGGGCGAAAAGGGCGAGGACCGCCCGGAACGCGTCGGGCTCGGTCCGGAACGACACCAGGAGCGTCCAGCGCTCCTCGGGCCTGGGGATGAGCTTCAGGGTGGCGTCGGTCACGATGCCGAGCATCCCCTCCGATCCAATCCAGAGGTCGCGCAGGTTGAAGCCCGCAGAGAACTTCTTCGTGGCCGTCCCCCACTCCACAAATTCCCCCGTGGGCAGGAAGCCCTTCAGGGCCAGGACAAAGTCCCGGGTCACGCCGTATTTGCCTCCGTGCATCCCGCCGGCATTGCACGCGATGTTGCCCCCGATCGTGCAGTACTTCTTGGACGAGGGGTCCGGGGGATAGAACCACCCCTTCCTGTCGGCCGCATCCTGGATCGCGGCAACGGTGGCGCCGGCCTCCACCTGCGCTAGGCCCGCCTGGGCGTCGATCCTCACCCTGTCCCAGCCGTGCAGGTCCACGACCCACCCGCCCCTCAGCGGCGACGCTGACCCCGTGAGGCTTGTTCCCCGTCCGCGGACGGTCACCGGGACGCGCCTCCTGTTGGCGATCTCCAGAACCGTCGCCAGGTCCGACCGGTCCCGCGGGAAGACGGCAGCGGCCACGTCAAACGCGATCTTGCTGCTGTCATAGGAGGCCTCGCACCTGGAGGCCCGGTCCGTTCTTACAACCCCGGCGCCAAGCCTGGACCTCAAAAGTTTGGTGGCTGCGGAAAAATCCATCTCTCGCAATGGCGCTACACCCGCTGGTCGCCGGGTGCAAGACCCTGTGCGAGGATCCGCCGCAGGGCTTGACCGAGGACCTGCGCCCGCTCCCGGGGCCCAAGGCCCGCAGCCGCAATCTCGGCAAGCTGGAGCTCGAAGCCGGGCTCCCGCTTCTTCCGGGGGTGCACAAGGAGCGGGTAGTCCGACCCGTAGAGGATCCTTTCGGCGCCCACCCGGTCCACCGCCCGGCGGTACACCCCTGTGTCGTAGAGGAGGGGCGCGGCGGCCGTGTCAAAGTACAGGTTTTCAGGAAGGGGCTCCCCGCCCGGAAGTCCCCGGAAGGCCAGTCCCCCGCCCAGGTGGGCGAGGATGAAGGTCGCCTTCGGGTGGTCGCGCGCCAGCCCCACCAGCGGACCGAGCGGAGTGGCCGGCCCTGCGGCCGCACCGGCCTCCGGGTCGGTGGCATGAAGCGTGATCGGGAGGCGACGCGCCTCCGCGACCTCCACCACCTTCAGGAACCACGGATCGTCCAGGGTGTAGCCCTGGGCTTGGGGCAGGAGCTCGCCTATACCCCTCATCCCCGCGTCAAGCGAACGCTCCAGGCACACCAGGGCGCGGCGCCCCGCGGCGGGCTGCACCGAGGCAAAGGCGATCAGGCGACCGGGATACCGCGCCACCCACTCCCGGTACCAGGCGTTCTGGAGCTCGCAGGTCTCCTGCCGCTGCCAGTACCAGCCCTGAAGGATGCACGCCGCGACACCGGCCTCATCCATGTGGGCTATGAGCGCCTCGGGGGTCGACCACCCCTGGATCGATCTCCTGCCGACGGGCGCCACACACGCGACCCAACCCGGCTCCCCGCGGGAATTTCCCCACCCGGCCGGGTCGGCTGCGGCCTCCGGGGCGTACAGGTGCACGTGGGCGTCCAGGATTTCGGGGGTTTCCATCACGCTTCACCCGAGTCCAGGTTGGTATCCATGGCGAGCCGCCTGCACTCGCGCAGGTCGAGCTTGCCCGTCCCCAGCAGAGGGATGGCATCGACCCGCCGCACCACGCGCGGGATCCACAGGTTGGGCAGGCCCGCGCCCGAGAGCTTCTCGCGAATCTCTGCCGCGGTGATATCCCGGGTGGTGAGGACGACGAGCGCCTCGCCCTTTGCCGTGTCCGGCACCCCGACGACCACGATACCCTGGGCCTCGCCCGGGTCATTCCCGCAGAGCTCTGCGATTCTCTGCTCAATGGCCACGTGCGGCACCATCTCGCCCCCCATCTTGGAGAACCTCGCTAGCCGGCCCTCCACCGTTATGAACCCGTCCTCGTCGATCCGAGCCAGGTCCCACGTCACGAGCCAGCCGTCGCGATGGGACGCCACCGCGCCGGGAACCTCGTCCAGATAGCGCGAGAAGACGTTCGGGCCCCTGAGCAGGAGGATGCCCTGCTCGCCGGTCGGAAGTTCCTCGCCCGTGTCAGGGTGGACAATCCGCGCGGCCATCCCGGGAAGAAGCCTGCCCACGGTCCCGACCTTCTTTCCCACCTGCTCGTCGGCTGTCGCGGTTGTCACGGGGGGGTGAGGCACGTTGATGTTGGACACGGGTGAGGTCTCCGTCAGGCCGTAGCCCTGGAGGATCTCCAGGTGGAACTTCTCGCGAAAGCTCAGGCGGAGGTCCTCCGGAAGCTTCTCGGCGCCGGTCACCACCAGCTCCAGGGTGCGCAGGTCGGCGGCCTTCGCCTTTTTCAGGAGCGGACGCACGAAGGTCGGCGCCCCGAGGAGGATCGTGACGCTCTCCTCGCGGATCGAGTCGATCACGGCGCGGGCGTCGAGCGGGCTCGGGGTCGTAACGAGCCGGCAGCCCATGAGCAGGGGATACCATAGGGTGAACGTGAAACCGAAGCTGTGGAAGACGGGCAGGCACCCGAGCATGGTCCCCGCGTTCGGGAGGATCGAGGTGCACGAGATCTGCTGGCAGTTGGCGAGCAGGTTGCGGTGCGAGAGGACGACGCCGCGCGGTGCTCCCGCGCTGCCGCTCGTGAAGAGGATCGCGGCCTCCTCGGCGCCGCCCCGGGACGGCACGCCCACGGCGCGCGCGACCCACGGATTGGGCAGCGCCCACGCGGCCAGGACCCAGGGGGCCATGGCGCGCCGTCCCCCGGCGGCCTCAAGCTCGCCCCTGAGGTCAAGCGTCCGCTCGGGCCACGGGAAGTCCGGGAGCCTGTCCCTCATGGCGGCGGCGGAAATCACCGTCCCGAGGCCCGCAGCGGCGATGCTTGAGTGCGCCGACGCCCTTCCCGCCGTGAAGTTCAGGTTCACGGGCACCTTGCCCGCGCACATGACGGCCAGGTTCGCGATCGCCGCGCCCGCTCCCGGCGGCAGCACGATCCCGACGCGCTTCTCCGGGATGGTCCTTCGGATGCGCCGGGCAAGGACCGCCGCGGCGGCGATCAGCTGGGCGGCCGTCACCTCGCGGCGGCCGGCCGTCCTGTCCACAATGACCACCGTGCCGGGCCTGCGGGCGAGCGAGCGGACCACCTCGTGGCCCAGGTGCCTGCCAAGCGTCGGCCGCTCGCCAAACGCCAGGACGGCAAGGTTCATGAGGGCCTTGCGCGTCTCCAGGCACGTGGCCCCCGCGTACGGGATCGGCTCTCCGAACGCCACGCAGACCGCTGTCCGCATCAGCCTCGGGGACTTCCAAAGGTAGGTGTTCCCGGAGAACGAGAAGATGGAGCCCCAGAGTCCGTCCACGACGGCCGGCAGGACCGGCACCTTGGCCGTCCGCGCCATCAGCTCGAAGCCCCGGCGCAGCGTCAAAAGCTGGCCGGTGCGGGAGATTTCGCCCTCCGGGAAGACGCAAACGAGCTCCCCGCGCTTGAGAGCCGCGACCGCGCCGCGCAGCCACTGCGAGGGCTTGTCGCCAGAGACAGGGATAACCCCCGCAATCGCATAGATCCAGGAGATCAGCCAGCCCGTGCCCGGGCCCTTGTAACCCATGAACCTGATCGACCTCGGGCAGGCGAGCTGCAGCACCACGACGTCCACATAGGAGATGTGGTTTGAGACCAGGACGGCCCCCCCCTGCTCGGGGATGTTGAACACGCCGAGCACCCTCACGCGGTAGAGCAGTCGCGCCAGCAGGCCGACCGGCACCGCGATCCAGAGCGGCATCGTGGAACGCCTTCGGATCACCACGCCTGACGCTGGTCACCTCCCCAACAACTTGTCAAACAAACCACCCCCCTTTTTGAGGGACGCCTGCACAAGCAGGTCCTTCCACTGGCTCTGGTCGACCGCCCTGAGCGTCCCGCCGAGGTGGATCGGCTGGACGAGCTTCGCGTAGCCAAGCGGATCCCGTTCGTCGGATAGGAGCCCCACGACGTCGAGGACCTTGCCGAGCTGCCCCCGGGCGCCGAGTTCAAGGTCGACGGAGAGCGGCTGGTCCTGGAGCGCCACGCCCTGCGCGTACGTGATCCTGCCGGTGCCGGTGACGCGCACCTCCGGGGAGATCAGGTTGATGCTCGTGAGCCTGAGGTCCATGTCAGCGACCCGCTCCGCGGTCACTGTCATCTGGTCATAGTGGATCTCGGAGACCTCCCTCGCGGACTCTAGGAGGGCCTGCCCGATCCCGTTCGTCTTCTTGCCGAAAAGGGCCGAGACCGTGTCGAGCGCATCCACGATCCTCGAGGGCGTCTGCTTGATCGAGTCGATGATGTCCGCCTGGAGCGCGCGAAAGGCGCCGTCCTTGCTGATCAGCTTTACGTCGCCCTGAAGTCCGTCCAGCAGGTCACCCGCGCCGGTTCCGACGCCCCTGAGGTGGCTCTCCAGGTCGAAGCGCCCGTCGATGAGCGCAGGCTTGCTGGGGTCGATCGCCCTGAACAGGGGCGCCGAATCGAGGGAGCCGATCGAGAGGTCTGCGTGGAACGAATAGGGGCTCGGGGCGCCGGCCAGGAAGATGAGCCGGCCGTCCAGCCGCGCGGTGCCCCCGCCGCCCAGAGTCGCACTGCCCGCAGCCACCTCCAGGGAGGAGGGATCGGCGATGAGCGTGCCCCGGACGTCGCGAAGATCGACTTTCCTTAGGGAGATCGCGTCAAACCGGAGCGCAAACTTTCCGCGGACACGGGGCCAGAACGGGCTCGGGGCCGCGGGGACGCCCGGGCCCCTGGGCGATGCCTGGACTCCACCTCGGGCCAGGAGAGAGAGCGCAGCGATTTCCTCCCCGGTCACCTGGCTTCCCTCAAGCGCAGCGTCAAAGAGCGGCCCGTTCGGCCCCGACTGGACCGTCCCCTTCACGGCTATCTCCGCCGTGCGCGCCCCATAGTCCAGGCGCAGCGGGACGCTGAAGCTCGTGCGCCCCTCCGGCTCAAATTCGGCCCGGATTTCCGAGTCCACACCGGGCAACTGCGCGGCGCTTCCCGAGGCCAGGGCAAGGTCCCGCACCGAAAGCTTTAGCTGAACCTCGCTTGTCGCATCGAGGCTCGCCTCGAAGCTGCCGGTGGCGACACCCCCGGAAAGCCGCTCCAGGCCTGCGGCGAGGGGCAGCGCGGAGAGCACCGGGAGCGACACGCTCCAGGATCCCGCAGCCTTGATCGCCCGGCTCGCTCCCGCCAGGCGCCCAAACCGGGTCTCAAGCGAAAGGAGCCTTGTCCCCTCGCTTCGGACCTCGAACGGCGCCAGCTGGATCTGCCAGCCTTGCGCCGCGTAGTCGGCCAGGATGAAGGCGGAGAGTTCGAGCCCGGAGGCGGCAGCGGCGCCGGCGCGGCCGACCGTGACCCCGCTCGTGGTGAGCGGCGCCTTGGTCCTGAGCACCAGGCGGCCGTCCTCGGCGCGCATCACGAAATCCCCGCGGAGGTCGCCTCCGGTTACGCCCAGGTGCGGGATCACCGGATCCAGCCACGCCAGCGGCATTCCCGTGACCGAGATGCCGACCAGGTCGCCGGAGGGCACCGCGACCTTGAGCTCGCCCGTCGACGTGTTGAACTCGAAGGACTGCAGCGCGCGGACCGAGGCGACCGGGGAGGCCGAGGCAAGGCTCGTTTCGAGGCGCGAGACCCGAAGGGCGGCCCCGACACGCGCCACGTCAAAATCCGCCGCCAGGTTCACCCGCCCAAGGGGCGCTAGGCCGCGGGCAAGCACCCCGAGTCGGTCGGCGGTCGCCTGGAGCTTGCCCGCCGCGTGGACATCGCCCGAGGAGGCGTCCGCCTCGACGCTGCCGCTTCCCGCCACGTAAAAGGCGGGAAGGCTGCGGCCGAGGGCAAACGGGTTAAGGTCGGTGTCCCTCAGGTTCAGGCTCCAGGTACCAGCCATCTTGAGGGACCCGTCGGGATTCTGGGCGTCGACCGCGGCGATGTGCTCGTTGCCCCGGGTGAGCGTGACCGTGTACGACCGGATACCGGAGCGGTGCGCGGCCGAGGCCTCAAATGACAGGCCGATGCCCGCCGGCACATCCGTTCCGCTCGCGGTGGCGTCGGCCTTCAGGTCCGCGCGCAGGAGGGCGCCGCTCGCCTCAATCGAAGCCGTCAGGGTCGCTGATACGGAGACCTTGGAGACCGGGGCCGAGCGGTCGTCGAGCGCCGCCTCAGCGCTGCAGAGGAACCTGCCGTCGCCGCCAGGGGAGAGCCCCCCACCCGTCACGACCACGTGCACCCTGCCCGCGGGCTTGCCGTCTTCGCCCGGGAAGATGACGTCGCCCTCAAGATCAACCCCGGAGAGGGAGAGGTTCTCGGGGAAGTAGAACGCGGAGAGGACGGCGCCCACGGCGCGCGTGGGCCACGGGGCGGCCGCCTCGGACTGGGCGGCGGCTGCCTGCGGGGATTGTGTCAAATCGAGGGTCCAGCCCCGGGCCGTGAGCGCGTCGACATGGTACCCCTTGCCAAGGAGGGCCGGGGCGACCTCCATCTCGGCGTGGACCAAGGGCGCCAGGAGCACCATGTCCGCCCGCTCTATCCGCAGTCCCTCGATGTTCGCCTGGCCGAGGTCAGCCGAGACGCGCGAGACAGACACCCTCGCCCTGTGCGCCCCGGCAACGCGCCGGCGGGCCGCCCAGGTCTGGACCGCGGGGTTAAGGGCCGCGGCCGCGGCAAGCGCGAGGAGCCCGGCCACGGCGGCCAGGACGATCAGGATGCGCTTGGCTCTCATCAGGGGGGACGGCCGTTGCTCCCATGGGTGCGCCTACCGAAAAGCGGCCGGGCTCTTCGGTCAGGGTCTCACGAGCGCGTCGCCCAGGCCGATGGCCTTGCGGACATTGGCGAGGGCAACGAGGTAATTGTAGTTGGCCGTCAGCTGGTCGGTCCTGGCCTGGGTGAGGGCCACCTGGGAGGTGAGGACGTCAAGCTGCGTGGCCGATCCGGCGTGGAACTTCGCATCCGCCAAACGGAGCGCCTCGGCGGCTTGGTCGATCGTCTGCCGGGAGGCGGTCACCAACTCCCCTGCCTCCTGGAGGGAGGAGAGCGTCTGCCGGACCTCGACATCGACCTCCAGCTCCTCGGAGGCCTTGGCTATCCTGGACTGCTCGAGCAGGGACTTTGCCTGGCGCACCCTGCCGGCCGTCGCCCTGCCGTCGAAGATCGCCCAGTTGGACTGAAGCCCAAAGAGCCAGCCGTTGGCGTTCACATTGCCCAGCTGCGAGTTGACGAAGGTGAAGCCATCCCACTCGTAGGCTCCGAAAGCCTGCAGGCTCGGGTAGTAGGTGGACCGGGCTGTCGTCACGGACTCGGCGGTCGCGGACTCGAGCTTCTCGAGCTTCTGGAGCTCGGGCCTGTGCGCGTGGGCCGCGGCGATCGCGGCGTCCAGCTCGTAGTTGGCGGTCTCAAAGTTAAGGTCCCCGGCGACCTCGGGGAAGGTCGTTGCCAACGGCGTCCCAAGCGACTGCCTGAGCTGCTCGACCGCAATGCGGTAGCTGTTGCGGGCCGTGATCAGGTTCGGCTGGGCGTTCGCCAGGTAGACCTTGGCGCGAAGGACCTCAAAGTTTGAGACCGTGCCCGCGTCGAACTGGTTCTTGGTGTCCGAGAGCTGGTGCTCGTAGAGATGTACGTTCTCCTCCTCGACCCGGATCTTCTCGCGGGCGAGGATCACATTGTAGAACTTGGTGCGGACTTCGAGGAGCGCCGCGTCGATCGCCGTCTGCAGGTCGAGCGCAGCGGCGTCGCGGGTGAGCTTTGCACCCTTGATCGACGACTGCACGCCGCCGCCCGCATAGAGCGTCTGCGTCGCCTTCAGCTCCACGTCCCAGAGTTGGTTGGAGGCCGGGTAGATCTGGGAGATCGAGGCTGCGTTCCGCTGCCACTGGCCCTGCGCGTTCAGGTTGGGGATCTCCTGGCTCCTAACGGTGACAACGACTCCCTCCTGCTGGCGCACGGCTTCCCGGGCCTGCAGGATCGCATAGTTGTGGTCGAGCGCGTAGCCGATGGCGCTGCCGATATCCAGGGGCGACGCAAGGTCCGCCGACGCACCCCGCGCGCCGCGGGAGGCCCAGAGGGAGAGCGCAAGCGCTGCAACCGGAAGAATGCGAGTTTTCATGCGTGCGCCGGGTTGAGCTCGCCCTGGGATGCCTTCACGGCGGCCTCCTTGGCGCGGTCCTTTGAATGGTCCTTGGCGATCAGGATGTAGATGGAGGGCATCACGAGGAGCGTGAAAAACGTCCCAATCGACATTCCGCCCACAAGGACAAGGCCGATCGAGTTCCTGGCCGCAGCGCCGGCACCCGTCACGAGGGTGAGCGGGAAATGGCCGGCCACGGTCGCCACGCTCGTCATGAGGATCGGGCGGAGCCGGGTGAGGGCCGCGTCGTGGACAGCATCCATCTTCGATTTTCCCGCGAGCTGGAGCTTGTTGGCAAACTCGACGATCAGGATGCCGTTCTTGGCGATGAGGCCCACCAGGGTCACCAGGCCCACCTGGGAGTAGATGTTGAAGGTGGTGGTCCAACCGTCCGTGAAGAAATGGAGGTTCGGGTTAGGGAACTTAAGGAACATGAAGATCGCGGAGCCGAAGACCGCGAGCGGCACGGAGCCGCCCAGGATGACGATCGGGTCGCGGAAGCTGTTGAACTGCGCGGCGAGCACCAGGAAGATGAGCGCGACCGCAAGGAGCATCGTGGTCCAGAATTTGGCGTTTCCGCCCTCCTTGCGGAGCTGGCGCGACTCGCCCGTGTAGTCGATGTTGTAGCCCGGGGGCAGGATCTTTGCCCCCTCGTCCTCAAAGACCTTGAGGGCGTCGTTGAGTGGCATGCCCGCGACGCCGCTGAGGGTCACGGAATTAAGCTGCTGAAAGCGGTTGAGCGACCGCGGGATCGTGGTGTTCTTTATCGTGGCCACGGTGCTGAGGGGAATAAGGGTCCCGCTCGGGCCCGTGATGTAGATCTTGTCGAGCTGGTCCGGGTTCAGGCGGTCCTGACGCTTCACCTGGGATATCACCTTGTAGCTGCGTCCCGAGATGTTGAACCAGTTGATGTAATTTCCTCCCATGGCCGCCGAAAGGTCGTCGCCGACCTGCTGGAGGTTTAACCCGAGGGCTGCGACCTTGTCGCGGTCGAGCACCACCTCGGCCTGGGCCGCGTCGAACTTCATGTCGATCAGGGGCGGGAAGTAGAAACGCTTCGTCGCCACGGCCTTATCGGCGAGCTCCTTGGCAAAGGAGAGGATCTCCTGCGGGTCCGCCGTGGAGGTGAGGACAACCTCGATCGGGAAGGTGCCTCCACCCGGCAGAGACGGGGGCACGACCAGCTGCAGCTGCATCCCGGGTATCGCCGACACCTTGGGCTGCATCTGGGCTAGGATCTCCTTCACGGGTCGCTTGCGCTCGCCCCAGGGCTTGGCGACGAGGCCACCGAAGGCGGTGTCCGGCATCGTAAGCTGGAAGACGAACGCCGTATCCGGGTCGGTGAAGAAGGCCTTCTCGACGGCGTTCGCCGAAGGCATCATCTGGTCAAGCGTCGCGTTGGCAGGCATGGTCCCAATGCCGAAAACGACGCCTTGGTCCTCTGCAGGAGCGAGCTCCGCGGGCGCCTGCGTGATCATGAGGACCCCGACCACGCTGATGACCACCCAGATCGTGTAGATGGCGCCCCGGTGGCCGAGCGTGAACTCCAGGACCTTCGAATAGCCCCTGCGAACCCGATCGAAGGTGTGGGTCACCACGCCTGCAAATCCCTTCTCCTCGTCGCCCGCCCGCAGCAGGTTGGCGCACATCATCGGCGAGAGGGTCAGGGCCACGATGCCCGAGATCGTGACGGCCCCTGCCAAAGTGAACGCAAACTCGCGGAAGAGGGAGCCGGTCAGGCCGCCCTGCAGGCCGATGGGCGCGTAGACGGCGGCCAGGGTGACCGTCATCGCAATGATGGGCCCCACCAGCTCGCGCGCGCCCACGAGTGCCGCCTCAAGCGGTTTCAGGCCCTCGGCAAGGTGCCGCTCGACGTTCTCGACGACGACAATCGCGTCGTCGACCACGAGTCCCACCGAGAGCACCACGGCCAGGAGCGTCAATAGGTTGATCGTGAACCCGAAGACCTGCATCAGGAAGACCGCGCCGATCAGGGACAGCGGGATGGCCACAAGCGGGATCAGGACCGAGCGGACCGAGCCCAGGAAGAGGAAGATGACGATCACGACGATCAGGAGCGTGTCGCCGAGCGTGTGGAACACCTCGTGGATCGCGTCGTTGATGTAGGCGGTCGCGTCATAGCCGATCCCCGCCTTCATACCCCCCGGCAGGTCCTTTGAGATGGAGTCCAGCTCGGTGCGCACCAGGCGGATCACGTCGAGGGAGTTGGCGTTCGGCAGCACGAAGACACCGATGAAGACGGCCGTCTGCCCCGAGAGCTTGACCTCGGTGTTGTAGTCCTCGGCGCCCAGCTCCACGTCGGCCACGTCGCGGACGCGGACGATCGCGTTGTTCTGCTGGCGGATCACCAGGTTCTTGAACTCCTCGACCGAGCGCAGGTCCGTGTTGGCCACGAGGGCAACCTGCATCAGGTTGCCCTTCGTGTTGCCGAGGGCGCTCAGGTGGTTGTTGGCCGCAAGTGCCGCCGAGACCTGCGCCGGACTCACGTTGAAGGCGGCCATCCGGTCGGGCTTAAGCCAGATGCGCATCGCAAAGGTTCGGGCCCCCAGGATATCCGCGCGCTGCACGCCGGCCACCGCCGAGAGGCGCGGCTGCACGACCCGCACCAGGTAGTCCGTGATCTCGTTCTGGTGGAGCGTGTCGGAGGTGAAGCTCAGGTAGGCCGAGGCGAACTGCGAATCGGCCGACTGCACGTTGATGGCAGGAACCTGCGCCTCGACGGGCAGGTTGTTGCGGACCTGGTCGACCTTGGAGCTTATCTCCGAGAGGGCCTTGATCGGGTCGTAGTTGAGCTTGAGGCGAGCCGTGATCGTCGAGACGCCCTGGACGCTTGTCGAGGACAGGTAGTCAATGCCGTCGGCAGCCGCGATCGAGCGCTCGAGGGGCGTCGTGATGAAGCCCCTCACCAGCTCGGCGCTCGCACCCACGTACACCGTCGTGACGGTGACCGTCGCGTTCTCGCTCTGCGGGTACTGGCGGACATTGAGCGTCCGGTAGGCCTGGAAGCCCGCGATCAGGATGACGAGATTGACGACGAGCGCCAGGACCGGGCGCTTGATGAAAAGGTCTGTGAATTTCATGGGCGTGTGCGTGACCTTTGCCCGCGCTCAGGAATCGGTGACCTTTGGAGCGAGCTGCGCGTCCGGGGCCAGGTCGTTGTTCACCTTTACGGCCCCGCCCGGGCGCAGCCGGAACACGCCGGAGGTGACGATCGTGTCGCCCGCCTTTAGCCCCGAGCTTACGACCACAAAGTCGCCGCGGCGGGATCCAAGCCGCACGATCTGCTGGCGCACGATCAGCGTCTTCGCGCCGCCGTCGCCCGTCTTCTCATCGACGACGTAGACGGTGTCCCCAAAAGGCGCGTACAGGACAGCCGTCGCCGGAATGGTGAGGACCTTGTCCGAGACCGGCAGGTCGACGGCCACGTCAACATACATTCCCGGCCGGATGCGCCCCGCCGTGTTGTCCACGGTCGCCTGCACCCGGATGTTGCGGGTCGAGCTGTCGACGTCGGGGTTGATCGCGGTGATCAAGCCCTCTATCGGGGCACCGTCGATGGCGTCACCGGAGAGCAGGACCTTGAGGCCCGCCTTCAGCTTGCCGACCTGCCCCTGCGGAAGGTAGAAGTCCACGAAGAGCGTTCCGAGAGCCTGGAGGGAGACGATCGCATCGCCCGCCTTCAGGTTCTGCCCGAGGTTCACGAGGCGGATCCCGAGCTGCCCGGTGAAAGGCGCCTTGATGGTCTTCTTGGCGATCGTCGCGCGGATATTGTCGGCCGCTGCAACCGCCTGCTTGTACGTCGCCCCGTCAGCGTCGAACTGCGCCTGCGAGACGGTGGCCTTGGCCAAGAGCTCGCGGGTGCGGTCCAGGTTCACGCGCGCCAGCTCGGCGTTCGCCTCGGCGGAGCGAAGCTGCGCCTCCTCGACCGTGGTGTCCTGCTTCACCAGGATGTCGCCCGCCGTCACCTTGCTCCCCGCCTCGAATGAGATCGCCACAATCTTGCCATCCAGCTCGGCCGACACGGTCACGCCCTGGACCGCGGTCACGGAGCCCACGGAGGTGAGCGTGCGCTGCCACGTCTCCTCCTTGGCCTGGACCGTCGACACCGCCTCGGGAGGTATGACGGCCTTGGTATGGATCAGCGTGTTGATCTGGGAGACCTTTATGAGAATGATGGCGCCCACAAGCGCGACCATGGCCAAGATTGTGAGGAATGTTTTCATCGGTGTGCTTCTCGTGAATAAGGTCTAGCGCTGCGCGTCCTCGGCGACCGAGGCGGCTTCGATGTGCGCGGAGGCAGCAGGCTGCCCCGCGATTTTGTTCAGAATCCTGACAAGCGTCTTTCGCTCCTCCTCGTTAAGCGGAGACATTTGCGCCGCCATCTGCTGGAAGTGCCCGGGCAGGATGGACTCGAGGGTCGTCACGCCCTTGGGGGTAAGGTGGATGAGCATCATCCTGCGGTCGTGGGCGTCGTGCTGGCGGGTGACAAGGCCGTCGCGCTCCAGGGTGTCGACGAGTCCGGTGATGGTCGCCCGGGTGACGCCTGCCTTCTCGGCCAGATCGGCGGGGGTATGGGGGATGGTGGTCCCGGCAAGCTTGTCGTAGAGAAGCATGAGCACCGTGAATCGGCCTGGGGTCATACCGTGCTCGTTCAGGAAGCTCTCGCTCTGGCGGTAGGCCTCGTCGCCCGCCCGGAGGAGGTTCAGGTACGCCTCGCATGCCGACGGGTCGAGGTCGGGATGCTTCCGCACGGCCTCAAGCAGGCACTCGTAGCGGGGCAGGTCCTTTAACATCAGAAGCGGCATTAGGAAGGCGGGTGCGTAAACGGATTACCGACGAACGTAAACCGGTTAGTTAGGAGGCTAATTACCGTTTTTTCAAGCGCAAAGAGCCTAAAAAATTACCGGAATCCCGGTAATTGCAGCCGCTTAGGCGCCGAACGACTGAGCCGCGGCGACAAGCGCCTCCGCGGTAATCCCAAGCTCTTTATAGATGATGGGAGCCGGAGCGCTCAGGCCAAAGCGGTCGATGCCCACCACCTTGCCATCGAGGCCGACATACTTTCGCCAGAGGGCCGTGACCCCGGCCTCTATTGCAATGCGCTTGCGGCATGCTTGAGGCAGGATGCTCTCCCGGTATTCCGGGGATTGGCGGTCGAATATCTCAAACGAGGGCATTGAGATCACGCGGGTGCCTGCCCCCAGGGTCTTGGCAGCCTCGATCGCCAAGTGGAGCTCGCTTCCGGTCCCGATAAGGATCGTCTCGAGCGGTGCCGTCTCCTGGACGGCGATGTAGGCGCCCTTCAGGACGCCGGCCCGGCGCTCGTGGGGCGGAATCTCGTTAAGGACCGGTACGGCCTGGCGGCTGAGCGCGATCAGGGTCGGTCCGTCGGTCCGCTCAAGCGCCGCCGCGAATGCGCCCGCCGTTTCCTCCGGGTCGGCAGGCCGTATGAGCTCGAAACCCGGGATCACGCGAAGGGACGAGATCGTCTCGATCGGCTCGTGGGTCGGGCCGTCCTCTCCCACCCCGATAGAGTCGTGGGTGTAAATGTAGATGACAGGCAGCTTGGAAAGGGACGCGATGCGCATCGGGGGGCGCGAGTAGTCGGCGAAGACCAGGAACGTGGCGATCGACGGCCGGAAAAGGCCATCGTAGGCGACACCGTTTGCTATGGCCGCCATGCCATGCTCGCGGATCCCGAATCGGATGTTCCTGCCGGAACGGTTCGCCGGGTTAAAGTCCTTGTCGGAGGCGATGTAGTTGAGAGTCGAGCCGTAGAGGTCCGCGCTCCCGCCGATCAGGAGCGGAAGCTCCACGGCGAGGGGCTGAAGGACGTCGCGCCCGGCCGCCCGGGTTCCCCCAAGCTTCACGTCCGGCGCAAACAGGGGGATCTTTGAGAGGAGGTGCGCCGCGCTCGGCCGCGCTGCGGCCGAGTCCAGGAGCGCCGCCTTGTCCGGGTTCGCCTCGCGCCACGCCTTGAGTCCCTTGTGCCAGCGGTTGCATGCGCGGACGAGCTTGCGCTTGTGATCGGCAAAGTACGCCTTCACGTCGTCGCTCACGAAGAAATGCTTGTCGGCGGGAAGCCCGAGGCCCGCGCGGGCGGCCTCTGCGAACTTGGCTCCGCCCTCCCCGTGACCCTTCTGGGTTCCCTGAACCTCGGGGATGCCCTTGGCTATAATCGTCCGGGCGATGATCAACTGGGGTTTGCCGCTCTTGGCCTTCTTGGCCTTGTTGAAGGCCTTCAGGAAGGCCGGCATGTCGTAGCCGTCGACCGTCTGCACGTCCCATTCGATGGCCTTGAAGCGGAGTCCCGTGTTCTCGCTCTGCGTGGTCGACGCCATGGCATCGAGCGTCACGTCATTCGAGTCGTAGATCAGGATCAGGTTTTCGAGTTTCTGGTGGCCCGCGAAAGCCACGGACTCCATGGCGACGCCCTCCTGCATGCAGCCGTCGCCGGCCAGGCACACGACGTGGTAGTCGAATATCGGGTGCTCGGGGGTGTTGAAACGCGCCGCGGCCATCTGCCCGGCGAGCGCCATGCCGACCGCGTTGCCGACGCCCTGGCCGAGCGGGCCGGTCGTCGCCTCGACTCCGGGCGTCTCCCGGAACTCCGGGTGGCCCGGGGTCATGCTGTGCAGGCTCCTGAACTTGGCGACCTGCTCAATCGGCAGGTCAAAGCCGCTCATGTGGAGCCACGCGTAAAGGAACATGCTGCCGTGGCCCGCCGAAAGGACGAATCGGTCGCGGTTTAGCCAGCGGGGCTCGGCCGGGTTAAGGGAAAGGGCATTCCCGAAAAGCACGGCGCCCAGGTCGGCGCAGCCAAGCGGCAGGCCGAGATGGCCCGAGTTGCTGGCGTGGACGGCGTCAATGGCCAGGCCCCGGGCCTGGTTGGCCGCCTTCGCTAAGACTTCAGTTTGAAGGGTCATCGGAGAAAGGTCCGATAACTCCTACGGAATGCAAACCCCGCGTGGAAGCCGAAACTCTGTAAAAAACTCGCGGAGGGCTCAGCTCTTCGGAGCGGCCGGGGCCGCCGGGGCGGCGGCCTCTGTGCGGCGCGTCTTCACGGAGACGGCCACGGCGGCTTTGCCCGTGCGGTTGCGCAGGTAGTACAGGCGGGCCTTCATCGGCTTCGACTCGAGCTCGACCTCGATCGACTCGATGTTCGGGGAATTGACTGGGAACACGCGCTCGACGCCCTCGCCGTAGCTGATCCTGCGGACCGTGAAGGTCTCGTGGATGCCGGCGCCCTTGCGGGCGATCACGATACCTGAGAAGATCTGGATCCGCTCCTTGTCGCCCTCGCGGACCTTCGTGTGCACGCGCACACCGTCGCCCACTTTAAACGGCGGAATTCCTGTTTTCACCTGGCTGTCGGTGATTTCCTTGATGATCGGGTTCATGGCTGTTGCCTTGTTTGTGTTTGATTGAAAATTACTTGAGAAGATCTGGCCTGACTTTTTTCGTCTTTTCCAAGGCACGGGCGGCTCGCCACTTTTCTATCTCGGCATGGTTGCC
>Ga0302320_10002834_pt1 | contig 40577 bp, 32 predicted proteins | sample Bog_T0_3_FD_202130 | JGI IMG/M metagenome (GOLD analysis project Ga0302320, IMG submission 202130) | Peat permafrost microbial communities from Stordalen Mire near Abisko, Sweden - Bog_T0_3 | ecosystem: Environmental > Terrestrial > Soil > Wetlands > Peat | place: Sweden: Abisko, Stordalen Mire... | reverse complement strand
CGGAGGTCATGTAGATCACGGCGGGATGGTCGTGCACAAAGGGAGCGGCATCGAGAAGGGGAACGTGGCGCTCGGTCACTAGCCCGTGCATGGCGTAGCTCGACCCGTCGTTGCTGACCTCGTCGCAGTGGGCGACAAGGGCATTGAGGTGGCGATGCATCCCGGCCACAGCGGCGGCGGCAAGCTCGGTGGCGCTCGTTGCGGCGTAGATGTCGGCGACCATGTCCGACAACCATCTTAGGTCGCTTGAAGAGTTCGCGGTTGTAGACTGCCGAGAGGGCACCTGAGGCGTGAGCTTCTGGACGGGTACCGGGCGCGACGCAAGCAAACCCCGGCGGGTGCTCCTGCAGGCGACCCGAGATTCCGTCCTTTGGGATCGGGGCAAAGCCAGCCAGGGGCGGGTGCCGACGGAGCATTCAGCGCGACCGAAAAATACGGAGTCCTCCGTATATCAATGAACCTGATGTCAGTATAAGATTCGCTCCCGTGAACGCAGGCTCCGTTTCCTGATTCATCCCTTTAGGCGGACCCGTGGCCGCGCCTGGGAATGCCCAAGAACGGACAGGCTTACTCCCCCCGAAATGAAAAGCGCCCCCACACTCCGCCCTTCCTCCAAAACCTGCGCGACGAAAAGCGGATGGCGCCTGGCGAGCATCGCCGCCGCGTATTGCCTTCTCCTGGGATCGCTGCCCGGACAGACCCCGCCCTACTCGCCCCCCTACACATTCACGACCTTTGCCGGGTCACCTCCGGGATACGCAGACGGCACCGGGAGTGCGGCCCGCTTCGATTCGCCCGGCACGTCGAGCGTGGCCGTGGATTCCTCGGGGAACATCTACATCTCAGACACCCAGAACCAGGTGATCCGCAAGGTTACTCCGGCAGGCCTGGTGTCCACTCTGGCTGGGCTACCCGGCCTTTCGGGGTACATCGACGCATCCGGCATTAACGCCCGCTTTGCTTCACCGCTTGGAGTCGCCGTGGACAGCTCCGGCTACGTGTACATCGCCGACGGCAACGAGGTGATCCGGAAGATTTCGCCCGCGGGCGCCGTCACGACCCTCGCCGGAGGCGGCGTCGGAAGCTTTGAGTCATACGGTTACCTGGACGCGGTGGGGACCGCGGCCCAATTCGCGTCCCCTGCCGCCGTGGCGATTGACTCGTCCGGGAACGTCTACGTCGCCGACACCAATAATAACGCCATCCGCAAGATTACCCCCTCGGGCTCCGTCTCCACGCTCGCCGGCGGGCCCACACAGACCACCTTCCTCTCCCCCGGAGGCATCGCCGTGGACTCCGCCGGAAACGTCTACGCCACGGTGAACATTATAACCGTGCCCGGCCCGCAGCCGACAACGGTCCCGGGAGTCATTGCGGTCACGCCCGCCGGGGCTGTGACCGTGCTCGCCGGAGGGGTTTCTAGCGGAAGCAGCAATGGCACCGGCGCCGCCGCCCAGTTCGGGGGCCTTTCGGGACTGGCGGTGGACAATCTCGGCAACCTCTATGTCGCGGACAATGCAAACAACGCAATCAGGGTCGTGACGACCGCGGGCGGTGTCGTCACCACACTTGCCGGCGGCACCCGCGGAAATGCGGACGGAACGGGCACTTCGGCGCAGTTCAATAATCCCGGCGGCGTCGCGATATTCGGGAACGCAACTTCTGGGATTCTCTACGTTACGGACACCAACAACAGCACTCTCCGGGCAATTGCGCTTCCCAGCGTTTCTGTCTCGACGCTGGCCGGCGTGCCCACGTCCGGGAGCACCGACGGCACGGGTTCGGCGGCGCTCTTCGCCCAGCCCCAGACCATTGCCATCGACGCCTCGGGCAACGTGTTCGTGGCCGACACGGGCAATGCGACGATACGGAGAATCACGCCCTCGGGAGCCGTCACGACGTTTGCCGGGACCGCGGGCTCGCAAGGCAACACGGATGGGCCCGTGGCGACCGCGACGTTCAGCAGCCCCACGGCCCTCACGTTCGACGCCTCCGGAAACCTGTACGTCGGCGACGGGTCGACCGTCCGCGTCATCACTGGAATAACCGCGACCACGGGCACGGTGACCACCCTGGCCGGGGGAGGAAACGGGGGGAACACCAACGGCACCGGCGCCGCCGCCAGCTTCTCGGCGATCTACGGACTGGCGGTCGACGCCTCCGGGGACATCTTTGTCTCCGACACCTGGAACTGCCTCATCCGAAAGATAACCCTTCCCAGCGGCTTCGCGACCCAGAGCGGCGTCGTCACCACGTTTGCCGGTGACGGCAACAACAACTTTGTGGACGGGACCGGGACCGGGGCCTCCCTCTTTTTCCCCAGCGGCCTCGTCATCGACGCGCAGGGTAACCTCTACGTCTCCGACACCTACAATTTCTCGCTCCGGAAGATCACGCCCGCGGCGGTCGTCACCACCTTTGCCGGCGGGAGCTGGGGCTCCGCCGACGGCCCCGTCAAACTGGGCCTCATCCAGAGCGCGTTCGGACTTGCCATCGATTCGGCGGGCAACCTCTACATCGCCGACACCGGCAACTGCACCATCCGCCTGGTCTCCCCAAGTGGTTACATCTCCACGCTCGCGGGCTCCTTCGGGATTGTGGGAAGCGCGAGCGGCACGGGAGCGGCGGCGCAATTCACCAATCCAGGCGGAATCGCGGTCGACAGCACCGGGCACATCTACGTCGCCGACACAGGAAACAACGCCATCCGGTACGGAACGAGCACGTCGGCCCCGGTGATCGTGCAGCAGCCCGCTCCGATCCAGACCATTGCGACCGGAGCCTCCGCCACCGTCTACGCCACCGCGGCCGGCGTCGGCGTCACCTACCAATGGAACCTGAACGGGAGCCCGATCTCGGGCGCGTTGAGCCCGGTCCTCACCCTCCCGAACTTCCAGTCGGCCAACGCGGGATCCTACACCCTGACCGCGACCAATGCCAATGGAAGCGTGACGAGCGCCGCCGGGATTCTCACCAGTGTAGCTCCTCCGTCCATCACCGCGCAGCCCACCTCGGCAACGGTCACCTCCGGGGCGCAGGCCTCGTTCACCGTAACCGCGACCGGGACCGGCACCCTGTCCTACCAGTGGCTGCACTTCGGCCAGCCGGTCGCGGGCGCCACTGCGTCGACGCTCACGATCGCCGCGGTCGCCGCGACGGACTCCGGCCCTTACACGGTTGTCGTCACCAATGCGGGCGGCAGCACGACGAGCAGCGAGGCAGATCTCGCGGTCGCCGCCTCGACGGGGCTCGTCTACACGGACATCGACTTTAGCACGTTCCCGGTGGGCGCCAGCACGCTCCAGCCGGGATTCACCGTGACGGCCTACGGCCTCACGTTTATCGCGTTGGGCGCAAGCGATCCCCTGTTCGGAGTCGTGGGCAGCTCCGTCCTCGGAAGCGGCCCTGCAGGCTACATAGGAGGGGCCGGGACCACGTCGTTCTTCGGGGCCGACGCAACCATTCAAACCGCGCTACCGGGAGACATCGACCTTCGCCTGTTTCCGGGAAGCGACCCCGAGAACACCGTCACCCTCACCGCCGCCGGCAACCCCGTCATTCAGTTTGACATCGATTTTGCGGTCTCGAGGAACGGCAGCACGAACCAGCAGAGCTTCGGATTCTTCATCTACGACGCCTCGCATGAGCGCATTCCCAACTTCATCTCGTCGAACGCCGTCGGCGCGAATCCAGGGGTGGAGACGGGCAACGCGGTGCTCGACCACCACTCCATCGTCAACATCGACCCCACCAATGAGGTGTACATCCAGGACAACACGAGCGCCACGGCGATCGACACCGGGGTCTCGCTCACCTCGGGCGGCGCCTACCACCTGCAGACCTCGGTAGACTACGCCACGGCCGTATGGTCGGCGACGCTCACGAACTCCTCCACAAACCAGGTGGTCTCCCTTGCCTCCAATCGGTCCATCAATGTAAGCGGCTACACCCTGAGCGGCCTAACGACGCTCTCGGACGGATGGGCGATCATTGACGCTCCCTCCGCCAACGTCTCCTCCAGCAACGATTCCTTTGAGGACCGCCTGTTGGTCAAAAACTACAAGGTGACCCAGGTGACGCCGACCCCCACTCCGACCCCGACACCGACTCCAACGCCCACGCCGTCGCCAACACCCACTCCTTCGCCGACCCCTACCCCGACTCCGACACCCACGCCATCGCCTACTCCCACCCCTTCACCGACGCCTACGCCGACCCCGAGCACCACGCCGTTGACTCCCACGCCAACCCCGACGGCGACACCCATCCCCTCGCCGACCCCCACGCCGTCACCGACGCCTACGCCGACCCCGAGCCCAACGCCGACACCCAGTCCCACACCCACTCCTAGCCCGACCCCCACGCCGACCCCTACACCGACCCCGATTATTGCTCCGGCGATCCTGAGCGAGCCGAGCGCGCTGACGGTAAACGCCGGTGGAGTCGCCGCCTTCTGGGCGACGGCGAGCGGGACTTATCCCCTGTCCTACCAGTGGCAGTTTAACGGGGACAACATCACCGGGGCGACGAGCGGTGAGCTCCTGATCACCGACGTCCAGCCTGACATCGCAGGCTCGTACACCGTGGTGATTTCCAATGCCTCGGGCTCCGTCACCAGCATCCCCGTCACCCTGACCGTCAACCAGGCACCGGCGACAGGCGGGACGACGACCACCTTCACGAGCGAGCCGAGCTCCCAGGTCATCTCCGGAGGGGCCACCGTGGTCTTCAGCGCATTTGCGGGTTCGGGTTCGTCCGGGTCCGAGGTCGTGCTTCGGACCGCGGCAGAACTCGGCACAAAGAACCCCGCGCTGGTCCCCAGGGCCAGCACGACCACCTACCAGTGGTTCTTCAACGGGGTCCCGATCGCCGGGGCCACGAGCACCATCTACGTCCTCTACGGGGCCACCGCCGCGGACAACGGCAGCTACAGCTGCATTGCGACCAGCGCCTCCGGGGTCGCAGTGAGCCAGGCCGCGACGCTCAACGTCGTAGCCGCCCCCGCCAACCCCGGCCGGATCGTGAACGTGTCCTGCCGCGCCCCGGTCGGAACGGGTGCCAACCAATTGATCGTGGGCTACGTGGTCGGCGGACAGGGTACCTCGGGGACGGAGCCGCTCCTCATCCGTGCCTCGGGCCCGGCCCTCACCGCTTTCGGGGTCTCGGGCGTACTGCCCGACCCGCAGCTCACGCTGAACGGCCCCTCGGGAATCCTCGGCACGAACAGCGGCTGGGGCGGCAACCCCCAGATCGCGGCAGCCGCGACGGAAGTCGGAGCTTTCGCCTGGGCAGCGACGGGCTCTCCCGACGCAGCCCTCGTGGAAACGCTCGGCAGCGGTGCCTACACCGCCGAGATCACCGGCGCAAGCGGCGACACCGGTGTCGCCCTGGCCGAGATCTATGACACGACGGCCGCGGCAGCCTACTCGGCCACCTCGCCCCACCTGATAAACATCTCGGCCCGCGTGAAGGTCGGCACAGGCGGCAACCTCCTGATCGCCGGGTTCGTGGTGGGTGGCTCCACCGCAAAGACCGTGCTGGTCCGCGCCTCGGGCCCGGCACTCACGGCCTTTGGGGTGCCCTCGACCCTCGCCGACCCCCAGCTTCGGATCTTCAGGAGCAACAGCGACGGCACCTCGACCCTCCTGCAGACCAACACGGGTTGGGGCGCCGATCCGACGCTCGCTTCAGCAGCCGCCCGGGTCGGGGCCTTCTCGTGGGGGTCCTCCGCAACCGCGGACTCCGCTATCCTCGTGACCCTGCCGCCGGGTTCCTACACAGCCCAGGTTTCGGGCGCCTCCGGGGACACCGGCGTGGCCCTTGTCGAGGTTTACGACGTCCAATAGCCCCGCAAGGGTCCGGCGGCTCTGGAATTGGAGGGAAGGCCCCCGTGAACTGGGGGCCTTTCCCATTGCCATGCATGGGGCTGCGCGCAACGCTCTCCCTTTAACGTGAACGATTCCTTCGAAGAGACCGCCTCGGGCGGGGGCGCGCTCCGCCTCCAGAAGTTCATCGCCGACGCGGGCATCTGCTCCCGGCGCAACGCCGAGGCCCTGATCACGCAGGGCGAGGTCTACGTGAACGGTAAGCCCGCAATCCACGGCCAGAAGGTGACCCCCGGGGTCGACAAGGTGGTCGTCAGCGGGAAGACCGTCCGCAACCAGCCGCAGCCGCGGATCACGCTCGCCGTCAACAAGCCCCGGGGCCTCATCTGCTCCAACGACGACCCCCACAACCCGGACACGATCTTCACGCTCCTCCCGAGGGAGTACAACCGCTTCCGGTTCTTCTGCGCTGGGCGCCTCGACAAGGACAGCGAGGGCCTGGTGATCCTGACGACCGACGGCGAACTCGCCAATCGCCTGATGCACCCCTCCGGGGAGGTGATCAAGAGGTACCATGTGACGCTCAAGCAGGCCTTTCCGGCAACCAAGCTCCCACGGCTCGTCAAGGGCCTCACCTTCGAGGGCGAGCGCCTGAAGGTCGAGCGGGCCGCCCTCATAAGCCCCAGGGCCGACCGCACCGGCTTCGACCTGGACGTCCACATGCACCACGGCAAGAAGCGCGAAATCCGGCTCCTATTCTCGGCCCTGGGCTACATCGTCCTGCGCCTGCGCCGGTACCAGATAGGCGCCGTCCGCCTGAAGGGAATCCCGTTGCGCGGCGCAAAACAACTTGCTTCAAAGGAGATCGAGCAACTTTTCCGGTCGCCGACCACGCCGCACGCGGCGCTCCAGGCGACCGCATCCGAGGAAACCCAACTTCATGAAGATTAAATCCATCGCCTCCCTGGCCTCCCTTGGCTGGTGCGCCTCCCTGGTCGGAGCGACCCTGAGCGCCCCGACCGCCGTCCAGGTCCAGCCGGATCCCACGTCCGCCGTGATCGTGGTCCTGAAGGCCGGGACCGAGCAGCCCGTCGCAAGCGACAAGGTCGGCCCCCCACCCGCCGGCTGGACCGCCGTCGATGTCCCCGGCCCCTTCGTCGCCTTCGTGAAGAACAAGGACCTCTCGAAGTCCCTGGACGTGATCCCGGGCGCGAGCGTCTACCTGACGCCCAAGGACGGGACCCCCGTCCTCACGACCTTCGCAGCGGGTGACAAGGCCGAGATCACCGGCCTCCACGGCGGCTGGACCCAGATCCGCCTGGATAAGACCCTCGTGGGCTACATCCAGCTGTCCCCGGCAGCGCCCGCGGCCCCGATCGCGGAGGCCCCCGCCGCGGCCCCTGCCCCGGCGCCTGCGGCAGCAGCCGCGCCCTCGGCGCCCGCCGAGACCTACATCCCGTCCCGCCTTTACGAGGGCACGCTCGCCTCGACCAAGTCGCTCCTTGCCGGCAAGAAGCCCTACGCCTGGCAGCTCTCCGATGCCGACGGCAACTTGATCGCCTACGTGGACCTCTCCCACCTGCTCCTGACCGACCAGATAGAGAACTACTCCGGTCATGCCGTCGTTGTCCTCGGCGCCCTGAAGCCCATCGACGGCAGCAAGGACCTGGTCGTGGACGCCGAGGGCCTCCGCCTTAAGTAGATGGAGGCGATCGACGGCAACCGGATCGCGGCCGAGATCATCGCCGAGCTGAAGGCCGAGGTCTCGGCGCTCGTCGGCCGGAAGCCCTGCATCGCGCTCGTCCGGGTGGGCGACGACCCCGCCTCGGTCTCGTACGTCAAGAAGAAGGGCCAGACGGCCGCCGAGATTGGGATCGAGAGCCGCGTCCTCCTTCCCCCGGTCACGATCCGCCAGGAGGAGCTCGTGGCGCTCGTGGACACCTTGAATGCCGACCCGGCGATCGACGGCATCCTGGTCCAGTCGCCGCTCCCCGGGGGATTGGACGAGTCCGCGATCTTCCGCCGGATCGCGCCCGAGAAGGACGTCGACGGGTTTAACCCCCTTAACCTCGGGAAACTCGCCCAGGAGGACGAGTCGGGCTTCTCCGCCTGCACCCCGGCGGGGATCATGGAGCTCCTCCTGCGGAGCAAGGTGGACCTGGGCGGGAAGCACGTGGTGGTGCTCGGGCGCTCGCTCATCGTTGGAAAGCCCGCCGCGCTCCTCGCCCTCCAGAAGAAGGCGGGCGCCAACGCGACCGTCACCATCTGCCACTCCAGGACCACGGACCTTCCCTCAATCACGCGCCAGGCCGATGTCCTGATCGCCGCCATCGGCAGGCCCGAGTTCGTGAAGGCCTCCATGGTGAAGCCCGGGGTGGTCGTGATCGACGTCGGCATAAACCGGGTCCCGGATGCGTCCAAGAAGTCGGGATACCGCCTGGTGGGCGACGTGGACTTTCTGGGTGTCTCCCCCCTTGCCTCCAAGATCACGCCGGTCCCGGGCGGCGTGGGCCCCATGACGGTCGCCATGCTCATGCGCAACACCGTCAAGGCGTACCGCCTGCGCGAGGCACTATAATTATTATCGAGCGTTCGTGGGCTTGCGCCCCGGCTCCGGTCGCCCATGCTCCGCGGGAGAAACACCCCATGTCCCGCGCGCGCATCCTGGTCGTCGACGACCAGCCCATCAATGTCCAGCTTCTCAAGCGCAAGCTTGAGCGCTGCGAGCTCGACGTGTCGACGGCCAACAACGGCCTCGAGGCGCTGGAGCAGGTGAGGCTGCACAAGCCCGACCTGATCCTTTTGGACCTGATGATGCCCGACATGGACGGGATCGAGGTGTGCGAGCGCCTGCAGGCGAGCAGCGACACCCGCTCGATTCCCGTCATCTTCGTGACGGCGCGCACCACCAAGGAGAGCAAGCTCGAGGGCCTGGCGGTCGGCGCCGTGGACTACATCACCAAGCCGATCGACCTGGACGAGACCGTGGCCCGTGTCCAGACGCAGCTCCGCTTCGCCGCCATCAACCGCGAGAACCTCGAGCTCCAGAGGCGCCTTGAGGAGTCGCGCAGGGCCGCGACCATCGGCGCCGTGGCCCAGGGGATCGCCCACAACCTGAACAACCTCCTGGGGGTCGTGATCGGGTACCTGGACCTCATCAAGAGCGGCTACGACAAGCCCGCCAACGTGAAGAAGAACGCCCAGAACGTGGACGACGCGATCCAGAGGATCGTGGCCATCATCCGCCAGCTGAGCACGCTGGTCGTCAAGTCCCGGCCGGACCTGACGCGGGTGCCGCTCCAGCGCCTCATTGACGGCGGGATCCGCCGCTTCCACAGCGACTACAAGCTCGAGGCGAGCGTGACCGTGAACAATGCGGCCGCGGACATGGAGATCGACACGAACATAGAGACCTTCGAGGAGGTGCTCTCCAAGCTCCTCATCAACGCCTGGGAATCCTACCACGAGGGCCCGATGGACCAGCGCCCGATCACGGTCCACACGCGCGTCTTCGACAAGCCCCGCGGCGAGAAGATGCTCGAGGTGCGCGTGGACGACGAGGGCGACGGCATTGCCGAGGAGATTCGGGACCGGATGTTTGAGCCCTTCGTGAGCACGAAACGCACGGTCGGGGTCGGCATGGGCCTCACGATCGCGCGCCACTCTCTCCGGAGCGTCGGGGGCGAGGTCACGATGGCCGCGCGCTCGCCCAAGGGGGCGAGCGCCCTCATGGTGCACCCGGTGCGCGACCCCCGCCAGCGGGACAAGTCCCAAGAAACCGACGACTAAGGCCTTAATCCCCAAGGGAGCCGGCCACACGCCATGGACACCATCGCATTTCTGGGAGCCGGCTCAATGGCCGCGGCCATGGTTGAGGGAATGATCGCGAAGGGCGCCTATGCCCCGGGGAAGATCGCCTGCCTGGGCGGAGGGGGACAGACGGGCCCTGCCCTCGCCAAGCGCTCGGGGATACGCCTTGCGACCTCGCTTGAGGACCTGCTGGCCGGCGCCGACACCCTTGTCGTCGCCTTCAAGCCGCAGCACCTGGCCTCGGCGGACCCGCGGCTCGCGGGCCTAACCTCCGGACGCCTGGTCATCTCGGTCCTGGCCGGGAAGAAGATCGAGGCGATGCGCACGGTGTTCCCCGGGGCGCGCGCGCTCGTCAGGAGCATGCCCAACACCCCCGGCCAGATCGGCGCAGGCTTGACCGGCTGGTGCTCGGACAAGCCGCTTTCCGCCGCCGACCGCGCGAGGCTCGACTCGGTCTTCGGCGCCCTCGGCAAGGCGGTCGAGCTTCCCGAGGCGCAGATCGACGGCCTGACCGCGATAAGCGGCGCAGGGCCGGCGTACGTCTTCGAGTTCGCGGCCGCGCTCAGGGACGCCGGCTTGAGCCTGGGCTTCGACAAGGCGACCGCGAACCTGATGTCGGTTGAGACCGTGCTCGGGGCCGCACTCCTCCTCGCCAGGCGCGGTGTCGATCCGGAGATCCTGCGGGCCGAGGTCACCTCCCCGAACGGCGTCACCGCGGCGGGCCTTAGGAAGATGTCCGACAGGGACTTCAGGGGCATGATCCGCGAGACGGTGGCGGCGGCGCGCGCCCGCGCCGAGGAGCTCTCGACCTAAACGATGCCCTCCAATCCCCTAGGCGGAAGGATACTTGTGACCGGCGGGGCCGGCTTTATCGGGAGCGCGCTAGTCTGGGCGCTCAATGCCCGGGGACTCGAGGACATCGTCGTCTGCGACATCCTCCAGTCCGACGAGAAGTGGCGCAATCTGGTTCCGCTCCGGTACGCCGACTACGTCGAGGGGCCCGCGCTCCGCGCGAGGCTCGCCCAGAGCCCCGGGTCATTCGGGAAGTTCTCGGCCGTGTTCCACCTGGGGGCGTGCTCGGCGACGACCGAGCGCGACGCCTCGTATCTCGTCGACAACAACACGGCCTTCACCCGGGAGCTCGCCGCCTGGGCGCTCAGCACCGGGGCCCGCTTCGTCTACGCCTCCTCCGCAGCCACCTACGGGGACGGCGCGGAGGGCATGGATGACAAGGCTCCCGCGCTTGAGCGTCTAAGGCCTCTCAACATGTACGGGTACTCGAAGCACCTGTTCGACCTCCATGCCCGGAGGCTCGGGTGGCTCGACCGGGTCGTGGGCCTGAAGTACTTCAACGTCTACGGTCCCAACGAGGCCCACAAGGGCGACATGCGCTCCGTGGTGGCGAAGGCCCATGTCCAGATCAGGGAGACCGGGAAACTGGGCCTCTTCAAGAGCTACGACCCGAAATACCCCGACGGGGGCCAGATGCGGGACTTCCTGTACGTGAAGGATGCGGTCGAGATGACGCTCCACTTCGCCGAGAAGGGTTCCTCCGCAGCGGGGCTCTATAACATCGGCTCAGGCGAGGCGAACACCTGGCTCGCTCTCTCGGACGCGATCTTTGCGGCCCTGGGGCGAAAGCCCGATGTCACCTTCATCGACATGCCCGAGACCCTCCGCGCCAAGTACCAGTACTACACGAAGGCGGACATCTCGAAGCTGCGGGCCACGGGCTACGACAGGGCGATCACCCCGCTCGCCGACGCCGTGGCCGACTACGTGCGGAACTACCTGGTGCCGGACAAGCGGCTGGGGGCGTGAGGTCGGCATCCCTTTTTAGGTCGCCCGCCGCGCAGAAGGACCCGATCATCCGGCGGTCCGGCTTCCCGTCCCACCGCGGCAAGGGCTACCCCTTGTGCGGCCGCGCATGATATTTACCACCTATTGGTTTATAGCTTTTTCCGTTTTCGTGGTGGCCGTCTACCGGCTCCTTCCAAGGCCGTCGTGGAGGCTCGGGTTCCTGGGGCTAGGCTGCCTCGTGTTCCACGCCCATTTTGCCGGGCCGGCGGGGATGGCCCCGATCATAGCCCTGATGATCGTGACCTACTTTGCGGGGCTTTCGCGCAGGCGGGGCGCCTGCCTCGCGGCCATGGCGCTCAGCGTCTTTGCCCTGTGCTTCTACAAGTACGTCTTCTTCATAATCGCCCAGGCGGTCGGGCCCTGGGCCCCCGACACCGCCCGCCAGCTTGCCGACCAGGCGCGGAGCATCATGCCCGGGGCACCCCCCTTGGGGATAAGCTTCTTCGCGTTCGAGTTCGTTCACTACCTCTACGAGGTGAGGAACGGGGGCGAACCGATCCGGAACCCGCTCAAGTTCCTGCTCTTCTCGATCTTCTTCCCGAGCCTTGTCGCGGGCCCCATCAAGCGCTACCGGCAGTTCATCCCGGCGCTCGAGGAGAGCAGCCGGACGTACAACGCTGCGTTCCTTGGGGAGGGCCTTTTCCGGATCGCCACCGGATTCGTGAAGAAGGTCGTCATCGCCGACAACCTGAACGTCTGGATCGATGCCACCCAGCCGGAATTCGCGTCGCTCTCGATCGCCACCCGCTGGGTCTTCCTCTGCGCCGTGGGCGCCCGGATCCTCATGGATTTCTCGGGCTACAGCGACATCGCGATCGGCGTCGCCCGGCTCCTCGGCATCACGCTCCCCGAGAACTTCAACTGGCCCTACCTGGCGAGGAGCATCCAGGACTTCTGGCAGCGCTGGCACATCTCGCTCTCCCTGTGGATCAGGGACTACGTCTACATCCCGCTCGGGGGAAACCGGCACGGGGTTCCCCGCCGGATCGCGAACGGACTGCTTGCATTCGCGCTCTGCGGCCTCTGGCACGGCCCGGCGTGGCATTTCGTCGCCTGGGGCCTCTACCACGGCCTGGGGCTCACGATCAGCTCGGGCTACTCCCGGATCCCGGCCGTCGGCACCTTCTTCACGCGGGTGTTCGCGCGCGAGCCCCTGGTCGCTCTTGCCCTCACCCAGGTCTTCGTGCTCTGCGGCTGGCTCCTCTTCTTCTATCCCATCCATGACGCCCTTCGGATGGCGGGGCAACTCTTCGGCCTATGAGTGAGCTCCCCCCCGGATCCCCTCCCCGCCGATCGCCCCTCTTTAGGCCGGGGACCTTCGTGCTCGGCCTCGTCGTGGGCCTCCTCCTCTGCTCCCTCGTGGCGCGGCACGTCTCAAGCCGCTCCTACCACGAGGGCTTCACCCGCTTCTACTTGGGCATTTCCCCGGAGGCGCAGTACTACCCCACCCTGGACGAGATGAAGGGCATCGTCCGCTCCGGCTGCCGGCCCGACCAGACGCTCGTCATCGTCGGGGGCAATTCGATCTTTAACGGCGTCGGTCAGCCCGCGGGCAAGGTATGGACCGAGGAGCTCCAAAGCCAGCTCGGCGACGGCTATTTTGTCGTCAACTTCGCCTTCCGCGGCGCCCTCTGCACGGACGGTGGCGCGGTCGTGGCCGAGGCCCTCCGAAACGAGTTTCCCCGCCAGATCTACGTGGCCAATACCTCCCCGTTCGGTGCCATCGCCCCCTATGGGACGGAGCCCTACCGGTATCTCTTCTGGGAGGCCCTGTCCCGGGGCGAGTTGGAGGCCTTCCCGGCCCGCGATGCGGCCGTGTCCGACTATAGAAGAATATTCATGAGCTGGGGCGAGCGCTTCAACGCGGGGGCAAGGGAGTCGCTCGACCGGATCCTCAGGTTCAGGGACCTGTGGAACTGGGTCGGGTTCAATTACCTGTTCACGATACAGAACCCGATGACACCGCACCTGCCCGAGGCCATGGCGCCCCGGAGCCAGATCCCCGACACGGAGACCGATTTCGACACGATCCCCTTTGAGGAGCGGTTCCGGCCGGAGATAAGGGACGCCGAGATGAAGATTGTCCGCGGGTTCTCCCAGCTCTTCTACGCGGAGGGTCCCGGCCACGCCTGGGTTCTTAGTCCGAAGAAGGCGAAGGACTACGAGGAGGATGTCCGCATGGCGTTCCCGGATGACCTGAAGGCCCGCACGCTGATCATGCTCAGCCGGAACAGCCCCCTTTACCTGGACCAGCTCTCGCCCTCGGAGCGCTCCCGCGACAACCAGGCTTACCGCGACGCCATAGGCCTTTGGCAGAAGGCGGGCTACCAGGCCGCCGAATACGGGACGGGCTACGACGTCCTGGATTTCGGCGACCGGACCCACCTGACATCGGCCGGGGGGCAGAAGCTGGCACGCACGGTTGCGGACCTTGTCAGGTCGCTCGCTGAAAAACGGGGCTACACCGCCCACACCTCCCCCTCACCATGAAGCTCTTGGACGACGCAATCGCCGGCCTCTCCCCGGCCCTCCAGAAGGCCCTGGCCCATGCGGGCTCGCTCGCTTTGGGAATCATCCTGGCCGTGCTCCTGCATTATGTGCTTTACCGGATCGGGCTCCCGAGCAAGCCGTTCATCTATGTCGCGTTTTAGCGCGGGCAGCCCCGCCCCAATCTTCTCGGCCCGGCTCGCATGGTGGCGCCTAGCTCCCGCCTGAATGCCAGCGGAAACAAACCCCCAGGTTGGTTGGGGCCGGCATCTGAACAGGGGTGCCGAGGCCCTGTCCCTCCTCCTCGCCGTAGCGATAGCCGAGCGTCTCTTTCTCGAAACACCGCTCTCCTGGACAGCCAAGGGTGTCGCGCTTGCCCTGCTCCTGTTCGCGCCCGGTGCACGCGATGACGGCGCCGCGCCCGGGGCAAGGCGATTCCTGAAACGCCTTCCCGTCCTTTCCGCGATCGCAGCGGCCCTGGGGGCCGTCTTCTATTTCATGGCGGCCCCGGCGGCCCCTTTCTACCTTTTCGCACCCCTCTGGATAGTGTTGTGCGGCGTGTGCCGCCTGGCGCCGGGAGCGTACCGCCTCCTGGTCGTTCCCGCGTACACGGTGGTCCTAGCCACGGTGCGCGGGGACTATCACCTGGCTCGCCAGGCATCTGGATCGATCGCCGCGGCTTTCAAGGCCGCGGTTTCGATGCGCATCGACATCATCCTCGGCTTTGCGGCGCTCGCGGGAATCGTCATGGTCTTGGGGGCGGGATTCCTGCCCCATGAGTGGCAGGGGGCGCCGCTTTCCGTGCTCCTCGACCGCGCGCACGTTGTCTTCTACGGCTATGTTGCGCTTGCCGGAGCCGGCTACGCCACTGCGCTCGCGCGCCGTGCGCGAAGCGAGGCCGCGGCGGCGGAAAACTGCCGCTGGATCGTGTTGGGGGTGGCGTGGGTGTTCCTCATGCGCCCCTTCTTCTCCGTGGTCCTCCAGGGGACGCCGGACGCCGCGTGGTACGGAACCATGATGGCGGACATGCTGGCGCAGGTTCGGGCGGGCGTGTTTCCGGTGTTTTCCGGCCAGAGCGAATTCCAGTTCAACGGCGCCATCTATCCCCTGCGCGTTGCCCCGCTGTTCCACTACATGGGCGCGCTCGTGGACACCCTCACGCTCAGGACCCTGGGGGCGTTCGCGGTCCAGAACCTGCTCCTGTGCCTGGAGGCCCTTGCCGCCCTGGTCTCGTGCTACCTGGCGACCGCCGCGATGCTTCCCGGGAAACGCTGGGCCGCGTGCGCGCTTTCCCTCCTCTTCGTCAGCTGCCCGGGGGTTCTCGGCATCGTCTACAACACCGACCTCTACATGTCGTGGATGACCGTGTCCCTGGTTCCAGTGGTGTATTATGGGCTCGTGCGGGTCATCCGCGGCGACGCCCTCCCAGGGTACCTGACCCTGGGAGGGGCGCTCGGGCTCATGTGGTGGGGCCACACCCCCATCGCCCTGTGGACAACGCTCTTCTCGGGATGCGCGATGGGCATTCACGTCCTGCTCAAATGGCCCGGCCGCGCGCTGCGGGAGCACGCGGCGATGGGCGCCGCGCTGTTCGCCCTCATAGCCGCCTACCCGGTCATCTCGGTGCTGGCCTTTCCGCCCGTCGCGGGGATGAAGCCGGCCAACTTCCAGCAGGCGAGGCCCGACAGCGTCGTCTATTTCGTGTGCCAGGTGTTCCCGGGCATCTTCCTGCCGCTCAGCGAGAACGGGCGCCAGCTGAGCGATTTTCAGCTGGGGTATTCCCTGGGGTTCATGTTCCTGGTTTGCCTCGTGGGGCTAAGGTGGATGAAGGGCCAGGAGCAGCGCATTCTCGTGGGCATCGCGGGCTGCATCCTGCTCCTGCTCACGCCCCTTCACGGACTCGCGCTCGCACTCTGGTCGCTCGTGCCCGGATTCGTGCGCAACATAAACGGCACCTGGGCGATGAACCGCCTCTACGTGGTCCTTGCCGGCGCCTTGGTCCTCTCAGGGGCCCTGGCGATCAACCGGCTGCTGTCGGGCACGGCATCCTCGAAGAGATGGGTCTACGGGGTCCTGATCCTCATGTGCGGATGGAGCCTGGCGGAGACCCGCAGGTTCAAGTTCGGCTCGGCGGAGCACCCCCGGACGGAGGCGCAGTCCGCGGCCCTGCTCTATCCCGAGAACGTCATGGTGACGCAGTATGCCTATCTTGTGTTTCCCAAGCTCCCCGGCCGCTTCACCCACGGCGTCGCCGATCCCCAGATGGAGAACCGCATCCTCTCTGAAAGCGGCAGCGGGGTCCTTGAGGACAATGAACAGGGGATAAATATGCAGGCGGGGCCGGCCTTTTCCACGGAGTTTGCCGTGGACTACACGTCCTACGCAGGAAAGGCGCTCATTGCCAAGGACCCCATCGTCCTAATCCCGGGAAGGCGCTACATCGCCGAGTTTCAATTTGAGAACCCGGAGGCGGCCTCCGGGGTGCTTCAGATAGCCGGCCAGACGTTCATCCGCGAGTACCAGCTCCCCGTCTACGGCGGGGCGAAGGCGTTTGGCAGCGGCAGGGCCAACTCAAGAAGGCTGTCCCTTTGGACAAGCGCCCCGTCCCCTGAAAGCCTGACCGTCCATTTCTTCCCGGATGCCCCCAGGGCGATGGCCGGCTCCCTTCCCTTCGCGAAAATCCGGGTGGCGAGCTATGATCCCGCCCTCCTGCCCGTCAGGGTTTCGCAGTGGATTCCCTACCAGGCTCAGGTGAAGGCGAACGGCCCCGGCTGGCTGGAAACGCCGCGGATGTACCAGTCCGCGTACCGCGCGCGCGTGGACGGGAAGCCGGCGGAGGTCCGGGAATCGCCCGACGGCCTTGCCATGGTAGCCGTTCCCAAGGGTCCGTCGCAGGTCACCCTCGAGTTTGATGCCCCGCTTCTCCTTGAACTCACCTTCTTTGTCTCCGCGTTCTCCGCGATCGGATGGGTCCTTTGGCTGGCACGCAGGACTTTTGCGCGTATCAACTAGGGCGTTGCAGGCCGCGGTGCCCACCGCAAAGCCGGGTTGCTTCTGATCGGGCGCTCTACGGCACGTCCGCTTTCGCCCTAGTAATGGCAGCGCAGCTGGGAAATCAACAGTTTGCCGTCCTTGACCGTGTCGACCATGCGGTGCTCCTCTGTGATCCGCCGCGACCCATAGCCTGAAACGGCGTGCCGCCGGGGCTCCTACTCGGAGTCTCAATCAGGTCGTGGACCCGACGCACCGTCTTCCTGTCAGTGGCCTGCCGGTAAAGGTAGTCTTCCCAGGCGTCGGGAGCAAAAGTGAATTTCACTCCTGCAGTTTCAATTTGTGCTCTCTGCCTTTTCCTTGCTCGGGGCTTTGGATGGCGTCCAAGAGCCTTCGAGCATTGGCCGGACTGCGAAGCACATGCGCCGTCTCCTCGAGCGCCTGATACTCCCCAAGCGAAACCATGACCACATACTGCTGCTTGCCGGAACGCGTGATCAGGCAAGGCGCGCGATCCTCGCACACGCGGTCCATGGTATTTGCCAGATTCTGCCGTGCCGCGGTGTAGGTAATGGCGTTCATGTACATAAAACGGAACATGTACGTATTTCTTTCAACAGGCACTCCGCACAATCAGAAGGGGCACCTCGGATTCGGTAACTGACCCCCATCGGGCCGGCGGCCCCTACTTCACGTCCTGCAACTCGGCCTCGCTGAATTCCTTGCGGTCGCCGAGCGACTTCCGCACCGCGGAAACCTCGTCGGCCGTGACCGCACCGGCCTTGTTGCCCCATTCCTGGCGCACATAGGTGAGGACGGCGGCCACCTTCTCGTCGCTCCAATTGTAGGCGGAGCCGGCGACCTGGCCAAAGACCGGCATCGCCGCTGCCCCGAAGTCCTTGCCCGCAACCGTGACCTTGCCCTTAAGGCCGTAGAGCACGATCCGGATGACGCGGGAGGACGGCCCGTTGACCCATTCCGAGCCCGCCAGGGGCGGATAAATGCCCGCTATGCCCGTTCCCGTGGCCTGGTGGCAGGTGATGCAGACGGCGTTAAACTGGGTCTTTCCCTGGGCGATCGGGTCGATCTTCACGGCAACCGGCGCCCCCGAGGAGGGCTTCTGGTTCTCGTTGTAGACCACGCCGCTGTAGTGGGCCGTGTAGCGGTTCAGGTACGTCCCCGCGAAGAGGATCAGGCCGCTCAGCGTGAAGAGGATCGCGATCGGGAGCAGCTTGTAGCGCGCCCCGTCGTCCGGATGGCGCCCCAGGAGCTTCTCGTGGGCATCCAGCACCCCGAGGTCGGAGGCCTTCGCCTGGTCCACCCGCGGATCGTTGTTCAAGGGCTCGCTCATTTTGCAGCTCCGGTCTCCCCCTCTTCCTTGGCCGGGACAAAGGGCGCCGCCTCCGGGTAGACATAGGGATTGGAAAGGCTGAGGAGGTACGCCACGAGGGAATCCGCATCCGGGGTCGGGACGACCTCGAACCCGGCCTTGGGCTCCAGGGCCCCGACAAGCTTCAAGGCCTTCTCGGAAGGCTGGCCGCCGACGCCCACCGCGCGCGTCTCAAAGAGGAATCGGTAGGACGGCATCCCATTGGCTCCGGCATAAAGGAGCTTGAGGAGGTCCGAGGCGTCGGGCGCCGTGGGCTTGCGGTCGGCCAGGTTCGCCAGGTCCGGTCCCGTCCGCGAAAGCCCGAGCTGCGGGGCCGGCTGATAGATGTAGTCCCGGGCGACGCTCTGGCGGTCGCCCCAGCCCCGGTCCTTGTCCGAGCCAAACCCGGGCCGGCGGACCTGCTGCGTGTGGCACTCGGCGCAGCCCAGGCCCCTGTAGACCAGCTGCCCCTGGGCGGCGGCTCCCGGCATGCGCTGCGGGAAGGCGTTCGTCTGGGAGTCGTCGTAGAACGGGGCCAGGGCGCCCAGCTGGGCGTTTGAACCCAGCACGATCCCGCCCCAGGAGATCCCGAGGGCGGCCACCAGGCCTAGGAAGAAGATGACGTTGCTTTTCACGACGCGTGGGTCTCCAGGGCCTCGGGCTCGGCGAAGGTGGCCGGCGCCGAGACCTTCAGGATCTCGCAGGCCGTCCCGTAGAAGTTGGCGAGGAAGCAGATGTTGCCAAGGAGCAGGACGGCGTAGGCGGCCGTCGCCCCGAGGAGCGCCCCGCGGGTGTCCGTTGCGATGGTCGAGAACGGCACGGTGACATCCAGGAGGTCGTGGCTCTGGGTGGCGCCCGCCGCGCAGAGCGAGACCACGAGGAGCGCGATCCCGAGGAGCGAGAGGGAGAGGTGCGCCCAGACAAGCATGGGTGAAAGCCAGGCCTTCCCCGTGATCCGGGGCAGCGCGAAGTAGACGCCGCCAAAGAGGATCGAGGTCGCGGCTCCGTAGAGCGCGATCTGCTTCTGCGCCTCGTCAAAGTACGTGAACTGGGTGTGGAGCGCCACCGCGTGGAACGAGGTGATCGCGTCAAGGACGGCGCCCGCCACGTAGGCGGCGATCCCGAAGGCGATGAACTTGAGCGCCGTCCCCTGGAGCGAGAAGGCCCCGCGCAGGTTCAGGAGGACGACAAAGGTGTGGAAGAAGAGGAGCGCGCAGGAGACCACGGCCACGGACGGGATCCAGGCCGGGACCGGCCCTCCCAGGAGGTGGCGGCCGCCCGTCAGCCCTCCCACGAAAACGAGGCACCAGAAGCCGAGCGAGGCGAACTCATACGAGGGGAGCACCCTGCCGGTCACCTTCGGAACGACGAAGTACCCGACGCTGAGCGCGAGCGGCGCCAGCCAGAGCGTCCAGGCCGACTGGGCGTACCACCCAGCGATGATCGGCTGCATGACCCCGCGCGCCGGCGAGGAGAAGAGCATCACGTGCGCGATAGAGAGGAGCCAGGGGAAGAGGAAGAGGGCCGCCGCCGCATACCAGTGCGAGGCAAACGACACCCGCCGGAGCCGGCCCGCCCAGGCCAGGAGGCCGGGGATAGCGATCGCGGCGTAGGAGAAGAAGAGGATCAGCTGGACGTAGCCCGGGAGCTCCAGGAGCGGGAAGCCCGTGGCGTCCCCGACGGCGATCCCGATCACGGCTGCCAGGACCCCCAGGTTCCAGAATATCGCCCCCCCGAGCGCCCAGTTCTGGGCCCGGAGCGGCTCGCCGGAGAGGCGCCCGAGGACCCAGAGCGCGAGGGCAAGGCCCGCGTTCGCGAGCCAGCCGTACACGAAGGCCGTCTCGGCGATCGCGACCGTCCTGCCGTAGGTGAAGACCGGGCACACCGCCATGAAGCCCGGGGTGTGGAGCTGGATGGACCCGATAAGGGCAAAGATGCCCGAGATGACGAGCCAGCCTATCCCCTTGATGAGGAGAAGGAGGAGCGGCCAGCGGGACGCCGCGTCGGTGGGTGAGTATTCGCGGGTCGTGCTCATTTTGCCCCGTGCTCCTCGACGATCAGTTCCATGGCGCGGTCGACCGGCAGCTGGACGATCCCCTTGCTCTGGTCGACCCAGGCGTAGCTCGCGGCCTGCTCGGCCTGCTTCTTCCTGAGCTCCAGGAGGGCGGCCTTCCTCGACTCCGGGGTCGCCTTCCACTGGAGGTCCTTGGTCAGGTTCTCGGGCGCCTCGTTCTGGGGGGCGGCCGGCCGGTGGTGCGTGTAGACGCGCACGGTCACCACCCCGAAGAGCGAAAGGAGGACGAACAGGGCGACGATCGCCACGAGCGATACCGGCCGGGGAATGGGTGTGCTTGGGTCACTCATTGTGGTTCAGGCACTCTCCGATGCGGGGGTCGCGGATCGGGATAAGCTTCGTGGTCGGGAAGCTCCGGAGATAGGCGGCGATCGCGATCCCGCCGACCCCCACGACCGAGGTGATGGCCCAGAGGAGGTTGATCGAGAAGAAGGGCTGCGGGTTTCCCTGGGCGTCCTGGAGGGCGGGCAGGATGTTGTAGCTCAGGTCCACAAAGATCACGAAGAGCACCAGGTAGGCGATCCGCCGGATCGTCCGGTGCGTGACCTTGTAGCGGTACGAGAGGAGGAGCAGGAACGGCAGGAGGAAGTTCCCGAAGACCAGGAAGAGGCTTATGTACCACCAGTCGCCGTACTCGCGGATGTTGTACCAGAAGGTCTCCTCGGGGACGTTGGCGTTCCAGATCAGGAAGTACTGCGAGAAGCTGATGTAGGCCCAGAAGACCGTGAAGGTGAGCATCAGCTGCCCGATCGCCCAGAGGTGGTCGGTCTTCAAGATCCCCTTAAAGTCGCCCCGGTTGTAGAGCCAGATCATGATGAGGACGCCGCAGGAGAGCGCCCCGCGCATGCAGTCGGCGAAGAACCAGACGCCGTACATGGTCGAGAACCAGTGGTACTCGAGGCTCTTGAACCAGTAGATCGCGGCCCCCGTGAGCGTGAGGGCCACGATCGGGATCCCAAAGCCGGCGGTCTTCCCGCTCATCTTGGTCCAGCGGACGTCGCCATCGGTGTCCTGGGTGAACGAGGCCTTCCTTAGGCGCGCCGCGATCCAGATCCAGAGCCCGAAGAACGCAACCGAGACGATCGTGAAGAGCGGCAGGTTCAGGAACGCGCTCTTCTTCACATAGAGGAGGTCGTCCTTCACCCGGTGCCCGCCCACGATCTGGTGGTCCGGGTTCATCCAGGGCCAGATCATGTCGTGCTTCCCAAGGTAGGAGGCCGCGACAAGCGGCAGGAAGAGGAGCAGGAGCCAGGGGAACGCCGCCACGCCGTGCTCGTACTGGCGCCTGAGGACCGTGGACCAGCTGGCGTCAAAGATGTGGTGGATCAGGATCATCATCAGCATCCCGATCGCGATCGCGGTCCAGAAGCCGATCCCGACGAGCCAGGCCGTGGCGACGACCGTGGGCTTGGAGACCAGGAAGCCGAGCGCCGTCGCGGCTATCCCCGCGAGCCCGATGTAGAGCGCCTTCGTTGAGTCGGGTTTGCTCATTTGATTCCGAGCTCCCCCCTGTGGTCGGCCGGGACGTCGGCCACGGTCCCGGTCTGGGCCCTCTGGAGCGCCCGCACGTAGGCGATGACCGCCCAGCGGTCCGCGGGGGCGAGCTTGTCCGAATAGGGGTTCATCTGCCCCTTGCCATTGGTGATCGTGTTGAAGATCTCGCCCTCGGCCATCGCGCGGATCCGGTCGTCGTGGTAGGTCGGGACCGCCCCCATCCCGTACTTCTTCGTGATGCCCTGGCCGTCGCCCACGGCCCCGTGGCAGGGCGAGCAGTAGATCGTGAACCGGTCCCTGCCCCGCTCCAGGAGCTTCATGTCCACCCTGAGGGCCGGCGGAAACCCGCGGGCGAAGGAGCCGTCGGCCAATTTGCCGCGGTAGAGGAAGTCGTCGTCCTTAAGCGGCTGGCCCGCGGGGCCATAGGAGGAGGCCACCGTGTTCGGGGGGGCCACGCGGTCGGAGCGGCCGTCCGCGAAGAACGCGCTCGCCGTCTGCTGCACGAGCTTCGGCTGCTGCTTCATCCCGGGGAAGAGCCACTCCGGGAACACGTCCATCGGGGGCTTCGTGAACGTGCGCCCCCGGAACCCGAGGATAGAGACCGCGAGGACCACGACAAAGAAGGTTGCGAGATAGAGGGTGCGCATGGCCTTTAGCTCTCGATCTCCTGGATTTCCCGGCCGCCCACCTTGGCGAGGAGCGCCTGCGTGGTCGCCAGGTCGTACCGGGCGTCCGCCCTCTCGATCACGATGAAGAAGAGGTCGTCCGTTCCCCGCCGGATGTTCTCGTAGTTCAAGACCGGGTGGTAGTGCATCGGCAGGCCGTTCAGGAAGAACATGCCGCCGATGGTCGCAAAGGCCGTGAAGAGGATCGTGAGCTCGTAGGAGACCGGGAAGGCGAAGAGCGGGCTAAAGAACGGCTTGCCGCCCACCGTGATCGGGTAGTCGAACTTGTCCATGAACCAGATCATGCTCATCCCCGTGCAGAAGCCGGTGATGCCGCCCGCGAGCGAGATCCTCGGCACCCGGGAGCGCCTGACCCCCATCGCCCGGTCGAGCCCGTGGACCGGGAACGGCGTGATGCAGTCCCACTTCGAGTAGCCGGCGTCGCGCACCTGCTCGGCGGCGTGCATGAGCGCCCCCGGGGTGTCGAACGTCGCTATGAGACCGTAGGGTTTTTCAGCCATGGCGCCCTTTTAGTGGTGGTCCCCCCCGGCGTGCGGGTCGGCCTGGGGCGTCACCGCCTTCAGCTCCGCGATCGCCATGATCGGGAGGAAGCGGACGAAGAGGAGGAAGAGGACCGAGAAGACCCCGAAGGTCCCGAAGAAGGTGAAGATCTCGACGATCGAGGGGCTGTAGTAGCCCCAGCTCGAGGGCAGGAAGTCGCGGGCGAGCGAGGTGGCGATGATGACGAAACGCTCGAACCACATCCCGACGTTCACGAAGAGCGAGAGGACGAAGACCAGGGTCGTGTTCTCGCGGATGGACTTGAACCAGAAGAACTGAGGCGTGATCACGTTGCAGGTGATCATGATGAAGTAGGCCCACCAGTAGGGGCCGAAGGCGCGGTTGATGAACGCGAAGCCCTCGTAGGGGTTCGCGCCGTACCAGGCGATGAAGAACTCCATCGCGTAGGCGTAGCCCACCATGGTCCCGGTCGCCAGGATCACCTTGCACATGCAGTCGATGTGGTACTGCGTGATCAGGTCCTCCAGGTGGTAGATGGCCCGGAGCGGCAGGATCAAGGTCAGCACCATCCCGAAGCCCGAGAAGATGGCGCCCGCGACGAAGTAAGGGGGGAAGATCGTCGTGTGCCAGCCCGGCAGGAGCGAGACCGCGAAGTCGAAGGAGACGATCGTGTGCACCGAGAGGACGAGGGGGGTCGAGATGCCGGCCAGGATCAGGTACGCCATCTCGTAGTTGCTCCAGTGCCTGCTTGAGCCGCGCCAGCCCATGGCGAAGAACCCGTAGAGCCTCGCCCGGAGGGTCTTCCCGACCGCGTTAAACCGGTCGCGCATGGTCGCCAGGTCCGGGATCATGCCGACGTACCAGAAGAGGACGGATACCGTTCCGTAGGTCGACACCGCGAAGACGTCCCACTCGAGCGGCGAGCGGTAGTTCTGCCAGATGTAGTTCGAGTTCGGGAGAGGGAACAGGAACCAGGCGTACCAGACGCGGCCGATGTGGAAGACCGGGAAGATGCCGGCGCAGACGACGGCGAAGATCGTCATCGCCTCGGCCGAGCGGTTGATCGAGGTCCGCCACTTCTGGCGCAGGAGGCACAGGATCGCCGAAATGAGCGTCCCGGCGTGGCCGATGCCGATCCAGAAGACGAAGTTGACGATGTCCCAGGCCCAGTTGACCGGGTTCCGGTGGCCCCAGACGCCGACGCCGGTCGCCACCAGGTACGTGATCCCGGCCACCGTGAAGGAGGCGACGATGCAGGCGACCGCGAAGCACCACCACCACCAGACGGGGGTCTTCTCCTCGGCGATCCCGCAGATCTTCTCCGTGATCCAGTTGAAGCTCCGGTTGTGCCCGACCATGGCGCTCCGCGGCTTCACCGCGGGGTGCACCTCTTTGAGGATCTCGGGGGCCTCGGCCGTATGTTCAGCGGATTGCGACATGGTCAGGCTTTCGCGGGATGGTTCTTGTTCCAGTTCTCCACCCTGCTAAGCGGCAGCTCCGTGTAGTCCGGCATCTTCGGGTTCGGGTTGCGGATCCTCGCCAGGTAGGTCGTCCTCGGCCGGATGTTCAGGTAGCCGAGGAGCGCGTAGTCCTGCTCCAGGGCCTTGGCCTTCGATACCGCGCTCTCCGGGTCCAGGATGTTGCCGAACACGATCGACTCGACCGGGCACGCCTGCTGGCAGGCCGTGCGGATCGTTCCGTCCGGCACGACGACGTCCTCGGGGTGGCCCTCCTGGGCGCGTTTCACCTTCCACTCGATCTTCCCGCGCTCGATCCTCTGGACGCAGTACGTGCACTTCTCCATGACGCCGCGCATGCGGATCGTGACCTCGGGGTTCTTCACCATCTGGACCAATTCCGGCATCCCGCGGGGCGAGAGCGGCCCCAGGTAGAGGCTGTCCAGGCTCCGCATGTTCCAGTCGAAGAAGTTGAAGCGCCTCACCTTGTAGGGGCAATTGTTCGCGCAGTAGCGCGTCCCGATGCAGCGGTTGTACGCCATCACGTTCAGGCCCTCCGGGTCGTGGACCGTGGCGTTCACGGGGCACACGGTCTCGCACGGGGCCAGCTCGCACTGCATGCACGCGATCGGCTGCATCGAGATCTGCGGGTCCTCGGGGATCTCCATGTTGCCCTCCCCTCCGAAGGCCCCCGCGTCGGCCTTGCCGTCGGAGTAGTACCGGTCGAGCCGGATCCAGTGCATGATGCGGCCCCTGAGGACCTGCTCCTTGCCGACGATCGGGACGTTGTTCTCGGCCTGGCACGCCACGACGCAGGCGTTGCAGCCGATGCACGTGTTCAGGTCGATGCTCATCCCCCACTGGTGGACGCCGTCAAAGCTCGGGGTCTTGTAGAGGGAGTTGCCGCGCGGGATCTCGGTCGCCTTGTCGGCGGGCGTGCGGTCGTTGTAGGTCGGGTCGAGGACGACCCTCGGGCTCTCGGCCTCAAGGCCCACTTCCTTCGCGAAGCCCGGGTTCTCCTGGTATTCGCCCAGGTTTCCCTCGCGCACCAGGTCGCGCCCCTCCATGGACCAGTGCCACTGCGAATCCGCGAGGAACGTCTTCTCGCCCGTGACCGTGATCTTCGCCCCCGTCACGACGTGCGGGTTCTTGGAATCGCGGGCGGCGTAGGCGTTAAAGCCCGTACCCTCGCCCACCCGGCCCACCTTCGTGCGGCCGTAGCCGAGCGGCAGGACGACCGTGTAATTGGAGAGGCCGGGCTGGATGTGGGCGGGACCCGTGATCTTCCGGCCGCCGATAAGGAGCTCCACGATGTGCGCGTTCTCGCGGCCCTTGTCGAATTCGGCCAGGTCCTTGCGCGCGATCTGCTTAAGGCCGTTCGCCGGGGAATCGATCTTAAGCTCCTTGGCGAGCCTCGGGCTTATAAGGATCGCGTTGTCCCAGCTGATCTTCGTGATCGGGTCCGGGCACTCCTGGAGCCAGCCGTTGTTGAGGAATCGGCCGTCGTCCATCCTGGCGTCGGCCACGAAGCGCACCTCGAGGGAGTCGAGCGAGAGCGCGACGGGCGCCTCGGCGCCCTTCAGGTAGGTCGCTACCGCGATCGGGTTGTAGCGGACCTTGACCGGCTTGAACGCGGTCGTCATCACCCGGCCATTGATGTCAAAGTCGAGGACGCCGTCGTGCAGGAACTTGGTGAAGATCTTCTCGGCGTTCACGCCGGTCCCGGCCGTGATGGTCTCAAAGACCAGCTTGTAGGGGTCCGCCTCGGGCAGGAGCCCCACGAGCGCCAGGACCTCGTTCTGCGTCAGACCGCCAAAGAGCGGCAGGATCATCGGCTGGATCGGCACCACGGTCCCGTCGGCCGTCCGGGCGTCGCCCCAGGACTCGAGGTAATGGGCCGCCGCGACGTGGACGTTCGCCAGGGCCGAGGTCTCGTCCTCGTAGTAGCCGTGCCGGATCACCTGCGGGACCTTCTTCTGGAGCTCCGCCCAGTCCAGGTCGACCGGGGCATTGTAGGCGGGGTTCCCGCCCAGGACCACGAGCGTCTTCACGGCACCGTTCGCGATCGCCGCGCCGACCCCGTCGATCCCGATCGTGTGCGGCCTCGTGTTGAAGATAAAGTCGACCGTGGAGCCGATGTTCCCCAGGAACTGGTTGAGCGCGTAGACGACCGCGTGGACCGCGTCCGGCAGGTGGGAGCCCGCGAGGATGAGCGTCGAGCCCTTGTTCTCCAGGAGGTCCGCCGCGCACTCGGCGATCCAGGCCTCGGGGGCGTTCAGGCCCTCGGCCGCCTTGGCGTAGACCGAGTCGCCGGTCACCTTGCCGGCCAAGGCCGCCGCAAAGGCCAGCATGGCGCTTGAGGCGAGCCGGAGCCGGTGGTCCGCCATGCTTCCGGTGGCCGTCAGGTTGCTCTCCGCCACGTACAGGCGGCTCATCGGGTCGTCCTTCTTGGCCACCCGGCGCCCCTTGGCAAAATCCCTCGCATAGGCCAGGCTTCCCGACTCGGCCTGGAGGAAGTCGGCATCGATCGAGACGATCCTCTTCGCCTTCGCGAAGCGGTAGATCGGCCGCACGTTGCCGCCGAGGACCGCGCGCGCCACGTTGGCCGGCGGCTCGTCGGTCACGGGCTCGTACTCAGCCCAGAGCGCCTTCGGGAGCGCCAGGCGAAGCCGGCGCACCAGGCGGGCGCGGGTCGGGGACGACGAGGAGTCAGCCAGGAAGGCCAGGCCCGCGCCCTGCGTGGCCTGATGGGCCTTGCCGACCGACGTGAGGAGCGCCTTTACGGCGTCGGCGTCGATCGCCTTCCCGTCCTGGGTGTGCGCCGTCGCCCTGTCCGGGTCGTAAAGGTCGAGAACCGAGGCCTGGGCCAGGAGCGAGCTGGCCCCGCCGTGCGGGGCGTAGCTCGGGTTGCCCTCGAGCTTGGTCGGGCGGCCCTGGTGCGTCTCCGCCAGGAGCGGGATCGCCCAGCCCCTGATCGGCATCGCGGTCGCGAAGTAGACCGGGAGCCCCGGGACCGCGCCCTCGACCGACTTTCCAAAGGGAAGGATGTGCTCCTCGGGCCTGCGGCATCCGGCAAGCCCGATCCCGCCCAGGGCGAAGGAGGCCGCCATGATCTTCATGAACTGCCGCCGGTCGACGCCGTCGATGCTGTCGGCACCCTGCGGGAACTCCTTCTTCAGCTGCTCCCGGAACCCCGGCGTGTCCGCGAGCTCGTCCAGGCTCCTCCAGTAACGGGGGCCGGCCTTCGAGCGTTCCGACGGGGCGGGATGTTCAATCTTGCGTTTCATCGATGGCAGCCGGAGCAGCTTTGCGGGGGATTGATCTTCCAGTCGTGCACGAACTTGCGGGCGGCCTCGATCCCCTGCGTCTCGGCGATCGTCTTCGAGTCCAGGTTGAAGATGTCGCCCTTCTCGCGCACGTGGCTCGCCGGGTCCCGGTGGCAGTCGAGGCAAAAGCCCATGCTCATCGGCTTCTTCTGGGTGACGACGTCCATGTGGTTCACCTGGCCGTGGCATTCCACGCAGCTGATCCCGCGGTTCACGTGGATCGAATGGTCAAAGTAGACGTAGCTCGGCATCACGTGCACGTGGACCCACGGGACGGACTTGCCGGTCTGGAAGCTGTCCCGGATGACCGCGAGCGCCGGGCTGGCCGTCTTGATCTGGTTGTGGCAGTTCATGCACGTCTGGCTCGTCGGGACCGCGGCCCCGGCCGTGTCGATCGTCGAGTGGCAGTACCTGCAGTCCAGTCCCAGCTCCCCCACGTGCTTGGCGTGGCTGTACGGGACCGGCTGGATGGGGGCGTACCCGACCCGCGTGTACTTCGGGGTCATGTAGTAGGTGATCCCCGCCGTGGCGACGCACACCAGCACGACCAGATAGATACTCAGCTGCAGCGGCAGCCGGTTGATGGACTTGGGGAAGAGCTTCGCCATCTTGCCTCAGGCCCTAGGCCGATCCCTCGCGGCGCGCGACAGCGCGGGGCTGCGGGCGGAGCTCGAAGGCGACGGAGTGTCCGCTCGCCTTGTTGTTCGGTGCGGGAGCCATAGCCCTGGCGACGGCACCGGGCGCAAGGGCACCCACGGCGGCAGTCCCGAGTACCCTAGCGAGGAAGCTTTTTCGCGATGGATCGTGGCTCACGGAGCGTCTGTTAATGGCTGGAAATGCCTCCGAAAGAAGGGGTCCGGGTTTGGGTTGTAAACCTTAATTTCCAAAGGAACGTTTTTTTCTACCAAAAAGACATGCGCGGCCCTGCCGCGCGGCTCCCAAAACGTCCTAAACCCCTGACGCCCTAGACGAATATTCCATCCCGCATCGGCCGGGTGAAGTCGCACCGGTGGGCGATGTCGGGGTTGTGGGTCACGAGCACCACGGCCTGGCCGTTGTTCTTGGCAAGGCTCGTCAGGAGATCGAAGACGATCGTGGCGTTCTTGACGTCCAGGTTGCCCGTCGGCTCGTCGGCCAGGATGATGGTGGGCTGGTTCGCCAGGGCGCGCGCGATGGCGACGCGCTGCTGCTCGCCGCCCGAGAGGTGGGTCCCCAGCCTGTTCCGCTTGTCCACGAGGCCCACCGAATCCAGGAGGTGGGTCGCCCGCTCCTCCATCTCCGCGGGGGAAAGCCGCCCCAGCTTCCGCATGGGCATCATCACGTTCTCGATCGCCGTGAACTCGAGCATCAGGAAGTGGAACTGGAAGACGAAGCCGATGTGCTCCCCCCGGGCCGCGGTGCGGATCGCGTCCTCGCTGTTCGACATGAGTTGGCCGTTGATCCAGATCTCGCCGTCGTCGGGCTGGTCCAGCAGGCCCAGAAGGTAGAGCAAGGTAGACTTTCCGCACCCCGAGGGGCCCACGATCGCATAGACGGAGCCCGCCAGAGCCTCGAACGTGACTCCCCTCAGGACATGAACCCTGCCCTCGTTCTGTCCCAGGTACCGGTGCAGCTTGTCACAGCGCAGGGCGATCTTTGTGTCGTTGGCCATCGGTTCTCCTACTGGGCCGTGCCCCGGATGATGTCGCCCGGCTCAAGGCGCGCGGCCCTCCGGGCGGGCACAAGGCTCGCGATCATGACAATGATGATGGAGCACACGACTGCCTCGAGATAGTGCCACCGCGACCACTGGACCAGGAACTTGTGGGTCGTAAAGATGCCCGTGATGGGAAGCGGGTATTGTGAAACCGCATAGGTGATGATCGCACCCAGGGCGCACCCCAACACGCTGCCGATACCCAGGACGATCGCCGCCTGCCAGAGGAAGATGCGTGAGATATCCTGTCGGGTGTAACCCATCGACCGCAGGATCGCGATCTCCTTGGTTTTCTCCAAGACTATCATGGCCAATGTGTTAAACATGGCCAAGCCCGCGATGAGCGTGAAAATTGAGACCGTGATCGCCGTTGCAACCCGGAATGCCCGGAAGACACCGAGCCACGACTTTTCCCGCTCCTGCCAGGCGGCCGCCTTGTGGGAGAGGGAGTTCGTCATCTCGGCCGCGTCCTCGACCGCCTGGTTCCTGTCAAAAAGGCTTATCTGGAGGTAGGTGGCCCCCGTCGGCTTCTTAAAGAGAGCCCGAGCATGGTCCATCTGGATGTAGACGCGGACGCTGTCGATGTCGTTAACACCCGTCTGGTAGATGCCGCTCACCTTGAAGTGGTGAATATCACCCTTGTTCTCGATCTCGAAGGAATCGCCCGGGTCGAGCTGAAGTTTGTCGGCGATCACGCGCCCAATGAGCGCCCCACCCTCCTGCACGCGGAAGTCCTGGAGGGAGCCTTGGACCACCTGTGAGGCCAGGTCGGAAACGCTCAGGTGGTCGTCAATCACGATCCCAAAAGCCTGGGCCGTCTGCTCCCTGAATGAACTCCGGACCGTGACCGAGCCTCGCAACACCGCGGAGACGCCCCGCACGTTCTTGAACGACCGGACCCCTTCCGTGAGGAGCGCCGGGTACTCGATACCCTCGATGTACTTCTGGCCCTCCTTCTGGCGGATCGTGACCCCGGAGTTGTAGCCGCTCACCTCGATCGAGCGCATCGTGGCCTGCAGCTTGTCCTCGATGCGGATCGCACCGTCGGTGCCGAGGATCGTCTTGATGAAGAATTCCTGGAAGCCGCTCGTCGCGGCCTGGGTCACGATGAAGAGACCGACGCCCAGGATGATGCACGAGAGGCTCATCACCATGGCCCGCTTCTTCGCCGTCAGGAAGCGAAACGCGATGCGGAAGTTCTGGGACATCCGGATGGCGCCTCAGTTCTTCTTTGCGAAGGCGTCCGACGGCAGCGCGAGCGTGCCGACACTGTCACCGTCGTGGAAGTTGTCCAGGTCCTCGACGATCACCAGGTCGCCGGGCTCCAGGCCCTCCAGGATCTCGACCCCGGTGAGCCACACGTAGCCCTTCTTGACGGGCCGGAGCTCCACCTTCCCGTTCTTCACCAGGAAGACGTTCTCGTTTAGGAGCGCCCTTCTCGGGATGATCGCCTTTGCCGGCCGTCGGCCGACCTCGATCGAGACCTCACCCGTGATGCCCGGGATCAGCTTCTCAGGCGCGATATCCGTGATGACCAAGTCGACCAGGTGCCGCTGGGTCTCGGGGTCGGCCGTCGGCAGGATCTTCGTGACCTTTCCGTTGAATACAAAATAGCCGTACGGCAGGAAACGCACGGTCGCCTTCTCACCGGGCTTTATGTTGGCGAAGTTCTCCTCGCTGATCTTCGCCTCCACGATCTTGTCGTTCGTGATCATCGTGATGATCGGGTCGCCGGTGTTGATCAGGTCGCCCGGATGGGCGTTCACGACCGAGACCACGCCGTCGAAGGGCGCCTTGATCGTCATCTTCTCAAGCTGGAGCTGCTTGGCCTTCAGGTCGTTCTCGTCCGTCTTCAGGTCCTCCTCGTCGCGGACCTTCTCCAGGGCCAGCTGCTGCTGGATCGTCTCCACGGCGCGCCGCGACTTCTGGTATTCGCTGTCGGAGATCTGCCCCATCTTGAATAGCCTCTCGGTGTTCGTGAAGTCGCTCTTTGCGCTCTCGAGCGCATACTTCTGGGACGAGCCGAGGGCGATGCGCTGCTTCGTGGACTCGATCGTGTTCTGGATCTGCTCGATCGCGACCTCGATGTCCGAGGTATCCAGGTGAGCCAGGATGTCGCCCTCCTTCACGGTAAGTCCGGTGTCCAGCTTGTAGTCCTTGTTGAGCACGCGGCCCGCGATGGCGCTCTTCATCTGCATGGAGTAGTGCTCCTTCACGACGACGCTTCCGGGCTCGGCGTCCACGGCATCGCCGCTTATGACGGGCTCCACCTTGGCGATGGGCCTAAGGTAGTATTGGACCGCGAGGACGCCCGCGACCACCACCAGAGCGACGGCAAGCAGTTTGATCCAGAGGGGGATCCGTTTGGGTTTAGCGGACATAGCGTGAGGGTAGGTTTTCCAGTGCGGGGTCTAATCCTGCAAGCGAGATGAACTCGGTCCAGTTGCTCAGATAGGTGACCCGGGCAAGGTCCCGGCCCAATTGGGATGCGTTCACGTTGAGCGTTCCCGCATCGATCGTCGCATCCGAGGCGTAACCCAGGTCCTTGTCCTGGTGGAACCGCTTCAGCTGGGAATCGTAGAGGGCGAAGTGAACCTCCGCCAGCCCCATGGCCCTCTGGGCGAAATCCAGCTGGTGGCGCATGTAGGTGATCGAATCCACGGTCGCGTCGATGTAGTTCTGCCGGTTGAGCTCGGTCTGCCGTTTGCTCGCCAGGGCCGATAGCCGGGAACCGCGGGTCGCGAATCCGTCAAAGATCGTCCAGTTTGCGCCGATGTTGATCGACTCGGAGGTGACGCCGACCTGCGAAATGCTCGACGCCGCGACTGCCGTGTAGTTCGAGTAGGCGTAGCTCGCCGATGCGCCAATCTTCGGAAGAAGGCGCACCCTGGCTATCTTGATCGATTTGTCGGCCTGCGCGAGGCTCATCCGGTACACCTCACTCTGGAAGGTGCTTTCAATCCCCTCGCCCACAAATCCCGCGAGGACGGCGTCCGCGGTGCCTGCCGTGTACACCGGATGAGGGAGCTCCATGGGGATCAGGTCGTCGCTTAGGTCCTCAATTCCCACGAGGCGCGTGAAGACGCGTTTCCCGTACCGATAATCCTCCTCGGCGCGGTCCGCCGCGAGCGTCGCGTCGTCCACATTCAGGTCGAAACCCTGAACCTCCGCCTCCGAGACGCTCCCCGCCTCAAAGCGCGCCTTTTGTGCCGCAAGGGCCTTCTCGGCAACTTGCTGTTGGAACCGGGCGTTCCTGAGCGCGATCCGCTTCGTAATCAGGCCCATGTATTGCTCCCTAATCGACGTCGCCAGCGTCCTGTACGCATCGGCGTATTGGCGCTCCGCAATCTTATAGGAGAGGTTTCCGATCTGGGCCTGGTTCTTGTAGGCTCCCCATTCGAAAAGCGGTTGGTAGATATTGGCTCCGTAGAGGAGGCCTTTTGATGTACTCGGCAGGCCTTGGGATATCTTCTCCTTGGTCTCCTGGTAGCTCGAATTCGCGGATAGAGACGGCCAGAGCGCCGCGGCATTCAGATACCTGCCGGCCTCCGCCTGGGCCATGCTCAGGCTCGCTGCAATCGTGGTCGGGGAACGCTCGACCGCCGTCCTGAGAATGGGCTTAAGCGCCGGCAGGAAATCCTCGGGCAAAGTGCCCTGGATGGGAGGCGCTTCGGCCCTCAGCGACACCACAGAAGCAAAAGCTAGCAGCAGGGTTATGGGCAGTCTCATTCTCGGTATCAAAAGTGGTCGTTCAGACCGCTGGAATTTGTGGGGGAAGGCAATCATAAACCCCGGATCGGCACCGGAGTTATCTTGAGCTCGCTCGGACACCTGAGGCACACTTCGCGTTCCACATTAAAACGATATACCCATGAACGCGGGCGAGCCGCTGCCGGTCGTGCAGCATGATGTTGAGATCCAATCCAACCGACAATCGTGGGACAAGAAACCGCTATTGCGGGCCGTATACCGCCGATTCCACGAGCTTATAGCGTCGCGGCTCGACCGCACGCTCACGGGTCAGATCGTCGAATTGGGCTCCGGGATGGGGTCGATCAAGGACGTGATCCCCGAGTGCATCACGACGGACCTGTTCGCCAACCCCTGGCTCGATCGCCAGGAGAACGCCTACAGCTTGAGCTTTGCCGATGGAAGCGTCTCAAACCTGATCCTTTTCGACGTCTGGCACCATCTCAGGTACCCAGGAACAGCGTTGAAGGAATTTGCGCGGGTATTGGCGCCCGGCGGCCGGGTCATCATCTTCGACCCTGCGATCAGCTGGTCGGGCCGGGTGATCTATGGGCTCTTCCACCACGAACCGATAGGAATGAGGCTTCCCCTTACCTGGGATGCTCCCGTTGGTTTCAAACCAGCTGACGCCGACTACTATGCGGCCCAGGGTGCGGCGACCCGGGTGTTTTGGAGGCGGGAAGAACCGGCGCAGCTCACCGCCTGGGAACTGGTAGAGGTGCAGCCCCTGCCCTCGTTCGAGTATTTTGCGACGGGCGGATTCTCCGGGTTCCAATTTGGGAACTCGGCGCTGTTCGGCCTCTGGCGCGGGTTGGACCAGGTCGCAAAGCCATTCCCCACCCTCTTCGCAGGCCGCCTTCTAACGGTACTCAGGAAACCTTCCTGAGGTCATTTTAGCCTAAAGGATGCTTCCAAGCGTGCCGATACGCTCCCTAGGAGCCTCCTTTTCGTGTCACATTCGCACTCCATTTCCGCCATGTCGGCTGCCCTCCAGCAGCAGGAGTACATGGAGAGGCTGCGCGCCGCTCAGCATGCCGAAAGGGAGGAGCGGATCCGAAAGAAGGCAAAGGCCTTCGATTACATCCTGAACCACGATCGGGAATCCGGCGGGCAGTCCCACGAGGAGTCCCCTGAGAACGAGGAACAGCCCCAGGACGAGCCGGAGACAGAACAGACCGAGGGTTTTGGCACGCATTACGCCTGACGGGCGGATTAGCGCTACACGACGCGTTCCACGCCTGTGCCTTCAGGCGCTGTGACCCGCGGCCCCAAGGATAAGCGCCTTCGGCTCACCGCTCTTGACGCCCGGGTGGCCCCCCCGGCTATGCTCCCGGCGATGAATCGGACCCGATCGGCACTTCTGCCGAATCCCGTTGCAGCCGTTACCCTTGTGGTGCTGAAAAGGACCTCCTAATCATGATCCTCGTCACGGGAGCGTCCGGCTTTGTGGGGTTCCACCTAAGCCAAAGGTTGCTGAAGGAGCGACACGAAGTCCACGGCCTCGATGTCCTTAACGACTACTATGAGGTGAGCCTGAAGGAGGCCCGCACGGAGATATTGAAGGGGCACAAGGGCTATACGTTCCACAAGGTCGACCTGGCCGACGCGGCGGCGACAAAGGCCGTCTTCGACCGGGTGAAGCCGAAGCTGATTGTCCACCTGGCGGCCCAGGCGGGGGTCCGGCATTCGCTCTCGAACCCGAGGGCCTACGCCGACAGCAACGTGATCGGCTTCCTGAATGTCCTCGAGAACGCAAGGACCCACGCCGTGAGGCACCTGGTCTACGCCTCCTCGAGCTCGGTCTACGGACTCAACACCACCCTGCCCTTCTCGGTGCACCAAGCCAACGACCACCCCGTGAGCTTCTACGCCGCGACCAAGAAGGCGAACGAGCTCATGGCCCACAGCTACAGCCACCTATTCGGGATCCCGACCACGGGCCTACGGCTCTTCACGGTCTACGGCCCGTGGGGACGCCCGGACATGGCCCTCTTCTCCTTCACCAGGTCCATCCTCACCGGGACACCGATCGAGATCTTCGGGGACGGGCGCATGCGCCGCGACTACACCTACGTGGACGACGTGGTCGAGGCCGTTCACCGCCTTCTCTGGAAGCCCGCCGCGCCCAATCTCGAGTGGAATCCCGGCGCTCCCGACCCGGCTTCGAGTTCCGCCCCCTACCGGCTCTACAACATCGGGAATCGCTCCACGGTTGAAGTCCTCCGGCTCGTCGAGGTCCTGGAGTCGTGCCTCGGGAAGAAGGCGGTGAAGAGATTTGTTTCGGCTCAGGCCTGCGAGGTCTTCGCCGCGATCGCCGACACGGCGGACTTGGAGCGCGACACCGAATTCACGCCAACCACCTCGCTTGAGACGGGCGTCGCCCGATTTGTGGAGTGGTACCGGCAGTACTTCCGCGTATAGAAACCCCCCATGTCCCGCTCCGACGTCACGATCAATGCCACCCATCTGGAAGCGATCCGGGCGTGGTACGACGAGCGGCCCGGGGCACTCAGCTGGGCCTCCGTAGGCTACCGGGCCCTCCTGGCCCACTACTACAGCCTCCTGATCCTCCCCGACTCCTCGGTGCTAGAGATCGGCTGCGGCTCGGGCGAACTCCTGAAGCGGATCTCAGCCCGCCGCAAGGTCGGGATCGACCTTTCCGAGAAGCAGGTCTCGGCCGCCCGAATCCAGTGCCCCGACGCGGAGTTCCACGTCCAGGCCGCTGAGGCCGTCGACCTCCCCGAGCGCTTCGATTACATCATCATCTCCGACACGCTCAATTTCGCAGCGGACGTGCAACAGGTCCTGGAGCGCCTCCACACGGTGTCCCACCCCCGGACCCGCCTCCTCATCAATTACCCGTCTGCCCTGTGGCGTCCGATCTTCGCCCTCGCCCGCGGATTCGGCCTTAAGCCAGCCGAGCCTCCCTGCAACTGGCTCGCGACCTCGGACGTCTTCGGCCTCATGGACCTCGCCGACTGGAGCCCCCTGGTCGTGCAGCCGAGGATTCTCCTCCCGGCCCGGGCCTTGGGCATCGGTACCTTGGTGAACCGGTGGCTGGCTCCGCTCTTCTCGTGGTTCTGCCTCACGGTGTTCTGCGTCGCCAGGCCCAGGCGCGGTACCGAGACAGGCCCCCTTACGGTCTCCGTCGTGATCCCCGCCCGGAACGAGGCCGGCAACATCGAGGCCGCCGTCCGGCGGACGCCCGTCATGGGGGCCGGGACCGAGCTCATCTTTGTCGAGGGCCACTCGAGCGACAACACCTGGGACGAGATTCAGCGCGTCGCACGCGAGAATCCTGGGCTTAAGATCAAGACGCTCAAGCAACCGGGCCGCGGCAAGGGCGACGCCGTCCGCGCAGGCTTTGCCGTCGCCGAAGGCGACCTCTTCATCATCCTCGATGCCGACCTCACGATGCCGCCCGAGGAGATGCACAAGTTCTACGAGGCGATCGCGTCGGGCCGGACCGAGTTCGCCAATGGATCCCGTCTCGTCTACCCCATGGAAAAGGCGGCCATGCGGTTCCTCAACATGTGCGCCAACAAGACCTTTGGCATCCTTTTCACCTGGATCTTGGGCCAGCAGCTCAAGGACACCCTCTGCGGCACGAAGGTACTTAGGCGCGCGGACTACGAGCGGATCGCGGCAAACCGTGCGTACTTTGGCGACTTCGACCCGTTCGGCGACTTCGACCTCCTGTTCGGGGCCGCGCGGCTCAACATGAAGATCGTCGACGTGCCGATCCGATACCGTGACCGCACCTACGGCTCGACCAACATCCACCGGTGGAAGCATGGGTGGCTTCTCCTCAGGATGGTGGTCTTCGCCGCTCAGAAGCTCAAATTCGTGTAGGGTGAGCGCATTCAAACGAGACCCGATGGAATGGGTCCGGCTCCTCGTGCTGGGTCTGGTTGCGGCGTGGCTTCTCTATCCCTTCGCGACGAGCAGGCTCATCGGTGCCGGCGATGCCTACTGGTACGCCAACATGCTCGCGGATTTTGTGACGCAGCTGCGCGCCGGCGTGTTCCCCATTTTTGTCGGCCAGTCCGAGTATGCTTTTAACGGCGCAGTCTATCCGCTCAGGGTGGCTCCACTTTACCAGCACCTGGGAGGCCTGATTGATCTGGTGACGGGCCATACGCTCGGGTTCTACACCCTCCAGCACCTGACGGTCATTGTCTGCGGCGTCGCGGGAATCTACTCCGCCTACTCGGTTCTCTGTCGGATTTCGCCGGATCGGCGGTGGCCCGCGATGGGCCTGTCCATCCTGTATTTGAGCTGCCCGGGAATCCTCGGGACCATCTACGCCCAAGACCAATACATGACTTGGATGACGGTTCCGTTGGCCCCCTGGGTTGCCTACGGAATTGCCCGCAGTTTCAGCAGCGACAATTGGATATCTCAGTTGGCTCTTGCGGCCCCGTTAGCCGCCCTTTGGTGGGCTCACTCCCCGATAGCCCTTTGGTTCACCGGCATCGCGGTCTTAAGCCAACTGGTGCGGCTGGTGCTAGTCCACAGGGGCCGGTCACCGCTTTTTCGCTGCATTCTCGGGTTCGCAGTCTTCTTGCTTTTGGCGCACTACCCCTTCGTTTCGCTTGCCGAACTCCGAGTGCCCGGCGGGCACTCGGATGTCATCGGTACCCTTGCGCACAGGGAATTGATTCTAAAAGGCATCAGTGACTCCTTCCCCGCGGACCTTCAGCCGCTTACCCCAAATGCGCAGAGTCTAAGCGACCTTCAGCTTGGTTACGGACTGGCCGCTGTACTGCTCGGATGCCTTTTGATGGCCATGTTGACGCCCTCTATTCAACTTTGGATGTTGGTGGCCTCCGCGTTGGCGCTTTTTCTCCTCCTGGTTCCTGTACCGGGGCTCACCGCATTCCTCTGGTGGCACCTCCCAGAATCCGTCGTTCGGATTACGTACTATTGGCCGATGCAGCGTTTTTATCTCATCGTTGCTGCGTTACTCGCCGTCGCGGGCCAGATTGCTCAAACTTCGGAACGGATTCGTTCAAATGGAACCCGGGCCGCTGCCAGCACGATCATCCTCTTTGGATGTGCCTGGAGTATGTGGGAAACCCGCCAATTTCGAAGCGCCGGGGCCGAGCGTACAGCATCGTCGGCGATGACTTCCAGGTCGGAACGGCCTGAAAACCGGCCGCTCATGAACCACGCATACGGGCTTTTCCCCTCCTTGCCTGCCCGATTTACGAATGGTGTGGTTGATCCCCTGTTCGAATCTCGACTCGTCGAATCCACAAATGGCCAAACCCGCCCGACACCGGCTAGGATGATCGTTGCTTCCGGCCGTTTTTCAACTGCCGTCGCTGAAAACCCAGGGATCCTCGACCTTTCGCCGGCGATACGCCTCGAGCCAAAACACCGCTATGAGCTCGCCTTCGAATTCCCGGGTGTCCCGCTCCAGGGAATCCTTCAGTTCACGGGAACGACATTCTTCCGCGAGTACGCATTGCCCCAATCCGGAGAGGCGCTTGCGTTTGGCTCGGGTCCCTCGAATTCCCGAAGCCTGGGGATTTGGAGCACGGATCCCGACGGCGACACCGTGACCATACATTTCATACCCTCGGCGCCAGGATTTCGTGGTTCCGATATCAAACAATTCGGTGCCTTTGTCCTCTACGAACTGGATTCGGCGCCCGAGCCCGTTGAAGTGATCTCCTTTATTCCCTATGCGGCAAACGTAACGGCTCCGAACGACGCGCTCCTCGAAACTTCCCAGGTTTTCATACCCGGGTACACGTCCACGGTTGACGGTGCCACTGAGCCCGTCAGGCCATCAGCCGCCGGCTTGGTGTCTGTTCCCGTCACGAGAGGCAAGCATCACGTTCAAATCGAATACCACGGCACCCTCGCCCTCCGCTTCTCGTATTGGCTGTCCATGGCTGCTTGGCTGAGCCTTTTCCTTTGGGGCGCCCTGCGAACGCACCGCTTCAAAAATTCAACCGTTCCTTCTCAATGACTAGCGGGCGGTGATTCACCCGCGTGTGGATTGCACCGATGTACTCGCCGATGATGCCAATAAAGAAGAGCTGCACTGAGGCAAAGAAGAACATCCCAATCACCACCGGCGCCACTCCAAGCGCAAATCGGTCCCAACAAGCGAGTTTATAGGCTAGGTAAACAAGACCCACCAAGAACGAAACGGCAGAGGCTGAAAACCCAAGCATTGTTGCTAACCTCAGCGGCACTTTCGAATGGCTGGTGATCCCGAGCATCGCCACATCGTAGAGCGTGTAGAAATTGTTTTTGGTAATCCCTCGGGTGCGCTTGGGTTGCGAATATGGAACCAAGGCCACCGCGAATCCGAGCTCGCTGATAAGACCTCTGACATAAGGATAAGGCTCATCCAGCGAACGAAACGCCTCTATAACGCTCCGGTCATAGAGACCAAACCCCGTGACGTCTTCCAGCAAAGCGACGTCTGCCAGCCGCTTGACGACACGGTAATATGCCTTTCGAATCGCAAAGAAGACGGGTGTTTCGGCGCTGTTTCGTTTTTGCGCTAGGACCACTTTGTGTCCTTCTTGCCAAAGGCGAATAAACTCCGGCAGCAGTTCCGGCGGGTCTTGCAGATCCGCGGCAACTACAATCACGGCGCGACCTCCGGCCTGCAAGAGGCCGTGATAGGGGGAGCGAACGTGGCCAAAATTGCGCTGATTGAATATCACCTTAACTGCAGGATTTTCCCTCGCGAGCGTTCGAAGTTCGTCTTGAGTGCCATCATTCGAGTCGTTGTCGATGAAAAGGTGTTCAAACGATAGGTTTGGAAGCTGTTCGACGATCCGCCAGATTTGCGAATGCATCTCGCGGACGTTTTCACGCTCATTGCGACACGGCGTGAGGATGGTAATCAGTAGGTTCGGCGTGGTCACGATATTGCTAGCGCAGAACCTACAGTCGCCTACAAATCCGGCAAGCACTACGGCGTAGGCGTGGCTATGCACGCTGCCGGCATCAATCTTCCTAGACTATTTCCCTGGTCCCGGCAGATGATCCTCGGCACCATTCAATTTAAATCCCGACCCGTTTGGTCGCGTTGCCTAACAAGGAACTGCGACCTTTTTGTGTTCCGGATCCAAGGGCGGAGCCAACTGGGGTTTGTATTCTGACACGAGCTTTTGAATCTCCAATTTCACAAGATTTGAATCCATTGTCGCCGCTGAATTGCGAATTTTGAGGAGGCCTTCCGTCAACGTTTCGTACGGGAGGGGCTCGCCCGTGAAGCGCATT
>Ga0302320_10002830_pt1 | contig 40599 bp, 50 predicted proteins | sample Bog_T0_3_FD_202130 | JGI IMG/M metagenome (GOLD analysis project Ga0302320, IMG submission 202130) | Peat permafrost microbial communities from Stordalen Mire near Abisko, Sweden - Bog_T0_3 | ecosystem: Environmental > Terrestrial > Soil > Wetlands > Peat | place: Sweden: Abisko, Stordalen Mire... | reverse complement strand
GTGCAGGACGCGGACCTGGTGAACAACGCGCCAATCCTTCCCCCGGTCGGGGCACAGATCAACGCGCTCGGCGTCAATCAGCCTTTCGTGATTGTCGCAGGTGGCGGTGGTGTAGCGTTTTCGACAAATTCCGCATCTACACAGTGGTGGGCCAGGGCAGGATGAACAAGACCATAGTTATTGCGTTGATGCTCTGGCCGCTGGTTGCAGCCGGTCAGGCGCCGACCCCCGTTCCCATTTCAGGCGGTCCACTGGGCGGAACGATCACGGGCGGTTCGCTCAGCGGCACCAATGTCTCCGCCGCGACCGTCACCGCCATGGGCGGCACGACCGCGCGGACGCTCGCGGCGCGGGCCACGGACGTATATTATGCTCGGGACAGCGGCGCCGATCCCACCGGGACAACCGACGCGACCGCTGCGTTGCAGTCCTGGATGAACATCGCAGCGGCGGCCGGGGCGCAGCGATTTGTCATCGGAACCGACCAGTACCTGATCGGCTCGGCCAATCTGGTCGTCCCAACAGGACTGACCGTGCAGGGTCCCTGGGGACGGCCAGGGCGCATCGTCGGCGACAATTACACGTCAGCGCCAGGGTCGCTCATCGTCGCGTCCGGCTACACTATCCAGATGAATCAGGGTTCGACCCTGGACGGACTGATTGTGCGCCGCCAGGGTATCATCCTCGTCGTCACCGACAGCGACGCCTATACCCAGATTGCCAACATGGCGGGAACCGGGATTACTGTCGGTCCAGGGAACGGATCGGTCAACGCGCATGACGTGACACTGAAGGACCTTCTCGTTCTTGGCTTCAACCGCGCCATCGACAGCAACGGCAACGACAGGCTCAAGGTGATCGACGTTTCCGGCGACGACACCAACGGCATTCGCATCCAGCAGTCGTTCGACATCAGCCACGTCGCCCGTGCTCACTTCTGGCCGTTCCTGACGGTCGGCGGATCGGTCTCCGATATCAGGGTGGCGATCAGCTCGGCCTCGATTGTCGGCGGTTATTGGCAGATCGTCACCGCCTCGCCGCACGGCTATACGACCGGCCAGGAGGTTATCGTGGCCGGAAACTCTCAAACACAACTCAATGGCTACTGGCCGGTCACCGTCATCAACTCCACGACAATCCAAATACCGGTCTCCTCTGGCTCCGGAACCGGAACAGGGGGCACGGTCAATTCGACAACAAACCTGCGCAACGGCATCGCCTACCAGGTTCTTCAGAACGATGATCACGGTATTTTCGAGGATGATTTCAGCTATGGTTACCAGACTGGTTTTCAGATAACCAATTCCAACCACAATGTGCTGCACGGTATCGGCGCGGACAATGACGCGCCCCAGGGCGACTGGGGGGCCGTCGGCATCGACCTCGAGGGCACGACCACCAACGCGAGCCTGACCGATTGCAAGGCATCGGCGCAGCACACCGGCATTCTGGTCAATACGGCCGGTATTACACATACAGCATCGAATTGTCAGGAATGGGGTAATTTCCTGAATCACGTCAGTGTCACCGCCGGCGGCCTGGCGCTGGTCGGCAACAAGACCGATGGCGGGTCTTCGGCGCAACTCTATGTCGCATCGGGACAAAATCTTACCTATGAGGGCGGCTATCTTGGCAGCACACCGCTGGTAACGGCGGACGCGCCGACCCAGGCCGGCGTCGTGCGGCTCGGCATCCCCGAACGCGGATTTGGCCCTTATTATGGAGATAATGGCTCGTTCGCGCTGAACCCGCACCAGAACACCACGGCGACCGGCAACCAGCTCGGCGCCAACGCGGTGGACGTGCAGACATGCGCCCGGACGAATGCGATCCAGGTCGCTTCCGGCCAGAACTCATTTACCGCCGGATGCGATTCGACCGCATCGAACATCGGCGCCGTGGCGATCGGCACCAGCGCCTACGCGGCGGGTCTCGAGGCTCTGGCGATTGGCAACTCCGTCTCCGTCAGTGGCGAGAGATCGGCTGCTCTCGGCGGCCAGACCACAGATCGCGCGGATTATGGAAGATTGTGCTACGCGAACGGATTGATTGCCTCGGCAGGCGATTACCAGATTTGTTGGCAACCGCTGCGTGCCTCCACGACAGGCGCGGCTTCGGCGACGCTCACGGCGGACGGCGGCGCCCCCAACACCATCAACATCCTCAATCTGCCGAACAACGGGGCTTATGCGTTCGGGCGCATCGTTGTGTTGGCATACAATTCCTCTGGCAACTATGCCTGCGAGTGGTTCGTCGAGAACTTGCTGATGAAGCGCGGTTCGAGCGCATCGCTGACCGCTCGCATCGGCAGCCCCACGATTACCATGCCGCAGTGTGACACCACTCTATCCGGTGCGGGACTCGCCGCAACATCGGTTACGGCGGTCGCCGACACGACCAACGGCGGCGTGGACATCGGTGTTACCGGGGTGGCCGGCTACACGCTGACGTGGCGAGCGGTGCCGCAATCGACTGAAGGCCAATAGAATGGACGCGAATACGCGACATGGACTAATATGGAGATTATGATGCGCAAACTTTTTCTCGTTCTTGTTCTTGGGCTTCTGGCGCCGGCTGGCACTGTGTGGGCGCAGCTGGCGCCTGCGCCGTTTATTCCAGCTACGACGCTCAACGGCGCCACGGCTTCTGGCGCGCTTGTCACTGCGACCGGTGCGAGCGTGGCCAGTTCGCTCGGTGCTCGGGTTAGCCGTGAGTTGAACCTGATTGACGACTTTGGCGCCGATCCGACCGGAGCGACGGACAGCCAGGTTGCGGCTCAGAATTTTATCAACGCTTGCGAGGGGCTGGCGCCATGGACGCCTCACGCATGCTTTGTTCCGAGCGGCACCTATCAGGTAGATGGGCTTACCTACACCGTTCAGTCTACTGAGTTCGCTGGGCACTTCCGAGGCGCTGGATCTGGTTTGAGCCGTTTTCTCTTGTCGTCCGGGGCAACCGGCCCGCTGCTCACGATCCTCGGCAGCCCCGGATACGGCGATCAGGCCGAACCGAGTTTTGAGGATATTACATTCGACGGGCAATATCACGGCAGTGACGTTGTGCAGTGCCCGAACAATGGCGGGGCCGGATACGCAGGGTCTTTCAATTTTTCTCGTGTTGTTCTTAAGAATGCAGGGCGTGACAACCTGTGGATCGGAACAAATTGCAGCGCGGGCCAATTTAATTCATCTAATATGATCCACCCATTCCGGAATGGTGTCACTCTCAATTCTGGTGACTGGTTTTTCAACAGTAGCCAGATCATGGGCTCGACCCTTCTTGGCGCTAATGTTTCGAATGTCACCAGCGGCGGTGGCCTGATCGAGATCACCACCGCGACGTCGCACGGCTTATCGACGGGCATGCAGGCCGAGGTATCGCAGGTTGGCGGTGTAACCGCAGCGAATGGCATGCCTACCGTTACTGTCATCGATGGCACGCACTTTACTGAGAACAGCTCGACTTTCACTGGCACCTATACGTCTGGGGGTGAAGTGGTGCCGCTGTTCGGAATATCCGGCGTTGCCAACAATGGCTCAGGATTGATCCGCGTTACCACGACTCAAGCGCACAACTTTGGCGTGACGGGGACAGCGGCGCAAGTTCTGGTGCTCAATTCTGGTGGAGTGCCAAATGCGGTTGGCGTATGGCAAGGCACGGTTGTAGATACCTATAACATTGATCTGGCAGGTTCCCAGTTTGCCGGGTCATTTACCTCTGGCGGCACTATTCAAGCAATTGTGGTAGGGGTTAACGTGCCGACAGCAGCAAACACCTTCGATAGCACGAGGGTGTTTGACAATTATATCGGCATTAGCATGTCGCCCGCCGGATCGGACGCATCCTCGTTTATCGGGGGGTCTATAGATAGCAACCTAAAATTCGGCATTCTTATCCAGAGTCAAGGAGTCGTGTCTCCGCAGGCTTTTATCGGGGCTAGATTTACCAATAACAGCATAATACAGGCGGGGATGTTTCCGAACATTTACTTGTCAAATACCTGTGGAGAGGGATTTACCGGTGACTACTTCGTTGGTCAGGGGCAAGTAAACTATTTAGCCTATGATGATGGCACACTATGCGGTTCAACATATTGGGCGACGGCGGCATTTGGCGTCACGACAAGAATTCCCTATACGGTGGCGCCGACAAATGATACCACATATATTCCTATTTCTACAGCATCCTCTTCGGGGAATATCTCGGGCACCAGCAATACTCAAGCCGGGTCAAACTCGGCATCCGGCGGCACGAGTTCAGCGGCATCCGGAACTAACTCATTTGCTTTCGGCAACCAGGTATCAGTCGGCGCAGGAAACAATGCTTGTTGGGGCAACCGTGCCTATGATCATAATGTTCTCGGGATGTGCTACGCTGGAAATCAATTCGTGTCCATTGGCGACGCTATGAACCGCTTCGCGATGTATTTAATAGGCACGACGACAGATGGCACGACAATGACGCAGCTCACGGGCACCGGAGCCGCGGCATCCTCTAATAATGTAATGAACATGGTAGCCCAACAGATAACGGCCTTTCCTCCTTTTGTCATCATGGCGAAAAGTCGCGCCAACATTACGGATTTTGCGGAATGGAGCGTGACTGGTTTAGTCCTTGGGCAAGGGGCCAATGCTGCCTCTACGACGCCGCTTGTTGCGGCTACCATTACAGAACTGAAACATATTGGCGCGCTCGCTAGTGTTGCTACCCCGACTGTGGGCGCCGACACGACGCATGGTGGCATCTACATCGGCGTTGTGGGGGCGTCGGGATGCAACCCCTGCGACTGGATCGCAGGGTCCGGGCAGATGGAGTTCAAGTAAGCACGAGCATCGATCTCGTGCCCGCCGATTATCATGAGTTACGCGGAATAGTGGCAACGCAAGCCGCCGTTGAAAGGCGACGTGGTGGCCGACAATTCTGGGTATCCGGCTGGAACATAAGTATGACCTGAGCGCACATTAGACCTGACATGGAGGAATCTAGATGCTAGAGACTAACGGGGAAACTAAATCTCAAATAAACGCTGCGCGGGAGGAGCAAAAGCGATATGACATAAATATCGCTAGGATGATGATTCCGGTCATTGTGACGCTTCTTCTCTCGCTGGTCGGCGGGGTGTATTGGCTTGGGGCACAGGGTAACGCGATATCGGACCTTAAAGATCGGCAGGGAGACATTCGCGTAATTATGACGGACAATATACAGCTAACTCGATCCGAGATCGCGGCGTTGTCCACGAAGCTGGATGCCGTGAACAACACGCTGCAAAACCTTGTCGGGGCGCTGGGCAAGAGATCCGACGCGAACCACGGCGGATAGGCTGTATGTATGTGGACGCGACCCTGCCGCGAATCAGCAACTACAGACAAGTGGGAGTGTGAAATGAGCCTGACACCGGATGGAATAACAGGAGATGACGCATGAGTTTCAAAACATGGGTGCAGCAGCCATCGAGCATCCTCGGTATCGGTCTGTTCGTCGGCACTGCCGCCGGCGCCGTCACTTATCTGGTGAGCGGCAACGCTACGTTGGCAGCGGGCATCGCAACTGGGGTCTGTGGTGCCCTCGCCATGGTGCTGCCGGAGGCGCCGACCACCCAGGCGGACGTGAACAAGCTGGCAAGCGACATGATTGCCGCCGTGGCGGCGAAGAATTGGGCCGCTGCCTCCGCAATAATGGCGGACATTGCGGCTGTTGCGCACGATGTTCAGGCTATCAAGAATACGCAGACGACTCAGGTTGCCCGCGATACTCACGTCGACGCGGTGATGGCGGCAAACCATACTGAACTCGTCGTCGGCCAGACGAAGATCGCTGAAACCATCAAGGGGTAAAATAATGACAACTAGAATCACGATCATGAACGATGCCAACAGCCCTAACTGGGTGCGGGTCGCGCGTCTACACGGATCAACGCCTTTAGTCATCGAGAAGGAAGTACCGCTGGCAAAGCTGCCGCCTGGCGCCAGCCTCTCCGAGCACGTTTGGGACCAGGGCGATATTATCATCCGCGAAATGAAGGACTAAGCCATGAACACCTCTCGTCGCACTCTGCTCGCCACCACGCTGCTGGTGCCGCTCGCGCTCGCGGCATGTGCCAACACCACCGTCACGGTGACACCGGATAGCATCATTGCTGTGGTGTCCTCGATTATCACTGGTGCCAAGGGCGCGCTCGCGCAAGTGGAGACCGCCGCGCCGAGTCTGATTCCGGCGGCGTCGCAATCCACGATTGCGACCGCCCTTTCCGATGCCGCCAGCGTGGCCAGCGCGCTGGTATCCGGCGTCTCCGCCACCTCGGGGGCCAGCATCGTTCAGAAAGTTGAGGGCTATATCAACACGGTACTCGGCATCCTAGACTCGGCGCCGATCGCCGGCCTGATCCCGGCTCCCTTCAGCACCGCCATTGCCGCCATCGCGTTTCTGCTGCCGACGCTGGAAACGTTCGTTACTGCCTACCTTGGCACGTCGGCCGTTTCGGCATCGATCGCGACGGTGCAGACGCGCACTCGATTGCTCGCGGCGGCCCCGGTGCAGATCACCAGCGTCGCGCAGGCACAGGCGATTCTGGCTACATACGCAGAGAAGTGACGGGGGAACATGATGACCCAAGACTATTACGGCACGAAACGCGTCACCGCATGGTGGAGCAGTAAGGCCGGTCCGTATCCGCAACCAGGCTACGCGGTCAAGTACGCTGATGGTTACATTTCCTGGTCACCCAAGGATGTGTTCGAGGCAGCCTACCAGCCGCTCGACGCGATGTCGTTCGGCCACGCCGTCGTCGCCCTCAAGGAAGGGTGTCGCGTCGCGCGCGCCGGCTGGAACGGGAAGGGGATGTTCCTGTTCCTGGTGCCTGGCAGCATTTTCAGGGTGAACCGACCTCCGTTGCTCGGCATCTACCCCGAAGGCACAGAGATAAGTTACTGCCCACACATCGATATGAAGACGGTGGACGGCAAGGTGGTGCCGTGGATCGCCAGCCAGAGTGACATACTCGCCGACGACTGGCAGATCGTGGAGTAAGGAGGGCACCCTGTGATTGATCATCGTTTCGTGAAGCTCGGTCGTCGGGCGCCCGACCCCGACCTCATTGTGCCAAAACTAGCTGACTTCCGGCGGCGCGCCTTGCCGCCTCCACCGCCGGCGTGCAAGCGTAGCGACATCGTTTCCGAATGGGGAATGCACCTTAACGATAGCATCGGCGACTGCACCATTGCCGCCGCGGCGAATGCCATCCTGACTTGGACCGCGGCCAACGGAGCGCCCTGGTGCATGTCCGATCCGGTCGTGGAGGCCCGCTACAGCGCCGTGTCCGGCTACCAGTTGGGCAAGCCCGAGACGGACATGGGCGCTGTCGAGACCGACGTGCTCGGCATGTGGTCGCAGCACGGCTGGGATATCGGGCGGCAAGGCGAGGACGTCACCCGGTGGGCAGCCGTGCAGCCGGCCAATGATGCCGAAGTACGCGAGGCGATCTACCATTTCGGTGGCCTCTACGTCGGGTTGCTGCTGCCCGACAGCGCGCAGAACCAGCCGGTATGGGATATTGGTAGCGAGCCTGGAACCTGGGGCGGCCATGCCGTGTGGGTGACCGACTACGACGATGCCGGGATCGCCTGCATCACCTGGGGCACAGTGCAGCGCATGACCTGGGCGTTCTGGAAGCGTTATTGCGAAGAAGCCTACGTGTTGCTCGACCGCGACTGGCTGAACACCACCGCCGTATCGCCCGCGCAGCTCGATCTGGTCGGTCTTGACGCCGCGTTGCTGGCGATCACGGCATGACGCGCATCCTGTCCCTCGACGGTGGCGCAGCAGCAGATGCCGGCGAAACCCGCCAAAAAGACCAAGTAGGAGCCCATCTTCATGTCCGCTCTTTCACCACCCTTCGCAGTCCGAAGCACACCAGTTGTCGGCGCCGCTACCTCCATCGTGACCGGGGGAACCGCCGTGGTGGTGTTTCCCGCCAACAGCATCGCAAACGTGGCCGACATCGCCAACCCGCCAACGGCCACGGAAACGCTCTACATCGATATCGTGACCACTGCGGTAGCCGGCTCTGCCACGTCATTTCCGCTCCAGCCGGGCGGCTCCTACCGGGTATCAGGGCCGATCTCCACTGCGGTATCGGCAGTAGCGGCGACGGCCGGGCACGCCTTCGTGGCAGTGAGGTACTGAGATGCGTGCTATCCTTGGTTTCTATCCGGGTAAGTGCGCGGCGGGAGGTGGTTATTCGGACAAATAGGCGCAGGCAAAAGCCACTGCCACAGCGGCTTTGTATGCGGCGCGGGCGGAGGCTACATCGACCAGGTGCGCGGCGCTAGCGGAGGCCTTGGCAGTATTGTATGTGACGTTGGCGGAGATTGTGGCGGTGCGGTATGCAGCGATGGCGAAGTTCATGGCGGCATCATATGAGGCGCTAGCGGAGACCATAGCTATCTTGTATGCGGCGACGGCAGAGACTATGGCGGCATCGAAAACGGCGCGGGCGGAGGGCGAAACAAGCAGATTCCCCGCTATCCAGCCGAAATCGAAGTCCTGAGCATGCTTGCGCGCAAGGTCTAGAGTCAGTGTGACTGATTCTCCGAACAGCTCCTTAAAAAGATCCGTTTGTCTTTTGTCGGCGCCGGCTTTGCGAAGCTGGGTCAGAGTGATCTGGGAGGGCATGTGACGAATTCTCCTTGCTGTGTTGAGTTATGGGGCTGCAGAAAGTCTAGTCGTGCGACAGCCCGCTATGGGGCAGACCAGCAATAAGCACGGGCAAAAGCCACTACCTTAGCAGCGTCATGCACGGCGTGGGCGGAGACCATGGCGGCAGCGAATGCAGCGTCGGCGGAGGCGAAGGTGGCACGGTACGCGGCGCGGATGGGAAGCATGGCGGCATCGAATGCAGCGTCGGCGGAGGCGAAGGGGGCACGGTACGAGGCGTTAGCGGAGACCATGGCGGCAGCGAATGCAGCGTCGACGGAGGCGAAGGTGGCACTGTACTCGGCGTTAGCGGAGACCACGGCGGCATCGAATGCAGCGTCGGCGGAGGCGAAGGTGGCGCGGTATGCGGCGCGGGCGGAGGGCGAAAGCAGATGCTGCGCCCCCCAGCCAAAGTCAAAGTCCTGCACCTCCCAGCCAAAGCGAAAGTCCTGTGCATGCTTACGTGCAAAATCAAGCGCGAGCGCCTCGGTCAGTGGGACTGGTTCTCCGAAAAATTTCTCGAAACGAGCCGTTTGGCCTTCGCGGACCAAGGCGAGAGCGATTTCACTAGCAGACATGTGACGGATTCTCCTTGCTGCGCTGAATGTGCGTAAAAGGGTGAGCCGGTCAAGAGGATTTTATGACGTCGGCGGGGATCGTGTCGACATCGTATGCGGCGTAGGCGGCATAGGCGGAGGCCATGCCGGCATTGTATGCGGCGTAGATGGAGGTCAGGGTGACTTCGTAAGCGGCGAGGGCGGCGGCGGAGGCGCAGATGTCGGCGGCTCGGGCAGCAGCGCAGACAAAGATGGCGTCGGAATGGGCGACGCAGGTGGCGGCGGAGGCCACAGCGGTCGCGTATGCGTCGTCGATGGAGGCCATGGTGGCCGCGTATGCGTCGTCGGCGCGGGCCACGGCGGCGCGGTAGGTGGCACCGGTGGAGGCCCTGGCGGCATCATATATGACGCGAGCAGCCTCATATGCGGTGCGGTTAAGGGGAACGTGCGAGTCGGTCATACGCGGGTAATCCGGTATCAGGGTTTCAGTATAAGGCGCGACGCGAGTCAGTCAAGAGGATTTTATGGCGTCGGCGGGGGCCGACGCAGCACGATAACCTTGCCATCATCCTCGGCCGCATCGATCAACCGCGCATCCTGCATAGCATCGGCCACCAGCTCGTCAAGAGCACGCTCTTGTCTGCGCCATTTGCACGCGGCGTCAGTCAGATCGCGCGCCAGACTAACAACTTCGCGGGCCGACAGACCGCGTCCCGCCGCCGCTAGGTTACCGGCGAGCGCACGCAGTTCTAGCGATGTAGCGATCATATCTTTATCCCTTTCATCGTCTCTTTCTTCCTGTCGATCACCAGATCGAAGTCCTGAGCATGCTTACGCGCAAGGTCTAGATTCAGTCTCATTCACGGCTCAGGCACCAATACTAGTTCGGACTTAGCTCTGGTGCAGATTACATAACATAGGTTCGACTCCTGTATCTGTTCCCAATCCTTGCGTGAGCGTCGGCCGCCAGTCTTCGGCAATATCCAATATACCCTGGACCATTCGCGGCCCTTAGCTTTGTGACCGGTGCAAAGCACAGCAGTTCCTTTCACGTTGTCTGCAAAGATCAGAGCGATCTCGTCGAGCATATCGAGCACGGTGTGTTTGCCCAGCGCATGGCAGCGGTCGATGATGACAAACAGCGTCGCGATCTTGTCTTCGACTTCCTGCTCTCGGCGCTCGCTGCCCGCCGCGCGCGCCTTCTCGACCTCACGCTTACGATGCTGCTCAAGTCGCTCGGCCAGCTTGTCTAGCGTCTTGACCTTCCACCGTTTGGCAAGGATGGCGAGCCCTTGGCCGATATCACGCCCTTCGACGCGGCAAGCAACGCCCTCCTTGATCATGCTGTAAGCAGTCTTGATCAGCGGAGCGGTATATCGGCACAAGATCGCGTCTGCATTGCCGACAGCATCTTGTAAAAACCAAGGACGCTGGTCGGGCGTGTGATCAGGCGAGGCAGGCAGTTTATCAATCTTCACTTCCCGCACGACGCCCTCCGGTGCTGACTCATGCGCCTGGATGTGCTGCACCCACTGATGTGCGTAGTTGACGACCGTCTTCGGGCAGCGGTAGGACACGGTCAGCGGTAGGCGGATACAGCCGAATTCCTCCGCGATGCGGTCAATACTATCTGCCCCGGCGCCTGTGAATCCATACACAGCCTGCCGATCATCGCCCACGCCCACGAAGCGCCCGCCCGGCTTAAGCATGCGGCGCGCAGCCTCGCGGCGAGCGGGATTGATGTCTTGGCATTCATCCAATAAAACCCAATCATTCTGGAAGAAATGCGCTTTGAACGCGAGCGGCGCGTAGATCATGTCGTTGAAGTCGATGATCTCGCGGCATAGCTCCTTGCTACGCATCGAAATCGTAATCACCCATTCTAGCGCAGCACGTAGGTCGACGCCTTCCGGCAGGTCTTCGTCTGCCGAGAAGTGCTCGACCAACTCGAACCACTTGTCGAGGTCGCGGAAGCCGAACTTGCCCAGGACGCCGATCAGGTATTGTTTGCCGAAGCTGACCATCTTGCTGATGAATGGAAGCGCCTGCTTGATCACGGCGCCATCATTGTCGCCGATCTCCTCGGCATATCGCGTGATCAGATTGCCGACCTTACGATCGTCGACCTCGACTTTCGGATATATCTGCCGCCACGCTGAGAAGCAAGCGGCGTGGACGGTCGCGATGTAGAACTTCTTGCCGAAGTCGGGATCGCGGCGCTTGCTGCGCTCCTGCTCAACGCGATCCCTGATCTCTTGTGCGGCAGCTTTGTTGTAGGCTCCGAAGAATCCGCGCCCCTCCATCAAGCCGAGACCTTGCACAAGCGTGGTAGTTTTGCCGCTGCCGGCCACCGCGATCACGACCGCAGAGCCCTTGCCGCTCTCGATCCAGTCGAAGTATGCCTGCTGTTGCGGGCTGGGTGCGAAGCCCTTGTCGCGCTCCTGATATACGAAGGTGGCCGGAGCTGCGGATGCGGCATTACAGCCGGTTTTTTCGTCAGTAGAAGCGGGTGCGGCGCTTTCCGGCCGCTGCATATCCGGGAGGGTGGGGACCGGCGTCAGCGCCGTTGTAAACAGCGCGGGATCGATATGCCTGCGGGCGATCATATTCACAGCTCTCTCTACTTCTTGCTGGGGAGCTTGAAGAGCTTCGCTACTCGATTGCGCTCTTTCAGAAGTGCCTCCCGATCATCGAAATCGAGGGAGTACATTACAAAACTGTCATCGTTAAAAAGCTCTGTGTCAAGCGCGCGAAGGATCATCTCACGCGCCCACTGTTTTGTTTCCGTTGAAGACATGGCCACTGGGTTCTCCCTTGGGCTCGAGTTGAGTCAATGCGTATATACCGCAGATCGGTCATCAGGGCAAGTTAAACTTCTAATCTTGATCGCGCAGCAGCGAGCGGCTATGCAGGATCACCGATAGCATGTCCCGCCCCTCCTGCACATAGCCGAGGATCTTGCGCTCGACAGGCGAGCAGACCAGGTCGTCGAGCAACAGCACCCGGTCGCCGCGCGCAAGCGGCCGCGACTCCGCCTGTTGCCTAACCGTCGGAGAAGTCGGGCATTCGTAAAAAAGCAGGTAGTCAGCCATCGGCAGATTGATTGAGGTGCCGCCCTTAGCTGTGTTTGCCACCAGGAACCGGGCGCGGCCCTTCTGGAAAGACTCGATAGCTAGTTTAGGATTCTTGGTGCCGCCGTGTAGCCAGGCGTGCGATATTTTGGCGCGCTTGAGCCGCTCACAGATCATCTGTCCGCTGTGGACGAACTCGTGGAAGATTACGCACTGCGTGACGCCGTCATATTCCTCAAGGAATGACGAAATCCATTCGAGTTTGGCGCTGCTCTCGAAGTTGACGATCCTCGATGCGCCGCTGTTATCAACAAACGGCAGAAATCCGGATGCGATCTGCCGCAGCCGCACAAACGCGCTATGGATCTCCTGCGTATCGCCGTCCTTGATCTTGATGACTTTGTCGACCATATCGTTATAGGCTGCGCGCTGATCTCCACGCATTTTGAGATCGACTTGTCCGCGCAGCGTGTTGAGCTTCCGCACCTCTGACAGCTCATAGCTCATTGCAAGGCCTTCCAGCCGTGACTTGAGCATCTGAAGCTTTGTCTTGTCGAATATAACCTCCGGCCGCTTCATGAAGGGATTGCGCCGAGTTTTCCCGAACGCTGCTTCAAAGAAGTAATAATTGCGTCCCAGCGTCTCGCCACCGTCGATCAGGAATGTCGATGCCCACAGCTTGAAAGCATCGCGGCCGACCGGCGTGCCGGATAGTCCCAGCCGACAGTTACAGTTCTGCACAAGCGCTGAGGCGATATTGAAGCGGTTGGTTGTGTGATTGCCAGCTAGATGGATTTCGTCGATCACGACGGAGGTAAAATACTCCCCAGCGAGCTGGGCAGCATCCATCATCGGGCAGAGCTTGGATACGCCTTTGCGGCTCTTCCGCTTTTGCGTGAATAACTGCTGGAGCGTCGACCAGGCAACGATAACGATATCGGCCCCGCCCTCGCACGCTCCCAGGAATCTGTCAAGCGAGCCTGGACCGGATACAACGGTCGCCACGCTTAGCGCGGAATGGATAGCGGCCTGCGCGTCCCAAACGTCGACGCCGACTGGCGAATGCGCAATTACCAGCCCCTTGCCCCACGACCAGCCCGCCGCCTTGCAGTAGCGCAGCCAGTCTAGTGCGATCTTGGTCTTGCCGAGCTGCATCCAGAAATACAAGAGCGCGCGCCGCTGCCATAACGCGAACGCCAGACCCTCGAGCTGATGCTGTCGCGGCTCGGGACCAAAGTGAACGTAGGGCGCGCCCGTCAGTCTGTAGATGATATCACAAAGCTCATTCGCCGACTTGCCTTTAAACTCCGGATGCTCAGGCGGAGTCCAGGCCAGAAACCTCTCAATAGCTTCGGGCTCAATGGACATTTAGTCTTCGTTTTTTCCGTTGCCGGTCATCCGATCGACCTCGGATTCTACGAATTTACTCATGTAAACTGAGTCGATGCAGAACTGGCACGTGGCGTAGGATTGCGAGATCATCACAACATATTTGTCTCGGGCATCGCGGGCGGCAGCGACCAGCACCCGCGCCAGGCCAATCTCTTTCTCCTCCGAGGTCTGTGAGTAGGTAAGCACGGTGTCGGCGGTGCCGATCTTACTCCAGTCCTCCGCAACCATGCCGGCCGTCACCGTGCGCGCATGGTCAGAGGACCGGTTGCCTTGCGTGACGGCAACGACTGCCATATTGCGCGCTACGCCAATGCCACGAAGCTGCGCGAAGAGCTTACCCAAGTTGACGCGCATGTCGCGCACATCGCCGACCGCCATCAGGTCGGGGTAGTCGATTATCAATAGATCAGGGATGAAGCTCTCTGCGCGTTCAAGCACATCTAAGTAGGCGTTAAGCTGCGCGATCGTCAGTGTAGAGGTCGGGAACTCCTTGATCAGCAGCTTGCCGCGCAGTGCTGAAAGCCGCTTGCCGAGCTGCTTGCGCGCTTCCGGCCGCAGAACCTCCGGCGTCAGGACATCATGCTCAATCGACAGGCACCGGCCGAGCGAGTCTCGCTTAAATACCGGCACACGAATGCTCGCGTCGCGGCTGTCCGCTGCCATCGCGAATAGAGCTTGAGTATACCGCTTGGAAGTTAGCTCCTCGCTGTTCTCAAGCGTGATGTGGAGCGCCTTCTGGTGATGCAGGATTGCGCGTTTTCCGACGCCGACTAGCCACGTCGACTTGCCCCGCTTGGCGGCAGCAATCATCAGGGTGAGCGTCTTGCGGCGGGGCCTTACGCCGAGATCGTCGAGCACGTCGATGTCAGAGGAGAAGAAGTCTTCATCACGGTGGTCGAGGAATGACAGCGCGCGCTTGGGATCATTGAGCCAGATGCCGGGCGTTTGTTTTGGCGCTAAGTCTTGCTCGAACAGCGCCTCGCGCGCCTTGTCGACATCGCCCTCATTGAGCGCATCGGCGGCCTGCTCGACCGCCATGGACAGCTTTCGCATGGCGATGAAATGCTGAAGTTGCTCAAGTACAAACTCGGGCTGGAAATTAGCTTGTAGTTCCTCCATTGCATCAAGTGTGCGCTTGAGCAGGATACCTTCGTCGCCGCGCCGCAGTTTGTCTTCAAGCAGGTCGCGCAAATGGCCTTTGGGCGGGATATTATATCGTTGTAGATGATCGATCGCCTTCTCAGCAATCTCGCGATAGGCGCGCGTCGCGAACAGCTCGGCCGGCACTTGCATCGACACGTTGGCGGCGTGCTGGTCGCTCCAACAGAGCGCGGTCAGTACATTGTCTTCAAGCGCCCCCTTAAGCTGCGGCGGCATTTCAAGGCACGCCGGCGATCTTATGGATTTGAAGGCTGAGGCGATACCCGAAACGTAGCGATGACAGGACAGCTTCCTGCAAGTTGGCCGCGTTCTTGCGCGGATCGTCCTCGTCGCAGGGCTGCACGAATATCTTGTTCGGGCTCGTATCCGCCCGGTAGAGCTTCTGCGTCGGATTGTCGACGCCGCGCTGAGTGCTGCCGATCGGCAGGCCGTCTTGCGGATCGACGCAGCCCACCCTGATGATGTATTTCCAAGCGTCTGCGTAATGGATGATCTTGGGATGCACCTTGGGCGTTTTTGGCGAGCAGACGATGCTCACGTTGGCCCGCTCGAACACCCGATCCAGTCCCTCGGGCCAAACGGTACCAGCAGTTTCGATCTGCGCTTCGACGGAGTCGTGCAGCATCGTAATCAGCTCACCAAGCGGCCACAGCATCGGCTCGCCGCCGGTGAACACGACCCGCCTGTGCCCAGTAGATCGAACCAGCGAATGGATTTCATCAGCGAGCATTGGCAGGTTGCGCCAGGTTCCTGTCTCGAACGAAGTATCGCACCAGGTACAGCGCAAACAACAGCCGCTGAATCTCACGAAAATTGCCGGCAGTCCCGACCAAGGTCCCTCGCCTTGTATCGTCCGCCAGATCGAATTGACCTTAAAATCCTCCGACAACGTGTGGGGGCCGTCGATTGGATTCATTCCGAGCATAGGGTCAATTCCTTATAGGGTTGCAACGGCGGAACATTTCCTCGTCTCTTCAAACTTGACAGCGATAACAGTGATACCGGTGCCCTGCATCCGCAGTGGCGCAACAGTAGTGAGAAGATAGTGCGCCAGGTTCTCGGCGGTCGGGTTAAAGGACACCGGCTGGATACTGTTCACGATGCTGTCGTTATCGGTACGTCCGAGAATAGCGTGCACCGGGTCCTTCCTCCACAGCAGCATCTTGTGGTCCCAGTTGTCCTCTATCCACTGGCAGAGCTTGGACTTTAGAACGCTGAAATCGACGATCCGCCCAAGCTCGTCCAGCTTCTCGGCGACGCAGGTGAACGTCACGCGTCCGTTGTGCCCATGAAGCCCGGCGCACTTCCCTTCGTGGCCGACCACACGGTGGCCATAAGAAAAGTCATGGTAGCGTTCTATTGTAATCATTTGATCCGCCTGCTTTCGCTGTTTATATAACGCTTTGCCCGAAGAAACCCGCGGTATTGATTCTGCCGACGCTTTGCAGGTTCTTCGCGGCTTGTTGGAAGTATGTTGGTTTCAGCTCAACGCCAACAAAGCGTCGACCTTGCTGCAAGCTGATATACCCTTCTGATCCGATGCCGGCAAATGGGCTTAACACAACTTCTCCCGGATTACTCCAAAGTATTACGCACCGCTCGATTAAATCAAGCTGGAGTGGAGCGATATGTCGCTCGTCGTTTTCCTCTTTCGCGCCATCCTTGTTCAATGTATTGGACTGGTTAATAGTCATCCAGACTGGCGAAGCCCACTCCTGCCATTGGTCCAGCGAGAAATTCTCGAAAGTATGCTCGATGGGCACAGGATTATCGCCAAGCATCCTAAATACCAGCACATAATCCGGCATCCCTGTTCGAGACATGGTGCTGTCTTTTCGTAGTTGCTTGTATAGGAGCCCAATCGCCTTAGTGCGCTGCATTTCAACGACCGGCGACTTCCAGACCGTAATTCGACTGGTCAGGATGTGCCCGCGGCTTTCATGCGCCCGGATCAGCGCGCCGCTGAAATCCTTCAAGCCGATGTAGCCATCTTTCCATTTGTGGTGTGGCAGGTCTGAGCAATGCACGGCGATCTCGCGCCCAGGCTTCATGATGCACGACAATTGCTGTATCAAGAAGTCATAATGCTTAAAGAATTCGGCATCATCTACCGAATTTCCCATATCCAGCGGGCTTTTTGAGTAGACAAACAAATTGCTGAATGGGGGCGAGTAGATGCAGAAGTCGATGCAGTGATCAGGCAGTTGTTCGAGTAAGGAAACGCAGTCCCCATTGTAGAGTGCGAAGTTCTCGCCATGTGCTTGGTCGATACAGGTTATAGCCATGCTGGCAGGTTTCCTTGCGTTTTATTGGCGAGAATGACTTCATCGACCAATGGGATATCTCGGATTGCGCGCGAGGCGGCGGCGCGCATCTCCAGCTTCATGCTGGCATGCCGTTCCGCTTTCTCGCCGATGATGGCGTCGATATGGCGCTCGCCATCGGCGAAGATCAGATGGACAACAACTTCTCGCTTCTGACCAAATCGCCAGCATCGGCGAACGGCCTGGTACCAGGTTTCGTAGGAGAACGATCGGCCGACAAAGACGACTCGCGCGCAGTGCTGCCAATTCAGTCCAAAGCCGGCAATCGAGGGCTTTGTGATGATCTGCTTCCGACTACCGGCGGCGAAGGCCAGCAGCGCTTTTTCTTTGTCATGCGGGCTCATACTGCCGCGCACTTCAACTACTCCTGGCAGTGCTCGGTGCAAGGCATCAGCTTCATAATCTGTATCGCACCAAATCACCCAGGCTTCGTTTGGTTCTTGTTGCACGATCTCTTTTACCAGCGCCGCGCGGCCCTCGACGGTTGATCGCTTTACGCCATGCAGATTGGTGGCCGAGAGTGGCGAGAAGAATCCGACGCCGGATCGCGCGTCCACGATATGATTGACGACATGCTCCTCAACGCGCAGAGGCGGCAACTCGAAGCGCGAGCTGGGGAAACCAAGATCGCTGGGCTTTTCCGCCAATACCGCCCATGATGCGACCCAGTCCCAGAATGATGCAACAGCGTGGCCTTTCAGGCGCCAAGTCGAGGTGTTTCCTTTGTCATTGACAAACCAGCGCGCGCGCATCTCGCCGATAGACATGCGTCCAAGAAACTCGGAGTGCATCCCCAGCTCGATGTGATCGTTTGGCGCCGGCGTGGCAGACGCGCAGAACCGAAAAGGAACTGCGGCCCCTGCTTGAACCAATGATTGTGCTGTTTTGCCGCCGAAATTTTTGAGTATCGAGGACTCGTCTAGTATCAAACAAGAGTAGGCGCTGAAATCGAGCTGGTGCATCATTTCGTAATTGCAGATATTAGTTGCGGGACCCGCCTCTGACTGGGTGCGGATGATTTTGGCAGCGTAACCGAAGCGATCAGCCTCAGCTTTAGTCTGTTGTGCTACGGCCAGCGGCGTCAGGATCAGCGCGGGGCGGTTAGTATGCGCGATACACTGCTTCGCCAGTTCCAGCTCAATGAATGTTTTGCCCAGGCCGGTGTCGAGAAAAAGGGCTCCGGTTCCGATGCGCAAACAATAGCTTACGGTTAGCTGCTGAAAATCGAACAAATCAGGATGCATCGGCAGAGGCAAGTCGATGCCCATTGGCGCCGCCTTGAGATGCTTGTTCTGGATAAAGGAAGCATAGTCGCTTCCGGGACTGATACTGTGACGTTTCATGCTAATTTATACCCATCAGGAAATGCGCTGCACAGAAGAGCCAGTATTAGTCTTTGTTATTTGCCAGACCTGCGAGAACATCCCGACATCGAGCGCGCGGTGATCAACGACCCAAACGGTCTTTCCGGTGATTTGCGCGCGCTGCGCCAGGCAGTCGAGCAAGTCGGTGATGCCTTCCGGGCTGAGCCATGCTGATGGCTCATCCCAGATCTCAAACGTGTAGAAAACGCCGGCCATACGCTGGATCAGTGATGCCAGGCCGATAGCGACCGCGAGCCGGATGCGTTGCCCCTCGCCGCCTGACCAGACTTCCCACGAACCCGATGCTTGCGGCGATGTCACGACGATCTGCACGCCCTGCTTCATCGACCCGGACTTGGTCTCGACTTCGGTGGCAAAGTCGATCGTCCAGCCGAGCAGGCCGAGCGACTGCGCAGCGTTGGCAACTTCCAACCGCAGCAAATCAAGCGACTGCTTGGTCTGGAACAGCCGCACACGCTTGAACCCTTGCCGCCAGTAGTCGAGGGAGGCGAGCTGTTCTTTTATGCCGCCGAGCTTGAGCCGCTGCGCCCCGATCTCACGCTGTAGCGCGCTGCGTTGGGCGCGGACGGAATCACGCAGGGCAGTGTGCGGATTGGTGACAGATGCTTCGCGTTCGGCCGCTTCGACCGCTAAATCAACTACATGCTGCTGCGACTTAAAAGCTGCTTCAGCCCGTGCATAGGCAACGTGCGCCTCCTGCTGCTTCCGCCGCTCGTTATCGAGATGCGTCTGTAAGTCAGCTATGACGCCGTCTGCGAGCTTGGCATCTGCAAACAGGCTTGTCTGCTCCATCGCAATCTTTACTATGCGCTCATCATATTCGTGTACGCGCGGGGCAGCAAAGTCCTCGGATATTGGTTGTGAACAAGTAGGGCATCTGTCCGGGTGGTCTGCAAGGAAGTCGCGCTCTGCTTTCAATCGCTTACTATCAGCGATCGTTACCGCGTATTTCTCGCGCAGACCCTGAAGAATCGTATTTGCTTTACTACGCCGCTGTTCTAGCTTGAGCACATCAGCAGCCGGCTCTTCTCCAAGCGGGGTTCGTTGCAGGACAATTTTGTTGCTTGTCAGGGACAGCTCCGCTTCCTCGACCCGCTTGATCGCCGCTTCGATCACAGCATCGTGCTCAGCAGTCCACGCGTCTTCACGTGCGCGGATAGTGTCTTCGTTTTCCAGCCCTTCCAGCTTGCCGCGCGAGAATGCCAACGCCTTCTCGATCGTTTGCATTTCCGCGGTCATGCCGCGGTGGCGCGCATTAGCTGCATCAGAAGCGCGCAGCCATAGGCCCAGGTCAAGGACTTCGTCGAGCAGCGCACCGCGTTCGGGCACTGACAGGTCGATGAATAGGCGCACCATCTGGCCAAATAAGACGCTGTGCATAAATCGAGCGCGGGAGATGCCCAGCACCTCGCGCTCGAGTTTGTCTTGCTCGACCGGCTCGCCATCCAGCAGCAGTCGGTTGGGCGATCCAAACCGCTCGACTGCGAATGGCGCATCGTTGATCAACAGATTGGCGATCACATGCGGGTTTTGTTTTCGGGACCAGTTCATCAGATCGGACGCGCGTAGGTTGCGCGCGGAGAACCCGAACAAGCACCAGCAGAGCGCGTCCCACATCGTGCTTTTGCCGGCGCCGTTGCCGCCCAGTCGTGGCTCGACTTCATTTTTGCCGAACAGCATACGCAGGCCGCCAGGCTCGCCGAACTCGATAGTCGCGCTGCCGGCGAAGGAGCGGAAGCCCTCAATGGTCAGAGCGTTAAGTTCCAGTCGTTTCATGACACCTGATTACCGACCGTTTCCTCAAGCAGTGACAGGCCCGCATCGAGGACCGGCCCCTCGATGCCTTCAGATGCTGCAAAGGCGCGTAACACGTCGGCAGGCGCCTTACTAAGCGCGTCTACTTGCGCTGCGGCCCCGCGCTTGCGGATTGTGCTCACTTCGACGTCGATTGAGGCGATTGTCACGTTATGCTCAGACGCCCAGGCGCGGATCGCCTCCTCCTCGACTGGCCACTGCTCGACGCGTGATATCGGGATCGTCGCGCGAATGCGTGCTTGATCACCCTCCGATAGCCCCGCGCTGTCAAGATCAGCGGCGCGGGTGATCGGTATGACCGCCTTGCGGATCGCCGGCAGCAGGACTTCTGTCGACCCGCCCAAGCTGTCTAGAAGCAGGAACCGGCAGGGATGCTCGTCGCCAAAGCTGACATGATGCGGCGCCCCGATGTAGACGACCGGACCGATGACCTGCGGCAGATGGATGTCACCGGAATAGACTTTCACGCCGCGCGGGAAAATGCTGATGTCTAGGCCAGTGACAGGATGCCCGTTTGCTGCAACAGCACCATCGACCGGCTGGTGCATGAGGACGGTAAACTCTGGCCTGAAGTCGACGCTCTTCCACGCCTCGATGGGATCGGGCGCGAATGGCAGGGAGATGATATTGCCGGATCGCTCAGGCCGCGTGATCGCGTGGAAGCCGGAGGCAGCGTCGAAGGCATAGTTGAGCGCTGCCCAGAATGGCGGGCCGGATAGCGGCATGTCGTGGTTTCCGAGGAGGAACTCAACGCGCAAGCCGGCATCAAGCAAATCCCGAATGCCGCGCAGCATGTTATTGACAAGCGCGGCGCTGTGTCTGTCCTTCCTGTCTGTCAGATCGCCACAGATATGGATGACATCGCACTTATGCGCAAGCGCTACATTGCGCACATTGTTAAACACCTTCCAACGATAGTCTTCGGAGGCGCTATCCGTGAGGTGCCAGTCCGCAGTTAAAAGTCGCACTAGGAGGCTCCTTACTGCTTCAACGAAAGTGGGCGGCGTTTCACGACTAACATGCCGGCCGCATCCTGTACAAACGCGCGCGCCTGAATACAGGACATCAGGCAGGGCAGCGTCGTCATGAAGTAGCGACTGTGTAGTCGATGCGCGATGAATGTGCCTTTTGGGCAAGCTGCCGCCCATGCAAGCTCGCCCAATCGGCGCGACATGATCACGAGCGGCACAATCCGGTTCTGTTTGGCGATCACCAGGAAGTGGACATTCGCCTGCGCCGCCTGGATTTGTGCGTGATGTATAGTCTTCGCAAGAAATGATGTGCCCTCCAAGTCGAGCAGGAAAGGCAGCACGCCTAGGTCCGCATAGTGCTTACACTCGATCAAAAAAGTTTGGAGGAAGCTGTAGGCCAGCGGGTGCTTGGCCATGATGTCGCCTGGTATCCCAGCCGCTTTGTCATCTGAGGCGACGCGGCGAGTAAACGATCCGCCGGACAGCACGTTGCGCGTGAACAGGTCAGCGCGCTTGTCGTGCGTCAGCCAAAAGCTGAGCTGGCGACCGACAACGCGTTCAAACTCAGCGCCCTTTTCATGCCCACGACCTGGTAACATTACGCTATCACGCTGATCAAAGTTCCGAATTTGTCGTAGTACGTCATCAGCTTGCTCATGTCTCTAAAGCAATACACATAGCCGGTCGCCCCTAATGGGAACTTCTGAATGGCCGCCTGCGAGAGAATCTCATACAGGAGTCGGAAGGGATGCTCCGAGAGGGGGCGCTCTATCACCATCAACCAGCATTGGATCAACCAGCACTGGGCCTCGTTAAGCATGATCGCATCCTCCTCAGTATTTGCTCACGGCCGGCGCCAGCTCGGATTCGATGCGCTGCCAATGCTCATATACCGCAGCGCGTAAACTTTCGCGCAACTCAAAGATTGCGTGCGTATCGTGGGCGTGGCGTGCGTCGGAGAGGATCTTCTTCGCGTCTTTGTCAGTAATGCCGAGGAGGTCAATCGCTTTGTATTTGACCAGCCAGTTAATCATGCTGGATTCATCGTCGACGCCATAGTTGAAAATCACAAAAAGCTCGGCTTCGCGAAAAGGCATCCCCACCTTGTTCTTTTTAGTGCGGGCGAGTACAGAGGCGCCGATCACGCGATCGACGCCCAATACCGTGCGCTTGATCTTGCCCGTCTCCGCCAGCCAGAGCACCTGTGAAGCGTAGAAGTCGAGCGCTCGACCGCCGCTGCGCTTCTTTGTTTCGCCGAATGTGGCGCCGATGTTGTCACGTATTTGCGAGATGATGGCGAGTAGGCAATCGGCATCACGGATGTCACCAATCAGACGGCGGAACATCTCAGAGATCGCCTTTGGCTTGCTCACGCCGTAGGTGCTTTCGCCAAACGCGCGCCCCTGCTCGGCGCCATCAGAGAGCGCGTCGAGCGAGTCGAGGATGTGCATACACGGGCGCTTGGCGCCGGCCCGATCCTTGAGGAACGCGGCGACATCTTCGTAGTATGCCTCAACGGTGTCAATGCGCGGATCGCCCTCCTCGGTAAGTCGGACGCCTGGCGGGAATCCGATCGACTCTGCGTATGAGCGTAGGAAGGCGTTCTCCGGCTCGACGTAACGAATATCCTCAGCGTTGTATGTGCGCGCAAAGTTGGCGCACGCCTCGACGGCGAGTAGCGTCTTGCCGGATGACTTGTCGCCGACGATGTTAATCACTCGACCGCGTGCCCAGCCGCCCCCAAGCACGCAATCGAGCAGGAACGACCCCGACGAGATGAAACTGTCAGGGAAGTAGTCGGTCGGTCGATCAACGATTGGTGCAGCAACGACGCGGCGCTCGACCATGTTTACCGGCCCCGGAAGGTCGGAATACCAAGATCGGGCGCCCAGCAGTTCGCCGGCAGCCTGCCATATTGGCAGAAGACGTCGATGGGGATGCCGCCGCGTGGGTACCAGAAAGCGGCAGCACGCAGATAGACCGGATCGAGTGCGAGCACAAGCCGATCACGGATTATCGCCACCGCTTCCTCGTGGAAGGTCCCGAAGCTGCGGAATGAGCCCAAGAACAGCTTGTAGGACTTGGATTCGATCAGCCAGTTTCTCGGTACGTAGTCGACGTAAATTGTCGCGAAATCCGGCTGACCGGTCACTGGGCAGATTGAAGTGAATTCCGGCGCACTTAACCGGATAACTGTTCCCAACATGCGCCCGTCCGCGACCGCGATCCTTTCGAGGAGCGCGTCGTATGGCGAGGCAGCAGTCTCCGAGCGATGACCAAGCTGTGTTAGTTTGTCGGACATATCTTCTCCTTCGCGTCTCCGCCCAGGATCGCCCAGGCGGCTGGCGCAATCAAGTGGATCAGCGGGCGGCGAGTTTCTCGCGCAGCAACGCAGCGCGCGATTTGCCGGTGACTTCGCCGGATGGAACGGCAGCAGCAGCGGCAGCCGGCGCTATCGGCCTTGGAGGGGGATCACGGGCAGGAACCGGATCAAATGGCGGCTCATCCTCCGGCGGTTCGGGAGGCGGCGGCTCTTCTGCCGCAAGGGGCGGCGTTGCCGGACGCGCAGCAGCAATAGGTCGACGAGCGAGCGATACCGGGGCAACCGGCTTGTTGACTGCTGCCGTCTGCTCCATGCCGCTGCCGGCGAATAGCTCATGCAGTTCTTGGTATTCACGCCAGCGCAGCACCATCGGCAGCGGCAGCGTCGAGATGTATTCGAGCGTTTCCTCGTCGACCGATGACGGCCGCCGGCTGAGCTGGATGCCGGCGTATTTGACCATCATGCCTTCGCCCTCGCGCTCGAAGGAGAGGTCATAGCCCTCGTTCGGATCGTCGATGGCATAGACTTGCCCCGTGCGCTTGTCGCGGCTGATCTTACAGACCTCCCGGTCGAGCGTCCAGGGCATCGACCAGACCTGTGGCCCCGCCGCCTCGTCCTTGCGGTCGAGCATATAGACCATGACCCGCCGCGAGGGCTTCAGTTCGCCGGCCAGGTCTTCGTCGCCGCCGCGTTCCGCGCGGGCTCGCGCCTCGCAGAGCGGGCATGGCATGTTTTTCATCTTCTGTAAGCAGATCGCCGAGGCACGATCCGGGCCGATGCCGTAATGGACCCACACATCTATACCGTAGTGGTCAGCATTCTCGAAGGTCGGAGGCAGAATGCGCACGAAGTTGTCGCCCTTCTTGGGCGTGTAGACCTTGGCCTCATCAACGATGAAGCCCTGGTAGTCGCCGCCTTGTTGGGATGCGCGCTTCTCCCAGGCGCCGGCGTCGCGTTTCTTGTATTGGAAAGCCACGTTATTTCTCCTTGTGTTGAGATCGGTAGAAGTCCCGCTTACTGCGGAACCACGCTGTAGACACGAGTCGAGCGGCTGCGTAAAGGAACACAGCCGCCATCATTGTCAAGATGATCGCCAGTCCGATGAAACGCAGCGTGTCCATCAGGTCCCGCTTGTTACTGCCCGCCGCGTGGCTCCCGCTTGGCGGACCTCGTTGATCTCCTTGCGCGCGTTAACCGAAAGCGAGGACGGCGTCATGAAGCCGGCGACCATCTGCTCGGACAGCGTGCGCAGCGCCTCTTTCTTGTGCTTCAGCGTCTCGACGAGGCTGCGGTAGATCGACATCTCCCGTTCCGCCTCGATCAGCGCGGCGCGCGCATCCTGCACCTTGTCGACCAGCGGCAGCTCGGAAGCGATGGCGGCCTCCGACCGCGCCTTACCCTTGTCGTCAAGAACGCCGCGAAGTGCGGATGCCGCCAATGCAGTCTCGGTGTCGAGATCCATTTTTGCGGTATCACGCAGTGCGGTCACCGTCGCCGAAAGCTCCGCCGCCTCCTGGACGAGCTGTGCTATTTCGATCAACTCCTGATCGAAGCGCAGCATGTCAATTGCCAATTTGGCCTTGAGCTTGGCGTATTGAGCCTCGTGAATAGCAGTCATCAGTTATTTCCCCAGATCATGCGGCCAATCGCCGCCATAAAGGAGGCTTTTCTGTCAAACGTGCTGGTCGGGAAAACCAGCGCATCCAGAAGACGCCACGCAAGCTGTGCGGAAGCATCAGTTTCCGCGCGCAGCAGCGCACCAACAATATACCGGCCAGCCCCGATCGAAAGCTCTTCGAAGTCGTCTTCCTCGATCCGCGACAGATGGCCCTTGATTACCGCCCACGCTTTCTTGCCCGCGAGCAGGTATTGGAGTAGTGCAATCAGCGGGTCAGTCGCATCCATCAGCGTGATAATACGCCGCACCTCATCGCGCGAGGGCGCATCATGGACCGCTTGCAGGATCGACAGCGCCTTGCGCGGCTGGCCGGTCGCGGCTTGGATAACGGCCTGCATGACATCGTTGTGGACGGTCCAGCCCTCAAGCTCGGCGACGACCACGCACAGGTCTTCGATCTCGGCCGGCTTGAGCGGGCGCAGCGCGACATGGTAGCAGCGCGTCACGATCGTTTCAGGCACCTTGTGCAGCTCGGTCGTACACAGCGCGATGTAGAGATGCGCGGGCGGCTCCTCCAACATCTTGAGGATGGCTTGCCACGCGCTCTTCGACAGACTATGGCACTCGTCGATGATGAACATCCGCACACCGGCACCGGTCAGCGACATGTGATTGCCCAGCTCGACCAGCAGCCGCATGGCGTCGACGCCGTTGTTTGAGGCCGCATCGATCTCAACAACCTCGGCATTCAGCATCGTCGCGACAATGCGCGCGCCGGTGGTCTTGCCAATGCCGGAGGGGCCGGTGAACAAGAACGCGTGTGGCCGGCTGACCTCGTTCCCGACTGCACGCTTGAGTGCCGCGATAGTCGTCTCGTTGCCGAGGAAGGTCTCGAAATCGCTCGGTCGATATTTTGTTACGAGCGGCAGGTGCTCGGTCACAGCATTATACTCCCAGACGGTTCATCGCACATAATCCCCAGTAAAGGAGGAAACATACTCCATGTTCGCCCAGTCAGTGCCGATCGTGCAGTCAACAGCGAGCGGGACGATTTGCCAGTCGAAGCGGCACTTGACCATGGTTTCTCCTATCAGCTTTATATACTGAGGCAGTCGTTCATCGTCCGGCAACAAGAATGTCAGATCATCATGGATGTTAATGCGCGGATGTAAGAAGGGATCGCGCTCTTTCAGCGCCATTTGCGACATTGTATTCTGCGCTTCAAGCACGACTGCTGCGGCCGTTCCCTGGATAGGCGTATTGATAACTTCGTTGCCTGGTAGGATCTGGTGCCGCATCAGCCCGGTGAGCGTGCGCACGCTGCCCGTATCAGCATACTCGCGGCGCTGCCCTTTAATCCACGCGCGCACGCCCGAGAACATGCCCCAGAATTCGTTGGAGACTTCCTGCATGATCGGAAAGGGCAGCCCGGTGCGCTCAGCGCAAGACCCGACTGTTGCTCCGTAGAATGAGGCGAACACAAAGTCACTCTTGATGACATCGCGGCCCGCCTTAAGGATCGCTTTCTCTTCTGACTCCCCCGACTTCTCGACCAGCCGTTCCCAATAGTCGGGATAGATGTCAAGGATTTTGTCGCGCCAGATCGCATGGATGTCTTCGCCGCGGATGATACTACTGCACAAAGCATTGTCGCGCGCCGCACAGGCTTCGATCCGCACTTCAAGCTGCTTGAAGTCGAAAGAGACCAGCAGTAGCCCGCTGCTGGCGACGACCATCTCGCGTAGCTCTCGCCCCTCTTTTGTGCGTTTCGGATAGTTCTGAATATTCGGCGACTCCGAAGACAGGCGCAGCGTCGCCGTCAGCATCGTCGTGTAGCCGGGATGCAGCAGCCCGTCGATATGCAGCGCGGGCGCAGCAAGGATCGGGCTGATGTATGTAGATCGCATCTTGGCGGCATTACGGAACTCGAGCACCGCTTTGATCAGCGGGTGGTCAGGCGACGCTTTATGCAGCTCTTGGTCATCAGTCGAATACTGTTTTCCGCCCTTGGTCTTTTTAAGTTCGAGCCGGCCGTATTCTGCCAAAGCGATACCAACGTCATCGGGCGCGCTGATCCGCCATTCCGTTTGTCGGGCTTGCTCGAATGTGCGCACCTCGTAGATTGTTTTAGCTGCTGCCTCGGCCTGGATCGCCTTGTCAGCCCACTTGATGTCGAGCAGCTTGGCCTTCTCAAGATCGATCGGCAGGCCCGCCAGTTCCATTTCGCTGGTGCTGACCACCGAATCGAGGATGCGCTGGTAGGGCTCTTTCTTGACCTTGCCGTCGAGCTTGCGGAAGATCAGCGCGGAGGCAAGCGCGTCAAGGCCGTTGTAGGGCAGCACATCCGCGAGCGGATAGGCCATGATCTGCTTGGCGCTAACGCCGGTCAACCCTTTGATTGCAACGCCCAGGTGGATACGGCTGGCAATGTTCAGATCGAGCAGCGTCTCGCGTTCGTGATAAAGACGGACCTGTGCCATTGTGTCGTCGAAAGACGCAGGCTCATAGTCGATGCTGCGCTGCCTCGCCGACGACACAAACCATGAATACTCAAATGCTGCATTGTGCGCAATCCAGCGGAACGCCGAAGTCGCATACAAGAGCAGGTCAAGGCCCCAATCCGTTGTATGCTCGGGATGCTCGACCGGCCAGGCGCATGTCAACTTACCGTCGCTGATGGCCGCTGTGATGATCTTGGCGCCGACCAGATGCGGGCGGAGGGCGGATGTCTCGATGTCAACGCCCAGCGGCTCCCGCATCCGCTCGATAATCGACAGAGCCTCCTTCGCCGACTGGGGCAGCAGCACATCGTCCTTACTGATCGATGCGATTGTCGGCTTCGGCCATTTGTCTACTTGCTTGAAGAAGGATTTAATATCAGCGCGAAAGACAGGGTATGCAGTCGATCTGTCACCGCCGCCGCGCAGCACAAATGAAGGATGCAGGACGGGGAAATACCAAAGGGTGTGCTCGCCGATCTGGACTGGGAACTTAGTGCCGTGAATGCGCGTAATGTTGCTGCCGTCGAGATAGCGTCGCAGCGGAACGCCTCCTACGCCGAGGACGGCCTTGATCTTGTGCTCGGCAATATCCCGCTCTAGATAGAGGCTGCACGCATGCGTCTCACGTGGCGTTGGATCGCGGTTATCAGGCGGCCGGCACCTTACAGTGTTCTGCCAGACTAGCCGGTCGAATTCGCGGCCTGGGATTACGCTGCGTAACAGCTTGCCGGTATCCCCAATAAACTGTGTGTTCTGTTGATCCTCGTTTTCGCCAGGTGCTTCTCCTAAAATCAGGATATCGCCGTTCCCAGTCGCGGGCATGCGCGGCGAGCTGAGCCGATGCCACTCATTCTTGAGCGGGCAAGCATCGCAGCCGCGCGCGTTTGGGTCAAGCTGCGTTTCGGCAGGAACAGCGCGACGTCGGCCGACTGTCGCCGCCGGCGCATCTACAACATCTGGAAGAAAGAAGCCCACTAACCGAAGAACCCCGACCCGGTCGTCTTAGCGGAAGTAACGGCCGTAGAAAGCGGTCTGCGCGCGATCGGCTGCTGCATGGCGGGAGCGGCTGGAGCCGCTTTTACGGCCGTTACTATTGGCTGGCGCTTGGGTAGCGCCGCATCAGCCGCTTCCGCCGCTTCAAGCTGCGCTTGCCGCTCAGCGAGCGCGGGTAGCACGCCCCCTGCCTTACTGACGGCCCGGATGCCTTCATAAACCATCCGCACCGCTCCCTCGCTCATACGCATCTGCCGAGCGACGATGTCGGCGGGCGGCAGCATGGGCGCTCCCTGTGCGGCGAACAAGCGGCGGAATATCTTTGCGGCGTAGCCCATCTCGTTCGCCCAGAACATCGTGCCGTAGTCGTAAGCCATTTTCTCGAAACGCCGCACGACTTCTGCTGCGTCATCCGCGTATGCGGGCAGCGGCGTCAGGGCTGTAGATGGGCTGTCTTGTGTAGCCATTTCGGTCAGATCCCTTTGCATGCGCGCTTGATGTCAGCTACGGAAACGATCGAGAAAACCATAGTTCCTGGTAACTGAACAACAAAGCCGCCGCCTTTCGGCCCGGAGTAAGTGGCGCCAAGTCGGCAGCACTCATCGATGACTTTGTCCGCCTTATCGTAATAGTGCGTCAGCACCGCCCAACAGTCATACTGATGCGACCATTCGCACTGCATTTACGGAGGTGTTCCTTCGTCATAAGAATACTCGACGGTCTCGGGCGAGCCGCGCATTTCTTTCGCCCACTCGATGTATTCGTTTGATGGCCAGTCTACACGTACGCGATACTCTTTTTCTCCGCCCGTCCATCTCGCTTCGTTCACGATCACCGGAGTTTCCATAAGGATACGCGCAACTTGATCGAGAACCCATGCTTTGTGGTGTTCGCCATCAATCTGGCCGTACATCTCAATAAAGTAGATCGCCCAATCAATGGAAGTATAGTCCGAGAACTCGGAATCCGGCAGGTGCACAAGGAACTCGCCTAGATACCCTTCCATATCACTTCTTCCCGACCAGCAAGTAGGAGAACAATACGTCGTCGTCGGAGGCGGGGATATTCCGAAGCACCAGCACTGACCGATCCGCGTGATCGAGGACCACGTGATCGATATGCGCGAGCGCGCGCGCCAGGCGGGCGGATTCGATCATCAGCGGCGCGATGTCGGGTATCTTGACATCCTCGACCAGGTAGTATTCCTCCGACGACGCTGAGCCTTCCTCGAACGAGAGCGTCAGTCGCCCATCTGATCCGCCGAGCGTGACCACCGCCATCCGCTTGGCCTCGGCGATTGCCGCCGCCCGCTTGAGGAAGGCGGCGATACGGTCGCGGGGAATGGGCGAGATAACGTCTGCGCCGCTGTAGGCGGCAACGATCGCACGCAGGTCGTGCTTGAGCGGCGGCACCTGCTTGATGCTCGCGCGCATGGGGCCGGTAACAACGTTGCACTCCTTCTCGTTGAAGGTGAGCTGACAGACATCGTTGCCGTACATGATGCAGCAGCGCAGCAGTTCGAGCGCGTCGGGGGTGAAGGTCATCAGGTCGGGCGCTTTGGCAATCGTGGCGCCACAAAACGCCGCCGATACCGAGATGTTGTCGGAGGCGATCACGGCCAGATCATGGCGGTTATCGATGACGACGCCATGGAGCCCGGCGGATGTCAGCGCGACATTGGTGCAAGCCATCGCGCCGAGGTCGAGCGCCTGGTAGAATGCATCGGTCGGCTCGTAGGGGATATCGCCGCTTGTGTCGCGGGTCAGCGTGGGCGAATCCGTAACGACGGCCGTTGCCAGCCGACCCTTCGCGGCGCTGCACTCCCAGGCGATCACGCCGCTGGTCAGCGACAGTTTGACCTCTTCATCGGGCAGCGATTTGATGACCGCGATGAACGACTCCGCATCGACGTAGACATCTGCATCAGGCGGCTTGTCGAACGGCATGTCGATATCGAGTTCAACCAGCGCGTAGGATGAGCAGCCGCGCACCAGCTTGGCGGATAGCGCGATGCTCCGATATGCCGGCGACAGCGCATGTTTGTTGGCGATCAGCGCGAAGGGCGCGAGGGCTGTTACGAGTTCACCGCTTTTCAAGGTACTTCTCCAATATTACAAGGTATTGCGCATAGGATTTATCTGCTCGTATTGCAGAGATCGGGTCAGCCGCGTATCCCGACGAATAACCCGAGCTCTTGAGCTGTTTAATGACGAAGAACGAGGCGAGCACATGTCGATATCCGAGGAATGCTATCGCGGCTAATGCGAGCGGGTTGGTCCCGCACACCAAGTAAAACTCCATCTCCGGCAGATGGATAACAGAGAGATCGGTGCGCGGAACATTCTTGATGAATCCTGGCGGATGGAAGCGGATCGGGCATTTCTTGTTGATGCGCTCGACCTGTGCTTTGTAGAAGAGGGCTGCTATGAACAGACGCAGTGCTCGCGAATCTGTGTCGCAGCGATCAAGCAGCGATAAATCTTTGAGCCCCACAGTCGCAGCCAGAGTGTTGAGGGCGCCGCGATCCAAATCATCCATCGCGCCAACATATTGCGCGTTCGCCAAAGAGATGCCGTCTCTCCGCATGTTGACTTTGCGTCCATCCTCGAGAAGCATTGTCGCGGCTCGTTCAGCTTCGTAAATCCAGCTCGCCGAATCCGCGCTCGCCCACGGGAACTTCACCAGAGATTTGTAGCGCGCTTCGCCAAACGCATGCACGCGGACGAGCGGCAGTCCATCGCTGTTAACTAAGTACGACCAGGCATGCGCGTACCAGTCGTCGACCTGATTACGCGAGACTAGCGATGATGCGGAGAGCCCGATGTGCCGGCAGCCAAGGTCGAGCATCTTGTAGAGCCAGGAGATGTCTTCGCCGACGTGGAACACCGGCATCGGGTCGAGACCGCGTGACCGCATGTAGACTAAATTCTCGAAACTTGCTGCCGCCGCAGCTTCGGGATTGCCCGGATTGATCACATCCAGGTTGACATAGTGCGCGATCCAGTCGCGGTTGCGGTCGATGTAATCGCAATATTCGGGCAGGTTGATCTGCTTGCCCAGCTTCCACACGCTGTAAGCCCCGCTGTCAAGGATAATTTTTACGACAGGCTCGCGGCCGTCAGCCACGCGGCGTCTGGCTGGCGTTGGCGCATTGGGAGAGGAATTCGGAGTGCGTCGTCGGATCATCGAGGAATGCGCCTCTCAACGAAGTCGTGGTAGTGAGCGAATGCGGCTGCTGAACGCCGCGCGTCGTCATACAAAGATGCGTCGCGCGAATTTGAACGCCCACCGAGGCTACTGGAATTCGGCCGCTCTCCCGCTGCGTCTTCGACAGTGGCCGGCAGGGACGAAGGACACCTGACAACGTATCCGCGATCTCTTCGGTCAGCCGCTCCTGGACCTGGAGCCGGCGCGAGCAGTGGGTAACGATCCGCGCCAGCTTGGAGAGACCAAGCAGTCCGGGGCCGCCTTCTTCGGCGATGTAGGCGACATGCGCAACGCCGAAGAAGGGCGCAAGATGATGCTCGCAAGTAGATGCCAGCATGACGTTGCCCTGAAAAACCATCTGGTTGTAGACGGCGCCCTCGTTCATGAACACGCGCAGGCAGTTCTTCGGCAGATCGCGGTAGCCGGCGCCCCAGGTCTCGCGCCAGGCGCGCAGGAAGCGGCGCGGCGTATCAAGCAGGCCCGGCCGATCGGGATCGTCGCCTATGAAGCGGATTAGCGTGCGTACAGCTTCGCGCGCCTCTGCTGGGAACTCATCGGGGTCTAGCTTAAGCATCGGTCCTCCTGCGGGTCTGCGCGCATGCTATATACCGCGGACAAGCTACGGGGCGGCGTTGCGTGCGGCGCATCTTTCGATCGCGGCGGCAAAAGCCTTCTCAAGCGTCATGCGGCCGGCGCCACCTTTAGTGGCGACAAATGTATCGTTGACGACCCGGACCGGCGGCACGTTGTGATCGAAGCCGTCGCCGCAAACGACGCAGTAGCCGACGATCGCGCCCTTCATCGTGCGCCAGGGCAAGACGCGCCATGTAGGCTTTTCCAGCGGGCGGCGTTCCATTATACTACTCGCTGGCGATATCGAGATACGTGAGGACGCCGCCGAGAGCGCTGCACGCTTCTTCGAGTTCGCTGACCGCTTCCTGGGCTTTGGCGCCATTGTCGCTATTCTGGATGCCCTCAGGCATATTGTCGAAGTAGTCCTGTTCATCATCGCGGGCGCCTTCGAGCAGCCCTCTGGCTTCCTCGATCAGCGCGACGGCCTTGTCGATGACTTTAAGGTGTTTGGCGTTCATCTTCGTTCTCCTGTATACGGATGGCGCGGATTTCTGAGGCGCCGGTCTTAGCACCCATCGTCAGATGGCCCGCAGGCCAACACCCAGATTAGCGCGCGTGAACCAGGTGGAGGTCAGCGCGCGGTTCGCGACCTCGCGGGCTTCGATCCAGACGACTGCCAGGCCGGTCATTGGGGTTTCGTCGTCAAATTCTTCCCATTGCCTGCGATATGCGGCGTCGGCCGCTTCCGGCGTCACGCCTGCTTCGCGCAGCACGGCAAGAGCCGCAGACAGAGCGCGCTCGATGTCGTCGTCATCGACAGGTCCGGAGCGATCGTAGCTGTCGCCGGCTTGGAATTCCCGAGCGCTGTCCTCGGGATGCGTTAGAGTAATGGTGGTCATCTCAGTGTCCTGCCCCTGATCCCCGAGGCGCGGTGTCCGGGCTCTCTCTAGCCATATAGTTATACCGCATGGCGCTAGTTAACACAAGCCTGTAATAGGTCTTTTCGCCAAGAAACTTTGTGGGACGTAGTCAGTCCTCCCGCTTGCAGAAGCGGCGTAAATGACCGGCAGCCGTGATCCTTTAGGGAGATGCAGCTCGATCTCGGTAAGCCGCTGACGAGCAAGTAAAAGCGTCGGAAAGCTCTCATTCTGGACATCATGCGGCCCGCGACGCAGATGCACGTGGAACGTGGTATCCACTGCCAGAATGCGGGCGATCTCATCGGGGCGGAGTGGGCGCTGCTCGATCATCTGTCAGGCTCCCGGCAACTTCGGATAAGCATAGCTTATCAGATGGCTGAATGGCCAATGTTCTTTGTATGCTGACAACTTTTTGTTAAGGCCGGAGCCTGTATTCAAAGTCCGGCAGCCTAGCTCGTGCAGTCTTTTCATTCCAAATACAGCAAAATGTTCAACAAGATTAGATGGCGCGTCCCACGTATTAGCAAAAAATGCCAGGTCGTACACTATAGCCGCCTCGATTGATACGACTCGAACGGCTTGCAGCTCTCCTGTGTGTGTAAACGCGCCAAATGTCGTATATTCATGCGGCCGTGCTAGTGCGATATCCAAACAACGCAGATACCTGGCTTTTGGAAACATCATCTTAAATGTATCGGGCTGCGCTATTTTATACGCCACCCACTTACTATGCAGGCGCGAGACCGCTTGTCTATCTGATATATAAATTGGACGAACGTCGTATCTTGCTGCCATCCAATTTAATGGACTTGTTATCCGACGGTAGTATTTATTCGAGCTGGGGTACGAGTTTCGGGAAAATACAGCATCAAGATCATAAACTGTTTCACTAAACTTGCCCGCGCCCGCACCAATATTGTTGATACTATATACAACTCCTTCTGTTCGCCACTTTCGCAATAAATTCGGGGCGCATTCCGATTTGTACACAAAGGTTTTTCGCCTTGCGGCCCCTGGAAGCCCTGAAAGAAATAGAACACAATCCTCCCAAAGTACATTATCATCCGGTAAGGAGAGCAGTCGAAAGTAGCAAGATAGCGTTCCTATACTAAAATTGTGTACGTTACTTCTGTTCTGCGCTCGAATTGACGCAATTATTTGTTCTCGGGACGATGAATATGTTGGGGACAGCTCCGACTCAGAAAAAAATCCGACCACGTCCGTCTCCGCAAAGATTGAGGGAGGGAAAGGTTCCCCTCTCCCTCCCTCAATATACCGATCGGCTTGTTGCCAGCGCGATTACTTGAACCGACCGGCCTCGACCGCCATGCGAATCGTAGCCAGCGTATCGGAGATCACAGCGCCGAGAGTCGCATCCGTGATCACGAGCTTGGGCGCTTTCGCGGCCATCAGGGCGCGCGCCGTCTCTTTGGTCAGGGTCAGCGGATCAGGGTGGGTCACGATCAGCTTGCGCGCGATCGCCACGATTCCGGGGGCCTTGGGCGTCTTGGGGGCGGGCGGCGCCTTCGCCGGCTTGGCGGCCTTGGGGGCGGGCGGCGCCTTCGCCGGCTTGGCGGCCTTGGGGGCGGGCGGCGCCTTGGTCTTAGCGGCAGCAGCAGCGTGCTTAGCGACGGGCGCGTTCGCGACAAAGCCGGCCGGCTCAGCAATGGCGGCGCCGCATTCGATCGACTCGGCTGCCGTGTTGTACCAGGTTTGCGAGGGCTCGCCGAGCGCTTCCCAAACCGGGTCGGCTGCCTGGGAAACCGCCTGGACCAGCCGCTTCAGGAAGACCTGCGGGGCCTCGGTCGGGAGCTGCGCGACGGCGGTCGGGTCGACGGTCCTGGCGGCATCGGACAGCGCGCTGAAAACGGTTGCGACGGCGACAGGCTCGGGCGTAGCAACAGGCTCCGGCGCAGCAACAGGGGCGGCAGCGGGCTCGGGCGCAGCAACAGGGGCGGCGACAGGCTCGGGCGTAGCAACAGGCTCCGGCGCAGCAACAGGGGCGGCAGCGGGCTCCGGCGCAGCAACAGGGGCGGCAGCGGGCTCGGGCGCAGCAACAGGGGCGGCGACAGGCTCCGGCGCAGCAACAGGGGCGGCGAGGGCGGCGGCCTTAGGGGCGGCGAGGGCCTGGCGCAAAGCAGCGACCTTGACGGACTTGGTTGCCATATCACGATCTCCTCGAAAGACGGCGCTGGTTATCAGGCCGCTAAGCAAGTTATACCGACTTTTCCGGATTTATGCAACCTAGCTGTAAGATTATTTTATTCTACTTACCAAACAGCATGTTACGGGGCGGCTTCGGCTGCCGCCCCTTGAAAACGCTGGACTACTTAAAAATCTCACGGGATTGGTAATCTAGCGGATCGGTCGCCCCGATCTCCGAGAAAGCGGCCAGCCTCTCCTGGCAAGAGCCGCATTTGCCGCATGCAAGCTCGCCCCCGGCGTAGCAGGTATACGTTTTACCGTAATCTAGGCCCATTTTCTGTCCAGCCCTGAGGATAGTCGTCTTGCTGCCCCACAGGAACGGAGCTTCAAGGCCGACGCGGCCCTCGGTTGCGTCGGCGAAAACCTTACGCATGCTGTCATAAAACTTCGGCCGGCAGTCGGGGTAGATGTGATGATCGCCGCTGTGCGCCCCGTAGTACACCGTCGCGACATCGTCTTCGCCCAGCGCGGATTCCGCAACGCCCATTGCGATTGACAGCATGATCGTGTTGCGGCCAGGCACGACGGTCTGTGACATGCTGGCCGCTTCGTAGTGGCCTTCCGGCATCAGCATGTCGGGATTGGTCAATGCGCTTGCCGACAACAGCGGGCGCAGACTGGTCAGATTGACCACGATCCGCTCGATCCCGAGGAAGTCGCAGACCTTGGCGGCGACATCGAGCTCCCTGCGATGGCGCTGGCCGTAGTCGAAGCCGATCGTGCGGATGATCGACGGCCCTCGCAGGCGGAGGACGTGATGCAGGAGCGTGAACGAATCCATGCCCCCGGAATATACGACTAGTCGCTGCTGAATCATGCGTCGGTCCCTTTCAGCTCGGCGTTGTCAGCTATATACCGCGGACAAGCTAAGGGGCGCCGAAGCGCCCCTGTTGCTGTCGATTGACGAAAAATGCGTTTATGACAAAAGTTTTCGTAGCTCGGCAACCACATCCGCCCTGGAGTCGCTGATGCCGGCCCAGCGTTTCCAGACCCGATTGAGCACCGTGTTGTCGGTCGAGCAGAACAGGATGCTGAGCGCTTCGGCCGGCGCCGTTGCCAGGATCGACAGCACCTGGCGCAGTTCCTCGCTAGCCTCTCCAAGCAGCGCCAGTAGAAACCCCTGCGAATCCTCCGCCGGCCCTGCGTTGTCGCGCACCGCCTCGTCATCCTCATCGCGCGCGTGGACGATCAGGCCGCGCTGCTGCGTTGACTTCGCGGCATAGGTCGTCCAGGCGTTGGCGATGGCGCGCTTGAAGATCGCCATAAACCAGGCGGGATTGTCGACGGACCGCTCATATCGCCTGAGGCAGCGGGTGAATATCAGGGCGCATTCAGCGAGCGCATCTTCCTGGCTGCCGAACTGCTCTCGCACCTTCCAGAAATTCTTGGATACCCAGGAGCGCGCGTAGTTCTCGAAAACGCCCTTCCACTGCACATGCAGGGTGGGCCAGTTGATCGGGCGCCGCGCTATCCCCGCCCCGATTTCATGCCGGTTAACCATGTTCGCACCTCCTGATAACTAAGCTCCCCCGGGTCTTTGCGACCTTGTGGGATCGGCAAGCGTCTTATATAGCGGCTTTTTAGGGCGCACGCAATGGTGTTTATCGCGGCCATGATCTGTGACATCGGGACGTCACTGTCCGGGGCGAGGTAGCGGCGCGCGCATCCATCCAGGAACCGACTGATGCGCAGCAGCTTGGATGCCGGCAGTGCCTTGCCGGATAAGGCAGCCGCCATGATACCCTGCGTGCGGCAGGCCGCCGCGATCTTGAGCGCGTCGAGCGGCCCCTCAACCAGGATTCCAACTGAATAGGCTGCTTGCGTCCTGCCAGGCACAAACAGCAAGCTCGCATCGCTGATTTGCGCCAGGTATTTGGGATCGTGGTTGATGATTGAGCGGCCGACCCAGGAGATCAGCGATCCGTTTTCATAATAGGGGATCAGCAGCCGCCCCGACCATTTGCCGACGCGCGCATAGCGCATGTCGTAATAGTCAGCGACGAGGTCCGCGTCCTCGAATCCGCGACAGGTGAGGTAGTCGATGTAACGATCGCTCTGCGAGACCGGATCGAAATGTGACCAGGCTGTTTGAAGCTGCGAAAAGCTCGGGACCTCGCGCGGCGCAGCGACGACGGTCGGGCCGCCGGAGTAATGCCGCAGTAAGCGCCGAGCTTCGTCGTAAGAGGCGCCGAGCCGGACCAGCAGCCTGGAAGCGCTGACCCCCCGATGCAACGGATTACGATAGCAGTAATAGCCTGCTCCGTCGTATGCGACTGCCAGGTGAGTTGAGGGGTCATCGCGGCAGAACGGGCATTTAATGGCGATGCTGTTGCGGGAGCTGTTGCCGCCGTGATCGCGCCATTCGACATGGAGCGCATCAAACAGGGAGCGCCAGTCGATCATGCCTGGATGAACAGTAATGTGGGGGCGAGATAAAACATTTACTGTATGCGTTTCGCCTCTTTTCGTGCTCTATATACCAGACACAAAAAAAGCCCCCGGCGGTTAAGGACGGGGGCTAAGTTTGGGCTCAGGAGGAAACGTCCGCCATGCAATCTACGCCGCGGCATGGCCCGCGATGGCAGCTATATACCGGAGTCGTCGTCGGATTCGTCGTCGTCGGATTCGTCGTCGTCGGATTCGTCGCCAGAGCCGGAGCCGCAGCCGGAACCGGAGCCGCAGCCGGAACCGCCGCCGAAGCCGTGGCCGTCACCGAAGCCGTCACCGAAGCCGTCACCGAAGCCGTCACCGAAGCCGTTACCGAAGCCGTTACCGAAGCCTTCGCCGGAACCGGAGCCGGAACCGTCGCCGGAACCGTCGCCGGAACCGTCGCCGGAACCGTCGCCGGAACCGGAGCCGCAGCCGGAACCGGAGCCGCAGCCGGAACCGCCGCCGAAGCCGTGGCCGTCACCGAAGCCGTCACCGAAGCCGTCACCGAAGCCGTTACCGAAGCCGTTACCGAAGCCGTTACCGAAGCCTTCGCCGCCGCCGGAGCCGGAACCGTCGCCAGAGCCGCCGCCGTCGCCGGAACCGTCGCCGGAACCGGAGCCGCAGCCGGAACCGCCGCCGAAGCCGTGGCCGTCACCGAAGCCGTCACCGAAGCCGTCACCGAAGCCTTCGCCGTCACCGAAGCCGTCACCGAAGCGGTAGCCGGGGCCGTAGCCGCCACCGGAGCCGTTATTCGTGAGTCGCATCGAAAGAACTCCTGGCCGCAGCACTGGTTGGAATCAACTCGATTGCCTGGATAAGCAGAATTTCCGGAACGTTAGTCGACAGGCGGCTTTCGCTCGGCTTGATCCCTGTTTCTGCGATTTCAGAAAGCGTAAATGCGCCGCTCCACGCCCAGAGCCGGCGGGCATTGGTGAGCACAACAGCCTGCCCTTCCACCTCGGCGAGCACGCCAATGTGCACGCCGGCCGAGAAGGTGCGGACGACGACGTGCCTTCCAATCCATTTCGTGTAGATAGACATCTATTTCTTCTTCTGGTTGTTCACAGAAACTATATACCGACTTTTCCGGCTGCGGCGAGCGGCGCGATGCGGTGCAGCAGCCGCGCGTTGATGTAGCCGGGATAGCAAGAGTTGACCGCGTGCTCCAACCGACTGAGATTCTGTATCATCGTCGTTGGCGTTGGCGGGACGTCAATCGCGCGAAGGTATTTAGCCAGACAAGTCAGCATGCGTCGGCGCACCGATGCCTTGACAGGCCGGCGCACCATCTCAGGAAGCGCGCGAGATAGGAGCGACTCAACTGCCTCGACGTGCTCAATGTAGCGCGCTTTGCCACGCGCCTGAATGTAGTTTTTCAGGGGCGGACGCTCGCGAGCGGGCAAGTCCAGCGCGTCGGCGATCGCGTCCCACAGCTCGCCCTCATCCGCAGAGATCGTCTGCGGCTGCTTGCTGAACCGGTATGCGAGCTGGTCGTAGAGAGCGCGCTGTTCAGCCTGATCAAGTTCGTCGAGGGCAAGCATGATAACCTCCTATGGGCCTCCTGTGAATGGATTAGCAGAATCATTGTTCGGGGTGCAAGCATTTTCGCAAAAACTTGCGTGCGAAGGAAACACGTCGAAATACCGGTGTAAGTAGTAACCGCGTTTGTCCTCGCGCACGATCGTTCCTGGCCAGCCGAGCGTGGCAAGTGCTTGCCGAACTTTGTAGACTTGCCGGTGGATAAGATCACGAGGTCGGCATGCTGAGATAATCCCATCGGGATATATTGCCCGCAACAAAAGCAGGCGATGTACGGGATACTCAGGCTGCAAGAGAAGTCGAGAAATTAACAATGCCTCGCGAGGGAACAGGTGACAAGCGCGGTCGCCCCAGCGGAGATGCCACTTTCTACCGATCCGTTCAACAACTAATTCCGGCATGCCGACCTCCTCTAACCAGGCGCCATATTGGATATATACCGCGGCTGATTTAACACCGATCCCTCGCGCGCGCGAGCGCGCGCGCGCGTTTATCAATATAAACAATCTAAGAAAGATATAATATATAAAAAAGATCAAAAGCTTCGACGAGCATCGCCCTCTATCCGGGCGATGCTCGTCACTCGAGCGAAGCGAGAGTAGTATTACTATTACTACATTCTAATTAAAAAAACGCGCGCGCGAGGCAACTAGTTAAAAGCAGCTGAGAGGCTTGAACTTCGCAGTGCGCAAGCGCGCACTGCTCGTTGATGGGGGCATCAGCAGCGCAGCCGCTTCGCGTCCGCTCGCATGCCCCCATCACCAGTTTCACGCTGACAACAAGGAAATCAGCTATATGCTTGATTTCTTTGTAAAAAGAAATAATTTGCATTCCTGCAAAACAGATATTATATTCGCGTTATCTTGATTTTTTTTTCTGTTGTGCGATCTCGCGCATGGCAGTGCGGCAGCTATTGAGCT
>Ga0302320_10002828_pt1 | contig 40603 bp, 24 predicted proteins | sample Bog_T0_3_FD_202130 | JGI IMG/M metagenome (GOLD analysis project Ga0302320, IMG submission 202130) | Peat permafrost microbial communities from Stordalen Mire near Abisko, Sweden - Bog_T0_3 | ecosystem: Environmental > Terrestrial > Soil > Wetlands > Peat | place: Sweden: Abisko, Stordalen Mire... | reverse complement strand
GCAGCAACGCCGGATGGCACCGAGACGTACTGGTTTTCCAAGGCCTTTTGGCATTCTCTCGTTGCTGCGCCCGAGGACGGGCGCACTCCGGCTTGGTCGTGCATCCCAGCGTCTCATCAGTATGTTCCTTTATTCAAATTTCCACCAATCGAAGTTCAGCAACGGCCCGCTGCCGCCGGTGAATTTCAAAAACAAGTCGTGAACGCCTTTCGCATCGCTCACGTTGCACGATTGCGTCTCCCATTTGTCCCAAGCCCCGGAGGGCGTCACCTTCAGTGTGCCGATCAACTCCCCGGTCAGACTGTCGAGCCGGAGTTCAATCGCGCCGCCCTCACTCGGGGAGGCTATGCTGGCAAGAAAGCTGGTGGCCCCCTTGCTCCCAAAATCAACGTTGCGCACCTCAATGTAAGCGCCATCGTGGATTTCGGTCACGTAAACGCCCACGGCATCGCTCTTCGCGGTTTTGACACCCGACTCCCAGGCGATGGTTTCGGCCTCGACGCGCTGATAGGGATTGAGGGTGGCGACGGCCGCCGCACCTTCCTTCGTCATGGTCATCTGGACAATTGAGCCATCGGGATTAAACTTCATCTCGTCCACACAGACGGAACGATGGAAACCACCGCCGCCCGGCAGGCCGCCATTGTGGTAGAACAGGTAAGTCTTGCCTTTGTAGTCCACCACGCCAGGATGGTCCGTAAAGCTCCGTCCCTCCGTCGGCATCACCACGCCGCCATATTTCCATGGGCCGGTGGGACTTGAATTGGTGGAGTAGCCGATATGTTCGGAAATGGGTCCGGCGGCATAGATGAGGTAATATAGTCCGTTGCGCTTGTAGAGCCACGGACCTTCTTCGTAAGTGGTGGGATGCTGTGGATCACTCTTGCTGCGTTTTCCGAAAGCCTCAACGGTCATGTCCTGGACGACGAGGCCGTGGTCACCAATGCTGGTGTCGTAGCTGATCATGTCCTTGTTCAGCTTCACATACCAGCATCTGGGATTGCCCCAGCAAAGATAAGCCTGGCTGTCGTCGTCGACGAACACAGTCGGATCAATGCTGTCATACTTGCCGCCAATCAGCGGTTTCCCGATCGGATCAGTGAAAGGACCAAAGGGATTGTCCGCCACCAGCACCCCGATTCCGCGTCCCTGCAACGGACAATACATGTACCATTTCCCGTCCCGTTCAATCGTCTGGAGCGCCCAGGCCCCGTTTTCGAACCCGCCCCAGCCGGATATTTTCGGATCCGCCCATTTGAAATTCCTCAACGACGCCACCACGCCGTGATCGGTCCAATTGACCATGTCGGTGGTGGTGAAGCATCTCCAGTCCTTCATGGTGAAGAAGTTGTTCACCAACACATCCTCGTCGTGGTCGGTATACAGGTAACAGACGCCGTCCTGCACCACGGGCGCGGGATCGGCGGTATAGATCGTTTGCACGACCGGGTTAAACGCGTGGCTGTTAATGGTCGCCACGGTCACCGCCAGCGGGATCAGGAGTATTTGTTTCATTTTATTCAGATTCAGTTCAACCTTCACTTTGAACAAAACAAGGCTGTGTTTGCGCAAAGCAAATTTCGGAGGGTCGAGGTTTCCGAGGCTCGCAGGGCGCAACTCAAAGCCCGGCGAGCCCCGCTGGGGGAAGCAACGCCTCGCGGAGCGGATCAAGTGCGGTTGGTGTTCGGGTTTACCGCCGGTGTGCCGGGATTTTTGTTGGCGCTGGGATCCCCCGTGGGCGCGGGCGCGTGGTCGGTCTTGGCCGGCGGCCCGAGTAATTCCGTGAAAATCGGCTTCAATCCGTCCGCCCAGACTTGGTAGCCCTTGAGGGTGGGATGCAGCTTGTCGCCCGCATTCATCATGCCGTCAAACAACCGGCCATCCGCGTCGGCCAATTTATCGTTCACATTCAAAAAGCGGATCTTTTTCCCGTCGGCGAAGCGGGCGAGGCGGTCGTTGATTTTGTTGATGGCGGGGACCACGGCCAGGTTGTCGTTGCGCGGAAAAATGGCGGTTAAAATGATCGTCGCGCCCGGCGCTTTCTGTTGGCAAACGTCCAGGACCGCCTTGAGACCTTTGGTGATGTCCTCCACCTGGGCATCGTCACCCGGCCGGTTTCCCACGTTGTTGATGCCCGCGAGCAGCACGATGACTTTGGGATTCACCCCGTCCAGCTCCCCGTTTTCCAGGCGCCAGAGGATGTTCTCCACGCGGTCGGCCCCCCAGCCGAAATCCGCCGCATTCCAGCCGAAGAAGTTCGAGTTCCAGTTGGCCAGCAGGTTGGGATAATCGGTCGCCCCCCAGCGGCGCGTGATGGAGTCTCCTTCAAAATAAACGTCGATGCCGCCTTTGGCGGCCTTCTCCAGCAACTGCCGGTGCGCGAGTTGCGAGTTGGCATCGTTTCGGGGCGAAGGTTGATCCGCCGGGCGGTTGAAGCCGCCGCCAAAACCGCGGCGCGGGGTGGCGGCCCCGGGGTTGGTGGCGGTTGCCGCCGCCGGCGCGGCCACCTGCCCCCGGACCATGAGCGCCGGAAGAACTACCAAGGTTGCGATCAGGAACACTCCGGAAATAGGTTTAAGATAATGCATGGTTCTCATTCTCAGGTTGAAACTTTGCCCCGGCCAGCCCTCAATTGGCGGCCGGCGCAACCGCGGGAAGCGGCGGGGCTTTGACATAGGCGCCCACCCAGCCAAAGAAAGCCGGCCAATTGGGCGTCACATCGTGGCCGCCATCGTGCTGTCGCCAGGCCAGATCGCCCCCGATGAGTTGATTGACCGGCGGCATCGGGTCGGTGAGGTATTCACCCGGGGTGCCAAAGTCTTTTTTGCCGAGGAGCCGGTAGACCGGACCGGCCAGCACACCGGCCATGAAGCTGCCGTGAGCGTCCACCCATTTGGCATCGCCGTGTTCGACGACTCCATAACTGATGAAACACGGGCGCGGCGCGCACAGCGCGATCAGTTCATGCGAATCCACCGGGAGGTCGGCGGCGGTCTTCAAGGGTTCGGCGGCGCCATACTTGATGAAGTTGCCGGCCATCCAATAATATTCGCCGCCGGCAAGGTTTTCGACGCTTTCGCCATAAATGTGCCGGTGCAGTTTCACCCCGCCCTCGCCGGAAGAACCGATCAGGCCCACCGCAATTCGCGGTTCAAATGCCTCGGTCACAATGGCGGCCTTGCCGTAGCGGGACAGGCCTTCAATGCCAACTTTTTTGGCATCCACGTTCGCATCCGGACTGGCTTCAAAATAATCAATCAAACGGCTGACGCCCCACTGCCAGGCGCGCAACGCCCCCCAATCGTCCGGCTTTCTCGGCCGGCCTTGGTTGACGAGGCCGATGATGCCGGAAGTCAGGCGGTTGTTGTCCCCCTGGATGCTCCCCGGATTGATGCTGCCGTAACCCCAGCCATTGGTGATGGCCCGGGCATGCCACGCCGGCTCGCCGCCAAAACCTCCAAAGCCGCCAAAGCCGCCGCGCCGGGTGGGAGCGGCAGCGGTGGTGTTCGTGCCTGCCGCACGGGGGGTGGCCGCCGCAGGCGGCGTCCCCGCACGATTAGGAGACGGGCCAAACCCGCCGCCAAATTCAATCATGACGGGCACGGGGGCCGTCGCATTCGCCGGAACTGTGAAGCTCGCCTGAATGTTCACGGCCAGGTTGGTGTAACTGCTGTTGTCCACATGGCCGACCAAGGTTTTCGTAACCGTGGGCACGCCGCCGTTGGTTCCCAACGTCGTGGCGGTCACCTCCCAGTTCACTTTCGGCACGTTCGCGGGGATCCGTCCGTAAACTTCGCGCTCAAAGTCCTCCAAGATTTCGGCCCGGCGCGCCGGCCACTGTTCCGGCCGGGTGACCATCGTTCCATCCTTCATCTTCAGCACTTCCGGCATGCTGTTGGTGTAAGGATTGGCGATGGCTTCGTCGAAAGTGGTTTGATTGTTCGGATCCGCGCCGGGCCGCACCTGTTTTACCCCCAGTTGGTCCATCATATTTTGATGATCATCAAAAGCCCCGGGGGCGGTTTGGGCCGGGGCCGACACCACGGTGAGCATCAAGGCCAGCGGCCAGATGCCGTGGCGGCACAGGCTTTTATGTGAGGTTTGCATGAGAGTATTTTTTGGTTCAGTTTTTAAAATCCATCGGTCCATGGGCGCCAGCCAGTGCAACCGAGTCAGGATTATGCGTCAACCATACATTTTTGGCATTATAATGGAAGGTAAAAGTGCGATTAAGTGAGGAGGTAAATGCTCGTCTCCGAAACCCAGTTGCTTCGTGTACGCCACCGCCAGGCGCAGAAACCTGTTCAGGTGCTACTGCTGGGTTTGTATTGGTTGATGGACGGGTTATTACAATCCTGCGGGCGAATCGTCTGAGTATGACATTCGTCATATTAACTTTTCTCGAAACGTCAGTTAAGTTGAATCAAAACCAAGCCAAAACGCAAAAAAGTCAAATCATACTCCAAACTCTTAAATGAAAACCAAAACGAACGGGCGGCCTGGAATCATCAAACGGGCTGCCCACGGCTTCACGCTCATCGAACTGCTGGTGGTCATCGCCATCATCGCCATTCTGGCGGCCATGTTGCTGCCGGCCCTCGCCAAATCCAAATTCCGGGCCTTGTGCATCAACTGTAGTTCCAATTTTCGCCAATGGGGCGTCTGCGTCAACTCCTACTCCCTTGACTTCCAGCAAAAGCTGCCTGGCGGTGCCGGCTTCGACCCCGCTGGCAGCGGCGGCAACCCTTGGGATCTCGCCTATGACAATACCACTGGCACTGGCATGGTGCCCATCCTCGGTGGCTATGGACTCAACGTCCCCATGTGGTTTTGCCCGGCCCGCACCCTTGAAATGGCTGATCAATTAGCGGCGGCCCAGACCGACCTCGGCCATCCGCTCAGCACCCTCCAAGATTTGGACACTTATTTGCAAGACGTGTATGGCATCGGTTCGGGCTTCTGCATCATGAATCACGCCTACTGGGTTCCGCGGGGCCCGGCTCCCGCTGGCAGTATACAGTCAAACACCCCGCCCGCCCTTTACGGAGGATTTGCCAGCAAAACCACCGACCGTCCCGCCGGCCATGTTCCCTTCATCACGGACTCCTGTTTCTCCGGTTATGGCACCACCGCCGACACCCTGAAAACGGACATCAACCTCATCGGCGCCAACAACGAAGCCGGGATCGTCGCCGCGCATAAAACCTCCGGCCATGCTTGGAAAGGAAAGCTGACCTCGGTCAACTGCGGCTTCGCGGACGGCCATGTCGAGTTGCACAATTACAGTCAGATCCAGTGCATCATAAATAATACCGGTGCCAATGCCTGTTGGTTTTACTAAAGCGCCCCGGCGTTCCGCCCCCCCCCGCGCACTGGCTGGTCCGCCGGTCGCCCTGGGCTGAAAGCCCAAAATGTTAAAGCCTGGGGTGAAGCCCCAGGAACCCGCCCCCCGCGACAATTTGTGAGGCCTGTAGGGCCGAAACCCCCTCAAATTTGGCCTTCAGCCTTTCCACCTGTCCGCCATAGTTGCCGTCTTTAGCAGTCCTCCGGCAAAGCCGGAGGACTCCCTATGGATCAATATGATGTTCGTCATATTTCAAACCGGTTCGCGTTTGGATTAGATTTATTGAAATTAGCTGGATTGAGCGGAGCAAGATTATTGCCTGACCAGCGGTGTATCCAGGTTTAGCTGTTTCAGGATGGCCGTTTGGCCACCCTGCGGAGTTTATGCGGTCTAAGTTCCGGGTGTTTGTGAAACCAACGTTGCAGCTGGCAGCCTCCAGTTTTGGGTTTGATGACTTGGTTTCGGGAATACAGCCAATTTTAAATCCATGAGGATTTTCCAGTTGCCGTTTACGCATTCAACTGATATAAGCAAGAAATCGGGATCAAAAAAATGAACACTCAACACCACCCTGTCGCGTTCAACTCATCCGCCGTGCCCGCCACCCCCCGGCATTCCGGCCATTCACCGCAGGCATCCCCCCACTCCCGCCCGACTGTCCGCCGCGGTTTTTCACCTTGGGTGGCCGCCCTCTCCCTGATGACCTGGGCGGGCCTGTGGTTTCCGGCGCCGGCGGCCTCTGCGGCCGAGGAAAGCTGCGCCGCCTGTGCGGTGCAGGTCAGCGTCAGCGGCGACTTTGCGCATCGCAAGGACAATGCGGCCGTCACCATCGATGGCGCCGCTGACAATGCGGCGGCCTTCCGGGAGGAAATCAACGGCAAAAACTTCAGCGTCAGCATTGCCCATTTGCCCGCCGGCAAATACACGGTCTCCATCGGCGAAGTCGAAACGTTGGCGGGTTCCGCCGGCCAACGCGTGTTCGATGTGACCGCCGGTGACGTTACGCTGGCCAAAAATTTTGACATCTTCGCCACCGCCGGCAGCGCGCGCAAAGTGACCACCATCACCGGCACAGTCGACCATGAGGACGACACGATCAAAGGAGCGTTGATGCTTTCGTTCGCGGCTGGCACCGGCGTCGCGAAATTCAACACCATTGAGGTCAAAAGTGCCGCGGGGGCTTCCGTCATTGCTTTCAGCGCCAACCAGTTGGCGGACAAGTTTACCGGCGCCGCGACGCGCGTTCCCGAAATCACCGATCCGGCGATCTGGCGCGACCCGGCGCAGCCGCTGGCGACGCGCGTGAATGATTTGATCCGCCGGATGTCGCTGGCCGAGAAAGTCGGGCAATTGCGCGGCGGAATGGACGGGTCGCCCGCCATCCAGCGGCTTGGTCTGCCGAGTTATACTTACTGGAACGAAGCGCTGCACGGCGTCGCGAACAACGGCATCGCCACCGTGTTCCCGGAGCCGGTCGGCATGGCTTCCACTTGGAATTCCGGGTTGTTGCATCAGGAAGGACACGTCATCGGCGTCGAAGGCCGGGCGAAATACAACGATTACGCCGCCAAACATGATGGCAACTCCAAATCGTGGACGGGCATGACGTTCTGGACGCCGAACGTCAATATTTTCCGCGACCCGCGCTGGGGCCGCGGCCAGGAAACCTACGGCGAAGATCCATTCCTCACGGGCACCATCGCGGTGCAGTTCATCACGGGCATCCAGGGCGACGACCCCAACATCATGCTCTCCATGGCTTGCGCCAAACATTACGCCGTCCACAGCGGCCCGGAGGCGGAACGCCATCGTTTCAACGCCACCCCGTCGGACCGTGATTTGTATGAAACCTATCTGCCGCAGTTCGAGATGGCGGTGCGCCAGGGTCACGTCGCCGGCGTCATGGGGGCCTACAGCGCCCTGAATGGCGTGCCCGACTGCGCGAATGCTTTTCTGCTCACCGACCTGTTGCGCAAGCAATGGGGGTTTGACGGTTACATCGTCTCGGATTGCGGCGCCATTGGCGACATCTCGGGATCACATCATTATGTGAACACGCAGGAAGAGGCCGCCGCCGACGCCGTGAAGGCCGGCTGCGATCTCGATTGCGGCGGAGAATACAACGCCTTGGTGCGGGCGGTGCAGCAAGGGCTGCTCACCGAAAAGGATGTGGATAATGCTTTGTATCACACCTTGTGGACCCGTTTCAAGCTCGGCTTGTTTGATCCGCCTGAAAAGAATCCGTACTCCAAGATCGGCATCGACCAGAATGACACGCCCGAAAACCGGCAGCTCGCCTTGCAAATCGCGCGGCAATCCTTGGTGTTGCTGAAGAACGACGGCATCCTCCCGCTCAACCGGGCCAAGCTCAAGCGCATCGCCGTCATCGGCCCCAATGCCGATTCGGTGTCCGTGCTGCAGGGCAATTACAATGGTTCGGCCTCGCATCCGATCAAAATTTTAAACGGGATACGGGAACTCGCCGGGACGAACATTGAGGTGACTTACGCCCAAGGCTGTCCGATCACCACCGAAGCCGGTCGCGGCCGGGGTTTTGGTCGCGGACCGGCCACCCCGGCTCGTCCGCTGCCGGAACTTCAGGCGGAAGCCATGAGCAACGCCCTCGCGGCCGACCTCGTCATCTACGTCGGGGGCATCACTCCGGCGCAGGAAGGCGAGCAACACGACCGCACCACCATTGAGCTGCCCCAGGTGCAGGAGGATCTGGTCCACGCGCTGTTCGGCACCGGCAAGCCGGTCATCATGGTCAATGGCAGCGGTTCCGCCATCGCCCTGCCATGGGAGGCTGAAAAGCTGCCCGCGATCCTTCAAGCCTGGTATCCCGGCGAGGAAGGCGGCCACGCCGTGGGCGAGGTTCTCTTCGGCGATGTCAACCCCTCGGGTCATCTGCCGTTGACCTTCTACCGGGCCACCACCGACCTGCCGAGCTTTACGGATTACTCCATGACCAACCGCACCTACCGCTACTTCGAAGGGGCTCCGCTGTTCGCCTTTGGTCACGGCCTGAGTTACACCACCTTCGATTTCAAGAGCGCCAAGCTCGCGTCGAAAAAAGTCCCGGCCGACGGCACGGCGAAAGTGACGTTCACCGTGAAGAATTCCGGCAAGCGCGACGGCGATGAAGTGGCGCAGGTTTATTTCCGCCACGTCAAGTCGGCGGTTCCCCAGCCGAAGCTGGCGCTGTGCGGTTTTACCCGTGTGCAATTGAAGCAGGGCAAATCCAGCCAAGTCACGGTCGAAGTTCCGACCCAACGCCTGCGCTACTGGGACACCCAGAGCAAGCAGTATGTGGTTGAGCCGGGTGACTATGAAATTCTTATCGGTGCGGCATCAGACGACATCCGGCTTAAATTACCCATGACCATCACCGCCCGGTGAGACGAGACAACAACAAAATAACAACTATGCGAAACATTCTTAATCAAACCTTGACCGCCTGTGCCACCGCCTGCGCTTTGACGTTTATGACCGGCTGCCAGAGCGACGATCACAGCGGGAAGCAGGCTTCCGCGCAACCCGCGCCGGCCGTGACCGCCCCGACGACCACTCCGACGGCGGCCCCGGCGGCCACCCCGCCGGCAACCACCTCCGTTGCGCCCGCCCCGGCGGCAACCAAAGGGATTATCCGTGTTAAAGCCGGTTCGACGGCACCGTTCACCGATTCCAGTGGCAACGTCTGGCAGGCCGAACAGGGATTTGACGGCGGCGACGTGGTTGAGCGTGATGCCGGCACCGCCATCGCCAACACCAAGGACGCGGGCCTCTATTTGTCGGAACATTATGGGATGAGTTCATTATCCCTGACTGTTCCCAATGGCAAATACACCGCCAAGCTGCACTTCGCCGAGACCTTTGAAGGCGTCTCCGGCGCCGGCCAGCGCGTGTTCACCTTCAATGTCCAAGGGCAGCACGAGTTCAAGGATTTTGATGTGTTTGTCAAGGCCGGCGGTTCCAACAAGGCCTACATCGAAACCGTGCCCGTGGAAGTCACCAATGGCAAATTCACCATTACTTTCACCAGCAACGTGGAGAATCCCGAAATCAACGCGATTGAGCTGATCCCGCAATCATAATTGCGCCGGTTTGTTTTCCCGCGCGACAATCGGTTTGTCGGAATTTACAGGCTGCCCGAGGTCGGGCAGCCTTTTTTATGGCCAGGAATGTGAAGCGATATGACGTTTGGCATATTTATGCTCGTTCGCTTTCCTGCCTAAGATTAAAACTAAACATTTTGTGTCGGGCTCCATGCCTGCTGCCGGGATATTGCCGGGCGCTAATTGACGCACCAACGCTGTTAATATTTGACGGGCATGAATTGCTCCCGCAAAACTCGTTCCCAAACTTTTTTACGCAACGATCCGGTGAACAATAAGTATACAACTCTATGCATAAATCAATCCTGACCCGTTTTTTCATCGCCGGCGCCGCGCTGGTTGCCGGCGGATCGCCGGCCGGTTTGGCCGCCGCGGCGGATGCGCCCGGCGTGCCGCCGGCGGCGGCCAGAAATTGGACGGCCGACAACGGCAACGGCACCTACTCCAACCCGTTGTTCTACGAGGAATTTGAAGACCCGGATCCGGTGCGCGTGGGCGATGATTATTATCTGGCCAGCACCACCATGCACATGAATCCGGCCGTCATGCTCATGCATTCCAAGGACCTGGTGAACTGGGAATTGGCCGGTTATTGCACGAACCGGCTCGATCTGGGCCCGGCTTTTCGCCTGGAAGGCGGCAACATCTACGGCGGCGGCATCTGGGCTCCCTGCATCCGTTATCATAACGGCATGTTCTATGTTCTCTGCAACGTCAACAATTTCGGCCTCATGGTTTACCGTTCCAAAACAATCAACGGACCTTGGGAGTGGAATCAGTTGCCCAACCGGCATGACATGTCCGTTCTCTTTGATGACGACGGCAAGATATACATCATCTCCGGAGGGGGCAGCCCCTACCCCATCGAAGAACTCGCTCCGGATCTCAAATCGTTTGTTCCCGGCGTCCGGCATCAACTGGTCGTCCCGCCCGGCCAACGGATGGGCGAAGGCCACCACCTCTACAAAATCAACGGCAAATACGTCGACGTGTCCGCCATGCCCGGCGGCCCCGTGGATCAGATGGTTGCCGTCGGCGATTCCATTGATGGCCCGTGGCAGGTGGAGCGCATGGTTCAGGGCGAGTCATTGGGCATCACGCAGACGACGCCCGCGCGCGCCCAAGCCAATGATCGCGGACTGTGGCTGCATCAAGGCGGCATTGTGGACACCCCCTCGGGTGAATGGTGGTGTACCATCATGTCCGACCACGGCAGCGCGGGCCGCATGATTTCTTTGGTGCCGGTCACTTGGGACCATGGTTTTCCCCTCATCGGTCTGCCCGGCAATTTGCGCAAGGCGCCCAATACGTGGCTCAAGCCCAACACCGGCTACACCCAAGAACCCAAGCCGGCTTTTGTCCATGACGATGACTTCGCCAATGGCAAGATGAATCCCCTGTGGCAATGGAATCATGCTCCCGATGACACCAAGTGGTCACTCACCGAAAAGCCCGGCGTGCTCCGCCTGCATTCCTTGCCGGCCAGCAGCTTGTGGACCGCCCGCAACAGCCTCTGTCAGCGGCCCCCCGGGCCCGAGTCCATCATGACCGTCGGACTGGACACGACGGGGATGGTCGCCGGCGACAACGCGGGTTTGGCGCTGTTGACCACCCCCTTTGCCGGGATTGGCGTGGCGAAAACCGCCGACGGCACCGCGCTCCAGATGTTCCAAGGTTCAGGCGGCGGCGGGCGCCGCGGAGCCACACCCCCTCCGGCGATCCCGCCCATCCTGGGTTCGACCAATCCCCCCGGCCACCTTTGGTTGCGCGTTGCTTGCAACTTCGACACGGATGAGGCCGTCTTCAGTTGGAGCGTTGATGGCCGGCAGTTTACGCCGCTGGGCAATCCGTTCAGAATGACCTTTCAGTTGACGACCTTCCAGGGCGTGCGGCCGACCTTGTTCCATTACAACACCTCCGGCCAGCCCGGTGGGTTTGCGGACTTTGACCATTACGCCGTGGACCAACCACGCGCGCGCGGCATCGAACGGGAGATTCCCCTGGGCAAAACCATTGCTCTGACCAGCGGTGCGGATGGCAGCTTCCTGACGGCTGATTCCGGCGGCGCGGCGCTGATCAATGTGGCTGCCACCAACGCGGTGACGAAGGACGCCCAGTTCAAAGTCGTGGATCTTGGCAAGGGCCAGGTGGCGCTGCAGGCGGCCAACGGAAAATTTGTTTCCGCCGATCAGGAGATCGCCGTATTGAAAGATCTGGCCGGCAAGACGCCGGGCGAAACGGAATCGTTCCAATGGGTCAACCTCATGCGCGGCGACACCATGTTTATGTCCCTGGCCAATCATCACTATCTCGCCACCAAGGCGAACCAGCCGGGGGCGGTCACGGTCGCCACCACCGGCCCCACGCCGGCCCGCAAGGGGGGCGAATGCTTCAAGTGGAAAGTGGTGGAATAGCACCCCAAACTTTAAAACGACATGAATAAGCTGATACAACAACTGACTCTCTCCCTGGCCTTGGCCGTTTTGGCGGTCCAGGCCAACGCCCAGGGCCATTACCACAGCTTCAAGGTCTCGACCTACATCATCCAGGGGACGGTGCAAAGTATGATGAGCGGACGGACGGATCCCGCCGAAACGTGGTCCAACCTGACGCGCAATTTGAAGGTGGATAAAGTCTACATCGAGGTGATGCGCAATCACACCCTGGTGGACGAAGCCGGTTTGGAGAAGCTCAAGAAATTCTTCCAAGATCAGGGCGTCGAGGTCTGCGGCGGCCTGGCTTACAGCATCAGCGAGGCGAACGGTTACCAGGGTTTTGATTATGCGGATCCTGACAACCGGGAATTCGCCCGCAAAGCCGTGGAGCTGGCCGCCCGTCATTTCGACGAGGTCTTGCTGGATGATTACTATTTCTTCGACCGCAAAACGGAATTGGACATCCAGGCCAAGGGAAATAGAACCTGGACCCAGTATCGCCTGGACACCATGCGCGACGTGACGGAGAACCTCATCGTCAAACCGGCGAAAGCCGTCAACCCCAAATGCAAAGTCATCGTCAAGATGGCCAACTGGTATGACCAGTATGCCGGCATGGGCAATGACACGGAAAAAGTCCCGCTCATTGCCGACGGCATGTTCTCCGGCACCGAAACCCGGCTTTGGGTCGGACAGGAACAGCACCTTCAGCCCTATCTCAGCTACGACATCATGCGGTTCATGGACAACCTCAAGCCCGGGGTCAACAAAGGCGGCTGGGTTGATCAGGGCGGCGCGAATCCCATTGACCGCTACGCCGAGCAAGTCCTGGACACCGTGTTTTCCCGTTGCCCGGAGATGTGCTGTTTCAACTTCTCGGGGATGCTCGGCGGCGTCCGGTTCGGCGCCAATCGCACCTGGGCGGACCAGCCGACCAGCCTGGATCTGGCCGACCTCCAGAAAACTTTCGGCACCAACGACAACCTCACCTTTGCCGACGTGGCCGCTTATACGCTCGCGAATGCCGACAAGGTGCTGGCCCAGGCCGGCGCGCCGGTCGGCATCAAGAGTTACACCCCGTACCACGCCACCGGCGAAGAATTCCTCCATGATTACCTCGGCATGATCGGTCTGCCCATGGACATTTTACCGCAGTTCCCCACGAATGCCGACATGGTGCTGTTGACCGAACAGGCAAAAGCCGATCCGGACATCGTCCCGAAGATCAAAGCCCGGCTCGAAGCCGGCAAGTCCGTGTGCATCACCTCCGGTTTTCTGCGCGCCATGAAAGGCAAAGGCCTCGAGGACATTTGCGAATTGGAAACCACCGGCGCCACCGTGCCGGTGCGGCGCTTCACGTTCGCCGGCGGACCTGGCGCCCCGCGCCGGGGCGGAGGCGGCTTTGGTCGTGGCGGCGGCGCCACCACGGGCCCCGACCCCAACGAAGCCTCGCGCGACATCCTCATTCCCGAAATCAAATACTTCAACATCCTGACGCATGACGCCTGGGGGGATGCCTTGGGAATCTCGCCCGGCGGCACAACTTTCCCGGTCGTGCTCTCCTGCGATTATGCCAAGGGCAAATTCTACGTCCTGACCATCCCCAATGATCCGGCCGACCTCTACACCCTCCCGCCCACCGTTCTCTCCGTCATCCGCGCCGCGCTGGGTTCCGCCGAGCCGGTTCGCATCGAAAACGCGCCCGCGCAGGTCGCCCTTTTCCGCTACGACAACAACACGTTCATCGTGCAGAATTATCTGCCCACCTCGTCAGAGGTCACCGTGTCAATCCGGGGCACCGTGGCGGGAATTCATGAGATTCTGTCCGGCAAAGACCTCACCCCCGCCCCGGCAACCGGTCGTGGATTTGGCGGATTCGGCGGATTTGGCGGCCCGGGCGGTCGCGGCCAGGCCGCGGCGCCGACGACCTCATTCACCTTCACTGTGCTGCCCCACTCGTACCAGGCCTTCACCACCAAATAACGCAACCCTATGGCACCAAAAAACCTGAATTCGCCCAACCCGGCCTTCTCGCTGACCCGCCGCCAGATGCTCAGGATTCTGGGCTCGGGCGCTCTGTTGGTCGCTGGCGGGCCGCTTTCGGAGGGCTTGGCCCGGGCCGGCGTGAGCGCGGCGCCAAAGCCATCACCCTCACCATCGCCCAAGCAACCTGCGGGTGTTCCCGTGCTCCAGGATTTTTCGCTCACGGAGGTGCGGCTCCTCGACAGTCCGTTTCTGGAGGCCCAAAAGCTCGATGAGGCTTATCTCCTGAAACTGGAAGCCGACCGGATGTTGCACAACTTCCGGGTCAATGCGGGGCTCGAACCCAAAGCGCCGATTTATGGCGGCTGGGAGTCGGCGCAGACTTGGGCCGACATCCGCTGCCATGGGCACACCCTGGGGCATTACCTCAGCGCCGCTTCGCTGATGTTCGCCTCCACCGGCCACGCCGAGCTGAAACAGCGGGTTGATTACATCGTCGGCGAACTCAAGGAATGTCAGGATGCCGGCAAAACCGGACTGATCTGTGCGTTTCCGGACAAATCGGCGCAGATTGACAACCTGGTGGCCGGCCGGAGGTCAACCGGCGTGCCGTGGTACACCTTGCACAAAATCTGCGCCGGATTGCGCGACGCTTATCTGCTCTGCGGCAACGAGCAAGCGCGCGCGGTGCTGGTGAAGCTCGCTGATTGGGCGGCGGGGGTCACCCAAGACATGACCGACGATCAATTTCAGCGGATGCTTGGCACCGAACACGGCGGCATGAATGAAGTGCTCGCGGACGTTTACACGTTCACCCGGGAGGAAAAACACCTCGCGCTCGCGGAGCGTTTCTGCCACCAGGCAATTCTCAAACCGCTGGCGGAAGGCCGCGACATCTTAAATGGTCTGCATTCCAACACGCAGATTCCAAAAATCATCGGCTTCGAACGGCTCTATCAATTGACCGGCCGGCCGCAATACCACGCCGCCGCCGAATTCTTCTGGAAAACCGTCACCAGCACCAGGTCCTTTGCCACGGGCGGAAACGGGGACAACGAGCATTTCTTCCCCACCAACCAATTCGCCGGCCACCTCTCCTCGGCCAAGACGATGGAGACCTGTTGCAGTCACAACATGCTCCGGCTCACCCGGATGCTCTTCGCCGGGAATCCGGACGCGGCCTACGCCGACTATTACGAAAGAACCCTTTGCAATGCCATCTTGGGATCGCAGGATCCCGCCACCGGCATGATGACCTACTTCCAGTCCACCCGTCCGGGCTACATCAAGCTCTTCTGCACGCCCTTTGACTCCTTCTGGTGTTGCACGGGCACGGGCATCGAGAATCATGCCAAGTATGGCGATTCGATTTATTTCTGTGGCCGACCCGATGGGTCGCAGCCCGATTCACTCTATGTAAACCTGTTCATCGCCTCCACTTTGAACTGGAAGAAGAAAGGCATCACCCTCAAGCAAATCACGTCGTTCCCGGAAGCAGGCAAGACCCGGCTCGAAATCAAAGCCAAATCCACCCAGAAATTTGCCCTGCACATCCGGCATCCGGGTTGGGCCGCGACGACCTCGGTCAGCATCAACGGCAAGGCCGCTGAAGTGTCGCACTTGCCAGGTTCTTTCATCACCCTGGAACGCCGCTGGAAGAACGGCGATGTGGTTGACGTGGACATGCCCATGGAGTTGCGGATGGAACTTCTGCCGGGAACCACCGACACGGCCGCCGCCGTCTACGGTCCCATCGTGTTGGTGGGCGCATTGGGCCACGAGGTCAAGCCCGGAGAGAATTTGCACGTCAACGAGCGCACCATCGGGTCAGTGTTCAACGAGCCCATTGCCGTCCCCACCTTCGGCGGCGAACTGGCCGGCATCCCCGGAAAGATCAAGCCGTCGGGTGTACCTTTGACCTTCAAGACCGATGCCGTCGGCCGCCCGGAGGATGTGACGCTCATCCCCTACTACAAAATGGCGCACGAACACTACAACATGTATTGGAAAATCCAGAACGCCTGACCCGGCCGGCTGTTGTTTCCGGACCATCCCCGGGTCCAAAGCTGCCGTGGCGGGTTGATGGTTGAACCAGTCCGGTCGCCCTGCGGCCGGGGAAATTCAGCGGATTCTGACGAGTTTTGGCGAATTAAAAAACCAGCCGCCGGTTTGCTGAGAGTGGCCAACCCTGCCTAGAAGGCAATCGTCAGACTTAATCCGCCGCCCGCCGTCAAATTGTCATACGAATCCACATACGCGCCGTCCGTGTTCAAATGGTCATACCCCGCAAACGCACGCAGGGCGGCGTGCCGGCATAACGGGCAATAAAGCGCCAGCCCGAACGAATTCAGATAGTCGTCGCGCCGGATCCCCGTGTAATGGGAATACTCGAACCGGTAGTACGGTTGCAGCACGGCGTGGCCGCACAATTTCCAACTGCCCGTCAGCACCAGGCTGTGGTCGGTGCGGTTGTTGCTGGTGGCGTCCAACCCCGGCGAGGTCAGCACCGTCTCCGTGATGCGATAGGTGCCCTCGTAGCCCAGCGACAGACCGGTGGTGCGGCTCAGCTCAAAGGCCCGTTCAACCGCCCAGCGGGGAACAAACTCGGTGTAAAATTGGTCGTAATCCCCCGTCTCCAGCAACCGGCGGTAATCGCCCCCGATACAGACCGTCCATGGCCCCCGGTACCATTTTCCGTCCAGCGAAACGGTCTGCGCATTAAAGTCGAAGCTGTTCCGCCGGGCCGTGGTGTCACCGGGCAGGGCCGGATCATAGGCCGTAAAACTGGAGCGCTCGGCCAGGCCGTAATTATACCATTGCTGCTCAAACCCGATGCGCGGGGCGAAGGAACCCCCGCCCAGTTCGCGTGGCGCCGGCTCCAGGGCGGCCTGCGCCGTGTCCACCATCACGTCCGACCCCTTTTTATCGTTCCGGGTTAGAAACATGTTGTCCGTATAAAAATATTGAACGTCCGCCGCCACCGTAAAGCGAGGGTGCCGCGCCTTCAGTTGCACCACCGACTGCGGGCCCACATCGCTGTCTTCCCCCGCATAGAATTCCGGCACGGCATTGGTGTCCCCGCCCAACCCGGCCAGGGATTCCACTTGCCGCCGTTGCTGCATGACCTCCACCTGCTGACTGGCATTGGGAAGTTGCGCCCGCACCGCCGCCGGAACCGCCACCAAGCAAAGCCAGGCTGGAATTAGTTTCACGTTCATAAACTTGGGGGTCAACGGGCCGTAAAGACGGTGCGGTGGGGCAAAACCGGAATCTCCCCGCCTTTTCCGTCGGGGAAAACCAGTTCCATCACATCCGAATCCTGCGGATGCACGGCGGTCTGCAAGGTGTCTGGATCCACCCCGTCATATCCATTCCCCGGCGGCGGCACCTGGAGGTATTGGTCCGCGGACACGCCCGTGTCCGTCGCCCGACCGGAGGCGAATTGCGCCTGTTGCCGCTCGATGGCCAGCTCGATCAAGGGCCGGGAGGAAAGCTCGTGGGCGAAACCATTCACCAATTGCGACCCCGCCACCAGCCTGGCCAGGTTGATGTTCAGCACCGCGCTGAAACCTTTCCCGCCCGGCCGCACATAAACCAGTTGGCCGGCTGTCAACGTGACCGCCGAACCGCCGGGCAGCGTGACCGACCCCTTGCCTTCCAGGATGATCACCTTCAACCCGCCGTCCGGCGTGGCGGATACAATCAAGGTGGTGCCCAGCACCGCCGCCGCCGCGCCGCCCGACTTGATGGTGCCGCCACCGAGCCCCTTCGGGGCATGGAACAGCACGTTGCCCTGTTCCAGATTCAGCGTCCGGCCATCCCCCGCAAAGGAGAAAACCGTGTTCGCCCCAATGCGCGTGATGGTCTGATCCGGGGCGGTTAACTCGGCGCGCGATTCCGGCCCGGTCCGCACCCGGTCCGGGGCTTTTAACACCTCGCTCACCCGGGCCGGCACGGGCTGCGCGGTGGCCGCCGGGAGCGTGTTAACCTCTTTGATCACCTCCGTGAAAGTGCCCGTGTCCAGCGGCACGGCGCGCGCGGCCAAACCGCCGGCCGCCGCCAAAATGGCGATAAGCATTGTTGTTTTCATGGTAAATTCCTGCTAATCTCAGCCTGTTTTATGATTTAACCAACGACTTGTCAACCCGCTTAATCGGAACCCAGCCAGAATCATGGCCCGCCATACCAGCCGCCACCGGACCGCCGCCCTCCTCAGCCTGTGCTTGCTGGTGACCGCCGGCGTTGCTTTTCTGGAAGGATCCCCTTGGGGCCCGAGGAATGCGCCGCTCCAGGATGCGGAAAATTACGTCCAAGATTACTATGCCACCCATGGCCGCCTCACCCCGGCCAGCACGAACCTGGTGCTGATCGGCATTGACCGGCAGAGTTACGAAGGGGAAATTCTTCCCGACGAAACCGGTAATGATCCGGTCCTGGCGGCCCTGCGCACCCGTTATCCCTGGTCGCGCACCGTGTGGGCGGCCTTGATTAACCGCCTGGCGGATGCCGGCGCCAAGACCATTGTTCTGGATCTCGTGTTCGCCGCCGAAGCGGACGGCGATGAGGAGCTGAAAGCGGCGTTGACCAAACATGCCGGTTCCGTGGTGATTGGCAGCAGTTTCAGCCCCGTGGAAACGGACCGCGGCACCCTCACCCAATTGCTTTGCCCCCATGCCGGCCTGATCCCCGACACCCCGCTTCACCCGGCCGCGCTCGATCCGCGGGTTGGCTTCGTGAACATTTGGCCGGATGATGATGACGTGCTTCGCCGGGCGCGATTTCGGGCCACCAATCATGAATTGGGCGACACCGTCAACGCTCCGGCCGATGCGGTGGTCTGGTCCTTGGACGCGCTGGCCTTGACCAAATTTGGGGCGTCTGCGGCCATCCCCGCCGGCACCCAACCGCAGCGCATCCGTTACACCTCGCCGCCGGGTGGTTTCGCCATCATTTCCTTGGGCGATGTCCTGACCCCCCGCCTGTGGACGCGCAATTACCAGGGCGGTCAATTTTTTCGCGGCAAACTCGTGGTCATCGGCCCGACCGCGGATTTGTTTCAAGATTTTCATCGCACGCCCTTCCGGCAGGCCATGGCCGGACCGGAAATTCATCTCAACCTCATCAACGCCGCGTTGCGGGGCGAATTCCTCGAGGAAATGCCGCCCGCCGGGCGGCTGGCGTTGTTGTTGCTCGCCGGCCTGCTGGCGGCCCTCCTCTGCCAGTTTGCCCGCCCGCCCGTGAAGCGTTTGCTCTTCCTGCTGGGGGGCGGCGGACTGCTGCTCTGGGCCGCCGGCCTGGCCTTTGACCATCTTAACCTGATCATCAACGCGGTGGGGCCCTTGGTGGTTCTCAATGTCACCGGGGTCATTTCGCTGGCTTATGATTTTGCCGTGGAGCGGATCGAACGCTTGAAACTCCGTCACACCATGGGCTTGTACTTTTCCCCGCGTGTGCTCGAGGCCGTGCTGGCCGATCCCGGTTCCATGCAGCCGCACCGGGCGGACGTCACCCTGCTGCTCACCGATCTCCGCAACTCCACCCCGCTGGCCGAAATGTTGGGGCCGCAGGAGATGTTCACCCTGCTTAACCGCGTGTTCGAGGTGCAGACCGCCGCGATCATGAGCGAGGAAGGCAACCTGGAACATTTTCTCGGCGACCAGTTTTTGAGCTATTGGGGCGCGCCCCGGCCGCAGCCGGATGCCGCCGACCGGGCGGAACGGGCCGCCATGAAATTGATCCAGGGCCTGGACGCGCTCCGGGAGACGCTCTCCCCGGAGGTCCGGAACCTGTTCGGTTATGGCGTCGCCCTCCACAGCGGCCGGGTGCTCGTGGGCAACAAAGGCTCCGCCCTGCGGCTCGATTACGGCCTGGTGGGCGACGCCGTCAACGAGGCCGCCCGCGTCGAAGCGCTCACCAAATTCTACGCGGTGCGCCTGCTCGTCACCCGCGACACCTTCGCCCAATTCACCCGCCAGGGAACCCGCCGCCTGGTGGATCGCGTCATCGTCAAAGGCAAAACCGGGCCGGTGGAACTGTTTGAATGCGCCAACCCCGCCACCCCGGCCGCCTATCCGGAAATCTGCCGGCGATACAAGGCCGCCTCCGACCACTACTACGCCGGCCGTTTTGCCGAAGCGCACCGCCTGTTCCAAACCTTGGCCATGGATTTTTCCGACGGTCCCAGCCGCACCCTGGCGGAGCGGTGCCTCGCGCTGGCCGCCAACCCTCCGGTTGCCTGGAATGGCATCTGGAAGTTTGACGTCAAGTGACGTTTCCTTGGATTTTGAAATTTGAATTTTGGATTTTCCCGCCGGCCATGCCCCGGCGGGTTCACGGGTGACTTTTTAGCGAGGTATCGAAACGGATCAGCGTGGCGGCAAAGTCGGCCGGGCGGAAATCGGGCGCGGATTGGGCCTCTTTAAACAATTCGTCCAGATTGTTGGCTGTCCGCGACCCGGAAGGGGCCGGTTTTTGCGCCAGCAGCAACCGGTCCAAGGCCAGCACCAGCCTCTCCGCGCGACGGGCGGGCAGTTCCCCGGCGTCTGTGCCGGTAGCAAAGTCCCCGGCCGTGCCGGCCAGCCGGGCCAGCGCTTTCTGGGCCAGTTCGTCGTTCCAAGTTACACTGGTGGCGGCCGTGCGGGCCAGCGCATCCGCCGCCTGCTGCGTGGCCAGGAGGTTCTCCGGGCTGGCTTCCGGGGTGATTTTTTCCAGACCGGACAAGGCGGGGTCCACGCCGTCGAGCTTTTGCATCAGCCACACCAACGCGCGCCAGCGGCCCGGCAACCGGTTGTCACTCCCGGGTTCGCGGGCCAGTTGCCAGCTCATTTCGCGCAACGCCACGGCCTGGCCCACGTACCAGGCTTGCGCCCGGTTCCAGGAAGCCGGTTCGTGCCAGTGTCTCGGCTCGGCGGCGCACTGGCCGTCCAGTTCGAACATTAATTCCGGATGACCGGCCTGGAGCAGCGGCCCGGAGACCGTTTGATGACAGGCCACGCAGGTGTTGGCGCGGACGTAGAGGTTCTGCAAATCGCGCATGCCCGCCGCAACCCGGTCGGCCTGGGTCCAGTCCGGCCGGGTGTGGGCGCGTAACCAGTTTTGCGCCGGACCGTGGCAGCATTCGCAGGACACCCCCTCCTCCGAAGCAAACGCCTCCCCGCGTTGCGCCGCCGGCACCGCGACCAACGGAGCATGGCAGGCCGTGCAGCGGGTATCCGTCGTCGGATCGCCAATGTGCAGGCTGATCGCCATCTGTTTGGCCCGGGCCGTGGCCAGCGTGGCCACCGGTCGCTGGGAGTGAAAATCCTTCAGCGACCAGACGAGCCATTGGTTCCGCCGTTCCCCGCCGCCGCCATGACACGAGGTGCTGGCGCACGACATGGCCCCGATGAATTTTGGGGGCACGCCGTTGGTCCCGGTCGTTTGGGCGGGAACGTCAATGTCCGTCAACAGCAGGCAAATTGTCGCCCACCCGGGGACACTGCCCAAAGGCCGCTTATAAAATGTTTTACTCAACGATTTAAATTCGTTAATGGAGTGTCAGGCAAAATGCAATCCTTAATTGACACCCTGCAGCGGGCGGCGGGCGGCGGCGGCCTGGGCCTGGCCGGCGGACTGGCCTTGACGGCCGTGCTGGTTCTGTGGGCGGGGTTTGTCCTTTTGCGGGCCATCCGGCGTCTTTATGGCGAGCATCTGCAGCAAAAGCTCGGGCTCCAAAAACTGCGTTATCAGGTCGAGGAAGTCCGGCTTCGTTGCCGCGAGGCCGAGGAAGCCCGTTTCGGCTGGAACGGCTGCCGCAAATTCACCGTCGCCCGCAAGGTGGTGGAATGCGACGATGTATGCGCCTTTTACCTCAAGCCGCACGACGGCCGGCCTTTGCCCGCGTTCAAACCCGGCCAATACCTGACGTTCCAGCTCGATCTGCCCGGCCGGGACAAGCCGCTCATCCGCTGTTATTCCCTTTCGGATGGCCCCCATCAGAAGGAATACTATCGCGTCACCATCAAAAAGGAAAAGGCGCCGCCGGACCGCCCGGAGCTGCCGCCCGGCGCGGGTTCGGGCTATTTCATCGACACCGTCCGGGAGGGGGACATTCTTAACGTCAAAGCCCCATCCGGTCATTTTCATCTGGACCTGGCAAAAATGAACCCGGTCGTGCTGATTGCCGGCGGGGTCGGGATCACGCCGATGTTGAGCATGGCCAACGCGATCGCCGCGTCCGGCTCCAAGCGCGAGGCGTGGTTTTTCTTTGGCGTCCGCAACCGGCGGGAACACATCCACCAAGCCGAACTGGAAAAACTCGCGGCGGAACATGAGAACATCCGCCTGCACGTCTGCTACAGCCGGCCGGACCCCGGCGATGTCAAAGGCCGTGATTATCACCATGAAGGCCGGGTGTCCATCGAACTCCTCAAGGAACTGCTGCCCGCCAACAACTTTGAATATTTCTTGTGCGGCAACGGCGCCTTCATGAAAAGCATCACCGACGGCCTCGAAGCGTGGGGGGTGCCGGAAAGCGCGGTCCACTTTGAGGCGTTTGGCCCGGCCACCGTCAAGAAAAAGGTCACGCCCCCCACCGCCAGCGAAACCGTCCACCTGGCAAAACTGGAGGTCACCTTCAGCCGCTCCGGCAAAACCGTCCGCTGGGAGCCGTCGGCCGGTAATCTGCTGGATTTTGCCCGTTCGCAAAATGTGAGAATTGATTCCGGCTGTTGTGCCGGCAGTTGCGGCTCTTGTGTGGTCGCCATCAAGGCGGGCGAGGTCAATTACCTCACCAAGCCGTCCACCGAACCCGAGGCCGGCGCCTGCCTGGCCTGCGTTTGCCGCCCCAAAACCAACCTCGTCATTGACGCCTGATATGCCGGCCGCCCCGCAAATCCTGGAACGCCCGCAACGCTGGGACGCCGCCTTCAGCCCGGAGATGACGGAACCGGAGGTGGACCGGTTGTTGCAGATCAAACCCTTCTGCGAAATGGCCCCGGAGAAATTCTCCAAACGCACTCCCCTGCGCGACATCCTCCGCAACGACACGCGCATCCGCCGTTTTCGCCAGGGCGAAATCATCATGCGCCAGGGCGATTACGGGACGTCGGCGTATTTAATCCTCTCCGGCCGGGCCCGCGTGGTGCTCCAGCCCGGTTTGCCGCCCAAATTGCTGGGCCGCCAGGAACCTGGCAAGAAAGGCGTCCTCCGCACCCTCGCGCAGTTGTGGTCCGGCTGGCTCCCGGCGGAAAGCCTGTCGCGCCCCCGGCTGCGTCAGCACTCTGGGGTGGCCGCCCGCCAAACCGAAAACGAGGAGGTGCGGGTTTTCCTGCAGGACGTCCCGCGGGTGCTGGATGAACACCGCACCGAGCGGATGGAGTCCGGCGAGTTCTTTGGCGAAATTGCCGCCTTGAGCCGGATGCCGCGCACTTCCACCGTTTTTGCGGAGGGGGACGGGACGGTCGAATTGCTGGAAATCCGGTGGCAGGGGCTGCGCGATCTGATGAAGTACGACTCCGCCTTGCAGGCGCACATCAACCGGATTTACCGCGAACGCGCCCTGTCCTCGTATCTCAATGCGCACCCGCTGTTCCGGCACTTGAACCCGGCGCAGCTCGCGGCGGTCGCCGGGCAGATTGAATTTGCCACCCATGGCGATTACGACTGGTCGGGGGACTACAAGCGCCTGGCCCAGGCCGGTGCCCTGCGCCCGGAACAGGAGCCGGTCATCGTGCAGGAGGGCGATTACCCCAACGGCGTGCTGCTGTTGCGGGCCGGGTTTGCCCGGGTCTGCCAAAAATTTGCTTCCGGCGAGCGCACCCTGAATTACATCGGCGCCGGCCAGTCCTTTGGCCTCCAGGAAATTGCCCACAACTGGCGGAATCCCGCCGGCCCGGTCAACATCGGGTTCACCTTGCGCGCCATCGGCTATGCCCATCTGCTGATCGTGCCCACGCGGGTGATGGAGCAAATCGTCCTGCCGTCCCTGCCCGCGCCTGAATTGCCTCCGCTCGTCCCGCCGCCCCGGAACGACGACGGCTTTTCCGACCCGGAGGCGGCCGACCCGGACCCGCGCGGCGGCGTGGCCGCGGAAACGCTCGAATTTCTGACCGAGAACCGTTTTTTCAACGGCACGGCCGCCATGGTCATTGACCTGGAACGCTGCACCCGCTGCGATGATTGTGTGCGCGCCTGCGCCGCCACCCATGACAACAACCCGCGCTTTCTGCGGCATGGGCCGGCCAACGGCCGCCTCTTGATCGCCAATGCCTGCATGCACTGCGCCGATCCGGTCTGCATGATCGGCTGCCCGACCGGGGCCATCCACCGCGAATCGTATGCCGGCCAGGTGGTCATTAATCCCGTCACCTGCATCGGCTGCAAGGCGTGTTTTCAAAACTGCCCCTACGAAGCCATCCGCATGGTGGAGGTGCGCGACCCGGCCGGCGCCTTCGTGGTGGACCAGGAAATGAAACCCATCAGCAAGGCCACCAAGTGCGACTTGTGCGTGGAGCAGCGCGGCGGCCCCGCCTGCGAACGCGCCTGTCCGCACGGGGCGCTCAACCGGCTGAATTTAAACAATTTGGACGCGCTGGCCCAATGGTTGAAACGATGAAGCGCTTCCAAAAACAATTCCTGGCCGGCCTGCTGCTGTGGGGCGCGGCGGGCGCGGGCCTCCTCCTGGCCCACCATGCCTGGCGGCTCCGGCTGCCGGATTACGCGTTCGTCACCGGCTGGGTGCTGTTTGGATTCATGCTGCTGCTGACCTTGTTCAATGCCCGTAAAAAACTCCCCTTCCTGCCGCTGGGCCGGTCCGAAACCTGGCTGCAAATTCATATCGGCGCCGGTTTCCTGGGCGTGCTGGTGTTTTTAATCCACCTGGATTTCCGGGCGCCTCATGGCGGGCTGGGCATTGTGTTGACCGTTTTGTTTGCCGTGGTTACGGTCAGCGGCGTGGTGGGATTGATTTTAAGCCGCACCCTCCCCAAACGGCTCCAGACGCGCGGCGGCGAGGTGATTTTTGAGCAAATTCCGGCGATCCGCCACGGCTTGAAAGTGCAGGCGGAAACCTTGGCGCTGGGCCCCTCGGCCAATTCCCCGGCCATTGCGGAATTCTACGCGCGCCGCCTCGCGGATTTTTTTGACGGTCCCAAAAACTTCTGGCGGCACCTGCTGCAATCCAGCCGCCCGGTCAATCAAAGGCTGGCCGAACTGAACGAACTGCGCCGATATTTGAACCAGTCCGAGGGCGCAATCCTGGACCGGCTCGCGCAACTGGTGCGGCAAAAGGACGGCCTCGATTATCATCAATCGCTGCAAGCCGCGCTGAAGCTCTGGTTGTTCGTGCATCTGCCCTTCACTTACGGCCTGTTGCTTTTCATCGTGCTTCACATTGTTCTGGCCTTCGCCTTTTCGGGAGGCGTGCCATGAATGAGCCGCTGCCGCCGCCGGATTTTGACCACGGACAGTATGCCCGTCCCAACCAGAACTGGACCTGCGGTCACGCGGCGGAAGGCCGGTCCTGCCCGCTGGGGCCGGACCGCCACGGCCTGTGCCAGGCCGGTTATGAATGCAGGCCCGTGTTGGAAATCAAGGCGGGTGAAACCAAAGGCCGCTGGCGTTGCACCCGGCCGGGGGAGGCCTGTGAAACCGGGCCGCTGCCGGATGGAAGCTGTTGCCGCCCGGTTCCCCGGTGCGCGCCCCGCCCCAGCCTCCGGCGGATGCGCGGCCGGTGGACGCTCGCGACGTTGGTCGGTTCCCTGGCTTTTCTGTTGCTCGTGCTGGGCCGCCCGGCCCTGTGCCACCGCTTCATCAACCCGGGGGCGGTTTCCCGCTCCCATTCCGGCTCCGCCTTCGCCGCGCTCGCCGCCGCCAATCATCTGGCCCCAAGTTGCGGCGCCTGCCACCCGGCCGGAGCGGCCGGCTTCCCGGGCATCATCCGCAAGGCGCTGGCTGCGGACCCGGGGCTGTTTGAACCTGTCAAGTTGATGACGGCTGCGCCCGGGGAAGGCACCTTCATGGACAACCAATGCGAAAAATGCCACACCGGCCACGCCTTTCACCAGCCTGTGGTCGTCACCATTTCCTGCGCCTATTGTCATCAGGAACATCAGGGCGAAAAAGTCATCCCCATCGCGGATGCCGCCTGCAGCATTTGTCATGGCGCTGCGGACGTGATGGCGGCCGCCGCCGCCGCCGGGCGGCATCTGCCTGCCGTGGCTTTTCATCTGTCCGCCGTCCGGCGCCAACTGGCGTTTGACCCCCCGCGTCCCCCGGACGGGTACACCCGGATCATTCATGAATTTGCCGGCGATCATCCCCAATTCCGCGCGGTGACCGATCACTGGCGCGATCCGGACACCCTCAAATTCAACCACGCCCTCCACCTGGCCGGGGCGACGATGCCGTCCCTGCCGAACGGCCGGAAATTGGCTTGCGCTGATTGTCATCAGGCCGATGCGGCGGGCGCCTACATGCTGCCCGTCAAATTTGAAGACAACTGCCGCGTCTGCCATTCGCTCCAGTTTGATGCCGGCACGCCGGGGTTGTGGTTGCCCCATGGCCGGCCGGACTTGGTTGCGGCTTTTTTGCACAGTCTGCCCCAACAATATGCGGATTTCGCCGCCCGCAACGGCCTCGCGGATGCCGCCGGGCAAACCCAGTTTGTCCAGGGCAAACTGGCGCGGTTGCAGGCTGAATTTGGTTCGGGGGACGCTTTGAGCCGGCGGGTGTTCTTTAGCACTGACAAAACTGGTCCGCCGGTCCGGGTTGGCGCGGTGAGCGGTGCTGCGCGTCCGGTGTTTCCCGGTTGCGCCGTTTGTCATGAGGTCAAGGCCGCGGTCGGCGGGGAGGTTCAAGTCACGCCGCCGGTCCAGTACGAACGCTGGCAGATTCATGCCGATTTCAATCACGCCAAACACACCGGCCAGGCCTGTGCCAAATGCCACGCCGCCATTGACAGCCAAACCGCGGCCGACATCCTGCTCCCCCCCCGGGAAACCTGCCTGGAATGCCACAGCCCCGGCGGCGGGGTCGCGGAAACCTGCGCCACTTGCCACACCTATCACAAAGTGCGGGTGACGAACGTGAATTAATCCTCACAGCGCCGGGTTGCGCGGAAATTTGGCAAACGGCAGCCGCGCCCCGCGATATTGCGTCTGGTCGGCGCGGATGGGCGGGGCCGGCAGGAACAACGACGCCCCGCTGGCCGATATCAAATCATCCTGATCCACCCCGTCGCCGCTCACCCCGATGGCCCCGATGATCACTCCGTTGCGATACAATGGAAAGCCGCCCGGAAAAATGGTGATGCCGTTGGGCAGGTTCGGGTCCGCGTTCGTCGCGGTCATGAGGACCGCGCCATTCACCGGATTGGTGGCCAGGATGGAGCCGGCTGGCGTGATGAGGGAAAACTTTTCCTGCAATCCGAAGAACAGCCCCGCCTCGGTGCCGCTGATCCCGGGCGGATACAGGCTTTCCGCCAAAAATCCGACCGTCCGGGTGGAATAGGCGCGGTTGGTGGCGGAAAAAAACACCGCCGTCCGGGCCTTTTGCACCGCCACGTCCCAGCTAAAGTGGGTGACATTCGTGGAGGTGCAGAATGTGCCCAGCACCACCGGCGCCACCCCGTTGGAATTCGGGTTGTTGACCACGGTGATGAAGACCTGCGCCGCCTGCCCGGGCGGCAAACGGATGCCGGCCCGGGTGGTGCGGGCGCGGTTCGCCGCGGCGACCATGATGTTGGTGACCTCGGCACCGGTCAGGCGCGCCACGCCGCCGGGCAACGGCACGGTGGACGGATCACTGATGATGGGCTGGCGGATTTCCCCGGTTTCGCCGCCAAAATTGGCCACCGGATAAGGATATGGGGCGGGCGCCGCTTGCAGCGCAAAGGGTGAAACAACTTTGCCGGGGAGCCCCGCAAACGGCAATACGGATCCCAGGCTGGTGGAACCCGCCACGTAAGCCAGGCGAAAGCCGTTTACAAACACGTCGGATCCCAGGATGGTGTTGGGCGGGGCATACCCGGTTTCTCCGGCGAGGGCGACGTCTTCATCCCTGCTCGCATTGGCGGTGACTGCCGGCGTGACCGCCGTTATGGCGGTGCCATCGCCCGCCACCCCAACCCCCCCCGCCAAATGCCCGTTTAGGTACAGGGGCAGGCCGCCGGGGGTTCCCGCCAGGCCGCCGGTGATGGGCAGCGGCGGCGCCACCAGGTTGGTGCCGGGCGTGCTGCTGAACGTGATGACACTGCCGGGCGCCTTGAATTTATTGATATCCGAAAATCCAAGCTGGGAAAAGTTCACCCCCACCAGCGGTCCGGGCGGAGTGTTCTGGATGCCGGGCGGAAAGTTTTGCTGCACGATAAAGCCGGCCGTGCGCGAGGAAAACGCGTTGTTATCACTGCTTAAAAATGCGGCGGTGCCGGCCTTGGCGATGGCCTCGGCCACCAGCGGATCGGCGGCGGTTGCGTTGGGGTTCAAGGCCCAGACGCCCAGCACCCACCCTTCCCGGTCCGCCACGGCGATCACGGCGTTGGTGGCCAGCGGCCCGCCCGTCAGGGCCGTCGCCCGGCTAACCGCTTGGGCGATCACGGTTTGCACATCCGTCACCGCAAGCTGAGCGGTGGCCGGAACCGCCGCCGGCAGGAACAGCGTCAGCGGAATGAGAAGTCGCTTCACAACTTTGATGGCATAAGCGCTTGATTTATGAACCTAAACAAATTCTTATTGGGAATATGCGGATGGCGAGACCGAGCGTGCAAGCTTTTTTGCCCGGGCTGGTGCTGACCGGCCTGGCCATGGGCCGCGCCTGCTCGCCCGCCGAAGAGACCAACGCCCCCGGTCCCGCCGCCGGCCCGGGCCTGAAACCGCACCAGGCCCTCAGCACCAATGCCCCGCCTTTGCCCCCGACCGTGTTTAATCCTGATCCAAACCGGTTGCAACTGCCGGCCCTGCCGGTGCCGGATCCCCGTTGGACCTGGCGGCTTTCCCTCAGCACGAACCAGCCGCCGCTGCCCGCCCCGGCATTCAACCCCGATCCGGGTGCCGGCTTGCGGCCGCCCACCCAGTTGCCGGCGGCGTTGTTCAACGAACCATCCGCTCCGGCGTTGTTCCAGGAACCGGCCATTCCCCCCGAACTGGCCCTGCCGCGCACCCCGGTGCGGTTGAACGAGATTATCCCCGCCCCCGCGCCGGCCCCGGTGAATTACGGACTCGAGCCCCTGACCAATGCCCTGGCCCTCCCGCGTGAAAACACCCGGCGCAATTTGAAAATCTTCCAGGATTTCGGCGTGCTGCCATATTCCTTGCGGCCGGGGGATTACCCGACCAACACCCTCCCCTTCCCCGACCGTTGGCGCATCGGATTTGTGCCGTGGAAACGCTATACCAGCGGGGTGGTGGATCAGCCCTACGAATCCCCGCAACCCAGCTTATGGAACCCTTACCGGCAAAGCGTGCTCAAAGGCGATCTGCCCGTGATCGGCCAGGACATCTTCCTCGATCTGACGGCGTCCTCGGAAACGGTCACGGAATTCCGGCGGGTGCCCACCGCCAGTGGCGTCAGCACGGCCGTGCCGGGGGAATATGATTTTTACGGTCAAAGCGAGGAAATCAACATCCAGAACAACATCGCCTTCACTCTGAATCTTTTCCAGGGCGAAACGGTGTTCCGGCCTGTGGATTGGGCGTTCAAATTGGAACCGGTGTTTAATGTAAACTATCTCCAGGCCCGCGAAACCGGCGTGGTGTCGCCCTCGCCCACCGGCGGCCTGGGCGGCAGCCAGACCCCGCCGCCCAGCAATGGGTTTGTGAACAATCCCGGGGACATTGGCACCCTGCTGAACGGCCAGGTCGGCCCCGCGAACCGTTACCGGGACACGCACAGCACGGAGCGGACGAAGGCGCTGCTGACCTTGCAACAGGGGTTCGGCGAAGTTCACCTGCATGATTGGTCCGACAACTATGACTTTCTTTCCCTGCGGGCGGGCATCCAGCCGTTCAATGCCGATTTCCGTGGATTTTTGTATAATGATGAGAATCTGGGCACGCGGCTGTTTGGCAACTGGAACAACAATCTGTGCCAATACAACCTGGCCTGGTTCCACCAGCTTGAAAAGGACACGGACTCCGAATTGAACACCTTGGCCGATCGCGGACAGGACGTCTTCATTGCCAATTTATACCGGCAGGATTTCATCTGGCCGGGATATACGGCGGAGGGCAGCGTGCTGGCGAATTACGATCATGGCGGCGTCCACTACGACGACAATGGCAACCTCGTCCGGCCGGCGCCGATCGGCGACGTGCGGCCGCATCAATTGGAGGCTTACTACCTCGGCTGGGGCGGCGACGGCCATATCGGACGTCTCAATGTGAGCCATGAGTTCTACGAGGCCCTGGGGCATGACGATTTCAATGATTTGGCCGGCCGGCCGGTGGACATCAACGCGCAGATGGCCGCGCTGGAAGTTTCCTACGACCATGACTGGGCGCGCTACCAAGCGTCTTTCTTCTACGCCTCCGGTGATAAAAATGCCGGCGGCGGAACGGCAACCGGCTTTGACACCATTGTGGACAACCCGAATTTCACCGGCGGACCGTTCAGCTACTGGGCCCGCCAGGGGTTCAATTTGGGCGGCTCTTCGGTGAACCTGAAGGATGCCGGCGGTCTCGTGCCGGATTTGCGCTCCGGCAAGACCGAGGGCCAGGCCAATTTTGTCAACCCCGGCGTGTTCATTTATGGTGTGGGGGCGGAGTTTGATCTGACCCCCAAGCTGCGTTCGTTCCTCAACGCCAATTACATCCGCTTTGCGGAAACGGACGTCCTCAAGACCGTCCTGCAGACGGACCGGGTGGACCAGGAGGTGGGCTGGGACTTGAGCCTGGGAATCCAGTATCGCCCGTTGCTGACCGACAACATCGTCATCTCCGCCGGGTTCGGCGTCCTGATCCCTGGCCGCGGTTTCCGGGACATTTACAAAACCAACCCCAATCCGGTGCCGGGTCTGGATTCAACCGGGCCGGCGGGGGCGGTGGATGATTTTCTGTACAGCGGATTAATTGCCGTTACTTTTACGTATTAGCATGAATTTACATCGGCCGCCCAACCAAATGCACTCGGGGGAAACTCTCGGGTGGCTCCTGGCCGTCGGGCTTCTGCTGGCCGCCCGGCCGGGGCTGGCCCAAGACCATGTCCCGGTGCGGCCGCCTGGTTCCGGTCCCGAAATTTCCGTGCCCACCGAGCTGCCGCACGACCCCGCCCATCGGTTTCCGCCGGTGAATCTCATTGACCAGCCGGTCGCCGCCGCCGATCAAAAAAGCCGGGGCTGTCTGGCCTGTCATGCCGGCAGCGAACCCATGCATGCCTCCCCCAATGTCGTGCTGGGCTGCACCGATTGCCATGGCGGCAACGCCGGCCCCGGCCTGACCCAGCGCCAGGCGCATGTCGCCCCGCGCAATCCCGTGTTCTGGGAAAGTTCGGCCAAGCCCAATGACTCCTCCGTCCTCCTCAACCATGAATCCGCCGAATTTATCCAGTTCGTCAACCCCGGGGATTTGCGGGTGGCGGACAAGACCTGCGGCCCCTGCCATGCGGAAATCGTTAATAACGTCAGCCACAGCATGATGCGGCACGGAGCGATGCTCTGGGGCGCGGCGCTCTACAACAACGGGGCTTATCCGGCCAAGAATTACCGCTTCGGCCAGGCGTATGGTTTGGACGGCGTCCCGTTGCGGCTGGAAAGCCCCGTGCCCGTCACGCCGGAAATGACCGAACAGCACGGCATTTTGCCGTTCCTTGATCCCCTGCCTCGCTTTGAAATCAGCCAGCCCGGCAATATCCTGCGCATATTCGAGCGCGGCGGTTCCCCGCAATTGCAACTGGGCGATCCGGATCCGTTCGAGGAGCCCGGCAAACCGGAACGCCGCCTGAGCGAGCGCGGCCCCGGCACGCTTAACCGCATTGACCCCGTGTTTCTCAATTTGCAGAAGACCCGCCTGCACGATCCGTTGCTGGATTTCATGGGGTCCAACAATCATCCGGGCGATTACCGGTCCAGCGGCTGCACCGCCTGCCATGTGGTGTACGCCAACGACCGTTCCCCCACCCACTCCGGCTGGTATGCCAAATACGGCAATCAGGGCCTGAGTTTCAGCGCCGACCAGGCCATCCGCAAAGACGAGCGCGGCCACCCCATCAAGCATCAGTTCACCCGCGCCATCCCCACCAGCCAGTGCATGGACTGCCACATGCACCAGGGCAATCTGTTCGTGAACCCCTACCTCGGTTATACTTGGTGGGATCAGGAAACCGACGGCGAATTCATGTACCCGGCCAAACAGAAAAACCCCACGCCGGAGGAACTCGTGCGGTCCTTGGAGGACAATCCCGAGGCCGCCGCCGCCCGCGGCCTCTGGGGGAACTTGGATTTCCTGGAGAAAGTCGCCGAACTCAATCCCCGGCTCACCAACACCCAGTTTGCCGATTACCATGGGCACGGCTGGATTTTCCGCGCCGTCTTCAAGCATGACCGCGCAGGCAATTTGCGCGACCGTGAGGAAAACCTCATTGCCCCGGACGACCCGCAGAAGTTCGCCAAGGCCGTGCATTTGCAGGACGAACATCTGGCCCACGGCATGCAGTGCGCCGACTGTCATTTTGACCAGGATGTCCACGGCAACGGATTGTTGTACGGCGAACCGCGCGCGGCCACCACCGTCGAGTGCATTGACTGCCACGGCACCATCCAGCGGCGCCCGACGCTGACCACCAGCGGAAACGGCGGCCAGGTGGACCTGCGCGCCAGCAACACGCCGTGGGGCCCGCGCTTTTTCTGGCAGGGCACCCGGCTCTTTCAACGTTCCACCATGACGCCCGATCTGGTGTGGGAGGTGCCGCAGACGCTGGACACCATTGACCCCCAATCCTCGCATTACAACGCCAAGTCCGCTTACGCCAAAACCCTGGGGCGGGATGGGACGACCTGGGGGGCCGTGCCGGCCAAGGATTGCCCGCGAAACCTGGCGCATGACAATTCCAACCTCTCCTGCCAGATCTGCCACAGTTCGTGGGCGACGGCGTGTTTTGGTTGCCATCTGCCGATGCGCGCCAACCAGCGGGTGGCGGCCAACAAATTTGAGGGCACCACCACGCGTAACTTCACCTCCTACAACCCTCAGGTGGTGCGGGATGATGTGTTCCAACTGGGCATTGACGCCACGGTCAAAGGCCACCGGCTGGCGGTGCTGCGCTCTTCCAGCGCGGTGATTGTCAGTTCGCAAAACGCCGCCCGGGAATGGGTCTATTCGCAGCAGCAAACCATCAGCGCGGACGGTTTCAGCGGCCAGGCCTACAACCCGCATCTCCCGCACACCACCAGCGGCGTGGGCACCACCAAAAATTGCGAGGACTGCCACCTGGCCCAAGGCAATGACAACAACGCCTGGCTCGCCTCTCTGCTGGGTTTCGGCACCGGCACGGTCAATTTCTTCGGCCGCTACGCCTATGTGGGGGAAGGCCCGGGCGGCCTGGATGCCGTGGTCTGGACCGAACAAGAGGAACCGCAGGCCGCGCTGGGCAGCCATTTGCAACGGCTCGCCTACCCCGACAATTATCAAAAACATGTGGTCCAAAACCACGGCGAATTGAAGGCGGCCTTCCACAAGGAGGCGCGGGAGATTCTCGATCTGCAATTGCGCGGGGAATACCTCTACACGGCCAACGGGGCGGACGGCTTTGAAGTGTTTGATGTCGCCAATATAGACCAGAAGGGGTTTTCCGAACGCATCAGCACCGCGCCCGTTTCACCCCTGGGCCAGCGCACCTATGTCCGCACCAAATATGCCACCAGCGTCACGCTGCCCAGCACCTTGGGCGTGGACCCGCTGCGCCTGCACCAGCCGGAAAATGAGGAGCAGCCCGTCAGCCCGATCTACGCCTGGGTGTTTATCACCGACCGCGACGAGGGGCTCGTCATGGTCACGGTGGGCACCCTGCTCGACGGCAACCCGGAGAACAACTTCTTCGACCGCGAGAAAATCATCCGCTTCAACCCCGGGGGCAAACTGACCGGCGCCCAGCACTCCTTCATGGCGGGAACCAACTTGTATGTGGTGGCCCAACAAGGTTTGTTCGTGGTGGGCCTGAATAATCAGGCGCTCACCGCCCCCGTGCTGGCCGGCGAATTGAGCCATGGCGAATTCAAAAATCCCCGCGCCGTCGGCGTGCAATTCCGTTATGGCTTTGTCACCGATGAGGACGGTTTCAAGGTGGTGAATTTGACTGACCCGGCGCGTCCGCAACTGATTCCGGCCGCATTCGTGCCGCTCAAACACGCCCAACGGTTTTATCTCGCCCGCACCTACGCTTATGTGGCCGACGGGGCGGACGGCCTCGCGTTCATTGACATCACCAACCCGGAAAAGCCCCGTCTGGAACGACTGTACAATGCGGAGGGCGCGCTCAATGACACGCGCGCCGTTCAGATCGGTTCGGTCAACGCCTCGATGTTTGCGCTGGTGGCCGATGGCCGGAACGGTTTGCGCGTCATCCAAATGATCTCCCCGGAGAACGTCCCCGGCAGCATGGGGTTCAGCCCCGCGCCCAATCCCAAGCTCATCGCCACCTATCCCACCGCCAGCCCCGCGCTGGCCGTTTCCCGCGGTCTGGACCGGGACCGGGTGGTGGATGAATCCGGCAATGAAACGGTGGTCTTCGGCCGGCGCGGATCCCGCCCCTTTGATCTCGCCGAAATGCAGAAGTTTTATCTGCGCGACGGCCTGCCCTACACCGTGGAAAATGTGTTTGCCCAGGAGGGCAAATTGCAGACCCGGTCCGGCCGCGAACTGCCACCGTCCGCCCGGTTTGAAACCGTGGCGGCGGACACCACTCCGCCGCCCGCCGACCCGGAACGCCTGACCCGCCCCGGCCCATGAAACTCGTTGCCATCGCCCTGCTTTTAATCGCGCCGGCGGCGCTGCTGCGCGCCCAGGATTCCGTCGTCACGCTCGCCGGGCTGGCCCGGTGCCCGGGCGCCGTGAATGGCCCCGGGACCAATGCGCTGTTTAACGAACCCGCCGGGCTGGCGCTGGATGCCCAAGGCAACCTTTATGTGGCGGACAGCGCCAATCACGCCATCCGCATTCTGTCCACCAACGGAATGGTAAGCACCTTCGCCGGACAGTTGGGAACGGCCGGCACCTTGGACGGCACCGGCACCAACGCCCAGTTCGATGCCCCGAGCGGTCTGGCCTTCGACTTCCATGGTAATCTGCTGGTGGCGGATACTGGAAACGCCACCCTCCGGCAGATTTCCCCGGCCGGAGCGGTCACCACCATTGCCGGGGTCGCCGGCACGGCCGGCTACGCCGATGGGCCGGCCGGGACCGCGCTGTTCGGCGCGCCGCTGGGCCTCGCCGTGGCGGCCAACGGCAGCATCTTTGTCGCCGACGGCGGCAATCATATCATCCGCCGGCTGGCGGCGGGCGTGGTGTCCACCTTCGCCGGAAATCCGGGCGTGTGGGGCGCGGCCGACGGCCCGGGCACCAATGCGGAGTTTAACGCGCCGTGCGGTCTGGCCTTTGATGCGCCAGGCAACCTCTTTGTGAGTGACGCCAATAATCACACCCTCAGAAAAATCACGCCGGGCGGTCTGGTCACGACCTTTGCCGGGACGGCCGGGGTGGATGGTTCGGCGGATGGCGGTGCGGCGGCGGCCACCTTTTGCCATCCGGCGGAAATCGTCTTCGACCCTGCGGGGAATTTGCTGGTGGCGGATTCGTTCAACCACCTCTTGCGGCAAATAACCACCAACGGCCTGGTCAGAACCGTCTCCGGGGTGGCGGGGGTTGACGGCGATGCCGATGGCGTCAACGGTCAAGGCCGCTTCTTCAACCCCTACGGGCTGGCGTTTGATGCCAGCGGGGCCCTGCGCGTGGCCGACACCTACAACGATTTAATTCGCGAGGTCCTGGTTCCCTTCAAACTGACCCTGCTCCGCAACACCGTCCCGTCCGCCGTCACCTTGACGTGGGCAACGGTGGCCGGCCGGCAATATCAGGTGCAGTTTACCGGCAACCTGGCGGGATCCTGGACCAACTTGACCGGCCGGATGACCGCCACGGGATTTGCCCTGTCACAGACCGACACCCCTCCCCCGGGTCAATCACAGCGGCATTACCGGGTGTTGCTCTGGCCCTGACAAGGTTGATTTGGCCCAAATCATCGTGGTTTCTCTCGTACCGGAAAGCGGCTTTTCAGCCCGATTCCAATGCTTTTTTTATGTAAGCGACCTGATTTCAGGCATTTGCGAAAACGGCGAAATAAGTTCGGATTTGAAACGAAATGGCTCCAGAGGTAGGGCTCGAACCTACAACCACACGGTTAACAGCCGCGTGCTCTACCATTGAGCTACTCTGGAACGCAAATGGACGCTTACTTTACAGCCCTCCGGGGGGGCCGTCAATCCGTTTTGTCATCCGTTTTTCCAGTTCCCGGGCGCCAAAAAAGCTGTATCCTGCCCGCAGAACAACATGGATGCTCAGGCATTTCTCAAACAACGGTTGCTGTGTGTGGCGGTCATCGAGCACGCCGACGACGCCGTGCCGCTGGCGGAGGCCCTGTTGGCGGGCGGGCTGAAGGGCATCGAAGTCACCTTTCGCACCGCCGGCGCGTCGGCGGCCATCGCCCGCATCCGCCAGGCGCTCCCGACCATGCAGGTGGGGGCCGGCACCCTCCTCTCGGCCGACCAGGTGAAACAGGCGGTGGACGCCGGCGCGCAATTCGGCGTGTCCCCCGGCTTGAGCGAAGCGGTCCTGAACGCGGCCCGGAGCGCCAATCTCCCCCTGTTCCCCGGCGTCCTCACGCCCACGGAGGTCGCCCGGGCGCTGGAACTGGGTTGCAAACACCTGAAGTTTTTTCCCGCCGAGGCCGCCGGCGGCGTGAACCTGCTCCAGACCCTCGCCGGACCTTTCGGCCACACCGGCGTGAAATTCGTGCCCTCCGGCGGCATCACCGCGGCCAATTTGCCCCATTACCTCGCCCTGCCCCAGGTGGCCGCCGTCGGCGGTTCGTGGATGGCGGAACGCAAACTGGTCGCCCTCAAAGCCTGGTCCCAAATCACCGCCCTCACCGCCGGCGCGCTGCACGTCGTCTCTCAGACGCAGGTGAAATAAGCCCGCCTGCCGAAACAGAAATGGGAGCGCGCCCGCCCCGGGCGCCGCGGCGGACGCCCTCGTCCGCCGCCACCGGCAGCCCTGTAGCGGCGGGCGTCCCGCCGCCAGTCGCCCCGCCCCAGACCCCGGACGCCGGACCCACTCCCCCCCGTTTTGTCACCATTCGTCGTTTTTCACTTTGAACCGGGGGCGGGGGTCTTTAAGCTCTGCCGATGGCCGTGAATGATATGGATGTCAAATATGTCGCGCATCTTGCGCGCCTCGGGCTCACGCCCGCGGAGGAACAGCAATTGTCCGCCCACCTGGGCGGGATTCTGGGATATATTGAAAAGTTGAAGGAACTGGACGTGTCGAACGTGGAGCCCACGGCCCATGCGGTGCCCATGGTCAACGTCACCCGGCCCGACGAGGTCCGGCCCTCGCTGGATCAGGCGGCCGCCCTCGCCAATGCGCCGGCCCACGCCAACGGCCTGTTCCTCGTGCCCAAAATCGTCGAGTAACCCCCGCCATGCTCAATCAAGCCACCATCGCCGGCCTGACTGCCCGGCTCGCCCGCCGCGAAATTTCCGCCGGTGACATCCTGCGCGATTGCCTGGACCAGATCGCCCGGGTGGACGGGACCATCCACGCTTTCATCAGCTACAACGCCGCCGACGCCCAAGCCCAGGCGGCGGCCGCCGACCGGGAGATCGCCGCCGGGGTGACCCCGGCGCAAAAACCGTTGCTGGGCATCCCCATCGGCATCAAGGACGTGCTCGCCGTGAAAGGCCAGCCGTTGAATTGCGGTTCGAAGATCTTGGGCAACTTCATTTCGCCCTACGACGCCGCCGTCATCCAGAAGCTGAAAGCCGCCGGGGCGGTGGTGTTCGGCCGGTTGAACATGGATGAATTTGCCATGGGCAGTTCCACGGAAACCTCCGCGTTTGGCCTGACGCGTAACCCGTGGGATCCGGCGCGGATTCCCGGCGGCTCCTCAGGCGGTTCCGCCGCCGCCGTGGCCGCGGATGAAGCCATCGCCGCGCTGGGCTCCGACACGGGCGGCTCCATCCGCCAGCCGGCCGCCCTGTGCGGTTGCGTCGGGCTTAAACCGACTTACGGGCGCGTCTCCCGTTACGGCCTGGTGGCCTTTGCGTCCTCGCTGGACCAGATCGGGCCGTTCACCAAAGACGTGCGGGACGCCGCGTTGCTGCTGGGCGTCATCAGCGGTCATGACCGGATGGATTCCACCAGCGTTCCGCAACCCGTGCCGGATTACGCCGCCGCCCTGGACGGGAACGTCCGGGGGTTGAAGCTGGGCCTGCCGCGGGAATATATGATCGGCGGGCTGGACCCGGAAGTGAAGGCGGCGGTGGACGCGGCGGTAAAGCATTATGCGGCGCTGGGCGCGGAAATCGTGGACATCTCCCTGCCGCACACGGATTACGCGGTGGCGACCTATTACATCATCGCCACGGCGGAAGCCTCGGCCAATCTGGCGCGGTTTGACGGGATCCGCTACGGCCGGCGGGTGGATGGGGCGGACCCCTTGGAATTATATACCCGCACGCGCGGGGCCGGCTTCGGGGCGGAAGTCAAGCGGCGGATCATCCTGGGCACCTACGTGCTCAGCAGCGGCTACTACGACGCCTATTATTTGCGCGCCCAAAAGGTGCGCACGCTCATCCGCAACGATTTTCTCAAGGCGTTTGCGACCGTGGACGCCATCGTCACGCCCACGGCCCCGACGGCCGCCTTCAAGATCGGCGAAAAATCCGGCGACCCGCTGCAAATGTACCTGTCGGACATCTTCACCATTTCGTGCAATTTGGCGGGCATCTGCGGCCTCAGCCTCCCCTGTGGATTCACGGCCGCGCCCAAACTGCCGGTGGGCTTGCAACTGCTGGGCCCGCCGTTTGGGGAGGCCACGCTGCTGAAACTGGCGCACGCCTATGAGCAGAGCACCCCCTGGCACCGTGACCGGCCCCCGCTGCCCTAGATTTGCCCCTCGGAGTGCGCCCGTCCCCGGGCGCAGCAACGCCCGGCCGGGTGGGAAGGCAGGAATTTCCCAACCATCAACCGGCAGCAGACGTTGCTTCCAAGTGACACAACCAGTCACTCGCGCTTTCCACGCGCCATCGCGCTTGAGTCACTCGGCACTGCCCCTCGGAGTGCGCCCGTCCCCGCTGCACCTTATACGCATCTATCGGTTTTAATTGCCACAGCGGGGACGGGTCGGCTTTCCTGTAGCGGCGGGCCTGTCCGCCATAGCCTTGGCGACGGCGGACGTCCCGCCTGCCGTAGCTGGCGGCATCTTGCCGCCTGGTCCAATGCCCGGGTTTCAATCGGGCTCGCAAAAAATTCAACCTTCCCGGACCGGGGTGCGTTTGTCCGCCGGCCGGGACGACCGGCTCTACGGCAGGCAGGATGCCCGCCGCTGCCACAAGATGCGTATAAGGTGCAGCGTCCCCGGGGGCAGCAACGCCCGCCAGGGTGGGAGGCCAGGAAGTTTCCAACCATCAACCGCCAGCGGACCTTGCTTCCAAGTGACACAACCAGGCTCTCAGAATAAATCTTGCCTTGAAACGGGTGAGTTTCGTAATATTGTTGCTCGCCGCGGTGCGAATTCATGCCATCGTTTGCACCACGCACGGTTTGACTGGTTGGGGTTGTAGCTCAGTTGGTAGAGCGTCTCGTTCGCAATGAGAAGGTCAGGGGTTCGATCCCCCTCAACTCCACCATACCATTTCCCCTTTGTTTCGTCGGGTTTAGGCTGATTTCATTGGGGACTTTCGTTGCAGGGAGCTTCTTCATTTGCGGACTTCTGACGGAGTTCCTGGAAGCCTAATGCGACTTTGTGCTTGCAAAAAGTGGCGACAAGTGGCGACACGGGGGCGTGAAAGCTTCAATCATGCCGTTATCGGTGCGCGGGAAGCGCAGGTGGATGGGCGGATGTCGGCGACGGGGGGGTACCGGGCGCTGGTGTCGCCGGAGCGGGCGGCGGCTTTTTGGGCCGTTTACCCGGCGTTGATCGGGGGCGGGGTGATTTGAGGGCGGGCGCGGGGTGGCTTAACCTTGATAAGCGGTGCAAATTGGGTTGACGCGGTGACCGGGCCGGGTGTTCCATGCCGGAAACTAAATAAAATTTATGAGCGAAGAAAACGCGGGGAATTTTATGATTGGCAGATGCGACCATTGCACATGGACGTTCAGGTTCGTAGCCGGGCGCGACGGCGAAGTAGGTCCATGCCCGCATTGCGGCAAAAACACATTGCTTTCTGGGCATCCAGAGCAAATCCCCATTGCAGACCGCTTTTCCATGGACGGCATGGCATTATTGGCTGCTGGCATAATCGGCGGAAGTTTATTGCTTCCGGCTGGCTATTATGCAAAGGACGGAAAATGGTGGTATTTTGGCATTGCGGTGGCCGTGGTGTTTGGTGGGTGGGTTTTGATGGAATTATTCAATGCGCTTGCTGAAATTATCCGGCTGCTGCGAAAAATCGACAAAAAAACAAAATCTTGTCCAATTAAGCAACCATCGGACGGTGAACCGCATTCAAAATAGTGGACAATGACAAGTTGCCAATCCTCCAA
>Ga0302320_10002827_pt1 | contig 40603 bp, 33 predicted proteins | sample Bog_T0_3_FD_202130 | JGI IMG/M metagenome (GOLD analysis project Ga0302320, IMG submission 202130) | Peat permafrost microbial communities from Stordalen Mire near Abisko, Sweden - Bog_T0_3 | ecosystem: Environmental > Terrestrial > Soil > Wetlands > Peat | place: Sweden: Abisko, Stordalen Mire... | reverse complement strand
TCTCTTCTCGCGTCCCTTTTCCTCCTTCATTTGGGGAGCAGCCTTCCGGCTTTTGCCCAGGACACCGGGGCTGTCACCACAGGTTCCACCAATTACCAAAAGGCCCCGGTTAACACGATTCTGGATCTTTACGAGCAATTGTCGGGAAAGCATCTGGTTCGTGACGTCAATCTGGACGGCGTGCCGCCCGTGAGCCTCAACGCCACCGGCATGAACAAAGCGGACATGATGAAGTACATCGAGCAGGTCCTCCTGCTCAACGGCGTTGCCATCATTCCCATCGACGAGCACAACGTCAAAGTCGTCACCATCGGCACAAACAAAAACCCGCGCAGTGAAGGGGTGAAGCTTTATGCCAACGCAGCCGACCTGCCGATCACCGACGAGGTCGTCAGTTATTACATGCCGCTCAATTACATCCCTCCGCAGGAAGCGGTTGGTATTTTCAGCCAGGTCTCGCCCATGCACACCTATGGAGCTTACGTGCCGGCGACTTCCGCCCAGGCCGTCGTCATCACCGAAAATGTCAGCGTGATTCGCCAGTTGATCGCCCTGAAGGAACTGGTTGATGCGCCGCCTGCGCGAGTTGTCAGCGAATGGGTCCAGCTCAATCGCGCCGATGCCGAGAAGGTGGCCGATATCCTCAACAAAATGCTGGGAGTTGGAGCGAATGGCGCTCCCGCAGCCCCAGCTGCGGCAGGCGGAGCGACCGTCCCGGCAACCCTCGGCAACACCCAGCCGCTTTCCAACGAACACAACTTGATTTCCGGCCCCGCCCAGATCATACCCGATCCGCGATCCAACACGCTTCTCCTCATCAGCCGTCCGGTCAACATGCCCTTCCTGGAACAGATGGTCACACAGTTGGACAAGGCCGACATTTTTATGATACCTCAGCGGCGCGCACTCAAATACGTTTTGGCCCAGGACATCCTTCCCGCCCTAGAAGCCGCGCTCGCGCAAGGCAAGGACGAAGAGGACCAACTCAAGAAGGACCAAACCTCGGCCCAGGGGAAAAACACGACTACGCAACCGTCAGGTTCAACGGGACAACCGACATCCAGCGCAGGCTCCAGCTCGGGCGGATCGGGCTCGGTCTCCGCCATCACCCCCCAGCTTTCCGCGCCAGCCGAAAATGATGTCCCCACCGTGGTCACCATCGGCAAGACAAGGCTGCTGGCCGATAATCGTTCCAATTCGGTCATCGTTTTTGGTTCGCCTGATATTGTCTCCCGCGTTTTTGATATGATCGATGAACTCGATCGCAAACCTTTACAGGTTTACCTCGCAACCGTCATCGGCCAATTGACCGTCTCGCAAGGCGAGGAATTCGGCATCGACATTCTTCAGAAATTTCAGCATGTCGGCCAGGGCGGCCTGGCTAGCAGCAACTTGAATTCGAGCCAGGCCGGAAGCTCAACCGGCGCCGCGTTTCTTCCGGAACCAACCAGCCTGACCAGTGTCACAGGCTTTCCATTGCCCACCGGCCTGACGCTCTATGGCGCCATCGGCAGCACGCTCAACGCCTATGTGCGCGCCCTCGAAACGACCGACCGCTTCAAGATGATTTCCCATCCTAGCGTTTACACCACCAACAACAAGCTGGCCGTGATTGCATCCGGCAGCCAGGTGCCCGTCCCCAGCAACACGACGTCGGGATTTAGCGGAGGAGTCGATAACCAACTCACCACCACATCGAGCATCGCGTATGAGGATGTGTTGCTCCAGTTGGACATTATTCCGCTCATTAACGCGGCCCATGACGTGACCCTTAAAATCCGCCAGACCAATAACAGCCTCGGGAAAAACGTGAGCATCAGCGGCAACGATGTTCCCATCATCAACACCCAGGAGATCAACACCGAAGTGACCGTCCCGGATAAATCGACCGTGGTCATCGGCGGTCTTATCTCCGACAATACGACGCGGGACACCAGCGGCGTCCCGTTATTGAGCGACATTCCTCTCCTCGGCTATCTCTTCAAGGACACCACCAAAAGCAAGGAGCGCGATGAATTGATCATCATGATTCAACCCACCGTGGTTGAGACCGATGCCGACCAGATCGCGGCCAATGAAACCGAGAAGCAAATGACGATTCTTGGGCGCGAAGCCACCGAGACGGCCACGGGTGCCGCGGAACAATTGCCCCAGTCGACGACACAACCGGCGGCTCAATCTCCCCTTGCACCGCAAGCAGGCGTCAAGTCGGTGACGATTCGCTCCTCAACCTACAATTCCAAGGCCGGCGCTCCGACCCAGACAACCACCACGACGACGACAACGGTTGTCCAGCCTGTCCCCAGCGCCCAAACGCCAAGCGGCCCGACTTCGGGCAGCACGAGCACCGTTCCGGCCATGTCGAGTCCTGCTCCGGATGTCAGCAACGGACAAATGCCGGCGTATCCAAACACACCCAAACAACCTCCGGCCACAACGCCTTAGCAGTCTCTCTCTTTCATAAGACGTCGAACACTTGGCGCGGTTCGCGTGGCAATTTTCGAATTCGATTACACCCATGCTCATCGGCGTTCCCAAGGAAATTAAAACGCAGGAGCATCGCGTCGGGCTGCTGCCTTCCGCCGCGTATCAACTCGTCAAACACGGCCATCAGGTCGTTGTCGAGCGGGGCGCGGGCGTCGAAGCCGGGTACGCTGACGATGACTACACGGCGGCGGGCGCGAAGCTCGTCGGCTCCCATGAGGAGGCGTTTCGCGGCGACCTCATCGTCAAGGTCAAGGAACCGGTCGCGAGCGAATACGGACTGCTTCATTCCGGCCAAATCCTTTTCACCTATCTCCATCTCGCCGCGAATCTCGATCTCACCGCCGCGCTGCTGAAATCGGGCGTTACCGCCATCGCATACGAAACCGTTACCCTCAATCATCGCCTGCCCCTGCTCGAACCGATGAGCGAAATCGCGGGTCGCATGTCGGTCATTGTCGGCGGCCATTTTCTCGCCAAGCCGCACGGCGGAAAAGGCGTTTTGCTCGGCGGCGTGCCGGGCGTGCTGCCGGGCAGGGTCGTCGTGCTTGGCGGCGGCACCTCGGGCATCAACGCCGCTCGGATGGCGACGGGCCTCGGCGCGGACGTGACGATCCTCGAAGTCGACGTGGAGCGGATGCGCTTTCTCGACATCACGATGCACACGACCCACACCCTCTATTCCAGCGAAGCGCATCTGGTGGAACTTCTGCCGACAGTCGATCTCCTCATCGGCGCGGTGCTCCTGCCCGGAGCGAAAGCGCCCAAACTCATCTCCCGCGCAATGCTGCGCCAGATGAAGCCGGGCAGCGTCTTCGTCGACATCGCAATCGATCAGGGCGGCTGCGCGGAAACGTCGCGCCCCACGACGCATAGCGAGCCGGTCTATTTCGAGGAGGGCGTGCTCCACTATTGCGTCACGAACATGCCCGGCGCCTATGCCCGCACCGCAACGCAGGCGCTCACCAACGTGACCTATCCCTACATCGAGGCGCTCGCCGACCATGGCCTCGCCGAGGCATGCCGTCGGCAGACCGGCCTGGCGCAAGGCGTGAACGTAATCGACGGCCGGCTCGCCTGTCAGGCAGTTGCCGATGCGCACGGGTTGCCTTATGTGGAATTCAAAGGGTAGCCGTCGCAGGCCCTGCGACGGTCGGTCATTTCTCTTCCGTCGCGAGGTGCGCAACAGCTACCATTAAAAAAATGACCACCGATACCATTATCGCCCTGAGCACGCCGTCCGGCGTCGCAGCCCTGGCGGTCATTCGCCTCAGCGGGCCGGAGAGTCGCGCTATTGTCGAGCGGCTGGTTGTGGGCAAAATTGACGGCACGCCGGGCCATGCGATCTATCGCGCGCTCACACATGACGGGAAGACTCTCGACGACGTGGTGCTGACATTTTGGCGCGCGCCGCATTCGTATACCGGCGAAGACACCGTCGAAATTTCGTGTCATGGCAATCCGCATATCGTGGAGAACATCATCGAGGCGTGTCTCTCGCTAGGCGCGCGGGCGGCGCGGCCCGGCGAGTTCACACAGCGTGCTTTTCTCAACGACAAGCTTTCGCTGACGCAGGCGGAGGGGCTGCTCGATCTCCTTTACGCGCCGACGGAACGCGCGCTGGCGAGCGCCCGCGCGATGAAGGAGGGAAAACTCGGCCATGCGCTCGAAGCGGTGCGCGCGGAGCTGATCGACCTGCTCAGCCATCTCGAAGCGAGCCTCGATTTCGCGGAGGAGGGAATTGAGCCGCGCGTGGGGCCGGAGTTTTGCGCGCGCGTGGAAAAGATGCGCGAAAAAATCGACCAGCTCATTCGCACCGCGCCGCTGGGCCGGATTCTCCAGGAAGGCGCGCTGGCGGTAATTATTGGCGAGCCGAACGTGGGCAAATCGAGTTTGCTGAATGCGCTGCTGCGCGAGGACCGCGCGATTGTCGCGTCGACGCCCGGCACGACGCGCGATTTGATCGAGGCCCCGTGTAATGTGCGCGGATTGCCGCTGCGCCTGATCGATACCGCTGGGCAGCGCGATTCGGGCGATCCGGTGGAGATCGAGGGCAACCGCCGCGCGCGCGCGCTGCTGCCCAAGGCGCAACTTTTGCTTCATGTGGTGGAGGCGCACCAGCCTTACGCGGCGGCAAAAATCGAGATGCCGGAAAATGTCCCGAGTCTGTTGATCGCGAATAAATCGGATTTGGGACGGCACGGGTCGATTCCGAGCAACGCGATTTTTCTTTGCGCGCTGACAGGCGAGGGTCTTGGCGAGCTGGAGGCGAAAATCGAATCGGCGCTGCTGGCGGACATGGCGGATGAGACGGAGACGGTGCTGACGATCAATGCGCGGCAGAATGCGACGCTGGAACGGGTGGCGGAATCGCTCGGGCGCGCGTTGGAGGCGTTGCGGGGCGCGGCGGGGCTGGAACTGGTGAGCGTGGAGTTGCGCGATGCGCTGGATGATTTGGCGGAGGTGATCGGCGCGACGAGCAACGAGGATATTCTAGCGCGGCTGTTCGAGAATTTCTGCATTGGGAAGTGATTGTTCGGGATCAAACGTCCCTACGGAGACCTCTGTGAATGTCCTTCTCTATACGATCCGTCATCCTTGCTGAGCGAAGGCGAGCGGAGCACTTATTTTCCAGTAAAAGTTCGCCGAGCCGGAGTCGAAGGACCCAGCGACGACAAAACCATTAATGAGAGTGGCGTCACGAAATTCGGAATCAAAAGAAGCCCTGTTTGGCTGGGCCAAGGGGCGAAGTTTCCACTCGCGGAGAAAGCTGTTCGATGACGTCTGAAATTTTTCTCAAGGACGGCAAGGTCCTGCGACTCAGGCTCGGCGGGAAATGACCCGAATAAACACACTCACCGCTCGCCGCCGCTCAGCAACTGTGTTTAAAAATTATTTTTTCAAGCAGGGGAGGAAGGCAGGCTTTTAAGGATGGAGTTGAGGTGGATGAGGAGTTTGCGCATGACGGCGACGAGGGCAACTTTGTGGGCCTTACCGGCGGCGCGCAGGCGCTGGTAAACGGCCTTGAGGATGGGGTTGCGGCGCGAGGCGGAGAAGGCCGCCATGTAGAGGGCCAGGCGCACGTCGCGGCGACCTCCGCGAATGGAGCGGGTGCCGCGATAGGTGCCGCTGTCGCGGTTGAATGGATGACGGATTTTTTAATCAACCTTGTGTGGGCATGTGCCTTCGCTCAGCAAGGATGACGGATCCCTTTGATAACGATTTCCGCGGAGATCTCCAAAGGTTCGCTGCCGCCACGCCGATTTACGCCAACCGTCGTGTGTCAGTGGTGAGGCGGCGACCGTCCACTCCGGGCGTGAGAAGCTTGCGGCAGACGACCAAGCCGTCGGCCATGGGAATCAGCACCGACTGGACGCGGTTGTCCGTGGCGAGCTTGCGGTTGAGCTGATCGATGGCGCGGTTCGACGGCGTATTTTTATAGGCGGGATCAACGAGCTCTCCGCCCCTCAGCATGTTGTCGAAAAGAATCAGGCCGCCGGGGCGCACATAGGAAACGAGCGATTCGTAATAGAAATCGTAGGACTCTTTGTCGGCGTCGATGAACACAAAATCGATGAGATTCTGTGGTCGATAATGAGGAAGCAGGCGGCGCGCGTCCCCGAGCCGGAGATCGATCCTCTCTTGCACGCCTGCGCGTATCCAGTAGCGGCGGGCGATGCTGGTGACCTTGAAATCCTGCTCGAAGCAAACCAGCTTGCCGCCGGGGGCGAGGTAACGCGAGATGCTCAGCGAACTCATTCCGGTGAAGGTGCCGACTTCCACGGCCCATTTCGCGCCGATGAGGCCGACGAGCAGGCTGATCAGGCTGGACTGGTCCGGGGTGATTGCCATCTTGCCGATATCGCCGAGGTTTTCGGTTTCCATTTGCAGCCCGGCCAGGAGGGCATCGTCCGCATTCGATCTTTGCTGGAGGACGTAATCATAGATTGCGTCGGTCATGGGAATAAATTTGCGTGGCATAAAGTCAGGTGGATGGATGGGAACGGGGGGGCGCTTGGTGGCGGGGAAAAGGATGCTGCCGCAGATGGGCCGCAAGCTCCGCAAAACGGCGGAAGGCGCGCTCGCTCAAATGATGCTCGAGTCCTTCGATGTCGGAAAGATGCTCACGGTGATTGAGGCCCAGGAGTTGAAAGAGATCGGCGAGCATGGCGTGGCGTTTGCGGATTTTTTCCGCCACCCGGCTCCCTTCCGGTGTGAGCGCAAAGCCGCGATACGGCTCGTAGCGGAGAAAGCCGAGCTTGCCGAGCCGCTTGACCATGATCGAGGTGCTGGCCCGGTTCAGGCGCAGGGCCTCGGCGACGTCGGAGACGCAGGCGTAGCCCTTGGTGTTTTCGAGATCGAAAATGCATTCGAGGTAATCCTCCATGCTTTCGCTCACCCCGGCGCGATCATGGGCGCTGCGTTTGCGGGGGGGAAGCTGCGTGCCCGGGCTGGAACGGGCGGGCGTTTTGACGGTCGGCCTAGCCATGGCGGGAAGTTATTGGAGCTTTAAACATGTGTAAAGCCAATAACGCTTGTTTGTTATGGCTAACTTTTGTTGCATCTTATTCCACAGGAATCGTTGAGAGTAGCCCCGCGATTTATCGCCGGGTTTGTCGGCGGGAAAGGGAGCGTCCCGGGGGTGATCTCTGCGAAAGTCGATCAATGTCCAGGGGGTGGTTGTCCAGGCTACCTGCATAAGCTATATTACACTTCCGCCATCTGCGGATTAAATTGAAACAAAGGAGTGTTCCATGGCGTCTCACTTTTATATGCAAAAGATGATTTTTGCCGCGCTATGTCTTGGCGCGGCCCTCAGCATTACCGTTTTGGCGCAAAATGCGGCACCGGCGCCAGCATCGACGAATGAGCCCGCGCTTAATTACGTCGCGCCAAAAAACACCACATCAAACTCCTCCACGACCAACCAGCCCACGTTGGGTTTTGTTCAAAACATTACGCCCATGGGAGCTGCCGGCAGACTCGTGAATGCCCACGATCTCGTCACGATTGGAAAACCTGTTCTTAATTTCAAGCTACTGGGCGGCGATGATCAATTTCATTCACTAGGCGACTACTATGGAAAATTCATCGTCCTGGAATGGACGAATCCGCAATGCCCGTTTGTGCACAAATTTTACGATTCGGGCACGATGCAAAAGCTCCAGAAAGAGGAGACCGCAAAGGGCGTCGTTTGGCTGCGGATCAATTCGAGCGCACAAGGCCACGAAGGTTTTCAGAGCGTTGACGATCTCGCGGCCTACGTGAAAGAGCACAACGTCGCCGCGACCCAAAGCCTGCTCGATCCCGACGGCTACGTTGGCCACATGTACGGCGCGCGCACGACGCCGCACATGTTTGTGATTAATCCGAAGGGCGTGCTGATTTATGCGGGCGGCATCGACAATGCCCCTTCGCCGGACCCGGCCACGATTGCCACGGCGACCAATTACGTGACAACCGCGCTCGATGAAGCGATGGCGGCCAAGCCGGTGACGAAGGCGACGGCTCCGCCTTACGGCTGCTCGGTGAAGTACGCGAGTAATTGAGGGGAATGGTCGAGAGGGAATCCGCCCCTTCAAGATGGGCCACTGGATTCAGACAGAATCGGCGCAGTGGCCACTTGCGGAGAAAATTGTCAATAACACGCTGAGTGTTTTTCAAGGCTGGACGAGGTCCTTCGGCTGCGGCTCGGTGGGAAACGATGTGGGTAGACACACTCACTGCTCGCCTTCGCAAGGATGACGGATTGGAAAGAGAAGCAGCGTGAATCGGAACCGCATTCCGTCCTTTTCACCTTTACCCTTTTCCCTTTACCCTTCCCCCTGCCTTTAACTTCAACCTTCTTCCTTCTAACTTCTCTCTTTCCCCCTATGGCTCTTCCCGGTTTCCGCGATTTCTATCCCGACGACTGCGCGTTTCGCAACGCGATTTTCGCCACATGGCGTTCGGTCGCCCATCGCTACGGCTTTGTCGAGTACGACGGCCCGCCGCTTGAGCCGCTCGATCTCTTCACGAAAAAATCGGGCGATGAGATCGTCACGCAACTCTACCATTTCAAGGACAAGGGCGACCGCGACGTGGCGCTGCGGCCCGAAATGACGCCCACGCTGGCACGGCTCGTCACGGCCCGGCACAAGGATTTCAAAAAGCCGCTCAAGTGGTTTTCCATCCCGCAGGTGTTCCGTTACGAACGCCAGCAAAAGGGCCGCCTGCGCGAGCATTACCAGCTCAACTGCGACATCATCGGCGAGGCGGGCCTCGAGGCCGACGTCGAGCTGATCGCGCTACTCATCGATGTGCTGCGCACGTTCCGGCTGACTGAAAAGGATTTCGTTGTGCGGCTGAGTGACCGCCAGTTCTGGACCGATTTCATGGACGTGCATCACATTCACGAGGCCCATCGCTACGATTTCATCCAGGCCATCGACAAAAGCGAGCGCGAGCCGCGCGAAAAGACCGCCGAGAAGCTCGGCCCGCTCGCGAATGAAGTCTTCGCGATCCTTGACAACCCGGCCAGCGCGAAAAGCGAGCGGCTCGACACGGTCGAAGCGGGCCTACGCCATCGCGGGCTTCAGGATTATGTGAAGCGCGACTACACCGTGGTTCGCGGCCTAGCCTACTACACCGGCGTGGTGTTCGAGGCCTTCGACCGCTCGGGCGAGTTCCGCGCCATCGCGGGCGGCGGCCGCTACGATACGCTGCTGAAAAATCTCGGCGGCGTTGACCTGCCCGCGCTCGGCTTCGGCATCGGCGATGTGGTGCTCGGGGAGATTTTGAAGAATAAAAAGTGGACTCCAACTTCATCGCGAGAAAGCAGTTACTATTTCGTCATCCCCGATGAGGCTTATCGACCCCAGGCGATGACGCTTGTCCAAGCCTTCCGCAATTCTGGTAAAACGGTGGATTACCCTCTTACGCCCACCAAGGTCGGAAAGCAGTTTCAAATCGCCGAGGAACGGCAATGCAGCCACGCCATTATCGTGGACGCAAACGTCGAATCCGGCAGATTTGAAATTAAAAATTTGGCTACGCGCGAACAAAAGAGCGTCGATCGCAGTGAGCTTCTCGGAGATCAGCCTCCGGCCTGACCCTGATTGAAGCAGACAGCGACGGTCACAGACCGCCGCTACATTCAGAAGCGCCGCTATTTGTTTTTGGCCCTGCGGCGGCGCAGGAAGTAGATGCTGATGAAAATCGCCCCGGCAAGGGCGAAGATCAAGGCGACGATCATCGGGTTATTGACCCATGTATAGACCGTGCTGGTGGTTACAATTTCGGGGGTAGGAGGATGCGAAAATTCCATAATAACCCGGAGTATGCAGGCGACTTATCGTTTAGCCAGCAAGTTCCGGCTCAGGATTTTCGCCCTCCTCGGTCTCGGAGATGACGCGGGCGATGGCGGTGAGCTTGTCGTTCGCGGCGAGATTGATGAGCTTGACGCCTTGCGTGTTGCGGCCCGTTTCGCGGATGTCCTTCACCGGGGTGCGGACCATCTGGCCCTGCTGGGTGAGGAGCATCATTTCGTCGGCGTCGGTGACGGTCAGCGCGCCAACGACCTTGCCGGTCTTCTCGTTGGTCTTCATCGTGATGATGCCTTTGCCGCCGCGGCTTTGCTTGCGGTATTCGTCGAATGCCGTGCGCTTGCCGATGCCGTTTTCGCCGGCGACGAGCAGCGTGGCATTGGGAACGACGACGGCGAGGGCGACAACATGGTCGTCCTTGTCGAGGCTGATGCCGCGCACGCCGGTGGCGGGACGGCCCATGGAGCGGACGTCCGATTCCTCGAAGCGGATGCTCATGCCTTCGCGGGTGATGATGACGGCCTCGCTCGAACCGCTGGTCAGCCGCGCCTCGATGAGGTTGTCGTTCGGCTCGATGCCGATGGCGATGATGCCGCCCTTGCGGCAATTAGCGAAGTCTTCCAGGGAGGTCTTCTTCACCGTGCCGCGTTGCGTCGCGAAGAGAACGAAGCCGCCCGATTTCCAGGTGTTGTCGACGTTCTGCGCGTCCTTCTTCGATTCCACGCGGATGAGCGCGGCGACTTTCTCGCCCGGTTTCATTTCGAGGAGATTGGCGATGGAGCGGCCCTTGGAGGCGCGGCCCATGTCGGGGATTTCATGCACGCGCTCGACATAAACGCGGCCCGTGTTGGTGAAGAACATCAGGTAATCGTGGGTCGACGCGGTGAAGAGATGCTCGACGAAATCGTCGTCCTCGGTGCCGCCGCCCTCGCGGGTGGTCATGCCGATCACGCCGCGTCCGCCGCGCCGCTGCGCGCGATAGCTGGTGATGTTGGTGCGCTTGATGAGCGAATTGTGCGTGATGGTGATGATGACGCCCTCGTTCGCGATGAGATCCTCGATGGCCATTTCGCCCTCGTCGGGGACGATCTGCGTGCGGCGTTCGTTGCCGTGCTTGTCGCGGATGACGGTAAGTTCCTTCTTGATGATGGAAAGAACGCGGATTTCCTTGGCCAGGATGTCGGAGAGGTCGGTGATCTTCTTGAGCAGCTCCTGGTAATCTCCGACAATCTTGTCGCGCTCCAGGCCGGTGAGTTGATACAGGCGCAGTTCGAGGATCGCCGTGACCTGTTCCGCGCTGATGAGGTAGCGGGGTTCGCCACGGGTTTGCGCCGTCAACCGATTCTCGTTATGGATGCGGATGCCGAAGCGTTCGACTTCGAGCCGGGTGAAGTTGTAGGCGGCGAGCTTGACGCGGGCTTCCTCGCGGTCGGCGGCGCGGCGGATGATCTTGATGATCTCATCGAGGTTCGCGAGCGCGATCAGGTAGCCTTCGAGGACTTCGGACTTGCGCTGGGCTTCCCTTAATTCAAAACGGGTGCGGCGCATCACGACTTCACGGCGATGCTCGATGTAGCAGTTGATCAGCTCCTTGAGATTGAGCGTCTTGGGGCGGCCGCCGTCGATGGCGAGCTGGTTGACGGCGAAGGAGGTTTCCAGCGCGGTCATCTTATAGAGCTTGTTGATGACGACCTTGGCAATCGCGTCGCGCTTGAGTTCGATGACGACCCGCGTGCTCTCGTCCGATTCGTCGCGCACATCGGTGACTTCGGTGAGCTCCTTTTCGTTGACCAGCGCGGCGATCCGGGCGACGAGCTCGGCGCGGTTCACGTTAAATGGAATTTCCGTGACGATGATCTGTTCCTTGCCGCCCTTGTGCGTCTCGGTGTGGAGCTTCGCGCGGACTTTGACGCTGCCGCGCCCGGTCTCGAAATAGCTTTTGATGCCATCCATGCCGATCAACGTGCAGCCGGTCGGGAAGTCGGGGCCCTTGACGTACTTCTTCATCAACTCGGTGATGGTGATGTCGGGCTTGTCGATCTGCGCGCAAATGCCGTCGATGACTTCGGTGAGATTATGAGGCGCGAGATTGGTGGCCATGCCGACCGCGATGCCGGTGCCGCCATTGACGAGGAGATTGGGGAACGCGGCGGGGAGCACGACCGGCTCCATGTTTTTCTCGTCGTAGGTCGTCTGGAAATCAACGGTGTCCTTGTCGATGTCCTCCATGAGGATCGCGCCGAGATGCGTCAGCCGCGCCTCGGTGTACCGCATGGCGGCGGGCGCGTCGCCTTCGACGGAACCGAAGTTGCCTTTGCCCTCGATGAGCCGTTCGCGCATCGACCACGGCTCGGCCATATGGACAAGCGTGGGATAGATGGCCTGGTCGCCATGGGGGTGAAACTTCTTCATCGTTTCACCGACGATGCCAGCGCATTTCGACGTGGAGCGGCCGGGCAGCAGGCCCAGTTCGTGCATGGCGTAGAGAATGCGGCGCTGGGAGGGCTTGAGGCCGTCCCTCACGTCGGGCAGCGCCCGCGAGATGATGACCGACATCGAGTAGTCGAGAAAGGACCGGCCTATTTCTTCAGCAACATTGACGCGCTCGACGCGTTCACCGGGGGAAAACAAATTATCAGGCATAGTTATGACGTTCCTCCCCGCATCGGAATAGCGGGGAAAGAGAAAGCGTAAACGATTAAATTAGGAAGCCTGCGCGTGCGCGGCAAGAGAAAATCTCCCGCGAAGGGCACTATCTATGTGCGGAAGGTTATTTTAGTGCCATTCTTCGTCCGCTGAGGGGTTTATGGGCGTGTCGGATAAGGCCAGATTATGAAGATAATAGCCATTTATAAGTTAGTTTCCTCCAAAAAAGTGTCTTTTGAATGGGGTGCATTTGCAATTTTATGCTTGTTACCCGAAAAACTTTCGTTTATTGCTCATGATCCAATCCTTAACCACCTTATCAGCCTCAATCACCCCACACTATGAATCGCATCCAATTTTTCGTATTGACCGGCCTTAGCAGCTTGGTCTTGCTGCTACTGATCGGCCATATTTTCCTAGTACGCCAAGCTACCATTGAACAGAACCGACTTGCGCAGGCCCAGCAGATCATTAATCAGGCGCAGGTTTTTCAGGGGAATTTAAAGCAACTGGCCGTGAGGATTTTTCAGGACAGCCAGAAGTCGCAGGATCCCGGGCTGAAAGAATTGCTTGAACGCCAACAAATTAAGTACACACCGGCGGGGGATACCACGAACGCGCTCGAAACTCCCGCTCCGGCCCCGACTGCAGCTCCCTCTTCACCCACCCGCTAACCCAACCTTTTTAAATATACCACCATGTCTGACGATTTTGATCCCACTCCCGATAAAAATTTTTCTTCGTTCTGGCCGCTGCTCATTCTCGTGGCTGCATTGCTCATCTGGGCTGGCTACCAGGACTGGGCGATGAACAAACAGCGGAGCTTTAGCGCCCAGCAATTCCAGGCGGCGCTTCCGACCATCAATGAAGCGCAAAATATCGGCAACCGATATGTGGCGCTGATGAAGGACTTGGTCCAGACCGCGCAGAAGGATCCTGCAGCGGCCCAGATCGTGAAGGATGCGATCAAGGCGAATATGATTTCCGTCCAGCAGAGCGCCACCAACAGCGCCTCGGCGGTTGCGCCGACACCCACGCCTGCGAAATAATGTAGCGGCGGTCGGAGCCAGACATCCGACGAATAAAGAGGACGCGAAGTAAATCGCGTCCCTTTTTTTTCCTTGTTCCCAAACTCTATTTGGGAACACACTTGCCGAGGCAACTCCATTGCCGATCCCAGCGACGCTGCTATTTTCGAGGCAATAGAATTGCGCTGACAATCGCGTTCCAAAATGGAGTTTAGGAACGAGGGCCAAAAGTCCGTTTGTCATTTTTTTTCTTCTTTTTGCGAGACTTGCAATACCATCCATACAGGACGAAGCAACCGTACAGGACGAAACCAATCACCCATGTAGTAATGAAGATCCAAAGGGTGGCCCCCTGTATGAAATAAACTCCAGGCTGTTGATTCCCTCCGTGAGGCCCGCCCACGAGTGCATAAAACATGAATTGCCATTCCTGATGGTGCATAAATGCTGCGATTTTTGGCAATCGGATTCCCTCCACTTTACAACCCATCCGCCCAGAATCGGGCAAAGGCGCTGTCCCATCGGCGCTCGTTCCCGGCTTGTTGCGCGAGGGCGTGTTGTTCTTCGGCGGAAAGCGGTTTTGCCAGCATCCCGGCCAGTCCCTCGACCCAGGCGGAGACATCGCGAGCAGGGAAGACCCGGCCCATTTGCGAGGTTTTGACCAATTCCCGCGGCCCGCCGATGTCGGAAACAGCTACCGGCAATCCCGCCGCCATTGCCTCGACGACGACGTTGCCGTAGGTATCGGTGGTGCTCGGGAAGACAAACAAATCGGCCGAGGCGTAGGCCACGCCGAGTTCGCGCCCGTTGAGAATGCCGGTGAAAATCGCGTCCGGCAGCAACGTTTCCAGCTCGGCGCGATAGGGCCCCTCGCCAACGATTGCGAGGGTGAGCGCCCCGGCCTTTTCACGCAAGGCCGGTATGACGTCGGCCAGGAGATTGAGGTCCTTTTCCTTGGAGATGCGGCCCACATAAAGGAGCACCGGTCCCTTCGCGCCGCGTTTTGTCCAGAATTTCGGATCGCGCAACGAAGGATTAAAAAACTCCGTGTCGAGGCCGCGCGGGAAGATGCGCAACTTGTCGGGAGCGATGCCGCGGTCGATCCAGCGGCGGCGGTAAAACTCCGAGTTGACGTAGACGATATCCGTCTGTCCGTAGAACCACTGCATGTAATTCCAAGTCAGCGTTTCCATGAATGCGTCGTCGCTGAGAAAGCGCGCGTACTGGGGGAAATCGGTGTGATAAATGCCCGATGTGCGCAGGCCGAGCAGCTTCGCGCAACCGAGCGCGCAAAGGCCGATCGGCCCCGGCGTGCTGATGATCAGCTCGGTGAAATGCTCGCGCTGGATGTAATCGAGCATGTCGAGAAAAGGGGGGAAGCTGAGCTTCTGCAATTCGTACTCGGGAATTTCAAATTCGCCGACGGGCGGGAAATTCTTGATCGGGATGTCGGTGATCGAGAGCTTCGAGCGGGAAGTAACGACTGTCATGTCGGCCCCGGCGTGGCGCGCGGCCTGCACCATGGCGCGGATTGTCCGCGCAACGCCGTTGACGTCCTCGAGCGTATCGGTGAACCACGCGCGCTTTTCGTTGCGCAACGGCTGCGGTGTCGTGCCGGTGAAGCGGCGCGCGACATGCGTGAGCAGCGGGCGGTCCGGTGCGTGCTGGCCGAAGGCGACCAGATAAGGCAGGACGCTCGCGCCGACCGGCAGCAGGCCGGTGAAGGATTGAAAGGCGTCGATGAGCTTGCCCCGCGTGACCCGCTGCTGAAACTGGGTGATGAGGCGGTAGGAAAGTTCGTTGGTGATGTGCGAGGCCATGCGGAACGAGCGCCGCTGTGCGTTGGGCTCTTCCGCAATAATCCGGTCGAGGGCCTGCTTGAGTTTTGGATCGGAGAGGAACGCGCTGACTTCCCGCGCGAGCGTGATTTCGCCCGGCTTGACGAAATCGAGCGCCTGCCCGGTGCGGATCGATTCGGTGATGTGGCCGAAGCGCTCCGCGAACGAGAACGCGGTCGGATTCTGCCCGGCGAGGAAACGTTCCGCCATCTTGCCCAGCAGGCCGGCGCCGACCGGCGCGGCGCGCTTGATCTTGTCGTTTGCGAAGTTGAAGACGGTGGTGTAGAGGCTGCTGGAAAAAGTGAGCGGATCGCCCATGGGCCCGTGCAGCGTCGCCTCGCCGTTTTCGAGAGCCTCGAAGAAATCATGCACGGACGTCCCGCGTTCCACCTCGGTATAGGTCGCGCCGGGATGAAGGCTGCTGTGATCGTCGGATGAGGCGAAAAGAATTTTGCGGTGCGCGTTGGTGTGCGTCGGTTCGAGATTATGGCGATTGGCAAACTCGCTGATTTTTTCCGGCGTCAGCGCGGCCAGGCAGCGGTTGCTGATTTCCTGCGCCAGCGGTTCGCGATTGCCGTTGCGGGCCTCGAAGCAGCGGAAAAGAAGCACGAGCCGCTCGAAGTGCTCGACGGTGAGCAGCTTGTTGATGTTGACCAGCGGATGCGCGACGCCGTGGGGCAATCGCTGGTGGCGCAAATAAGCGGCAAGTTCGTAAATGTTCGGCCGCAGATTCTGGATTTCCTCGTGCTGCGCTTCCTTGAGATTCCAGACGAGAAGATGAATTTTGCAGCCGTCGGGAAAATAGGTGGTGACTTCCTCGCTGAGAAAAACATCCGGGTAATGGGCGATGGCCTTGCCGCCATCGAGCCGGTTGTGGTCGGTGATCGTCTTGAAGGTCATCCCGGCGGCGGCGAGCTTCCGATAGAGCGTCTCCGGCTCGCTGTAACTTTGGGGCATCCCAAGACGGCGCAGGATCCACTCGGTGGGGCGGTCCGAGAAGCGGGAATGAAGTTGAAGATCAACGCGCAACATAATCGCCGTAGGTGGTGGGTTGGAATCCGCGCTTGAGCGAGGCTCGCAGGATTTGATCAATCTGCCGCCGCATCAGCGGAAACTCAAGATCGCGTGGATGGAGGCTGAGCCGGACAAGGTCTGTATCGCGCAACCGCCCGTAGAGATATTTGTTCCAGACGCCCGAGGCAACACGCCGCCACGCAGCCCGCGTGCTGTAGCAAAGCGACTGGGAGGACTTGACGCGGTTAAGGCCCGGCAAAAGCGGAACGATTCCGTTGACGAGCGTGGTGTAGGCAAAACCCATCTCGGCGAGAAGATTGGTGAGACCTCCTGCCATGAGCCATGCCGGGGCGACGAAACCAGTCGCGCGCCAGCCGAGCGATTCGAAAAGCGCGCGGCCCCGTTCCAGCCGCAGTCGGGCGGTTCCGCGCGGCAGGTCGAGGAATTCGGCTTCGCGGTTGGTGTAAAGGCGCGTCCAAAAAAGGGTGGCGAGATTTTCAGGCGGCGATTCCCGGCGATCATGGAAATAGCCGTGCAGGACAATTTCGTGCCCCTGCGCCTGCCAGCCGGAAACGGCTTCGCAAAAGCTCTTGTCCTGGAGTAGCGATCCCTGGTGATGGAATTCCGGCACGACGAGAATGCTGCTGCGCGTGATACCATACGCCGCCAGAAACGCCACCTGTTCCGTGATCGCGGCATGCGAACCGGGATGGGCGTCGTGCAGTGAGACGATGAGTGATTTTTGGGCGGGTGATTCCGGCACAATGCGCATCTTATCACGCGCGCTTCGATATTTGTCGAGGAATCGGTTGCGGTAGCCATCGTGCGCCGCGCGAATGTGCCGTGCAGTGATAGTCCGCCGCTGGCTCAGCGGCGGTGTCGCAAAAGACTCTCTTTTAAAAGTCCGTCATCCTTGCGCGAAGGCGAGCGGGAGATGTTTCTGGCCGAAGGATTCTGTCGAGCCGAAGCCGAAGGACCTGGGTGGTCTGGATGCGGAAGTACGCCGTACAGCAAGCTCTCGTAGCGACAGGGCGGCGGGCCAGCCTGACTTGAAGCGAGCCAAATCTCTTAATCCCCGCGAAATTCCATTTCGCGCTGATTTTCCCTCGATAAAAACGGGACCGGCAATGGAATTGCGCTGACAATTGCGTTCCCAAACTTGGGAACGAGGGCAAGTCCCGCCCGATTGAACGCAGGCGATGCCGGGAAGTCAAAGCTATAGCAGTGCACACAACACCCTCGTTCTCAAATTTGGGAAGGCCGATTTCGCACGGAGGACTGCAAAGGGAAGAAGAGGGCAGGCAACTGAAGAAGGAGATAGTTTTTACTTCCTTCCCTTCCTCTTCAGTCCTCTTCTGCCCTCCGTGCGAAACTTCTGGCAAGGAAATATGCGCACCCACAAAAAACAGGCGCCAATCCGGAGAGATCAGCGCCTGTTACCAAGGAGGAGAATGAATGAAACTAACATAGGGATAGACCCGGCCCACAGGCCATTTGTTCAAAGGAAAACGAAAATCTTACTTCAGTACCCTGAGCGTTAACGCAACTGTTTAAACACTAACGACATCGGGATGACGAATAAGCCGGTCGAGATCCCGCATTTTCAAGTCGGGGAAAGGAAACGACTTTTCCCAGTGCGAAATGACCCCGCTGAGTCCGCAGTTCATGATATTGAAGCGCCAGCGGATCGACTGCACCAAGTAGGGGTTGAAACTGTAGAAGCCGATGAATTTCTTGTCCTCGAATTTCTCGGCCCGGTTGATCTGCTTGCAGAGCAGCACGGACCGCGCGTGTTCGGCCTCGAAAAGCATCAGCCAGTAACGGCGCAGCCGCTTTTCGTCGGCCGGGACGAAGTCAACCTTGCCGCATTTTTTGGGAATCTCGCCGCATCCCCAGACGCGCACCGCATCGAGGTCCTCGGCCAAACCCATGTAGCGCTTTCTATATGGAAGAAAATTTTTGAAATCCTGAAACACGGCGATCAGTTCGCCACGGCGCTCTTCAAGCGCGAGATCCACGATGGCATGGCTGATGGCCACCATCGCCGTCGAGTCCATGACGTGATGAAGATCGCTGTTGGGAATCGTAACGAGATCGCCCAGCCGCACCTTGTCGCGGGACCGCCCATGGTGAACGCACACGGCCTTGGAACACTTCTCAAAGTGGTGATGATAAGGCTTGAGCTTGGCTTTGAACCGTTCGCTCATCGCCTCCTCGCAATGCGTTTTAGCTAGCATAACCGTGCAACTACATTATCTCGCTAAGTAAGCTCACTTACCGATCCCGGCAACTGGTTTTTCGCAATATCTTGCCGACAGGAAAAGTGGATGGACGAAAAGCAATCGCCCTTGCCGTGAGAAGCCGCTAGAAGGAACCAATGTCGGATGCTTTCTACGGCCCATTTGACCGGGAATACCTGCGCAATGAATCCAATCCCGAGCGGAAGCAGGATTACCGCAGCGTCTTTCATCAGGACCGCGACCGCCTCATGTTTACGTCGTCGTTTCGCCGATTGCAGGCCAAGACACAAGTCTTTCAGGCGGGCGAATACGATTTTTACAGGACGCGGCTGACCCACTCGCTCGAAGTTTCCCGCATCGCCGATTCAATCGCCGTTTGGCTCTCCGTTGCCAATCCCGATGCCCAGCTCGATCGCCATCTGCTCGAAGGCATCTGCCTCGCGCATGACATTGGCCATCCGCCTTTCGGCCACGCGGGTGAGCGGGTGCTCAATCATTTAATGGAGCCTTACGGCGGCTTCGAGGGCAACGCCCAGACGTTGCGCATTCTGACCCGCACCATCTACAGCAAGCCGGAGAGCCGCGGAGGGATGAGCCCCAGCCGCGCCCTTCTTGACGGCGTCCTGAAATACAAGCGCTTGTACCGGGATCGCGGCAACGCGACGCACCATTTCATTTACGATGACCAGATCGAAGTTCTCAAATTTTGTTTTGGTGACTCCGATTTCGCCGCGCAGCTCGGCGATATTGGGGTGAACGCCTTTCGCAGTCTCGAATGCCAGGTCATGGACATGGCCGATGACGTCGCCTATTCATGTTTCGATATCGTCGATGGCTATAACGCCCGTTTTTTGACTCCGGAACGATTGCAAAACTGGCGCGACTCCAACAAAGGCAAACTCGACGATCAACAGGAAAAACATCTGGCAGAACTCGTTTCCATGATGATGGAAAGCAAGTTGGAATCGCGCATGAACCGGATCATCGGCGAGTTGATCCAAAGCGCCTCGCTGACGTCCTGGGAAAACTTCATGAGCGCCCGGACCCGTCGCTATGCCTATAAGATCGTCATCGAACCGCTTGCCGAAAGCCGCATCAACTTGCATAAAATGCTCTGCCGCGACCTCGTCTTCGGATCGAGCGAGCTGCAACAAATGGAATTCAAAGGCGGACGTATCCTGAGCCAACTTGGTCAAATGCTGCTTCAAAACTATCTTGAACCCGCCGCACAACTCGCCGTGCTTGTTCCCAACGACGTCCATCGCGGCGTGGTATCGTCCGAGACCCCGGCGCAACGGGCCCGCCTTCTCTGTGATTACATCTCCGGCATGACCGACGCCTACGCGCTGCGCAGTTACAAACGGCTTCTCGACCCCGATTACGGCTCCATCTCTGAATTAATTTAATATGGCTCCCCCTTTCATCGTCGTACCGACCTACCACGAGCTCGCCAACCTGCCTCGGTTCACATGGCAACTGTGGCACGCCGTGCCCGACGCCCGCCTCCTGCTGGTGGACGACGCCTCCGGGGACGGCACGCCCGATTGGGTGCGCGCCCAGCCGAAATTCGGGACCCAGCTTTTTCTGCTCGAACGCGCGGGCAAACTCGGACTCGGCTCGGCCTACGTCGCCGGGTTTGAATGGGTGAGCCAGCGTCACGCCACCGACCCTTGCAGCGCCGTCGTCCAGATGGACGCCGATTTGTCCCACGACCCGAATGCCGTGCCCGAATTCCTCAAGGCGCTGGAAGCCGGCGCGGATATGGTCCTGGCCACGCGTTACCGCGAAGGCGTCCGCGTCACCAACTGGCCTCTGCACCGCCTGCTGCTGAGCCTCGGCGCGAGCAAGTATGTAAAATGGATCACCGGCATGCCGTTCACCGACCCGACCGGCGGCTTCAAGGCTTTTCGCCCGGACAAACTCGCTACGCTCGATCTCTCCCAAGTCCATTCCGACGGCTACGCCTTCCAAATCGAAGTCACCTACATCGCGTGGCGGCTCGGCTGGAAGATTGAGGAAGTCCCCATCGTGTTTGAAGACCGCTACGCAGGCGTCTCGAAAATGTCGACCCACATTGTGCGCGAAGCCATCTGGCGCGTGCCGTGGCTTGTCATGCGGGGAGCAGTCCCGCCACGCAGCGCCGCAACCCGTGGGGAATCGAGCTCATGAGCCTGACCACAGTCGCCGCCGCGATCCGGCCTGATGAGTCGCTCAGCAAGCTGCCGCCTTCGCGTCCGGAACGCTTTCAAGCCTCCGATTTCATCGCCGCCGGCCTGGTTTTTTTCATCACCCTGGGCGTCTACATCGCCACGCTTGCGCCGAACGTAACGCTCGAGGACTCGGGCGAATTGATCACCGCCGCGACCAAGTTCGGCGTGGGCCATCCGCCCGGCTATCCCCTCTGGACGATGTCGGGCTTTCTACTCTCCCACATCCTGCCGTTTGGCGGCCTGGCCTGGCGCATCAACCTCCTCTGCGCCCTTTTCGGGGCAACGTCGAACGCGGTGCTGACGCTCCTGACCTGCCATTCGGGCCGCTGGCTTCTCCAACGCTGGACCGACCCCGAGCACCAGCCCGCCGTTCGCAGGTACGTGTTTTACGCCGGGATGCTCGTCGGCCTCGTCATCGGCTTCAGCGACGTGATGTGGAGCCAGGCGGTCATCTCCGCCGTCCATGGGACGCTCAACGCGCTTTTCGTGAACCTCGTCCTGCTTTTCTTTTACCTCTGGATGCTCGAACCCAAAAAAACGCACCGGCTGGTCCTCGCCGTGTTCATTTTTTCCCTCGGCCTCACCAATCACCACACCCTCGTCCAGATCATTCCCGCCTTCCTGCTCGCGGCCTTTATCGTGCGCGCGGGAAAATTCTGGTCGGTCTTTCTCGCGGTCAATCTCTTCAGCCTTTCGATCCTGGTCTACATCAGCTGGCTCTCCGGCGATGAGCAATTGCATCGCATCACCGAAGCGATGGCGAAACTCATCCTGGGCACGACGGTGGCGGTTTCCTTTTTCTATGCAAAAGAATTTCGCCTGCGCCTTTTCCTCACGGGGTCCCTGACCGCGTTCGCCATCTTTGCGTATGGACAGTACCTGCTCGACCCCGGCGAAAAGGGAACTCTCCGCTTTACCGCCGCTTCCGCGCCCCATTGGTGGCTTGTCGGCAGCTTCGCTCACCCCGGCTGGCTGCAACTTACCTCGGGCTTTGGCCTTTTCATGCTGGCTGCGGCGGCGCTCTCGATGGGACTGCTCTACACGTCGACATTGGATCGCCGCCTGATCATCGGTGTCTTTGTTGTCGGCTGGATCGGCCTCGTTCCCTATTCATACGAGCCCTTCGCTTCCTCCACCCATCCGCCGATGAACTGGGGATACCCCAAGCTGCGGAGCGGCTTTTATTACGCAGTCAGCCGCGAACAATATCCCAAGAGCCTGCCGACATTGATCAAGATGACATTCGGCAAGGTCATCGGCGTGGTGCCCAAGGACTACAATCCCGACGCGACCATCGGCATGCCCCATTATTACGACCGTCTCTGGAAAACGTTCTATTATTACGGAGACAATCTTCAGTTGAATTTCACCGTTCCGCTGATTTTCCTCACCCTGGCCATATTCTTTTACGCCAAGCGGTGCGACCGGCCCCAGGTCAACTGGTTCATCTTCCTGGGTGCTTCCTTTTTTCTTCTCGGCTTCATGCTTTTGATCATCGCGCCGCAGGAGGCATTCGATTTTGAACGCAATCTCCAATACAAGGTCTTCCACCTCCAATCCCATTGTATTTTCGTCCTGCTCATGGGCTACGGCGCGCTGGCGCTCATGACCTACCTCCACGAATTAATGCCCGAGATCCCGGCCCGCACCGGCGTCATCGGGTTCGGCATGCCTGCGCTTTTCCTCGCCCTCCTGCCGCTCTGGAGCAACTTCGAGGGTTGCGACCAGGCCGGCCATTGGTTTGGCTATGACTACGGCGCCGACATGATGCGGAACATGGACAAAAACGCGGTCTACTGGGGAGGATCCGACCCGGGCCGCTTTGTGCCCACCTTCATGGCCTTCGTCGAGAGCCAGCAGGACAATCGCTGGAAGCGCGAACCGAATTTCGACCGCCGGGATGTCACCGTCATCACGCAAAATGCGCTTTGCGACACCTACTACGCCAACTACATCCGCGACCAATACGACCCCCGTTTTCGCCCGACGCAGTGGACGCCCTTTGAGCGCTGGCTGGGCCGTGACCAGGCCTATCCGAAGGAACCCATCACCTGCGTCAACGACGATGAACTGATGGCATGCTGGGAGGAGTACGAGCAGCGGCCCGACGTCATCGCCCGCATGGAAAGCGGCGGCCCGCTCACGCGTGAGGGCTCCAACGATGTCTTCGACATCAACGGCATCGTGGCGCAAAAAATCTTCGAGAAAAACAAGAAGAACCACACCTTCTACATCGAACAAAGCTCGCCGATCCAATGGATGTATCCCTACTTGCTGCCCTCGGGACTCATCTTCAAATTGAATCCCGACCCCCTTACCGACGTCGATTTCCTGGCGCGAGGCGTGGTCGCCGAAGACCATAAGTTCTGGGATGCCTACAGCAAAAAACTGTTGTCCGATCCCAAATTCTCCATCGACGCCCATGCATCCCTGACCTTCGGCAAGCTCGCCTTCTGGCATGCCGACCTTTACCGCTATCGTCATTTGGAAAAAGAGCAGGAATACTGGCTGAAAATGGCCCTGGCTCTCTGTCCGCAATTGCCCGACGCTGTGCTGAGTCTCTCCCACCTTCTCTCCGATCAGACGCGCTACGACGAGGCCGTCGCCGTGATTCAACAAGCCCAACTGGCCGATCCCCGCAACGATAACTACGGACCTGTTCTCGACTCCCTCATCAAAATGCGTATTTACGGCAAACGTGAGATTGAGTTGCGCGCCAAGCTGGCCCAAGCGCCCTCGGATATCCAGCTCAATCTCGAATTCGCCAGACTCCTCCAGGACGAGGGCAGGCTCACCGAACTCAACGACCGGATGCGCGTCGTTGCCGGCTTGAACAATTGGAGCCATGAAGCCATGGCCGGGATCATCCAATATTATATCACCGAGGCGCACAACCCCGATGCCGCGATCGCCTTCCTCGAAGCCCGCGCCAAGATCGATCCCAAGGCGAGCGAACTCATCTACACTCTCGCCGCGCTTCACGCCTCGCTCGGCCACAAGGACCAGGCTTTCCAATATCTCTCTCAAGCCCTCGCCAGCGGCGGCACCAATGCCCTGATCTCCGCAAAAATCGATCCGCGCTTCGCGACCCTCTCCGACGACCCCCGCTTCCAGGCCCTCATGGGCGCGCCCCCAACCAATCTCCCCGCAACGCACCCGCCGCAGGGGCCCTTGCCCAAACCGGTGAACAAGTAATGTCCTTTTATAAATGGCGAAACGATCCAACAAATAGAAGGCGTCCAGCATCGGGGCTTCCCTAAAAGCTCCCATCACAAACGCCGGTGCCCTGCGGTTTCCATCGTGGCTCGGCGACGACTGGTTTTTGGGATTGATTCTCTTTGGCGCGGGAAGCACACGGCTCAAAATAAACCCCAGGCTATCCACCGGGTAAGTTTCCAACAGCCAAATGAAGTAGTCCTCAAGCCCCTATCATAAGATTTGCTTATGATAGGAGTAAAAAAATAGCTCGGAAAAAGGTTGCCCTATTTATCAGTTCGGCTACTGTCCAACCAATCGCAAGTAGCGATACATGTTCTTGGCAGTCGGCTTACTTTTTTGGCCGCTTCCCCAGAATCAGACTCAAGCCGGAGCTTTTAATTCCGAAAGCATCTTCGTAGGCAAGGGTCTTAAACCCCACGATTTCAGTCAGAATCATGGCATGTATTTTTACTTGCGCGCAACAACTTACAAATGATTATACGTTATTTTTATATTATCTGCTTTTGCGTTATCGGCATGAGCTTGCCCCTGCTTGCCAACACGGCAACCGCCAACTCCACTTCTTCGGGTTCCTCCAAGGAAGGAACCAGGGAAACGCCCTCTTCCAACGCCGCCCCTTCATCGCCTGTGGTCGAAGTGAAGAAACAGAGCAATAAAAAATCGGAAATCGCCGTCACCCCTGATCTCTCCAAGACGGTGCACGCCCCCACCTTGGTCGCAAAGAAGGAATCGCCTTCATCGACCCCGGCCAGAACCGCCGCCAGCAGCCAGGAACGCCCTGACACTCAAAAGTCCCTCTTGGTGACAAAGGATTCCACCCCTGTCAGGACCGAAGCCACTCCCAGCCACGCCATCGCAAGCGGACGCCTTGCCCGCGTCACCGCCTACTGGGCTGGCGAAGGCGATTATTACACCGGCCGATGCATCAGCGCCACCGGCGTCCGTCTCCATGACGGCCATTGCGCCGTCGACCCCAACATCATCCCCTACGGCAGCGTCGTGGAAATCGCCGGGGTCGGCAAGTTCCTGGCCGTCGATACCGGCTCAGCCGTCATTTCCCGCACCGCCGCCAGGGAAGACGGCCATACCTCCGCCGAACGCAACGCCATCGTGGTCGATGTCTTCTTCAAGGATCGCAGCGAGGGCGAGAAGTTCGCCGCATGCGCCGCGAAATATGTTTCCATCAGTTGGTGGACGCCAGGTTCCAAGGGCACGGAGGCCAAGGCCGCCCGCAGCCTCTTCGCCGACGAAGATTGGAACAAGATCGAAGACAAACAGCTTTAATAGTGGTAGGGACGGCAGTCCCTTGCCGTCCCATTCTTTTCATGGGGACGCGAAGAGACTCGCGTTCCTACCCTAAGGACTGGCTTTTTCCGCAATTTGCGTGCAACTTGTTTCGTGCAAAAGCATGAAACCCAAGTCGATCTCAGCATCGACCATATTCTCGCTGATGAGGCCCTCCGCCATCGGCTCTTTCCCGTCACCCAGAAGCGCATCTTTCTCGCCCATGCCGGCGTCTCCCCCTTGCCCGGCCCCACCGCCGATGCGCTCAAGAGCGAAGCCGAAAAGGCTTCCTACGCACAGGAAAACCCCGATTTCATGGTCGAAATCGAGTCCATCCGCCGCGTCGGCGCCCGCCTGATCAACGCCAACAGCGATGAAGTCGCCCTGCTCGGCCCGACCTCGCTCGGCCTCAACCTCGTGGCCCATGGCCTCAACTGGCAGCAGGACGACGAAGTAGTCTGCTACCCCGACGACTACCCCGCCAATGTCTATCCGTGGCAGGCCCTCGCCGACCGCGGCGTGCGCGTCATCCCCCTCCAGCCCGAGCGGCTGGGCGAAATCACACCCGATCTCGTCCTCAAAGCGCTCTCGCCACGCACGCGTCTCGTCGCGCTCGCATCGTGCCATTTCCTCAGCGGCTTCCGCCTCGATTACGAAGCCATCGGCGAGGAACTCAACCGGCGCGGCATCCTCTTCTGCCTCGACGCCATCCAGTCCCTCGGGGCCACCACCATCGACGTTCGCCACATCGACTTTCTCGCCGCCGACTCCCACAAATGGATGCTCGGACCGCTCGGCGCGGGCATCTTCTACGTCAAACGCAAACACTTCGAGACCCTCCGGCCCGCGCTCGTCGGCGCCTGGAACGTCCGCTCGCCCGGCTTCGTCGCCCAGCCCGGCATCGCCTTCGAGGCGACGGCCCGACGCTACGAGCCGGGAGCCCTCAACATGCTCGCCCTTTACGGCATGAAAGCCAGTTTGGAACTCATTTTGGGATTCGGCGTGAAACAAATCGAGGCGCGCCTCCTCGACCTGCGCACCTTCGCCGAGGACAAACTGCTCGCCAAGGGCTTCCGCGTCATCGGACACGCCAACCGGCGCTCGCAAAAATCGGGCATCACCACCATCGCCATCGAAAACCCGGCAACCGCCGTCGCCCAGGCCCGCAAGCTCCGCGACAACCGCGTCGACGTCTCCCTGCGCGAAACCCGCTCCGGCACCTCATGCCTGCGCCTCTCGCCCCATTTTTACAACACCGAGGCGGAGCTGGAAGAAGTGATCAAAATCCTACTGTCATAAAATCCTTGTCATAAATGAGCCGATCCGTATGCTCTCCCTTCCCTATCCAAGGTATTTCCCATGAAAAGAACGTTCCAGCCCTCCCAAAAGCGTCGCGTCCGCCAATTCGGCTTCCTGACCCGTATGTCCACGAAGAACGGCCGCGCGATCATCAACCGCCGTCGGGCGGCGGGCCGGAAACGTCTGGCCGGTGCCGGAACTGCCCGCAAGTTTCACCGTCACACGCAGGCCTAAGATTCTGTAGCCGCCGTCGTAAGACGGTGGCCACGCTCTCCCGAGCGCGACTACGGGAGGCAGTTGCGTGAACGAATGCTCTGAATCCCTCCCCCGCGCCCGGATCATCCGCCGCCGCACGGTCTTCGACGCCACCCGCATCAAGGGCCGCCGCGTCAGCAACCGCTACATGGCCCTCAATTTTCTCCCCCGCGATACCGTAAAGACAGGCGAGACCGGCACGGTCGCTTTCCTCACACCCAAGCGCGTTGGCGCCGCCACCAAGCGCACCCAACTCCGCCGCCGGATGCGGGAAATCTATCGCCGCCACGTCGCCCAGCCCTCCGAAACAGCCTATCTCATCTGGGTCGCCCGGCCGCCCGCGCTCGAACTCCCCTTCGAGGAGTTGAAGAAGTGCATGACAGCCCTCCGCGAGCGAATGAAAATTTAATACTCCGGCCTCTCCTCGTTAGAAATTTCGCGCGGAGAACTGCAGAGAGGCTGAAGAGGGCAGGCAACTGAAGGTTGCGATAGGTTTTTACTTTCCTGTCTTCCTCTTCAGTTCTCTTCGGCCCTCCGCGCGAAACCTGCCTTTTGGAATTTCGCGGGCAGCAAGAGCCTGTGTGCATGCTCTTTTGATTTGCTCTACTCTCTGCCATTCCTCCCGAAAGGCAGAATTCTTGAAAAGAGACTTTCGCAGAGGTCTCAAGAAGTGCCACTCTATCGCACCTCCCATTCATGGATTCGCCCCGCTACACCGTCATCGTGCCCATGTCCCGTTTCCGCCCCGGCGAACCGGCGCTGGCAAGCCTCCGCGAAACCCCTTCCCCAAACGGCGGCGTCCAGATTCTTGTCGCCGAGGGCGGACATCCCGCCCGTCAACGCAACGCCGCGCTCGGCCGCGCACAAGGCGAAATCCTCGTATTTCTCGATAACGATTGCTCCATCAATTCCGCCTATTGGAAAGAACTCGAAACCGTCCTCGCCCGGCCCGAAGTCGAAATCGTCGGCGGCCCGGCCCTCTTGCGCCCGAAGGCCGCCGCGTGGGAGGAAATTTTTCACGCCCTGCTCACGCACATGCTCATCGTCGGAACCGTCTCCGCGCGCTACATGCCCCGCGGCGAATTTCGCAAAGCGACCCAGACCGACCTCATCCTGTGCAACCTCGCCGTGCGCCGCTCCATCTTCACCAAAATCGGCCCCCTCTCCACCGACCTTTATCCCAACGAGGAAAACGAATGGCTCGACCGCGCCCACGCCGCCGGCGTTGGCGCTTATTATGATCCGAACCTCCAGGTATTTCGCCCGCAACGCTCCTCGCCGAAACAAATGGCCCTCACCCTCCTGCGCTACGGCATGGGCCGCACCCGCCAATTCTGGGTCAGCGGCTGGCGGCCCACGTTCCACCAATTCCTTCCCCTCATGCTCATCGCGACATTCGCGGCCCTCCTCCATTTTCACCTGGAAACCTGCTTCGTCATCCTCTGGCTCGCCGCCTCCGCCATCATCGCGTTCACCTGCAACTCCCTCCTGCGCCTCTGGCAGCGGATCGTCGCCGGCCTCATCGCGCCGCTCGTCCCTCTCACCTACGCCGTCGGCCAGTTGATTGGCTGGATCGCCCTCTTGTTCCCCGCGCCCGCCACCTCATCCGACGTCGTCCTCCTCAGCGAACGCGGCAAACGGATTTAGAACAACTCAAATATCCTTGGTAGCCCATGCTGGCTCAGCGCGGGAGCCGCCCCCTTTCCAAAAAAAAATCCTAAAAAAAGAAGTGACGCCGCGCGGAAAGTTGTTAATCACGAATTAAGCGCATCGATTTATCGGCATATCTTTCCGAAAATGAAGCTATTTCGCATTCGTTCAGGCCAAAAAATGCAGCGGGGCGGATTCAGCCTCGTCGAAGCCACTTTGTCCATCGGCCTGTTGAGCTTCGGTTTTCTCACCCTCACCCCGTTGCTCTCCCTCGGCCTGAAAACCTCCCGCGTCGCCCGCGATGACCGCGTCACCGCCCAAATCGCCCAGACCCTCATCGAAGAAGCCAGGCAGGGAACTCTCACGCCGGGAACACCCCTTTACCTCGACATTCAAGGCGCCACACTCAGCTCCGCCCAGACGGCCGCCTACATCGCCCAAAGCACCACCCTCGCGATCCCCGGTTCCCTCACGCAGATGAAGCTTCAAATCACGCCCTTGGGCGCGCCCGACCGCGCACGGACTTATGCGGTCGTTTACCAGACTCCGCAATAACGGCTGCGGCTTCACCCTCCTCGAGGTACTCATCACCCTCGCGGTCCTGCTGGTGGTCTTCGTCGCCGTCATCGACTTCCTCTCCGGCATCGACCAGTCATGGAAATCGGCCGCCGCCGATCCCTTCGCCGAAGCCCAGAACGCCTTTGAAACCGTCGCCCAGAATCTCGCCTCCGCGACGCTCGAGCCTTACCACGATTACGCCGACGCCAATGGAAATTTCCACACCACCGCGGCCTCGGCCTTCACCCCCGACCATCTCGCACGCCGCTCCGATCTCGACTTCGTCTGCGGCCCCGGCGCGGGCGCAAATGGACTCCTCACCGCCAGCGGTCGCACCACCAGCGGCAGCGCCGTCTTCTTCCTCGCGCCCAATGGCTACACGCAAACGTATGCCCACACCGGCATGGCGCGCCTCCTCAACGCCATGGGCTACCTCGTCGAATTTGGCGACGATGACACCGCACCCGCCTTCATCCAAACCCACTCCTGGCGTTGGCGCCTCAAACAAATCCTCCAGCCCGCCGAGTCGCTCCAAATCTATTCAAACCCCACCTCCTCCGCGTGGATTCAACAAATGGTCCCGACCGGCGCGGCCCTCCCCGTCCTGGCCGAAAATGTCATCGCGCTCATCGTCCTGCCGGAGCGCCTCGCCAGCGATTCCGGCCCGGCGCTCTCCTCCGCTTTCAGCTACGATTCCCGCGACACAACCAATCTCCTCACCCTCCATCAAATCCCACCGCGCCTGCGACTGGCGCTCGTCGCCATCGATCCCCTCTCCGCCCAGCGCCTCGCCGCGCAAAACGGCTCCAACCCGCCCCAGTTGGTTCCCGCCACACTTTTCCAACAGTCCGCCCAAATCGACAACGACCTCGCCACCCTCGACGCCTCCCTCACCGCGCAAACCATCGACCATCGCATCTTCCAGCGCACCATTCTGCTTCCCTCCTCCGCCTGGTCCAACACCCCCTCGCCGTAACCGATGGCCACGCTGGCTCAGCGCGGGACTCTTCAGCATATAATTAAGTTGTTGCTTAATTAAGAAAAAGATTTATAGTTCGATGATGCACGCGCTTTCCGCAATCGCCGATCCCACCCGCCGCCGCATTGTCGAAATGCTGGCCCTCCGGGACCGGACGGCGGGTGAGATCGTCGCGGCATTCGACAAAACACCCCCGGCTATTTCGCAGCACCTGAAAATCCTGCGCAAGGCCGGTCTCATCAACGTCCGCGTCGAGGGGCAGCACCGTATTCAAATGTTAAACCCCGCCGGACTCGCGGAAATTGAAACCTGGCTCACGCGGACGACGCGTTTTTGGGAACGGCGACTCGATTCCCTCGAACGCCAACTGCGGGCCGACGACAGGAGACAAAAATCATGAACAACAACGACTATGGCCAATACACTCAACGCGGAGAAGTTCAGTTTACCCGGCTCCTTCCGGGGCCGATCGAACGGGTGTGGACTTACATCACCGATTCCGAGAAGCGGGGCACATGGCTGGCCAAAGGCCCCATGGACTTGCGCAAGGGAGGCGCCGTCCATCTGACCTTTCATCACGCCGATCTCACGCCCGGTGAAGAGATGCCCGAGGAGTACCGGAGGTCGGATGGCAAACCCTATGAGATGAAAGGCACCATCCTCCGTTGCGAACCGCCGCGATTGTTAAGCTTCCAGTGGACCAACGCGGAGGATTCGGAAGTCACATTCGATCTGACCGAGCGCGGGACGCACGTGCAGCTTGTCCTGACTCATCGCCGCCTTGTCAGCCGCGACCTGATCGAGAGCGTCAGCGGCGGCTGGCACACTCATCTCGCCGTCCTCATCGCCCAACTCAACGGGACGCCCACGCCACCCTTCTGGTCCACGAAGGTTCGGCTGGATGGCGAATATAACGATCGTCTGAAGTCGGCTTTCCCAGACCTGAAATAGGCAGGCCGCCGCAAGCCGGAGGCTTGCCAGCCCCGTAGCCGGTGGTTGAGTCCCGTCCCGCCATGGCGGGACCGGGACGACACCACCGGAAAAGGTTCTCAATCGACCGCACCCCAGCGGGGTGCCAGAACTCTCCTCTACCCCAGCGTCGCCACGTGCTCCGCAACCGCCCGCGGAACCCCCTCGAGCGTGTCGCGAAAAGCGCTCTTCGGCAACACCTGCAGCGACGCGATCGCCTGATCGAGAAAACCCTGGATCCGCCGCACCGCATTCTTCAGCCCGCCCCGCTCCACCACCTGCGCCAGCAGCTCCGTCCGGTTCTCCTCCGTACCGTGGACAATGATCGTATGCAGCCGCTCCCGCTCCGCGTCGTTGGCCTGCGCCAGCACATGCAGCAGCGGCAGCGTCAGCTTCCCCTTCGCAAGGTCGGTGCCCACCGTCTTGCCGGTCGCGCCCTCGGTGCCGACCAGGTCGAGACAATCGTCGTAAATTTGATACGCAATCCCAAGATAATCGCCGTAATTGCGCATCGCCAGAACTTCATCCGGACGGCATTCGTTGAGCACCGCCGCCAATTCCGTGCTGATGCGAAACAGCGCGCCCGTTTTCATCGAGATGATCCTGATATACTCGGGAATGCTCAGCGTCAGGTCGAACCGGCGCTGGGTCTGCAAAATCTCCCCGCTGCAAACCTCGTTCGCCGCATCTGCAATCCGGCGTCCGATCGACGAATCGGGAAAATTGGAACTCAGCTTCAGCGCGTGGCAAAAAAGGCAATCTCCCAGCAGCACGGAAAGCTCCGCGCCCCACTTCGCCACGGCCGTCGGCTTGCCGCGCCGCTTGGAAGCCCCGTCCATGATGTCGTCATGCACCAGCGTCGCCAGGTGGATCAACTCCACAATAATCGCCAGGTCGACATGTTGCGGCGTCGACTTCCCGCTCGCGCGCGCCGCCAGCAACACCAGCGCGGGCCGGATCCGCTTGCCGTTGCCATCGAGCGCATAGCTGATGTAACCCGAAATACCCGGATCGAATTCCTGCACCTGAAACCGGAGCCGCTCCTCGATGAGATCCAGGTCGGGCTTGATCGTCGCGAGATGTTTGCGCAGGTCGAGTTTGTGCGCCAGCGTCGGAAATGCCCGCTGCATCGATCGCATCGACAATTCACCCGGCAAAAAGGAAGCTTCCGGATCGCTCATATAAAAAGACGTTACGCATATCAGCAAAGCCGGTCAAACCAAGCCAAATCTGCTTGAAGACGAAAATGGCGCTTATAGCCACCTCAGTGGTAGCCCGCGCAGGCCCTTGCGCGGGTCGCCGTCTCGTCCCATGTGTCCTATCAGTCCCATACGTCCCATGCCTTTTCCCTATATCCCCAGCTCCTCCCAAAAATCCTCCTCTTCCGTCGTCATATTTGGAATCCAATAGCCCGACGCCGCCCTCCCGCCCCGCTCCTTCCACTCGGCATAAAAAATCTCCAGCCGCTCCAGCGGAATCAGCGCCGAATCCTCTCCCGGATTCACCAACAACCCCAACCGCCGCTCCACGCACCAGGCCATCGCCTTGTCGCATGGAATTGTGATGGTCGCAACAGCGTCGCCGCGCCGCGCATTATCCTCACGCATTTCCTCAATCCGCCCCGCATCGGAAAACACCACCAAATACCGCCCTCCCTCAATCCCCGCCTCCGCCGGCATAGGCTTCTCCTTCGTCCCAACATTGACGAAAAACCACTCCTTCAATCCCGCCAAGGCGCCCAGCACATAATCGGCCTGCCGCGCCTCGTCACGACACCTCCTCGCCTTGCGCACCCACAGATCAAATCGGTCGGGTAATCGGCCCATGTAATCCACTATACCAGCAATTAGTCATTTCCTTCAAAAAAGCATTAAGAAACTCCCCTCCCTTACCGATGAATAAATCATGAGGCAATTAGGGGTTTTCCCTAATTCTGTCATAAAAAAACAAAAGTAAATAATTGCGCCACGAAATGCAGACGGGTAAGCTAAAGACAGGAAAGGCACAAGGATTAGTCGGCGTGGCAATTTCAATGGCGTCGTCGAAGTCGCCTTGGGGCGCGCGCCACCAACGCCTTGCTCCCTTTTCTCCCCAAATCCCGCTGCCATGAGCACTCACCTTGAACGAGCCAGAATTACCGTCCACGGAGCTGTCCAGGGCGTCGGATTCCGCCCCTTCGTTTACCGGCTCGCGAAAGAACTTGATCTCACCGGCTGGGTCTTGAATTCCTCCCAGGGCGTCTTCATCGAAATCGAAGGCTCCGGCCTCGCCTTGCGCCAATTCCTCGTCCGCATCGAAAGGGAAAGACCCGCGCGCGCCATCATCCAAAGCCTCGAATCCTCCTTCCTCGACGCCACCGGCTACAAGACTTTTGAAATCCGCAACAGTGTCGAAACCGGCGCAAAATCCGCCCTCATCCTTCCCGACATCGCCACATGCCCCGATTGCCTCGCTGAAATTTTCGACACCGACAACCGCCGTCACCGTTACCCCTTCACCAACTGCATCAACTGCGGCCCCCGCTTCTCCATCATCGAAGAACTTCCCTACGACCGCGCCAACACATCGATGAAAAAATTCGCGATGTGCCCGCAGTGCGAACGCGAATACCGCGACGCCGCCAACCGCCGCTTCCACGCCCAGCCCAACGCCTGCCCCGTTTGCGGCCCCTACCTCGAATTGTGGGACGCGCAGGGCAAAGTCCTCGCCTTGCGCGACGACGCCCTCCTCCAGGCCGCCGATAAAATTCGCGCCGGGGAAATCCTCGCCCTCAAAGGCATTGGCGGCTTCCAACTCATCGCCGACGCCCGCAACGAAGCCGTCGTCAAACGCCTGCGCCAGCGCAAACGCCGCTCCGAAAAACCGTTCGCCCTCATGTATCCCTCCCTCGAATTGGCCCGCGAGCACTGCCGCGTTTGCGAGATGGAAGAGCGCCTCCTCCTTTCCCCCGAAGCGCCCATCGTCCTCCTCGAATGCTGGTCGCCCCCGCTCGCTCCCTCCATCGCGCCCGGCAATCCCTACCTCGGCGTCATGCTCCCCTCCTCGCCGCTCCATCACCTCCTCCTCCGCGAACTCGACTTCCCCGTCGTTGCAACCAGCGGCAATCTCACCGACGAACCCATCTGCATCGACGAGCGCGAGGCCCTCGCCCGCCTCAACGGCATAGCCGATTTCTTCCTCGTCCACGACCGCCCGATTGTCCGCCCCATGGACGACTCCGTTACCCGCGTTGTGCGCGGACGCGAAATGATCCTGCGCCGCGCCCGCGGCTACGCCCCTTTGCCCATCCACCTGAAAACCCCTCTGCCCTCCGTGCTGGCCCTCGGCGCGCATTTAAAAAACACCGTCGCGTTCAGCGTCGGCCACGACTCCTTCATCAGCCAGCACATCGGCGACCTCGAAACCAGCGAAGCCCACGCCGCCTTCCGCGCCGTCGCCGCCGACCTGCCCCGCCTCTACAGCGCCACGCCCGAAGTCGTCGCCTGCGACCTCCATCCCGATTATCTCTCCACCAAATACGCCGTGCAGCTCGCCTCGCAAGTCGACGCCCCGCTCCACGCCGTCCAGCACCACTGGGCCCACGTCCTCTCCTGCATGGCCGAAAATGAAGTCGAAGCCCCCGCCCTCGGCGTATCGTGGGACGGCACCGGTTACGGCTCCGACGGCACCCTCTGGGGCGGCGAATTTTTCCTCGCCGAAAAGAACTCCTACGAACGCGTCGCCCATTTCCGCCACTTCCGCCTTCCCGGTGGAGAGGCCTCCATCAAGCAGCCCCGCCGCACCGCATTGGGCGTCCTGTTTGAACTCGGTGGCGAGGCCGCCCTCAGCCAAAAAGACCTCGCCCCCGTCCGCCATTTTTCAGACGGCGATCTCTCCCTCATCCGGCAGATGCTCGTCAAAAAACTCAACGCCCCCGTCACCTCCAGCGCCGGCCGCCTCTTCGACGCCGTCGCCTCCATCTCCGGCCTGCGTCAGGAAATGAGCTTTGAAGGCCAGGCCGCCATGGAACTCGAATTCGCCATCCAAACCTGCGTCTGCGAAGCCTACTCCTTCGAGATCAAAGGCACCTCGCCCCGCATCATCGACTGGCGCTTAATGTTCGAGGAAATGATCGAGGACGTCCGGCGCGGCACGCCCCCCGGCGTCATCTCCGCAAAATTCCATAACGCCCTCGTCGAAATCATCGTCACCGTCGCGAAGCACATCCGGCAAACAAAGGTCGTCCTCACCGGCGGCTGCTTCCAAAATCGCTACCTCACCGAGCGCAGCATCCAGCGCCTCCTCGAGGAAGGCTTCCGCCCCTACTGGCACCAGCGCGTCCCCTCCAACGACGGCGGAATCGCCCTCGGCCAGATCATCGACGCCGCCCGCAATTATCCCCCCGTCCCGGCGATGAACCGTATCAAACCCCGCGAAAAAACCTTCGCCTAAGCCTAAGTCAGGCGGCGCGCCCCAAGCACTCTTCCCAGGTAGCCCGCGCTGGCTCAGCACGGAACTTTTCCCTTTCGTCGCACGACTCACTTGTATGTTTGCGGCTTGCCAATTATCCCAAAGGAGAACTCTGCGAAAGGCTCTCTTTTAGAACGACTTTCGCGGAGATCTCCTCTGGGGCGGGTTCCTTTGCTGCGTCATACCGGTGGTTGCGCCACCGGCTAATTTGCGCTGGCCTTTCAGGCCAAAAGGCAGAAACACGGCTGCGATATTTTTGAAAGAGCTCTAGAACGTCCCCTTCAGCGAAACGGAAATGCGCTGCTCCTGCCCCATGCTGCCGGGAGCGGGATTCTTGTCCCAGCGATCGCTATATTCGAGGCTGGCCGAAATATCTTTCTCCAGCTTGAAGGATGGGCCGGTGGAAAACGTGAGCGTCTGGTCATCAATCGAAATGGGCAGCGAACTGGTCAGGCTGGCGTTGCTGCCGGGCGTGGTCGCCTGCGGAGTGCCGGCGGCACCCGAAGCGATGGGCGCGGCGGGCGCCTGGTCGAGCAGGCCGCGCGAGTTGAGGACTTCCGCATAGCTGTGCCACGAGACATCGCCCACGACTTTTTGCGACCAATCGGCAAAGAGCGCCTCGTTGAGTTCATGGTCAACGCCGGGATATTCCTGGTATTGCTGCTGACGCAGCCCCGCCTGCAGCGTGGTGTCCTGCATGGGCTTCCATTCGAGCGATTGCTCCAGCGAAGGCAGGCTCGTCGGCGCCGCGCCGCCGTCGGAGGTCCCCTCGTAATGGCCCTTGAGGATGGCCGAGAGTGGCAGTTGGCCGATCGGCTGCTTCAACTGCGCATCGTAGGCGTTGGTCTGGGTCTCGATACCCGACGGCACATCGGCGCTCGTCGAGTCCGAACGGAGGCCCAGGGTCAGCACTGCATTGAGCGGCAGATGGCCTTCCGCGAAAAGTCCCGCGCCGCTGGTGATCGTCGAGTTGTTCGGTAGCGGAGCATCGCTCGACGAGTCGTGAAGATCGCCGCGAAAGGTCAACTGCTGATTGGGTTGAAATTGCAGGCTGACCTTTTGTCCGTTGGAAAGGTCCTCCGAACCGTCGTCAAGCATCACGGCACTCGTCTCGCACGAAAGCGAAAGGGTATCTGCCAGTTGCCGCACATAAGCCGCGCCATAATTCTCCTGCCACAACGTGCCCTTCGACACAACCGTGTAGGGATCTTTCACGTTCTGGTTGGCCGTGGCATGGAACGTCCCATCCGACGCCGCCTGTCCCTGCTGGTTCTGCGAAGGACTCAGCCAATCGAAATGTTGCCAGGCGCTGGGACTGTCCCCGGCCTGAAGCGTCTCCTGCGCCCGCGCCCCCCCCGTCAAAAGGACGAAGCCGAGGAGGAAAAGTCCCCTCATTTTCGGGTTGATGGAAAGGCTGGCGCGCATGTCGGTAACCTCTTCAAGAATCAAAGGGTCTATCTCACCTTACTTCAAAGACGCTCGCGACACGCGATAAGTTCAAAGAAAATGGTTCTATGGACTCGCCGCGGCAGGCGCGTTGGTGGCCGGAGAGTTGTCGGAGGGCGCGTTGGTGGGAGCAGCCGGAGTCGGAGACGGCAAGCCGGACGGCGAAACCGGCGGCGCGTTGCCGGGCATCGCTTCCAGCGAGGGATGCATAAGCAAGCCGGGGGCCGGCAGGTTGATTGCGGGAACTTCGGCGGCGGGAGTTTGAGCGGCGGCTGGCGCAGGCGTTGGCGTTGCAGTGGGCTCCGCAGTCGGCGTGGGCCCGATGACAGACAAGTTTTTCACCTGCGCGGAATGGCATACGTCCACAACGGCCTGGAATTCCTCATAAGGCACTGTTTTTCCCGCTTTCACCAGGATTGCCTGGTCGGGCGTAGCCTTGAGCACCGATTCCAGCTTCGACCTGAATCCAGGAAGCTCATAGGTGGCGCCTTGGAAATTAATCTTTCCATCGACGCGCACAACGGCGCGGAAGACAGCCGGGCTTGCGGGCGAAGACGGCGCGGGCGTGGGCTTCGGTTTGGGAACTGCGGCGGGCATTGATTGCGTCACCAGTGCGCTGGAAGATTCAGGCACAGCAGGCGTTGATTGCGTCACCAGTGCGCTGGAAGGTTCAGGCGCAGCAGGCGTGGGCGTGGGGGTTGGCGTCGAGGTCGAAGTGACCGGGGGCGCGGGTTTCGCCGCAGGCGCAGATGGAACGGGTGTGGGCGTCGGCGATGGCGCTGCGATGGATAAATTTGTCGCCTGGGCGGTCGCGCAAATATCGAGGACCACCTTCAGCTTCTCGTAGGGCAAGGTTTTCGCGGCATGGATCACGATCTGTTGCTCGGGCGCGGCCTTGATGACCGTTTCCAGCTCCGCTTGGAATTCAGCCAGGCCCAGTTTTGAGCCCTTGAAACCGACCGTTCCATCCGAATGCACCACCACGTTGAGAGGCTTCGGCTTCGCGGGCGGCGTGGGAGTCGGAGTTGAAGTGGGCGTCGGAGTGGGAGTCGGCGTGGGCGTCGGAGTCGGTGTTGGCGGTTCCACCAGGGCCAGGCGGATCAGCGCGGGCACCTGTTTGATGCGGGCGAGGTAAGCCTGTTCGTTGGGGCTCAGGATCGCGCCGCTCACCTTTTTGTCGCGCAGCGCCTTGATCTTCTGATTCGCCATCGGAATGAAATTCAGCACAGTCGTCAGCGTTTCGGCATCGGCCAGCATCGCCTGGCGCGGATCGGATATAAGGGGGAAGCGGATTAATTTCAAGGCACCGGTACCGTCGGACGTTGCGGTTGCTGCTGTCTTGCTATCCGGAAGTTCGAGATAGACGGTTCCCTGCGCAACCCAGACGTCCGTCCGGTCAAAAGCTATCATCGCAACAAAATCGCCGCCCTGGGCACCGGCATTACCGAACGGCGTGTGCACGGAGTAATTCCCCTTCACGCCCACCTGCGTCCCCACCTTCGAGAAAACACCGCCCGCGGTCAGGTCGACCTCGGCCGAGCGCGATTGTGCCGTCACCGTCTGCTGCACGGCGGCTGCTGAATTCGGAATCAGCCGCGCGGAATCGACGCCGCCAAAAAGCACCGCCGCCGTTCCATTCGCGCCGGTCTTCACCACCGCGCCGTTGGGAAGCGTCATGCCGTCGGTGGCGGGCGCGAAGCTCGCGGGAGCGGAGGGAAGCGCGACCTGCACGTCACCCTGCGGCTCGCGAATCTGCATCGCATCGGGCGGGACGCCGAGCGAGGCGGGCATGTCGGGCGGCGTGATCGGCTCGATCCAGTCGGTGAACGTCTCGACAAACATTTCCTTGGGAGCCATGATATGCGGCGTGAAGAAATAGGAATCGCCCTTCCGGGTGCAGTTTCCCTCGGGAAGAATCACCGCCGAGGGCCGGGCCTTCGCCACGCCCGCCTTCGAGTAGAAATTCATGTCGCTGCGCTTGTATTCGGATGCCTGCGGCGCTCCGGTTGCGCCTTCCTTGCCCCAAACTCCGCCGGTCATGGCAGTGGCTAAAAGCGATATGAAAACAAATCGAGTGGCGTGTTGCATGACGATATGAATACGGGTTGGGATTAAGTTCGGATGCCGGGACGATCTTCACCAGCGATCGATCCTGCAAGACCTTTGCGCGTCTTGGGCAAAAAATCGAAGAAAAAAAGCATGGCTTATAGTACCCGCCGCGCCCCTTTTTCCCCTTTTCGCGAAAAAAAATAAGCGAATCAGGCGAATCAGCCGAATGGAGCGAATGGGATTCGGTTAAAATGGCGCAAGTGGGAATCCGAATTGGAAGCGGAGCGGGGTTGGAAATTCGGGGCAAAGTTGTTTCATGGATGCGATTTTAACACATCCGGGAATAAGGCGGTAGCACTGCAAATCCTATTTGGCCTAAAAAGCTTAAAAAGTTGCATGGCCCCTCTTTTTCCCTTACGAAAGTGAGTCTTGAAACCGAAAAGTTGCCTGTCCCCTTTTCTTATTCTTTTCTTATTCAGGTCCCTATCAGTTAGGTAATATTGATGGAAATAATTGCGCGGGATGGGCGTGTAGCCAATTACAAAAGGCAAGGGAAAAGGGGACAGGCATGTTTTCACGTTCAGATCGAGGGCCATTTTCACTCTCCCAAATAAAGTTGGCAAGAATTTCTAACCGAAAAGATGCCTGTCCCCTTTTCCTTGGGTTCTGATGCATCTTCTGGGAGCTGATCCCTCGACAAGCTCGGGATGACGGAGCTTTTTTTCGAAGTAATGGCTACAAGTGGCATGTGACAGGCGCAAGTGGGAATCCGAATTGGTAACGGAGAGGGGTTGGAAATTCGGGGCAAAGTTGTTTCATGGATGCGATTTTAACACATCCGGGAATAAGGCGGTAGCACTGCAGAGCCTATTTGGCCTAAAAAGCTTAAAAAGTTGCATGGCCCCTCTTTTTCCCTTACGAAAGTGAGTCTTGAAACCGAAAAGTTGCCTGTCCCCATTTCCTCTGTCCCCATTTCCTTTTATTCTACAATAGATGATTTACCCAGCACAGTTTGCAAATAGTATGAACATTGAGAAGAGCTTCGTCGCTCAACTCAGCAAGCCACGCCATTCTTTCTTTTAGATTCAAGTCCCTGATCTTGTGAAGAGGACAACTACACGCCTCACATCGGTCTAATGGACAGGCCTCAGAGAAAATAGACAATTCTGCTCGCAGGTAAGTTTTCTGAGAGGTAGTGATGTCCATACGGTCAGGGTTTACTATGCCCGTGGTGTTTTGAAGTTTATTTTCCAAGCAGACACTTGTGGTGATAAGTAAAAACCTCAAGCATTTGTGGATTAGTTAGTTCATCAAGCCACTTACATCTTTCCATAAGGCTCATTTTTCTGACTGGGTGCAAGGGGCATTCATGCGGATTTTCATGGTCAAAAGGACAGGCCGCTGATAATTCAAAGACCTTGTCTCGCAGGTACTGTCTTTGAGAGCTTGTAACCAAGGGTTCTTTTTTCATGAGTTCGACCCCCTGAATTTACATAGAGCGGTGGATGAATGCTGTTCGCTCTAGCTGATTCGGCATTACCACTCTTCTGGACGCCTTAGTCAACTAAAATATCGTGGAGAGGGCGGGAGAGCTTCATTTGTAAAGGGGAAACGGAAGGGAAACGGGGACAGGCATCGGGTTCGGGGAAAATGGGACAGGTACATTTTTCACATTCCTCAGT
>Ga0302320_10002826_pt1 | contig 40622 bp, 40 predicted proteins | sample Bog_T0_3_FD_202130 | JGI IMG/M metagenome (GOLD analysis project Ga0302320, IMG submission 202130) | Peat permafrost microbial communities from Stordalen Mire near Abisko, Sweden - Bog_T0_3 | ecosystem: Environmental > Terrestrial > Soil > Wetlands > Peat | place: Sweden: Abisko, Stordalen Mire... | reverse complement strand
GTTGATCGGGGTCTCGGCAAGGATTCGAACCTCACCGGCCGGGATTTGCGATGACAATGTGGCTCCGGGGCTTACCCTTCCCGCAACGGCACCTTTCGGGTCGTCCGCTGCCTTTTTGTCTTCGCCCTTGGCTGGCCGGTCCGATTTTTCTGAACCGCCGGGCGGACTCAACTCGATCCTGGCGGGATCGACGGCCGGCGCTTTCGTCATGTTCTTCTGTGAAGCGATGACTCCAGTTCCAGCAGTCGGGTTTGCATCGCCTGCGACGATCCCAGGCCGGCCAGCCGCTGCCTGACCCTGCGCACCTAGACGGGCTCCAACCGACATCCATCGCTCTGTCAATCCAGCCATCGACGGATGCGAGTTGCCGGCGCCGGCCTCTTCTGCCGAACCCTCCTGATTATCGAGGTCGGCGCTGCGGGCATCCGCGCCCCCGACCAATGAAGCCAGTTGTTCCTGCCAGCTCGAACGAAAGCTCTCCGCGTCAGGCGTCTTGCCTGAAACGTGCGTCAGGCCTGCCCCTGATGCTGGCCCTGAATTCCCTGTAACCTGAATCTCGATTCTCGCGGCGACCGTCATGCGCTGGAGTCATGCAGATAAAGTGCCAATTGAGGAGCGGGCCGGTTAGAGCATTGTCACAAACGGGAATCATTCGTCCGAATCCGGACTCAAAGGCGGGCCATCTATGGATTTTCTCTCAAGTTTCCTGCTCATCGTCCGATTCCCTTTCGGCCGCGTGGTTGTCCAGCGCCGTAGCCGGCGCACCCCCGCGCGAAACCCGAGCTTCCAATCCAACCCGATGCAGACGGTTGCGGAACCAGTCGTCGAGGGCCTGCTGGCTCTTTCTATCTGCGTCCAGCGCGTCCCGGGCCTCGGCCTCCTGGATCAGCGTCTCGGCCTGGCGCCGCTCTACCCTTTTGGCCAGATAGTCCTCGCGCAGGTTGGTCACTTCCTCGTCCGCATCCGCGATTCTGGGAGTCAGCGCCGCGGCCAGCCGTTCCGCCGCGCGAGTTTCCTCCAGGCCCGCCAGCCGGTCAGTGAATTCCCCGCTCACGGCGCTCGAACCCACCAGCAGCCGCCCGTTCCGCCCCCGCTCGACCGTTGCGCCCAGCGCGTTCTTGAGCCGGCTGAACTCTCCCACTGCCGCCTCAAGAGCAATGCGGCCCTGTTCCTCTTCCAATTCGCGAATGCGCAGCAGCCTGCGCAGCGCACGAGAGACTGCCATCGGCTAGACCTCCGCCGCCAGCGCGGCCAACCGGCGCACGCAATCAACAAAACGCACATGCTCGTGCGATTCTTGGGTTACAAAGGCCCGCAGCGCTCCGCGGGCCCGCAAGGCGCGATCGAGATCCGGGTCCGCGCCCGCCTTGTAAGCGCCAATGCGCACCAGGTCCTCGGATCGGGCGTAGACCGCCATCAGCTTCCGCATCAGCGCCGCGTCCTCGCGATGACTCGGCTCGGTTACCGCCGGCATGAGGCGGCTGATCGAGTCAAGCACAGCGACCGGAGGATACCAGCCCTCCGCGGCCAGCGCCCGCGACAGCACAATGTGCCCGTCGAGCAGCGACCGCACCGCATCCACCAGCGGGTCCTGCTGGTCGTCTCCCTCCATCAGGACCGTATAGAAAGCGGTAATCGATCCCACGCGAAACTGCCCGCTGCGTTCCACCAGCTTGGCCAGCCGGGTGAAAACCGAAGGGGTGTATCCTTTCGCGGTAGGAGGCTCGCCGGCGGCGAGGCCAATCTCGCGGGCCGCCATGGCGAAGCGGGTCAGAGAATCGAGCACCAGCAAGACATGCTTGCCCTGCGCGGCAAAGGACTCGGCAACAGTGGTTGCAGCCAGCGCGGCCCTCATGCGCATTAACGGCGACTGATCGGAAGTGGAGACGATCACCACGGAACGCGCCCGGCCTTCGTCGCCCAGCGAGTCATCGAGAAACTCGACCACCTCGCGGCCGCGCTCGCCCACCAGCCCAACCACCGTCACGTCGGCCTCGGTGTTGCGCGTCATCATTCCGATCAGCGTGCTTTTCCCCACCCCCGACCCGCCGAAGATGCCCACGCGCTGCCCTCGGCCTACGGTCAGCAACCCGTCGAGCACGCGAATGCCGGTACCAAGCGCGGTGCGAATCGGAACGCGGTCGAGCGGCGAACGGACGACGCCATCCAACGGCAAGGTCTGCGTTACAGCCGGCGGGCGGCCTTCGTCAATCGGCTTCCCCGCGGCATTCAACACCCGGCCCATCAATGCCGGGCCGACCTCGATCCCAGGCGTCACTCCCAGCGCCGACACCACATCGCCAAAGCGAATGCCTTCCGTGGTCTCGACCGGCATCGACAGAAGATTCGACCCGCGGAACCCGATCACCTCAGCCAGATGAGGCTTTCCAAACTGGTCGAGAATCTCGCAGCACTCGCCCACTGACGCCAATGGCCCCGCGGATTCAATCGTCTGGCTCACCGATTCGAGCACGTGCCCGCGCCATCGCCACGGCTGGCCGCGATGGAGGCGGGCAAAGTAGCTTCCCAGCAGCGGGCGGGACTGTGACTCGTGCGTTCTCACGATTGTGCGTCCGGCCTCGCGTTCAGAGTTGGCCGTGCGGCGACGGCGGGCTCGGCCATCGATCCCACGGCGCGATCGAAGAAGCCGCGCTCAATCTCTCCCAGTTGCGAGCGGATTCCCAGGTCGACCGATCCGAGTTCCGTTTCGACCACGCAGTCGCCCAACCGCATTCCCTCTCCCGGCACGACGGTCGGCTTGAGTGCCAGGTTGGGAACCAGCGCCATGGCCTCGGTCCACAAGTCGAGTTCGGAGGGAGGCACGCGCAGTTTCACCTGGGTTGACCCCGAGAGCTGCCCCAACGCAACCCGGACCGCCCCGGTCAGCAGCAGCGGGTCCATCTGCGCTTCGCGGCGGAGGATGCGCGCAGCCACCGCCAGGGCCAGTTCCACGACCTCGCGCTCCACGGCGTGGAGAAACCGGTCCCGCTCCTGGGCGAAGCTCTGAATCAGGTCGGCGGCCTGGCGTTGACGTTCAAGGGACGCGGCGGACAGTGCCGCAGCGTGCGCAGCGCGCTCCGCCTGCCGCCCCTCCTGCCTGCCCTGCTCACGCCCCGCCTCGAAAGCCCTGCGTGTCTCCTCGGCAAGCCGCTGGTCGAACTCCAGGCGGATTGCCGCCTCCGCCGCCGCTTTGAGAGGGTCATCGGCGTGCGGTTCGACACCCGTTTCTCCCGTTTCGGGCAGCGTTCCCCAACCTTCCCACGCGGGCTCGGGCGGCGCGCCCGGTCCTGCCGGATACTGAAACAGCTCGAAGTGTCCAGATGCCGCGTTTTTCATCGCCGATCCCGCCTGCTGCAAGAAGTCTCCCTTCGGATGACAGTTGACAGGTTACAGATGACAGTTTCAATGTGGCGGCCAGGATCTGTTCGTTCTTGGGGATGGCTCGCAGGCGATCTTTGGCGACCTGTCGCCTGTCATCTGTAACCTGTCATCTGTAACCTGTCATCTCGCCTTTCACGCCAGCATCTCATCCCCGGTCTCAAGTTTCAGAACCACCTTGCCCTCGGCCTCCATGCGCCGGGCCAGGTTGAGGATCTCCTGTTGCGCCTGGGCCACCTCGCGCGAACGCACCGGGCCCAGCACTTCCATGTCTTCCTTCAGCATCTCCACCGCCCGCGAACTCATCGACTTGAAGATCTGGGCACGCAAATCGTCATTGGCCCCGCGCAGCGCCAAGGCCAGTTGCCGCTTGTCCACCCCGCCCACGATCTCGCGAATGGTAGCCGGAGGTACCGTCACCAGATCTTCAAAGGTAAACATCAGGTTGCGGATGCTCAGCGCCAGCTCCGGCTGCCCTTCTTCGATTGCCTCCAGAATCTTCTTTGCTTCCTCGGCGTTGACGCGGTTCAGCAGGTCTGCCACCGCCTTGAATCCGGAGTAGCTTTTGCGCGCCGTGTCGCCCATGCTCTCCAGGCGCCGGTGCAGAATGTGGGCCACTTTCTGCGCCATCTCCGGAGAGAATTGCCGCATCTCCGCCAGGCGCTGAATCGACACCACCTTGTGATCTTCGCTCAGGTTGTCAAGAACCTGCGACGCCCGCTTGGGGTCCAGGTGGGCCAGCACCAGCGCAATGGTCTGCGGATGCTCGGAGTCAAGCAGTTTGCCCAGTTGCTGCGGGTCGGTGCGCTGCAGTTTGGCAAGATTGCCCTGCGCGGCCTCCTGCGAGCGCCGCACCTGCATCAGCAGATCGTCGGCGCGCTCCTTGCCGAAGGTCTCCATCAGCAGGCGGCTGGCGTAGTCCAGCCCCCCGTGCATCACAAATCCCTGCGTCTCGAGAAGCTGCCAGAAATCCTCCAGCACCTCAGCCGAAAGATCCGGCGCGATCCCTTTCAGTTCGGCCAGTTCCTCGGTCAGTTGCTGGATATCCGCTTCCGGCAAGGCGCGCAGGATCTCCCCCGCCAGTTCCTCACCCACCGCCACCAGCAGAATGGCGGCCTTGCGCACACCGGACAGACCGTCCGACTTGCGTTGCCGTGCCTGCCCGTTCGCGTTTTCCTGTTCGGCCAAGGGGTACCCTTTTCTGATGGGAAGATTTCTCTTCCGTGCTCCACCCGTTGTGGGTTCATTGCAATGGGTGGGAGACCGGGTTTTTCGCCCAGCCCATTCAATCCTTCATCCACAATCCGCGCTAGTCGGTGTGAATCCAGCTTTGCAGCAATCTGGAACTCTGCGTCGGTTCCCGTCTCAAATGCCCGCTCACCTGATCGAAGATCTCCTGCACCCGCAGCCGCTCAGGGTCCATCTCAACCGGCTCCGGAGCCTTCAAGGTCGGCGATGACGCAGCCGTCACTCCGGCCGCCAGCTCCTTGCCGGCGGTACTGGCCAAGACTACGGGCTGCGACCGCGCGTGGCGCAAGGCCGGGCGCACGCCAAAGGCAACCACCACCAGCAAGCCGCCCATCAAGGCTGCGTACTTCACCAGCACCGGCGAGTTCTCCGCCGTGGCCAGCACCTGGACCGGCAGCGATGCCGCCTGCGCGGTACGATTCTCCTCGAAGGCCAGATCCTGGACGGTCAGCATGTCTCCGCGTTGTGTGTCGAACCCCACCGCCGCCTGCGCCAGCGCGGTCAGCTCGCGCAGCTCATCGGCAGAGCGCGGCTGCCACTGCGCCGCCTTGCCCTTGGAAGCCATCTGCGCCAGCCGGTCGTTGACCACAATGGCCGCGGTCAAGCGCCGCACCCGCCCGGGATTCTCCATCACATGGCGAACGGTCTTCGAGGCGCCATACGTCCCCGACTCCGTCTTGGCCGTCTGCGGGGGCGTGGTCTGTTGCGGATAAACCGGCAATGCCTGGGAGTTGGGCGCATTCGAGGCCGTCCCCGGAACCCCGGCGGCTACCGGCTGCGGGCCCGCCGACTGCTCCGTGCGCTGCATCGAGAGCGTGACCGTCTGATCCGGATCGTAGGTCTCTTTAGTTTCGTCGGTTGACGATGCATCGTAATCGAGCGTCACCGAAGCGCGCACATTGCCTACCCCCGTCACCGGCTCCAGCGTCGATACCAGCTTCTCTTCCAGGGCCTCTTCGGCGGTCAGACGCTCGGCGTCGGCGCTCTTCGGCCCCAGAGACAGATGACCGGCCGCATCCACCAGCACCACCCGGTCGGGCGTCAGCCCGTCCACGGCCGAGGAGACCAGGTTGCGAATCGAGTCCGGTTCACCTTCGGCAAGGTTGCGATGGCGCAGCTTCAGCACCACCGAGGCTTTGGCGGGGCGCTCCTGCTCGCGGAACAGCGAGTCGTGCGGCATGACCAGGTGAACCCGCGCCGACTCCACATCGGCAAGAGATCCAACGGTATGTTCCAGCTCTCCCTCGAGCGCCCGCTGGTAGTTCACCTGTTCGTCGAACTCCGAACCCACCCAGTTGGGCTTGTCGAAGATCTCGAAGCCCATCCGCCCGCTCTTGATGCCGCCCTTGGCCGCGGTTGCCAGCCGGGCCTTGTCCAGTTGGTCGGCCGGAACCAGGATGCTCCCTCCGGCAGTGGCGTCGTACGGAATCAGCGCCTGCGCCAGAATCTGCCCGGTCTGGCGAGCATCTTCGGGGTCCAGGTCCGCATACAGCGTACGCCAGTCGGTGCGCAGCCCGTACCAGAGCAGGCCGCCAATCAGTGCCGCGAGCAACGCCGCAGTCGCCAGCGCCCAGCGCCGCTGCACAGGCTGCATGGTAGCCCAGCGAACGCGCGCGACATCCCACAACCCCGCCAGCCGGTCCGTCCACTGAAGCTGCCCAGACATGGGCGACGCGCTTTTCTCCAACTGTGTTGCCATGGCCATTGTTCAGGTGCCCCGCCAACTCGCTGATTTGATGTCCCCGCGCAGCGGGGTCTAACTTGCCAATCTCTCTTGAAACCCGCTGGAAGTCCCTAAGAACCTGTCCCAAAAATTGGTTTGCCACTTCCAACCCGGCACAAACGCTTCGTGCCCCATCCAATCGCGTCTTTTGCGATTGGGTGGGAGACCACAAACCTCAATCGCCCCCTTGAGCCCGGTTTCTGGACAGGTTCTAGAACTGCATCCCGATCACCGACTGGTAGGCCTGCACCGCCTTGTTGCGCACCGCCAGCGTCAACTCGAAGGCCATGCTCGCCTTTTGTGTGGCAATCATCGCCTGGTGCACATCCACTCCGCTGCCGGTCATCAGCCCCGTGACCGCCGTCGTGGCCTGGTCCTCAAGCTGATTCACCTGTCCCACCGCGTCCGTCAAAAGGTCGCTGAACGGGGCCGGCGCAGCAGCCTGGCCGGCGGAAGAAGGTAGCGATGGCAGGCCCCCGCCCACTCCGGACAATCCGGGAACTGCGGCGGCGATCGAATTCAGGATCGGTAGCATCGAATCTCTCACCTCTCATCGCGGAATCGGTCGGTGCGGCCTCTCGGGCGGCAATCCCCGGCTACGACTTGGCGATCTCCAGCGCCGACGTGATCATGCCCTTCTCGGCCTGCACGGCGGAACTGTTAAGACCATATGCACGTGTCGCCCCCATCAGGTCCACCATCTCTGTGAGGGGATTAATGTCCGGATACGAGACATACCCATCCGGCCCCGCGTCCGGATGGCCGGGGTCGTAACGCTTGAGCGGGGGCGCCGGGTCTTCGACCACCTGCGCGATGTGCACTCCGGGGGCAACGGCTCCCGATCCAGGCAGACTCAGGGTAGGCAAGGCCGCCGCGGCCAGCAAGCCGGCCCCCGCCCCCCCGGATGCCGCGTTCATGGCGCTCAGAAACCCCGATTCCGGCTGATTGGCAGCAAACACCACATGCTGACGCTTGTAGGGGCCTCCCGAAGCAGTGCGCGTCGTCTCCGCATTGGCCATGTTTGCCGCCACCACTTCCGCGCGCATGCGTTCGGCCTGCATGGCGCCGCCCGAGGTTTCCATTGTTGCAAACAGATTCATTGTTCTGATCCTTTCAGGAACACCTACTTGTCAAGAGCCCCTACTTGTCGGCGTGAATGGCGTCCATCACCGTCTGGTTTTCCGTTCGCAGCAGAGCCACGCCCACCTTGAACTTCAATTGCGCCTCGGCCAGGTTCAGGCCTTCGCGGTCCATCGACACGTTGTTGTCATCGGGACGCGCAATCAGCCCGTCCACTTGCCGAACCCGCGGCGGCGATGCCGGCATTCCCTGGACCACGCCTTGCATGGCGTCGCGCATCTCCGCCTCAAAGTCCAGCCCCACCGTGCGGTAGCCGGGCGTGTCCACGTTGGCCATGTTGGCCGCGGTCAGCTTGATCTGGCTGGTGGCCACGTCCAGATAGCGTTCGATCTGATCGCTCAGCCTGGTATCGATCTCCATGCTCATCCTGCCCTCCGCCGATTCTGTTTCAATCGGGTCCGATTCATTCGCGCCCGGTTCATTCGTGGCTGGTTCAATTCACTGCGCTTCCAAAGTCGATCTCCTGCACAGTCAGCAAAGGCTCGTCCCCTGCCAGGATGGCGGCCCGCTCCAGCACGTGTTCGAGTTCGCGGACATTCCCCGGCCATCCGTGCGCGGCGAGCTTGGCCATAGCGGGCTGCTCGATGCGCTTGATCGGAGCCTCCCGGCCCATTTTCTGCAGAAAGTGCTCCACCAGGAGGGCGAGGTCCTCCATGTGCTCCAGCAGCGACGGCGTACGGATCAAAAAAACCGCTAGCCGGTAATAAAGATCGGCGCGAAAGGTGCCGGCCTTGGTGTGCTCCGCCAGCGGGCGGTGCGTGGCTGCCACAATCCGGACATCCACCTTGACCGTCTCGTTGTCTCCCACGCGCTGCAACTCGCTGCATTCCACAAAGCGCAGCAGCTTGGATTGCAAGGCAAGCGGCATCTCGCCAATCTCATCCAGAAACAGCGTTCCCCCGTCGGCGGACTCGATTCGCCCCACTCGCCCATGCACCGCGCCCGTGAAAGCGCCCCGTGTATGCCCGAAGAGTTCGGCTTCAAGCAGAGCTTCAGGAATGGCTGCGCAATTGATAGCAACAAAAGGCTTTTTACTCCTCGCTGAGAGACGGTGCAAGCCCTCGGCCACCAGCTCCTTGCCAGATCCCGTGGGACCTTCGATGAGCACCGGTGTCATGCGCTGGGCAACCAGGCGGATGCGGCGGCTGACCTCAAGCATGCAGGCAGCATTCCCGATCAGCTCGGGAAGCCGGTCCACGGTCTTCTGCTCGCCAGCTTGGACCGGGGACGGCCTGGGAGTTTCGGCGCGGATCGGTACCGTTTTCACCAGACTTGTTTGAGGCCAGACGGGGACGACGACGCCTTGCAGCGCGGGGGAGTTCTGGACCTGCTGCGGCGGAGCCGGCGTCGCTTGAGCCGATGCATCGATTTGCGACGATGCGGCCCCATAAGCGGTCAGCGCCGGCCCAGCGTTCCAGATTGCCGTGTCGGTATCCTGCGACCGGCGCAGGGCATAGAGCAGCTCCTGGCGGTAGGGGCCACGCCGGCCTTCTTCGTCGCTCAGGCCAGAAGCGGTTACCAGGTCCACCTGCGGAAACCGGCCGCGGAAATCGGCGAGAAACTCGGCCAGATCGAGATCCGGCAGCCAGGAGTCGACAATTACTGCCTCGGGAACCGCCAATTCGGCCTCCTTCCATGCCTGCGCGCCGCCCTCCGCCTCGCGCACCTGCCAGCGCAAACCGGTGAGTATCTCGGAGAGCCTTTGACGAAAGCTCGAGTCGGCGCTGGCTATCAGCGCGGTGCGCGTCCGGGCGCGGGAAGCAAAAGGAAGCAAAGGAACTGGAGCTGGCTGCATCGATTGTCTCCTTGGCAAGCGAAAAGAAAAGGACTAAAGCAATTCGGAAATCAGACCAGCCGCTGCAATCCGCGTCGGAATTGGCGCCAGACCTTCGGGGACAACGAGGACTGGTTCCGCATCGGCTTCCGCGGGAACAATATATCCGTGGCCGCGCACGGTCCGGATGAGCAGGCCCGGGGGAGGATCGTTGAGCTTGCGACGCAGGTAATTGATATAGACATCCACGATGTTGGTGGTCTGCGCGGGTTCCAGGTTCCACACCGCATCCAGCAGTTCCACCCGCGAGACGCACTGCCCGCGATTGAGCATGAGGTGCTCAAGCAGGGAGAACTCCTTGTTGGTCAGCACAATCGAGAGCGCTCCGCGCCGGGCCGTATGGTCCAGCCGATCCAGTTCCAGGTCGCCGGCGCGCAACTGCAGCCGGGCCTCCCGCTTGCGCCGCAACAAGGCCCGGCAGCGGGCCCGCAGCTCATGCAGGCTGAAGGGCTTGACCATCAGGTCGTCGGCGCCCAGATCGAGGCATCGCACGCGCGTGTCCACCTCCTGCCGGGCGGTCAGCACCAGCACCGGAAGATCGGCGTCCAGCGCCCGCACTTCCTTGAGCACCTGCTCCCCATCCTTGACCGGCAGGTTCAAGTCCAGAATGGTCAAATCCGGCATCTGTTTCCGGAATGCCTCCACGGCCTGCTCGCCGTCGCAGACCACATGAATTCTGTGCCCCTCAGTCTCCAGGCCCCGCGTCAAAAACAGCCCCAGCGCTTTGTCGTCTTCGGCAATCAGTATCCTCATGGCAATCCTTCTCTCGAGAGACATTCCCAATCTGCGCTGCTTGCCTGCATCCCACAGCCCCACCAGCGGCTGCTCACCTAAGCGGAGACTAATGAAGGACCCACCTCCACAGTCCATCGGGGGGAGAGAAAACTCAAGAATGAATGGGAGATAATTTGTGAGACGATTCCTGGAATGGAAGATTGTGAGAAACCGGTCCTGATTTGGGCGGCGATTGCTCCAGCGTCGCCCCGCTTCGAGGCAGGCCCCTCTTGGGGATTTCTTACAATTGCGAAGCCTCCAAGAAACTGTCCAAGAACCGGGATTTGCCCACTTCCAACCAGCTACAACGCGCTGGACCCAATGGCGTCCGTGCCCCGTCCACTCGCGTTTTTTTAGGAATGGGTGGGAGACCACGGAACCTCAACCGCCGATCCTTGAACTCGGTATTTGGACAGATTCCAAACTTCTGAATCTCTCATAAAGAGCAGGACGGGCATTCCCTGCGAAATCGCTGCCCCGCGGATTGAACGCACGTTTAGCGCCGACCGCCCGCTCCACCCGCCCGCGCGGCCGATTTGCGCGCATACATCGCGGCGTCGGCACGCGCCAGCAGGTCGTTCCTTCTCTCTCCCGGTCTGTACTCCGCCAAGCCGATTGATGCCTCCAGTTTCAGCTTCATGGGGCCGTTCCTGGTCTGCACGGGATAACTGCCGCAGACCCAGTCCCGCAGCCGTTCAATCTGCGTTTCGGCTTCGCCAAGCCGGGAGCCGAGCACGAGGATGAATTCGTCCCCGCCCCAGCGGCCATTCACATCCGTTGACCGGCAGGCCGATTTCAGCTCCCCGGCAAACTGCCGCAGCAGGTCGTCGCCCACCAGGTGACCATGCACGTCGTTCACATTCTTGAAGTCGTCGACGTCCACAATAGCAACAGAGAACGGGCTGCCGGCGCGAATGCGGCGCTCAATCTCGTTCTCTACCCAGGATCGGTTGCGCATCCCGGTAAGGGCATCTTTTGAGGCCAGTTCCTCGGCTTCTTCCAGTTTGGTCTGGTAGCAGGAGACTTCAGCGCGCAGCGCGGCAATCGCCTGCTTGCCTTCGGACGCCATTCTGTCCACCGACGTCTTCAGATCCGCGGCGCTCTTTTCAATCGACGAGCGGATCTGGGTCAGGTCCTCGAGGCTGGCAATTGCCTTCAGCCGCGAGGTCACTTCCCTGAGCTGCCCGGCACAGCGCTGGTCGCGTTCGCCCACGGATTCGGCCGTTCGCGCCATCACGATCAGCAGGTCTTTTACGTCGGCTGTCTGCTGCCGGTAGTGCGTCGCGGTGCTCCGGCCCCACTCCTGCAAGTGCTCCTGGACATTCTTCTCCGTTGCCTCCAGCGTCGCCCGGGTGGTTTCGCAGGAGAGCTTCTCGCCGAGCTTGGCAAGGCTCTTCATCAGTCCCGGCCCCAACGCCGGACAGGCTTCCACGCTGCAGGCTCCCATCTCGCGCAATGCGGATTGATATGCGGCAATGGCCACCGCAAGGAGAGCCCCCTCGTCCTTTTCACGAATCGCCCCGGGCGCCCCGTCAAGGGATGGAGTATCCGTTTCTTCTGGAGAGATCTGGGCGGAATCAAGATACTTTTTCAGTGAAATCATCGATCCTCATGCGGTCGGGGCGCAGAAAGAGCGCGCTCGAACCCTTACCACCCACCATCGGCACAATCCTTCCCGAGCATTAGTGCAATCCAATACGGCCTTTTTTCGAGGTTGCCGAGATAGCAACTCCAGTCGAATGAGCAATTGCTCGATCCGTGGCGCCGAAGATGAGCCGAGTTCCATCGTCCCAGGGCTAACTTGACTTCCCGCTGAGCCGGGCTGACTTGCCGTCTTCTCCGTATCGCCGGAACCCGTACAATCTGAGGGATTCCGAGTCTGAAAAGAAGAGAGCCTCCGCGTGCCCACCGCCGATGCAGCGACCGAATTGCGGCAACTAGGCATTGTCCTGCTTCGAGATGTCTTCGAAAAGGATTCGTTGACCGTGCTGAAAGAGGCTGCGGAACGCTGCTTCGCGCGAATCGAACGCGGCGAGCCGCCCAAAGATCATTACCGGTTCAACCGGTTCTCCCATTCCCTGCTCCTTCGGTCGCTGCTGGAATTCGGTTGCGACGATGTGGACCAGCTGTGTGCGCCGCTTTCCGCGCCGGGTCTTGAAACCATGTTCTCCGCCGCAATGGGAGAAGAGTGGACCTGCAACATGGAAGAATCCTGGGTGCGCAAGAAGTTTGCCCCAAGCCAGGCTCCGGCGCGGCCGTACCATCCCCAGGACTGGCACCAGGACGGAGCGTTGGGCGTCCGTTTTCCTCCGGAGCCGGGCCTGGCGGCGGCGATGACCGAGTTGCTGACTTGCTGGATTCCGCTGAACCCCTGTGGAGAACATAGCCCCAGTCTGGAATTCATTTGCCGCCCCCAGTCGGGCCTGCTGCACTTCTCCGAGTTGAATGACGCTGACCTGCGCAAGCGATTTCCAAAGCGGGAATTCCGTGCGCCCGTGCTCGAATTCGGCGACGGGCTGGTTTTCCGGAACAGCGTCCTGCACCGCACCCACACGCGCCCTGGCATGCGCCACAATCGGCTGAGCGTGGAATACCGCATCTTTCCCCGGTGACAGGCCTCGTAATCACCTGTGCCGCGGATTGCGAAGAATCCAGCGCTCAGGCGCACCATGCCCGGCTTCGGTATAAGGGCAGCCGCAACATTTTCCAACCTGGGAACCTTCGCGAACAACGAGCGAAAAAATAGTTGACATGGTTCGCTTTTTATTCGCTATAATGCGACCCATGGCTGTTACCCGAAGGCAAAAAGAGATTCTCGACTTTCTGGAGTCGTTCGTGACCCGCAACGGCTACTCCCCGTCGTTTGAGGAGATTGCGCGCGGGATGGGGCTGAAAAGCCTGGCCACCGTGCATAAGCACATTACCAACCTGGAAAAGAAGGGGCTGCTCGACCGCGTGCACAATCGCAGCCGCTCCATTGACGTGCTGCCCCCGGGAACGCGTACCCGCACCAGCGACCGCCTGCCGCTGGCAGGGCGCATCGCCGCCGGTCAGCCGGTTGAGGCTTCCGAGACCGAGGAGACCATCTCGCTGCACGACGTGGTGGGCAACCGCGACGTCTTTGCCCTTGAGGTCCGCGGCGACTCCATGCGCGACGAGCACATCATCAGCGGCGATTACGTTCTCGTGGAGCGCACCCGCACCGCCCGCCAGGGAGAGATCGTCGTCGCCCTGGTGCACGGCGCCGAAACCACGCTCAAGCGCTTTTACAACGAAGGCAGCCAGGTCCGCCTGCAGCCGGCAAACATCGAGATGGAGCCGATCTACGTCAAAGCTTCCGAGGTAATGATCCAGGGCCGGGTGCTCGGCGTGCTGCGCAAGTACCGGTAGCCGTGGCCGGAGAGCAGAAGGGAGCTTGGCGAACTTTGAAAGGACACGGCTTCAGCCGTGCCGATCAGAGCGCAAAAGGAGCACGGCTTTAGCCACCGAGGGAATGCCGGGTAGGCAGGAATAAACTACATCCAGGGCTAAAGCCCTGAACACTATTCCTTCTGGCTTGCGGCACGGCTGAAGCCGTGCCCTTTCAAAGCGGCCCACCTCGAACCCGGAGACTCGAAATGACCCAACCCTACGATTACGCCTCCATCGCCAAAATGATCGACCACTCGCTGCTGAACCCCACCCTCACCACGCCCGAGCTCGAAGAAGGCTGCGCTCTCGCCATCCGTTACAACGTAGCCAGCGTGTGCATTCTGCCCTACGCCCTGGCCCGCTGCGCGGCTCTGCTTGCCGGAACCACCGTCAACGCCAGCACCACCATCGGCTTTCCCCACGGCGGCCACACCACCGCAATCAAGCTCGCCGAAGTCAGCCAGGCCCTCAAAGACGGAGGCCAGGAACTCGACGCAGTGATCAACATCAGCAAAGCCCGCAGCGGCGACTGGACCTACGTGCGCAACGAACTCGCCGCGCTCGCCGACGCCGTTCATGCAGGCGGCGCGAAGATCAAAGTCATCTTTGAAAATGCGTATCTCGATGATGCCGCCAAGATCCGCCTGTGCGAGATCTGCGCCGAGGTCGGCGCCGACTGGGTAAAGACCTCAACCGGTTACGCACCCACTGGCGCAACCCACGCCGATCTCGAACTCATGCGCAAACACTCGCCGCCGCACGTGCAGGTCAAGGCCGCCGGCGGCATTCGCGATCTCGATGCCCTGCTGGCGGTGCGCGCAATCGGCGTCAGCCGCGTGGGCGCCACGCGCACCGAATCGATGCTCGAAGACTGCCGCAAACGCCTCAGCCCGGAACCAATCTCGCCATCCCTCGCAGCGGCAGCGCCTTCCGGATACTAAGAACCTGTCCAAATACCGAGTTCAAGGAGGGCCGGTTGAGGTTTTGTGGTCTCCCACCCATTCGCAAAAGACGCGAATGGATAGGGCACGGAGCGTTTGTAGCTGGTTGGAAGTGGGCAACTTCCAGTTCTTGGAAAGGTTCCAAGAACGAGGAGCTCGGCGCATAAAGAAGCCCGGCACATGGCCGGGCCTCTTGATTCAACAATTCAGCAGAATTATTGCGCCTGTGTCGCGCCCGCAGCAACCACGCGCTGCACCTTCTCTTCGATCACGTCCTGCGGAACGTAGCCCACAATCTGATCGACGACTTTCCCGCCCTTGAACAAGAGCAGCGCCGGAATGCCGCGAATCCCATAGCGCGACGGCGTTGCGCCGTTCTGGTCCACGTTCACCTTGGTGACCTTCAACTGGCCGGCAAATTTCGCGGCTATCGCATCCACTGCCGGCGCGATGGCCTTGCAGGGGCCGCACCACGCCGCCCAAAAATCCACCAGAACCGGTTGCTCGCTCTTGAGCACTTCCTGTTCGAACGTTGCATCGTTGACTTCCAAAACTCCCGCACCAGCCATGATCCTCCTCGCGCCTACCGCTCTGCAATTCAAGTGTACCTGCAACCGCACCCCTATAGGATGCGCCATCTTGTGGGAAAGTCGCAACTCGCTCCCCGGCGGCAAACACACGTTTTCCCTCTCGCCTGCCCGTAAATCCCCCAAAAAGAACCGCGGCCTAGAGGCATTTTGCGGGCAAATAGAAGCGCCCGGATCCTATAAGGATCACGGGCGCTAGAGCAGCCCTCCCCCAGAACTGCCCACGCTGCGAATTTATTGGTTAAATGCTTGAATAGCAAGGAATCTTAGGTAATGTTGCAAGGTAATCACGAATGGGTGATTAGTGAGAAAGGTAACGCTGCCGGACAATGATTACCCCAATGACAACCTTTTCATTGCTGCTCCGGGCTCTCATCGCATGAGTGAACACAGCTCGGCTCACTTGATTTGCCAGTCACAACGCTTGTTCCAGCCCCCAGAAAGCGGCAGACCTGCAGCGCAGGCAGAGGCAAATCCTCTACTGCGGCGAGAACCGCGAATGTGGCGTGCTCCAGGCTGTCCTCGCTTTCGACCACTACCAGAACGGAGGGACCGGCCCCACTCAATGCCGCGCCGAGAATGCCGTTCTCTCCGGCCAGGGGCAGAAGCCGGTCAAGCAGCGGGCAGATCAGCGCCCGATAAGGCTGATGGATGCGATCGTTCATGGCGATGCGCAGCAGGTCGCCTCGCCCCTGCGCAAAAGCCAGCCCCAGCAGCGAAGCCGATTGAATATTCGCCACCACGTCCGCGCTTGCGTAGCAGTCCGGCAAAACTGCCCGCGCCTTGCTCGTGGCCAGCGGCTCTGATGGCAGCACGACAATTGCCCGCCAGTCCTCCGGCGGAGTCACCCGCGCAACATGCACCTTGCGGCCCTCGCTGGCTGCTGCCACAAATCCGCCCAGCCAGCAAGCAGCCGCGTTGTCGGGATGCCCCTCCAGCGCGCAGGCCTCTTCGAGAATCTGCTCGGAAGTCCAGCCAAACTGTCCAAAGTGGTTCGCCAGCGCAATCGCCGCCAGCCGTCCCGCCGCGGATGAGCCGCACCCCATTCCCAGCGGGATGCCGTTTTCCATGCGGATCGACAAGGGCACAATCGCCCGCCCGTGGCCCGCGAGCAGGCCCTTGTAGATTTCGAGAATCAAGTTGTCTTCGAGGCGCGCGCAGCGCTCAACATCGTATCCGCCGGCCAGGATGGAAAACTCGGCGGCCGGTTCCGCGTCGATTTCCAGATAGAAATCCAGCGACACCGCCGCGGCGTCAAATCCCGAGCCCAGGTTTGCCGAAGTGGCCGGCAAGCGAAGATGCACCGGGCCGGCCGTCAAAACTTGCGCGTCGCTCATCCCGCGCTGCCCTTCACTGCGGCCAGCACAGCCTCCGGCGTCGCCTCCACCACCTGCGCATTGCGCCGCAAGCTGTCGATCTTCGCCTCCAGGCCAACCTTTTCTTCGTCCTTCAAGAGCGTTCCACGGTGGAATTCGATGGTGTAATCGGCGTCCTTGAGCGTGTGGCCGGTGAGCACCAGTACCACCGTCTCGCCGCCCGCTACATTGCCCCGCGCGCGCAGCTTCTTCAACCCGGCAAGGGTCACAGCCGAAGCCGGTTCGCAACCCAGCCCCTCGGAACCAAGCTCCGCCTTGGCAATGGCAATCTCCGCCTCGCTCACATCCAGGCACCAGCCGCCGGTTTCCTGAATCACCCGCGCCGCCTTGCGCCACGAAGCCGGGTTGCCGATGCGAATCGCCGTAGCCCGCGTATGCGCCTCCACCGGTTCGAGCGATGCGCCGTTATTCTCGGCCAGGCTGCGCACCAGCGGGTTGGCTCCCTCGGCCTGGATGACCGAAATCCGCGGCACGCGACCAACAAGGCCCAACTCGCGCAGTTCGCGAAATCCCTTGCCCAGCGCCGAGCTGTTGGCCAGGTTACCGCCGGGCACAATCAGGTGGTCAGGCGCATTCCAGTCGAACGCCTCGGCAATCTCGAACGCAGGCGTCTTCTGTCCCTCCAGCCGATAGGGATTGACCGAGTTCAGCAGGTAGATGTTCGCGGCCTTCACCACGTGGGTGAGAATGCGCACGCAGCCGTCGAAATCCGCCTTCACCTGGCAGGTCACCGCGCCGTAGTCCATCGCCTGCGCCAGCTTGCCCCACGCAATCTTGCCCTCGGGAATCACCACCAGGCTGCGCAGACCGGCGCGGGCCGCATACGCAGCCATGGCGGCAGATGTGTTCCCTGTCGACGCGCACGCCACCCACTCGAAGCCGCGCTCCTTGGCCACGCTCAAAGCCGTGGTCATGCCCGTGTCTTTGAAAGATCCAGTCGGATTCATGCCCTGGTGCTTGGCGAAAAGCTGGTCGATACCCAGCGCCTTCGCAGCGCGCGGCAAATGATAGAGCGGGGTATTGCCTTCGCGCAGCGTGACCGCGTTGCCGAAGCTCTCCAGAATCGGCAGCAACTCGCGAAAGCGCCATACGCCGGAGTGGTCGAGCGCTTCGGACGAGCAGCGCCGCTCCCGCCACAGCCACTTCAGCGCACCGGGGTTGGGGCGGTCGTGTCCTTGACGCTGACCCCAGCCGGGATATTCCACTTCAAACAGGTCGCCGCACTGCGAGCAGCGGAAGTCCGGACTCGTGATCGCGCCGTCCGCACGCGTCCCGCACCCAATGCAACGGAGCTGATGTAAGTTGTCGTTCATATCTGGTGTTAGCTTACTAGCATAGGCAGGAATTCTGCTGTGCAATGGAGGTTCAAACATCCAGATGCGTGTTTCCGTTTCCAAAACGTTGCTGCCGTTTCTTTTCGGATTCGTGTTTGTTGTCGCAGCCCAGGCGCAAACGCCGCTGCGCATCGCCGCCGCTGCCGACCTTGAGCCAGTGCTGCCCCCGATCCTCGCGCAGTTCCAGCAAGCCACGGGCATCCATGCCGAAGCCACCTTCCAGGCCTCGGCCATGTTGACCACGCAGATCCTGAACGGCGCGCCCTTCGACCTGTTCCTCTCCGCCGACACGGGCTATCCCAAGCGCCTAATCGATGCCGGCCTGGCCGATGCCGCCGGCACCGGCGATTCCTCCACACCGGTCATTTACGCGCGCGGCACGCTTGTCCTCTGGACCCGCAACGATTCCCATCTCACGCCTTCGCTCGATCTGCTGCGCAGCCCCGGCCTCAAGCGCCTGGCCGTCGCCAATCCGGAACGCGCTCCCTACGGACGCGCCGCCGTCGCCGCGCTTACCAGCCTCAATATTTACGACACCCTCAAACCCAAACTCGTCACAGCAGAGAACATTTCCCAAACCGCCCAGTTCGTCGACTCGGGCAACGCCGACGCCGGCCTTATCTCGCTTACTTCCGCGCTTACCCCGCGCCTCGCGTCCTCGGGCTCCTATTTCGTGGTCCCCCGCGACCTCTATCCGCCCATCGAGCAAGGCGCGGTGATCGTGAGCAGAACCACGCAGCGCGACCAGGCGCACAAGCTGCTCGATTACCTGCTGTCGGCCCCCATCCAGGCCCAACTAGCCAAAAGCGGCCTCACGCCCGTTCACTAGCTATGTTTCAGGCTCCCAATACTCTGTCATTCTGAGCGCAGCGTACTTCAGCGGAGTCGAAGGACCTGCTTCACGTCTCTTTAATTGCAGTGTGGAATGCTCGTTGGGCGCCCCATCCTGCGCTCGTACTTGTTCTTGTGCCAAGGGTGGGAAACCACGAACCCCAACGGCGTTCGTTTACTGTAAACAAATGGATTGGCAAGCGCTCGCCCTCACCCTCAAACTGGCAACGGTCACCACGGCAATCCTGCTCGCCGTCGCGGTACCGCTGGCAGCCTGGCTGGTGCTGGGCCGCGGCCGCTGGCTGGCAGTTGTCGAAGCCCTCGCCGCCCTCCCGCTGGTTCTCCCGCCCACCGTCCTCGGCTTCTTCCTTCTCGTGCTGCTCGGCCCGCGCACTTCATTCGGACGCGGCATCACTGCGATGCTCGGCCATCCTCTCGCATTTTCCTTCGAAGGCCTCGTCGTCGGCTCGGTTATCTACAGCCTGCCCTTCGCCGTACAGCCCCTGGTGGCCGGGTTTGCTGCGGTTGAACCTGCACTGGTGGACGCGGCACGTCTCCTCGGCGCCAGCCCGGCGCGCATCGTGACCACGCTGTTTGTCCCCCTCGCCAGCCGTTCGCTGATCGCCGCCGCGGTCCTCAGCTTTCTTCACACCATGGGCGAGTTCGGCGTGGTCCTCATGCTTGGAGGAGACATTCCCGGCGCCACGCGCACCCTCTCCATCGTCCTCTATAACCAGGTGGAGAACTTCGATTACGCCGCCGCCAATCGCACCGCGGCAATTCTCCTGGCCTCAAGCGCCATCGCCCTGGCTGCCATCTACCTGGGCGGTCGCTCGCGCGGAGGCCGCCGTGCTTGAACTCGCCTTCGATGTCCGCCGCGGCAGCTTTCACCTTCAGGTCGAGTGCCGCTTCGCGTCGCAATGGACCGTCGTCTTTGGCCCCTCCGGCGCAGGCAAATCCACGCTTCTGCGCATGATCGCCGGGTTGGAGCTTTCTGAGTCTTCGCAACCGCAGCGGGCGCGCGTGTTACTCGATAGCCGGCTTCTTACCGACTCTGCACGAGGAATCCGGCTCAGGCCCGGTCATCGAAAGACGACCATGGTCGCGCAGCAGTCTGCTCTCTTCCCGCACATGAGCGTGGCTGCGAATGTCGCTTATGGACTCAGGTTTCTCGATCGGGCTAGTCAATCGGCGCGCGTAGAGGAAATGCTGCGCCTGGTCGATGCGCTGCGCCTGATCCATCGCCGCCCCCGCGAGTTATCCGGGGGCGAAGCGCAGCGTATCGCCCTGGCCCGCGCGTTGGCGCCCGGGCCACGCCTGCTGCTGCTCGACGAGCCCTTCTCTGCCCTAGACGGCGCAGCCAGCGATGCGCTGCTTATTCGCTTGAAGGATTGGGCCGTCGAACACGGCGTGCAGACCGTGATGGCCACCCACGACGCCACCGACGCCCTCGCCACCGCCGCTGAAGTCGCGCTTCTCCACGAAGGCCGACTCGTCGCGCTCGGGCCCGCCGCGGAAGTGCTGGCCGACGAACGCGAACGCCTGCAAAGCCGTCTCAACTGAAAAAGGCGCGCACACCTTATCTTCGAGCCGCGTGAGCCTTGCCCTCCGGCCAGAAATAGAGCGCTGGAAACAGCACAAAAATTCCCAGCGCCACATGCACTGACACAAACGCCAACCCTACCGATGCAGCGTAAGAGACCATCGAGAAGACGGCTTTTCTTTTCATCCAAAGGAATTCGCGTCGCCGCGCCGCATTCGCCTTATCCTGTCTGTCGATGGTGATCTGCAACAACAGAAACGCTGCCGATGTGAGCGCAAACACCGCCCCATAGCAGGCCGCGGCTAGGGGAGCGGCATGGTTTTCTCCCATATATGCAGTCACGAAGGGGATCAGCGACATCCAGAACAGAAGGCAATTATTGGCCCACAGCAATGCCGGATCTGCCCTGAGAGCCTTGCCCAGTACATGATGGTGATTCACCCACATGATGGCCACCGCCATAAAGCTCAATGCATAAACCAGCAGCGACGGGGTCACCGTCCTCAAAGCTGCGAGGCCTTCGCCATGAGGAGACTTGAGTTCCAACACCATGATGGTGATGATCACCGCGATCACGCCGTCGCTGAACGCCTCAAGCCGGCCTGTCTTCACGCCTGCTCCTTCTGCTCGCTCCGATTCAAAACCCCACCAGCACCGGCTCCATCTCCAATTGAATCCCGAAGCGCGCCTCGACGGCCGCTTTGATCTGGTCGGCCAGCGCAAGCACTTCCGCCGCACTCGCTCCACTCCGCCCGCCCGTTTCTCCCAAATTGATCAGCGCCAGCGTATGACGCGACGAGATCGCTGCCCGTCCCAGCGCATATCCTTTCGTGTATCCAGCCTGCTCGATCAGCCACGCGGCGGGCAGCTTCACTTGTCCCGGCCCGGCAGGAAAGCGCGGCGGCTCCTTGCCGACCAAGGCGGCAATTTGCGCGGCCTGCTCCTCGCTCACCACGGGGTTCTTGAAAAAGCTGCCCGCGCTGTGGCAATCCGGGTCCCCTGCGACAATAAGCATTCCCTTGCCAAATCGGATTCGCCGCACGGCGGCCGAAACTTCCGTAAGCGAAGGCTCCCTCCCTGCCGGACCGCTCTCTTGAACCGCCCTTTGCAGGTCCGCATACCGCAGCGTCGGAGCGCCGCCGGGCCGCAGGTAGTAGTCCACGCGGGTCACTATATACCGTCCCCAGTCCGTTGTATTGAACCGGCTCCGCCGGTAAGCAAACGCGCATTCGGCATTGGTGAACTCGCGAAACACGCCCGCGCGCAGATCGAAAGCGCGCACCATCCCGATCGTCGACGACACTTCCTGCCCATATGCGCCCACATTCTGTACCGGCGTCCCGCCCACCGTCCCCGGAATCCCCGCCAGGCACTCGTTCCCGGCACAGTTGTCCTGAACAACCTGCTCCACGAACCGGTTCCAGTCCTCGCCCGCGCACACCTCATACAGCCACGGATCGCCCGGCTCGTTTTTGGGATGGGTTCCTTTGTGCGCGCGAATCCCCTTCAGTCCTACCCGCAACACCAGTCCGTCGAAACCCGCATCGGAAACCAGCAGATTGCTTCCGCCCCCCAGCACAAACAGCTTGAGTCCGCGCTCCCGCACCCAGCCGGTCGCTTCCACAATCTCGTCTTCGCTTGCAGCCTCGACAAACCACCGCGCCGGCCCGCCGATGCCAAACGTCGTAAACGCCGCCAGCGGCTTGTTTTCTTCAATCCGCATCGCATCAAGGCTACACTAGAGGCGGCGCAAGCCACTTTCACGTTAGAATGGTTGCAGGCAGTCTCTCTGCCGGAGGCATACATGTATCCAGAACTGATGGTCATCCCCATGCGCGAGGAACTGACCCGCGCCGGTATCAACGAAACCCGCACCGCCGAGGACGTGGACGCGGCCCTTGCGCAGCCCGGCACAACCATGCTGGTTGTGAACTCCATCTGTGGATGCGCGGCAGGCAAGATGCGCCCCGGCGTGCGCATGGCCATCACCAACTCAGCCAACTTGCCGGACCACAAAATCACCGTCTTCGCCGGACAGGACCGCGAAGCCACCGAGCGCGCCCGCAGCTACTTTGAAGGCAACCCGCCCACCTCGCCCGCTATCGCCATTCTGCGCGACGGCAAGCTGGTCTACCTGATGCAGCGGTATGTCATCGAGCAGGCCACAGCCCAGCAAATCGCCGGCGAACTGGTCCGCGCCTTCGACGAATTCTGCGCCAAGACAACTGCGTAGCAAAACCTCTTCAGACTTTTCGGATCGGTCCCGGATACTTGGCTATTGCCGGGTCGGCCGTCAACAAAGTGATCCCTTCGACCATCGCCTGAGCAATCAGGATGCGGTCGAAGGGATCTTTGTGTATGCGAGCCATCGAGTCGACGGCAACTACGTGCTGGCTCTGCAAAGTCAGTTCCTCATACCCATTCGCAATCAGCAGCGTTCGAACCTCCCGCGGGTCGAATTGGAAGTCCTGCCGTCGAAGGGCCCTCTTGATCGCGATTTCCCAAAGGCTCGAAACGCTGAAGACGAATTGATTGGCCGGTTCAGTCAGAATTGCTCGAGCGAGCTGACCGATGCGGCGGTCGTCGATCGGAACCCAGATGACAAATTGTGTATCGAGGAGAAATCTCACTCCTCATCCTCGCCGAGCATCAGCTTTTCGACCTCTTTATCCAATTCCCTGTCGATCTCATCGAAGTCGTCCGGAAGGGTGTACATTCCCTTCATGAATCCCAGCCGCTGCTTCACAGGCGCCTCGGGAGCGTCGAGCCGAATGACCTGTACAAGTCCCTTTCCCCGTTTGGCTATTACAAAGGAATCCCCTTCGACAGCCTCGTCGACAAGACGCGAAAGGTGGGTTTTGGCCTGGTGGATGTTGATGGTTCGCATTGCTCCTCCAAGTAAACTAAGTCTAGTTAGTTTAGTCTAAATTCCATTCAGTTGCAATTTCCCAGCCCCCGTAATTCTTCAGCCCCGTCAGGATCGTCAAAACAAAGATGTAAAACACCGTGCAAACCGCCAGCGAGCCGACAATGCCGATCGTCGTATCCGCGCTTCAAAGCATGATCCCTTCCGCTATCGCCCAGAACAGCCGGGTCTGGTTGAAGGGATATTTCTTTGAACGGAGCAAAGAATCGAAGTCAAAAAGTTTCAGTTCCCCCTTCCAAAGGAATTCCGGAGGAAGGGGGTGCGCCCCTATGGTAGACTCAGGGACTAAATATGAGCCTATTCCGAACCAAGCCACTCTCCGTCCTGTTTGCACAGATCGACGAAAAGGGAGGGCTGAAGCGAACTCTGCGCTGGCCCGGCCTGATCGCTTTAGGAATCGGCGCCATCATCGGCGCCGGCCTCTTTGCCCGCACACCTGCGGCCGCCGCGCAAAATGCCGGGCCTGCGGTAACCATTTCATTCATCATCGCGGCTCTCGGCTGCGGCTTCGCAGGCCTGTGCTATGCCGAGTTTGCGGCGATGATCCCGGTCGCGGGCAGCGCCTACACCTATGCTTACGTCACCATTGGAGAACTGGTCGCGTGGATCATCGGATGGGCTCTGATTCTGGAGTACGGCCTGGGTGCGGCCACACTGTCGATCTACTGGACCGAATATTTCAACAATCTCTTCCCTAACCTCATCCCCTGGGTCTGGCGCCATTCACCGCTTCAGACCGGCCCGGGCGGAATCCATGGCATTGTGAACGCGCCGGCGCTCGTGATCCTGCTCATCATGACGCTTCTGCTCATCAAAGGAATCTCGGAGTCGGCCAGCGTCAACGCCGTCATTGTTGCCGTCAAAGTGACTATCGTCCTGATGATCATTGCCATCGGATGGCACTTCATCAGTCCCGCCAATCACACGCCCTTCGTGCTGGCGCAGGACTCGGCACACATGAGCGTGTTCAAGCATGGATGGGGCGGCGTCCTCGGCGGCGCGGGCGTTGTCTTCTTCGCCTTCATCGGATTCGATGCCGTCTCCACTGCCGCGCAGGAGACGATCGATCCCGGCAAGAATATGCCGATTGGAATTCTGGGCTCGCTGGCGGTTTGCACGGTCCTTTATATCCTGTTCAGCTGGGTACTCACCGGCATCGCTCCGGCGCTCGACTTCATCGACCCCAACAAGGGAATGGAAGCTTCTGTTTCCTACGCCATCAAGACCTACATGCCGGGTTTCGGATGGCTGTCTACACTGGTCTCGGTCGCAATCCTGGCCGGCTTCTCCTCCGTGATGCTGGTCATGCTGTTGGGCCAGAGTCGCGTGTTCTATTCGATGTCCAAGGACGGACTGCTTCCTCGGCTCTTTGCGGACGTACACCCCAAATATAGCACGCCTTATAAGTGCAATTTGATCTTGTACGTGTTTGTCGGTCTTCTGGGCGGATTTCTGCCCGGAGACATCACCGGCAATATGACCAACCTTGGGACCCTGTTTGCGTTTGTCCTGGTTTGCATTGGGATATGGATCATGCGGATAAAGAACCCCGGACAGTCCCGTCCCTTCCGCGCTCCCCTGGTGCCGCTGGTCCCGATTCTGGGCACCATCTTCTGCCTGGCGATGATTATCTCCGTCGATCCGACCTCGAAGATCGCGGCCGGAACCTGGATGTTGATCGGGCTTGGCGTCTACTTCATCTATGCCAAGAAACATAGCAACCTCGGCCAGCCTGGATTGGGCAGCGAAGTGGCTCGTGAGGGCGACTAGGGAACCCCTGATCAAGTCACCGTTTTGAAAGGGCACGACTTCAGTCGTGCCGTAAAGGCAGCAAAATGAACGCGGGCTTTATACTACAGTTGTAGATCGCAGATCGGGGAGGGAGCAGGGGGTTTTAACCCCCTGAAAGATGGCGAATTTACTTGGCCTTTAGGCCCGGGCCTTTGGCCGTCCCCAAAAAATTGAGCGATCTACAACTGTAGTATTTAGCCCCTGAGGGAGTGTTTGCTTCACCGAGACACTTCTGCAGAGGTTGCCTAGTCTACGCATAGCGCGCGAGCCACCACGATCTTCGACGGGGCCCAGCCATCCCCAACGCAGTCGGCCCGTCATGCAGGTACGCGGCGCGACCAGAAAAGATAAACAGGAATGCCGAGCACCACGAGAACCATGCCCGGCCACGTGTACTGGGGCTTGTATCGCAATAACACGATACAAATCCACCCTGCCAGCACGATATACAAGGCCGGCAACACGGGATAGCCGAGCGCCCTGTAAGGCCGCACCGCGTCAGGGCGCTTGAAGCGCAGAACAAACAGCCCCAGGATGGTGAGCATATAAAAGAACAGCGCCGCGAAAATGATGTAATCCAGCAACTGGCTATAGGAGCCGGAAAGGCAGAGAAAGACGGCCCAGACGGCTTGGATCATCAACCCCGCGGCGGGCGTCTTGAAGCGCGGATGCAGCTTGCCCACCGACTTGAAGAACAGCCCGTCCCGGCTCATGGCGTAATAGACGCGCGCCCCGGCAAGCGTAAGCCCATTGGCGCAGCCAAACGTAGAGATAAGAATCGCCCCCGCCATCAGCCACGCGCCATACGAGTGAAAGATCTGTTCCAGGGCCGCGGTGCCCACGCGATCCTCCGCCGCGTATTGAATGCCCCGAGCGAGCACCGTAGTCCCATTGGGATCGCCGTGCAGCGGCAACACCAGCATGTAGCCGATGGAAGCAAGAATATACACGGTGAGCACAAAGCCCGTGCCCAGCACCAGCGAGAGGGGAATGTTCCGCTTGGGATTCTTCACCTCGCCCGCCGTGAAAGTGATGTTGTTCCACGCATCCGATGAGAACAGCGACCCGGTCTGCACTACCGCCACAATCACCGCCAGGTTCACCAGCACAATGGGTCCGCCCATGCCTACCTGCACCGGGTGCAGCGTGCCCCACCCCGCGTTGCGCCAGAACTGGCTGAGTCCCGGACCAAAGTTTGCCGCCCAGGCCGTCGCATTGCGCCCGACCGTAAAGGCCAGCAGCACCAGCCCCGCCAGCGACAGCGCTTTGGCCGTCGTGAATATGTTCTGAATCATTGCGCCCAGCTTCACGCCGAAAACATTTACGATGGCCAGAAAGCAGAGCACGACGATGCCCGCAAGATTCGCCGTGTTCAGCCCAATCTCCATGTTGCCCAGCACCATGGGCCCAACCCGCAGCGCCGGAACATGCGCGATATGCAGCAGCCAGTGCGTCGTTGAGACCGCCGGGAAGAACACACCGAGAAACTTGCCGAAGGCAACGCAGACGGCCGCAATGGTTCCCGTCTGAATCACCAGGAACAGCGTCCAGCCGTAGAGAAATCCCCACAGCGGCCCCAGCGATTCGCGCAGGTAGACATACTGGCCGCCGGCTCTGGGCATCATCGCGGCAAGCTCGCCGTAGCTAAGCGCGCCGATCATGGTGAGCACCGCCGTGAGCACCCACGCGCCCACCAGCAGAGCCGGCGAGTCGGTGCCGCGCGCGATATCTGCCTCAACAATGAAGATGCCGGAGCCGATCATCGACCCGACGACCAGCGCTGTGGAAGAAAAGAGACCGAGGCTTTGGACCAGCCTGGGAGCGCCGGCAGTTTCGGAACGGGCCTCTGAAATGGGTGTAGGACCTGAGATCGTCACGTAATGAAAGTTTTAGCGGATTTTTGCGCCGCTGTCTTTACTTTTCTTTTGAAGCATCCGTAGCGTCCAAATCCAACACCAAGCCGCCGTGCTCCATCCTTGGCCTCCGCCGCGGCGGTTCCTTGTGCCAGGGGTGGGATCACACCAACCGGGACAAGCTTTCCCTACATCTCGTCCGCGGAGGGCCCATACGACCCAGGGATCTTTGCATCCAGCAGCCGCAGGTACACACCCAACTGTGCGCGGTGATGAATCATGTGGTTGATCACCGATTCGCGCCATACCTGGTACTTCGTCTGGTCGATCCACGCCTGTCCGCCGAAAATGAACTTCCAATTGCTGTCCCATTTATCGGGCGTAACGGCAGCCAGGTCGGCCCTGGTCTTTCCGATCTCGCGATCGAACTTCTCCAGTAAATCCGCCCGGCTGGTGGGAGTAAACGCATCCCACTTATGGTCTGCCGGAAACTCCAGCTTGTCCAGGGCAAGCGTTGAATGTCCCCAATCCCCTGTAAAATCTGTCACATGGCCAGCCAGCCGGCCCAGCGCCATCGATTTTGCATGCGGCTTCCAGCCAAAATCCACGCCATCCGGAATCGCTTCAAGCATCTTGCGAGTCTTCTTCGCTTCCCGATCGAACTCAATCTCCAATTCCTTTTGAATGTCCATCTGCGCAACCTCCTTAGTTGCGAGATAAGCATAACCGAAGATTCGGTGAAAAGGCGAATAAAAAGCGATAATCTTTTTCCACAGGCTCCCCCGCCGCGGATGCGGGCAACGCTGACCATTTACCGGTTCAAGAATTGTGATGCTAGAATGTGATACATGAAGACCGTCTCCGTTCGCGATCTCCGCTACGACTTTCCCAAGGTCGAAGAAATGCTGCGATCCGGTGAGGAAATCCGCATCACCAAACGTCGCCGCGTGATTGCGCGGCTGACCCCTGAGCCGGCGCCGGAGTCTGCGGGCCGGCCGCCTCTTCCCGATTTTCTGGGGCGAATGTGCGCCAACTTCGGGGATCGCATTTTGGGGGTCACCGGCGCAGAGATCATCTCCGCAGACCGCGATGACCGCTTATAGGATGCGATGATCTACCTTGACGCGAGCATTGTCTTCTCCCTCTACTTTCGCGACAGCAACACCGTAGAGGCCCTGCATTTGGTCGCCGCCGCGACGGAGGCTCTCCTGGTCTCCGCCCTCTGCGAAATGGAAACGATGAACGCCTTCGCCCTTCGCGTCTTCCGGAACGAGATGTCCATACGCAACATGGACAATGCGGTGAGAGACCTTGAATCTGATCTTCGCTCCGGCTTTCTCCAATGGATTTCGTTTCCAGAAGCCGCCTTCATCCAGGCGAAGACATTATCGAGAAAGATTACGCCCACTGTCGGAGTGCGAGCGGCCGACCTGCTTCATATCGCTGCGGCGTTGGAGCTTGGCGCGAAAACCATCTACACGCTCGACCAAAAGCAGTTGAAAGCCGCACAGGCGGCGGGCTTAACTGTGAATCAACTGCCCAGGCCATAGAAGTTGCCTCGCCTGCTCTATTTCGGAAGCGCAAACGCCACGTAGGCCCCGCCCTGCGGCGCCTTCGGGTCGCGTGCGCTGCTCGCCGCAATCACGACATACTGCCGTCCATTGATCATGTAGGTCGCGGGCGTGGCAACGCCGGAATACGGAAGTTCCGCCTCCCACAGCAGCTTTCCATCCCGTGAGTCGAATGCACGGAACTTGTGGTCGTAGATGGTTGCGCCAATGAACAGCACTCCGCCCGCAGTAACCACCGATCCGCCATAATTCTCCGTGCCGGTGTTCTTGAGCCCTTTGCCAGCCAGTTCGGGAAATTCGCCCAGCGGAATCTTCCACAGATATTTGCCCGTCTTCAGGTCGATGGCGTTGAGCGTGCCCCAGGGAGGAGCGATGGCCGGGTAGCCGTCGGGATCGAGAAACCTGCGGTAGCCGGTGAAGGTGTACTGCTCCTGGGTAGCATCTGCGTAGATTCTCTCGGATGTGGTTCCCTCAGCCACACCCAGGTACCGTAACAGCACGGCCAGATCTGCCCCCTGCACATCGGGCAACGCCGGCATGGTGTTTTTGCCGTTCTGAATCATGTCCACAATCTGCGCTTTGCTCAACCGGTTGCCCACGCCAATCAACATGGGCATCGACGGCGCAATGCCCTCCATGTGATCTCCATGGCAAATGCCGCAATGGTCCGCATAGACCTGCGCGCCGGCCTTATCCGTGGGCGCCTGCGCTACAATCGCCTGCGCAGGGACCGATCCAAGCTCCTTCACCGCATCGCTTTTGGCCGCAGCCGATCCGGTGCGCAGAAAGTCGACCAGCGCGTTCAGGTGCGTTTCGTCGATGTTCGGGAACGACGGCATGCGTCCGTTGCCCTTCTTCACGTTGTCTGTTACCTGCTGGACCGACAGGTGGCCGAACACATCCACCAGCGACGGAAACGCTGGCGGCGCGCCTGAGCGATCGGGACCATGACACATGGCGCACTGGCTCTGGTAGACCCGCGCACCAGGGCTGCCTCCATGTTCAGCCGGTATTAACCCGCCCGTCCAGGCCATCTCATTGGCGTTGACATACAGAACATTCGTAGCCGGATCGATCGCAGGACCGCCCCATTCCGCGCCGCCGTCATAACCCGGAAAAATGATCGTCTGCTTGCCCACGGCAAAAGGAATGAACTGGCCGTCGCTGTTAAATGTTTTGAACTCCTTGACGGCCCAGGCGTGCGCCTCCGGCGTCCGGGTTGTGAGCATGTCCACTGTCAGCCGCTGCCGGGCAAACGGCTCAGGCGCATCCGGCTTGGGCTGGGTTGGCGCGGTCACTTCGCCGGGAACACTGCTCTTGGGATAAGGCAGCTCATGGACAGGAAACAGCGGCTTGCCGCTGATGCGATCAAAAAGGTAGAGATAACCCTGCTTGGTTGTCTGCGCCATCGCGTTGATGGTCTCGCCGCCGCGCTTGAGTGTGAACAGCGCCGGCTCGGAAGGGAAATCCCGGTCCCAGATGTCGTGGTGCACTCCCTGGAAATGCCAAATCCGTTTGCCGGTGTTCGCGTCCAGCGCCAGCAGGGTGTTCGCATACAAGTCGTCTCCCAGCCGGTCGCCGCCATAGAAGTCAAACACCGCCGAGCCGGTTGCCGCGTACACAATTCCATGCTCTGCATCCAGCGCCATTCCGCCCCAGTTGTTCGCCGCGCCAGCGGTCTTCCACGCATCGGGCGGCCATGTCTCGTAGCCCGGCTCGCCAGGGTGCGGAATGGTGTGAAAAACCCAGCGCAACTTGCCGGTACGCACGTCGAATGCCCGGATATCCCCCGGCGGTGCGGGATGCGTCTCGGGGTTGCGCCCTCCCACAATGATCATGTCCTTGTAGACAACGCCGGGCGTGGTCAACACCACGGACTGCTCTTCATAATTGCCGCGCAGTTCTTTGCGCAGATCGACACGGCCATTCTCGCCAAAGCTTGCAATGGGCTTGCCTGTTTCGGGGTCGAGGCAATAAAGAAAGTTCATGATGCCGGTAAAGAGGCGGCTTTCTTGCCCGTCCGTCCACCAGGACAATCCCCGCGCCGGCTGATTGCCGCCAACTCCGGAGTCAAACTCCCATTTCAGCGTGCCGGTAGCCGCATCCAGCGCGACCACTTTCTGCGTCGGCGTAAATGCATAGAGGACGCGGCCGACGATCAGCGGGTTGGTCTGGATGCCACCCTTCTCGCCGGTATCGAAGGTCCATGCCTGCTTGAGTTCCTTCACGTTCCCGCGGTTGATCTGCGCAAGCTTCGAGTAGTGATCGCCATCGAGCCCGCCGTTGTAAACCGTCCAGCCGGTTGTGCTTTGACCCTCGCAAATACTGCATAGCATCGCCGCCATCAGGGCCGTTGTGGCGAGAACGCGACTCAATTGATTCATTCTTATCCTCGATGCTATGCCGTGTACTTGATGATCTGCATAAAGCCGTAATCCATGTGCAGTTGTTGATGACAATGGATCAGCGTGTCGCCCGGATTGTCGGCGGTAAAGTCGACGGCAAGCGTATCCAGCGGCATCGCGTTGATCACATCCTTGCGCAGGCCGCTCAGTTGCTTGTGCCCAATCTGCGTCACTTCAAACGTGTGCCGGTGCAGATGAATCGGATGCTGATCGCCGCTTCCGTTGCGCAGCAGGAGACGATAGCGCTTGCCCTTGGTCACCTTGATCGGATCCACATCCGGCCAGGACCGATTGTTGATGGTCCATGTGTCGAATTTCGACCCCTTCTGCGGACCAACATCGTGAAAGGTGAGGGTGATTGTTTCGTCCGGCACAGGCGCGGGCGCGGCTGATGCGAATTGCGTGTAATCCCATTTCCACGCAGCCGGACCGGTTGCCGGATCGGTCCACACCGGCGCACCGGTTTTTCCTGCGTATTCCACCACTACGCCCAGCCCCATTTTGCGCGCTTCGGCCAGCGTCGATCCCAGCACCCAAACTCCCGGCGCATTCATCTCGACAATCGCGTCCACGCGCTCGGCAACCGCCAGCGAGAGGACATCGACAGCCGTCGGATTCGGCACCGCGTTCCCGTCCATCGCAATCACTTTGAACGTATGCCCCGGCAGCGCCAGCACCACATTCTCCGTCGCGCTGGCGTTGAGCAGCCGCATCAGAACGCGCTGCCCCTGCTTCACGCGGATCGGTTCTCCCGCGCCCAGCATGTGCGCATTCACAGTCGCGTACTGATAGCCGACATCCGATCCCGTCGTGAGCGGGTGATTGGAAGATTCCGCGCGCATCGTCTCGACCATGGGCACAAACGACCCATTCCAATGGTGAATGGCGAGAAAAATCTCCTGGTCATAGTGGCCTGCGTCGGGCGCGCCGTCCACCAAAAGAAATCCAAACTGCCCGCTATAGGTCCCTAACGTCAGATCCCCGCCTGCGCCCGCATGGGTGTGGTACCAGCGCGTTCCCGAGGGCCGCGGCGTGTAGGTATAGCGCAGACTGGCTCCCGGCTCAATCATCGGCGAGCCTTCTTCCATCGCCCCGTCGTTCAAAGAGTCGATCGCCAGCCCATGCCAGTGAACAATGTCCGGATTCGTGCTCGCGTTGGTCACGTCGATGGTCACAGGGACGCCCTCGCGCAACCGCAGCAGCGGCCCCGGCGCCTGTCCGTTGTAAGCCGTAGTCTTGACCACCACGCCCGGCGCAATCTCCAGGCTGCACGGCTCAATTCTCAGCGTGTAATCGGGCTTCGATTGCAATGGATAAAAGGCCGCGGCGCGCAGTGCCTGTGGAATGAGAGCGGCTGCGCTCAGGACCACGCCGCTGTTGCGCAGAAACTCCCTCCGGTCCATCGGTTTTGCCGATTCCATCTCCGCTCCCCCTGGACTCGCTCGCAAGTTGAACGATGCGATTGTTACACGGCGGGCAGCGGAGCCGCAAAGGCCTTCAGAGTCGTCGACTGGCTCTGTATCTTCAACAAATCCGGGCAGCGGTTTATCGGAACCGCGTAGAAACGAACGCCGCTGAAAACGCAGACTGCCATCCTGCCGGTGCATTCCCATTCGCGTAGCCCGGTTGCAGCGATCCGTTGGGCGGCACTTCTGTCGGAATCGGCAGCGCCGCAGGAGGTGGCTTCGGGGGATCTTTGATCAGCAGATAGTCGCTATGCTGATAATTCCAGTTGTCCGGAATCATATAGGGAACCAGCAGATTCGAGGGCCAGGGCGTCGACGCGCCCGCATGTCCAACCGCCGCATGCCACCACGGATGCCCGCCGTCGATGATTCCAGCAAAGAAATTACCCATCGGGAACGCCATCGACAGCACCTCATCCTTGGCTGACGAAAGCAGGGATATCTCGCCCACTTTGTCCGCCACAGCCTGGAACTCCGCATTGAGGCAATCGTCGTCCACCGCGCCCGCCATCAGCGTCACACGCCTTACAGGCAGGGTCATATTCAGAACGGTCGAAAGCACCACCCGCGCGCCCAGGCTATGCGAGGCGAACGAAACGCTGGCCGCATTGGCAAAACTTGTGTCGATAAACCCCGCGAGCAGCTCCCCGGCTTCGTCCGCAACCTTGGGCTCTCCAGGGTAATCGAGACCATGCGCCCACACCGAATCCCCAGGCCAGAGCAGACCCACGAAGGCCGATCCCATAGGAAGCTGCAGCAGGCCCTCCCAGTTCGAAAGGGACGCAATCCCATCCTGCCGGTTCACGTTGAAGCCGTGCGTCGCAATCAGCACATGCTGGCCGCGAATCGCGTTGAGCAGGCCGCCCGTGTTCATGCCGGTATAGTCGTCGATGCTGGTGCCCTGGTTCACGGATACGGCGGTCGCCAGTTCCCCACCCACGGGCTGCATGCGGCAGTCGAGAAATTGTGTCATGGTCGCCCACCCTCCTATTTCTTGATGGCTTGCATGGTATTCACGGCCGCAGCCAGGGCGCTCGAAACATCTTTGGCGATGGGCGCGAGCGGGGTGGCCAGGATGCCGGCAACAAACGCCATCCACATGTCGCTCGTACCCCAATAGACCGCACTCGCATCCGCGCCGTGGGCATTGGCGAACAACGTCCATCCGCCAATCAGCGCAAGCACCACGGCGAAGATGGATGCAAGGATGCGTGTCCCGTTGGTGTAAGCCTGGTCGGAATCCTGGTAGACCTCATCCAGCAGTGCGGTCAGCACGAAATCGAAGCGGGAGAAGGCATCGGTCTGAGGCGCTGTCAGTGGAGTCCCGGTGCCGATGCTGGCTGCAATGGCGCTCAACACGCCCGCATCGATTCCCGTTGCGGCGGCCAGAGCAGGCGCGTTGCTCGCATTTAGTCCCACCTTGATCAGCGATTTTGCAATCGCCTTCTGGCTGCTCAGGTCGGTCCCGTTGTACCAGTTGGCGCGCAGGGTATCCACGATCTTTCCTTGCGTCAGGCCTGTAGCCGCCGCGCCCTGCGTCAACTTGCTCACGGTTGTGGAGATGCGGCCGAAGCCGATGCGGTTTACGCCCCCTCCAAGCACCTTGGTCGAATCCACCAGCCCAAAGGCCGCGGTGCCCAGCCCGCCAATCGCGGTCACGATCTGCGGAAGACTCTGAAGTATGCCCATGTCGTTCCCTCCGGTTTTCCCGTGGTTTTGTGTTGCACAACACTATAGGCGAAAGACGCGACAGGTTTGTGACATTTTTTCTGGACAGAAAAAAGCTGGGCCGCGCAAAACGACTCCAGCCTTTTTTGTCTCTCGATTTCCGACGAAACTTACCGTTACTCCGCGCGCCTGGCCAGAAACCGCTCCATGAACTTGGTGTCGAACTCGCCGGCGCGGAAGTCCGCATCGGCAAAGATCTCCTGGTGCATCGTAATCGAGGTCTCGATTCCCTGCACCACAAACTGGCTCAGCGCGCGCTCCATTTTGGCGATGGCCTCGGCGCGATCGACCCCATGCACAATCAGCTTGGCAATCAGAGAATCGTAGTAAGGCGGCACCACCCCCTCGGCGTATTGCGCCGTATCCACGCGCACGCCGTTGCCGCCGGGAACGTTGAAGGCGGTAATCTTGCCGGCCGATGGTGTGAACTTCTGCGGATGCTCGGCGTTGATGCGGCATTCGATGGAGTGGCCTTTGATTTCAATCTTTTCAGGGAGAATCGTATCCAGCCGCTCTCCGGCCGCAATGCGCAACTGGGCCTTTACCAGGTCAATCCCTGTAATCGCTTCGGTCACCGGATGCTCCACCTGGATGCGGGTGTTCATCTCGATGAAGTAAAGCTGGCGATCCTCGTCCATCAAAAACTCAATTGTTCCCGCATTCTGATAGCCGATGTCGGCCAGGCACCGGCACAGCGTCTTGCCGATCTCCTCGCGCATCTTGGGCGTCACCATCAGCGAGGGCGCCTCTTCAATCAGCTTCTGATGGCGGCGTTGAATGGAACACTCGCGCTCAAACAGCGTAGCCACATGCCCGTGCTCGTCGGCAAGGATTTGAAACTCGATGTGGCGGGGCCGTTCGATGAATTTCTCCATGTACAGCTCGCCGTTGCCGAAGGCGTTTGCGGCCTCCGTGTTGGCGGCATGGAAGAGATTGGGAAGTTCGTCGACGCTGCGGACAATGCGCATGCCGCGCCCGCCTCCGCCCGCCTTGGCCTTGAGGATGACGGGATAGCCCACCTTCTGAGCCCATTCCTCGGCTTCCTCAACAGTGGCGATTACCCCGTCCGACCCAGGAAGAATGGGCACCTTGGCCCTCTTCATCGCCTGGCGTGCCTTTTCCTTCTCGCCCATCAGGCGTGTGACTTCCGGCGGAGGCCCGATGAACTTGACATTCGAAGCGCGGCAAACTTCGGCGAAGTTGGCATTCTCGCTCAGCAGCCCATAGCCGGGATGAATCGCTTCCACATCGGCAATCTCCGCGGCGGAGATGACGGCCGGCACATTCAGATAGCTGTCCGCAAGCCGCGGCGGCCCAATGCAGATGGCCTCGTCGGCAAAGCGAACGTGCAGCGAGTTGCGGTCTGCCTCGCTGTAAACGGCGACCGTGCGAATGCCGAGTTCCTTGCAGGCGTTCATGACACGCAGCGCAATTTCACCGCGATTGGCAACCAGCACCTTACGAAACATTCATGTCCTTTGAGCGTTGTTAGCGGGGCTAGGCAACCTCTGATTAAGTCGTCGTTTTGAAAGGGCACGACCTTAGTCGTGCCATAATTGCCGCGAAATGACCGTGGGCTTTAGCCCCTGTGGGAATGCCGGCGGCTAATTCGGACCTTCCCTCGCGGCGTTTGCAGAGTTAGTCCCGAGCTCGATTGGCTCAAGAAGCGGAAAAAACTCCGCTGACTCCACTAACTCCGCTCCTCATCAAACCCGGCTCCCACGCTAACTCAACCGAATCGAAAATAGCGGCTGCCCAAACTCGATGGGCTGGCCGTTGGTCACAAAGCACTTCACAATTTCACCGGCGGCGTCGGACTCGATCTCGTTCATCAGCTTCATCGCTTCCACGATGCAGATGACCTGGCCCTTGTCCACATGATCGCCGGGAGAAACAAAAGCCGCTGCGCCGGGCGAGGGCGAGCCATAGTAGGTGCCGACAATCGGCGACTTGACGATGTGCAACCCTGCGTCCGGATCCGCGGCAGGGGTTGCTGGTACTTGTGAAGCGGGTGCGCCCGCAGCAGCTTGCGTCACGGCCGGCGCCGCGACACCTTGCGGAGCCGTTGCCAGCAGCCGCGCCAGGTCGCCCAGTCCGGCAGGAGCAGCCGGCTGGTTGAACTTGAGCCGGATCTTCAGGTCGCCGCGGTCCAGATCGAACTCGCCGACCCCGTGCTCTTTCAAGAACTCAATCAGTTGTTTCAAATCCGCAATATCTTGTGGTTTCATTCGTTCCTTGACTCTCCCACGCGGGAGAATTCCTTAAAGCTCAATCAACGCTTTGGTCGCGGGTGTCAGCACCTGCCCGCCGGCGAGCGTTACCGCCACCATGTCTTCAATGCGGATGCCGAACTCACCCGGCAGATAAACGCCCGGCTCGATGGTGACAACCATGCCGGCCTGCAGCCTGGTCTTCTGCCCCGCGCCGATACGCGGCGGCTCGTGAATCTCCAGCCCGACCCCATGGCCGGTGGAGTGGGAAAATGCCTCAGCCAAACCTGCCTTGCGCAACACGCTGCGCGCAGCCTCATCCACATCTCCGCAAATTGCGCCCGATCGCACCGCCTGAACTCCCGCCTGCTGGGCCTCAAGCACTGCCTCGTAGGCCGCCCGCTGCTTTGCCCTGGGCTTGCCCAGGTGCACAGTGCGGGTCATATCCGAACAATAGCCTCCGAGGATTATACCGAAGTCGAGGGTCAGGAAGCCCTTGCGCGGCAGCAGCGCGGTGGTAGCCCGCCCATGCGGCAGCGCCGAACGCTGCCCTGAAGCGACGATGGTCTCGAACGACATGCCCTCTGCGCCTTGCAGTCGCGCCTGGTGCTCCAGTTCTGCCGCCACTTCCACTTCGCGCAGCCCAGGCCTGACGAAACCCAGCATGTGCTCGAAAAGCCTGCAGCCGATCAGCGCCGCCTGCGACATGAGGGCAAGCTCATTCTCATCCTTGACCAGCCGCAGCGGCTCTACCAGCGGCGCAGGCAGCGCGGATAGAAATGCGCGGCGAAGTTTGCTGGGCAGCGCCGCCTTCAGCCGCGTAAGATCCGCGACCGTCGTCCATGCCGGATCGAAGCCAGCCATCTTTGCGTCTGGCTGCGCGGCCAGCCACTCGACTGCAGCCACTGCGGGCGAGCCGGAGACGATCTGGAATGGCGCGCCTTTCACCTCTTCGGCAGCCTGTGCCTTGTACCGCCCGTCCGTGAACAAGCGCGCAACGCGGCGAGTGACGGCCAACGCCCCGCTCGAACCAGTAAATCCACAAAGATAACGAATGTCGGGAAGATGCGTGACCAGCAGCCCGGAGAGCCCGGCCTTGGTAATTCGGCGGCGCAACTGGCCGATTCGGGAGAGGTGATCCACCCGCTGAGGATAATTCATGGAGCTCCGGCGGAGATCAGCGAAGCCGCAACGGCTCAATGACCAGGGCAATCAGCGCGGCAAAGACGGAGTTTCTGCCTCAGCGGATCGTAGAAGAGAAGTCGTGCATCAGGCGGCTCGCTTCTTCGATAGGAATCTTGCCGTGTTGATAAGAGTTGAGGATTTGCATGGTGATCTCGTCAGGCTCCATGCCTTCGATTCGCATTGTGCCCACGGTGTTTTCCACCGCAAGGCGACGGTCGTCGAGTTCTTCAGGGGTTAACGCAACGATGGGAGTGTTCGTAGGGTCCATCGAGCCCTCCTTTCCATCGATCTTAGCCCTGGAACGGTCCCGCCCGTTGTCTCGCGGCGCTCTATTCCCTGATCCCTGTTCCCTGCCCTTTTATACCGCCGGCCTTACCGGCTTCTTCTGTTGCGGGTCCAGCTCCGCATCGGCGGCGTGAATGTCCGACTGCCGATCCATCCACTCGTCCAGCCGCGAGCGCTTGAAGCGCCAGCGGTTGCCCAGCTTGAACGCCGGCACAAAGCCCTCGGAGGCGTACTTGTAGAGCGTGTCCGGGGAGATGCCCAGGTAGTCCGAGGCCTGGCGAATGTCCATGACCTCGCGCACTTCGGGGACAAGTAGATTGGAGCGAGCGGCGTTGCGCATGGTGAGCCTCCTGGAGGCAGAGACGCTTCAGCAGAGATTCCGGCGGAGTTGCCGGTAGACTTCAATTTATATCGCGGTTTCACCCGGCAGTTCAAGGGTTTTCCGGCAGTTACCGGAAATTAACCGGCTTTCGCGCGCCCAGTCCGTCAGCGCGGAACAGCTCGGCCTGAAACGACCCCCAGTGGTTGGACTCGGGTGTTGCTCCTTACCCAAGCGCTTGCGATGTTGAAACAGATGGTGCCGGAACGACGGAGCTGTTGGACCCCGAACGGGGCAGAAGCCTCACATCGCCTTTCGCCACCAGGCCTGCTTCTCTTGGGTCAGGAAATGGGTGGGATCGATGCGCTCGGGACAAGAAGGAAAAGCAGGCGGGCGCTTGAATTCGCGCACCGCCTGCCTGATGGAATACCCCGATTGGGACGTGAGGCTAGTTCTGGTCCTCGCGCCGATGAAGCGTCGGCGGCCCGTCGTCGCCATTGTTGTTGGGATCGGTCGTTGTAGTGCTGCTGGGATCGGTCGTGCTCGCCCGGCGCAGCGAAGGCTTCTTGGTGTCCTTGGAATCGGTCAGGCGGCGCTTGTTCTCAATGCGCGCCAGGCGGGCCTTGATGTCGTCGAACTCCGATGTCGTCACCGTATACTCGTCGCGGGCGGGCAGAATGCGCGCTATCTCCTCCTGCGAATGAAGAATCCTGTCCGGGGTCTGCGGGTGGTCGGCGAATGCCTTGGCCACCAGGCCGGGCTTGCGCTTCTCCAAAGCCTGCACCTTCTCAAAGAAGCTGATGAAGGCCTGCGGATCGTAGCCTGCGCGATACATGTACTGCACACCCAGGTAGTCCGCCTGCGCCTCAAAGTCGCGCGAGAACTTGAGGAAGGTCATGGGAACAGCCAGGCTGGCCGCCTCGTAAATACCGTAGCCCGTCCAGCCGCCGATGAAGATCAGCGGAATGGTGCCCAACTGCGCATAGTTCATGCGCGTCTGCTCGCGCACCGCGTGGTGAGCGCAGACGTGGGCGGTCTCGTGCGCCATCACGCCGGCCAGTTCCGCTTCCTCGTCCGCATTCAGAATCAGGCCCGAGTTCACATAGAAGAAGCCGCCCGGCAGCGCCATGGCGTTGATCTCGTCCGAGTCGATCACCTTGATGGTGAAAGGAACCTTGCAGTCGGAGTTCTTGACGATGTTCTGTCCCACCCGGTTTACGTATTCCACAATCACCGGGTCGGTAATGAACTTGGTGCTCTTCTCAATCTCCTCGGCGTACATCTTACCCATCTTGATCTCGGTATCTACCGAGTACCAGTTCCCCAACCCGCGCGCGCCAATGTCGCGATTGCCCACCGCGCTCACATCGTCAATGCTGCCGGCCTTTACATTGACCTTCTGGCTGCCGGGCTCGATGACCTTCTCCGGATTCACGTCCGTGGCTGTTGCCGTCGCCGGCGTATCGCCGCCCACTGGTGTGGTTCCCGGCGCAGGCTTGCTGGCGGGAGTATCGCCGCCGACAGGCGTTGTCCCCGGATCGGGCTGGGCCGTGGGTGCGGATTGAGTGCTGCTTCCCGTCTGGGCTGGGACCGTCTGGGCCGCTGCGGGCGAAGACTTCTGCGCCGACGCATTTACGGTCCCGCTTGACGCCGTATCCCCGCCCACAGGTGTGGTTCCTGGCGCGGGCTGGGCCGCGGGCGTGTTGCCCGGCGCAGTGCTCTGACCCGGCGCGGATTGCGCCCAAACTCCGGTGGCCAGCGCCAGCGCCAATGCAGCCAGCGATCCCGCTCTCATCCCGTCCCAAGCTGTCCTCATGATGACCCCGCCTCCAGCACGGCCCCCGTTCATGCCGCTTCGCTCCACTGGTTAGACGCTAGTATCCTCCCATTCGGCAACAGGCGGGAAGAATAATTGTCCGCGTGGCACAATTCCCTGCTCGCCAAACCGCGTACAGGACGGAATCCCCGCCCGCGCAATCTTCTTGGCGCTTGCTCCCGTCTGAATTAAAGTGGTGAACACATTGATTTGGGGAGGATTCTTGCGCCGGAACGTCCTGAGCCTGGCTGCGATCGCAGTATGCTTTGCCTTGCAGGGCTTGGCCCAGGCGCCTCCCGCTCCTCCGCTCGCGGACCTGCTGGCGCCGCATAAGCACGCGCGTCCGGTCCCGTCCGACCGCCAGCCAACTCCTCAGGTCACTTTCGAAGCCGCCAACCTGGGTTCTCCCCTGGTTCTCGACAAAGGCTGGCGGGTCGGTATCACCGCCAACGCAGCGGCTGCGAACCCCGATTTTGACGACAGCACCTGGGCCGTTCGCGATGCGCAGGACGCCTTTGCCGACGTCAACGACGAGGACCACCCGGCAGACGCTCCGAATAGGGATTCCCTGGGCAAGCATGACGATCATGGTCCGCCCTCGGAACATGGAAAGTCCTTTGTCTGGTTCCGAATGCACATCGACCTGGCGCCTGGCCACGGACCTCTTGCCCTGCTCGTCGAGCTCCCCGTGCCGGAGAACACCTCCATGTCGATCACCTCCAGCGGACCCGGCATCGATGTATTTGCCAACGGCCAGCTGGTCAAGTCCGAAGGCCCCCATGGCGACGCACCCCAGCATTACCAGCAGGTCTCCCGCATTTACCCCCTCAACGTCCCCGCCGGTCAAACCAATCTGGTCCTGGTCCTGCGCACCATGTACTTCCCCTACGGCTATAACGTCTATACGTCTTTTTTCTCCGCACGTACCCTCCACCTCGGACACCGCG